>Ga0209415_10001393_pt1 | contig 46361 bp, 38 predicted proteins | sample PeaSoiSIISIP2007_FD_187696 | JGI IMG/M metagenome (GOLD analysis project Ga0209415, IMG submission 187696) | Peat soil microbial communities from Weissenstadt, Germany - SII-SIP-2007 (SPAdes) (version 2) | ecosystem: Environmental > Terrestrial > Soil > Wetlands > Peat | place: Germany... | reverse complement strand
CTGTGCTTTGCCTTCGGACGCCTGGTCGGTGACCAGCGCCAGGGGTGGGCGATCTTCGTGGCCATGGGCGTGCTCTTCGTCACATCCGCGGTGGTCGCGATCGGCGTCGAGCAGCACGGCAATCCGCTGCTCACACCGCTGGGGGTCGACCAGACAGCCAGTGCTACCCAGGCCGGCGGCAACATGGAGGGCAAGGAGACACGCTTCGGCATCGCTGATTCCGGCCTGTTCGTCGCCATCACGACGGGGGCCTCCTGCGGAGCCGTCAATTCCATGCACGACTCGCTCATGCCCATGGGCGGCTTCATCCCGCTGTGGAACATGATGCTGGGCGAGGTCGTCTTTGGCGGCGTCGGCTCCGGGCTCTACGGGATGCTGGTCTTCGCCCTCATGGCGGTGTTCATCGCCGGCCTGATGATCGGCCGCACTCCCGAATACCTGGGAAAAAAGATCGAATCCTTCGACATGAAAATGGTGTCGATCGCGATATTGGCCACACCGTTGTTCGTGCTCGCGTGCACCTCCATTGCCGTACTAAGTGCCGACGGGCGTGCGGGCATCGCCAATCCCGGGCCGCATGGTTTCAGCGAGATCTTGTATGCCTTCACTTCGGCCGCTAACAATAACGGCAGCGCCTTCGCCGGGCTCTCTGCCAATACACCCTTCTACAACGTGCTGACCGGTGTCGCCATGTGGTTCGGCCGCTTTGCCGTGATCGTGCCGGTGCTCGGAATCGCCGGATCGCTGGCGGCCAAGAAGCGCCTGGCTGCGACAACCGGAACGATGCCGACCCACGGACCGCTTTTCGTGGTGCTGCTGATCGGCACCGTGGTGCTCGTCGGTGCGCTCAACTATGTCCCGGCGCTCGCGCTGGGGCCGGTCGTGGAGCATTTGATGCTGCTCCACGCAAACTGACGCGGAATCAAAACGCGGAATCAAAAAAAAATGACGCGCAAATCCTTTTCCTTGTTCGCCCCCGAACTCGTGCGGCCGGCAGTCGTCGACTCGTTTCGCAAGCTCGACCCGCGCCTGCAGTGGCGCAATCCGGTCATGTTCGTGGTGTTTGTCGGCAGCATCCTGACCACCGTGCTCTGGGCGCAGGCGCTGGCCGGCCATGGCGAAGCGCCCGCCGGATTCATCCTTGCCATCGCGCTGTGGCTCTGGTTCACCGTGTTGTTCGCCAATTTCGCCGAGGCCTTGGCAGAGGGCCGCAGCAAGGCCCAGGCGGCCGCGCTGCGCGGCCTGAAGAAGGAGACCCTGGCCAAGAAGCTGGCCGAGCCGCGCCACGGGGCCGAATGGCATACCGTGTCCGCCGGGGATTTGCGGCGCGGCGATGTCGTGCTGGTCGAGGCCGGCGACATGATGCCTGCCGACGGAGAAGTCATCGAAGGCGTTGCGGCGGTGGACGAGAGCGCGATCACCGGCGAATCGGCTCCGGTGATTCGCGAGTCCGGCGGCGACTTTTGCGCCGTCACCGGCGGCACGCGCGTGCTCTCCGACTGGATCGTGGTGCGCGTCAGCGTCAATCCCGGCGAGGCCTTCATCGACCGGATGATTGCCATGGTTGAAGGTGCGCGGCGGCAAAAGACCCCTAACGAGATCGCTCTGACGATCTTGCTGATCGCGCTGACGATCATCTTTCTCGTGGTCACCGTAACGCTGCTGCCCTTTTCACTGTTCAGCGTCGACGTGGCCAAGGCCGGGACCGCTGTGTCCATAACGGTGTTGATCTCGTTGCTCGTCTGCCTGATTCCGACGACGATCGCCGGCCTGCTGTCGGCAATCGGCGTGGCCGGCATGAGCCGCATGATGCAGGCCAACGTGATCGCCACCTCGGGCCGCGCCGTTGAAGCCGCCGGCGACGTCGATGTGCTGCTGCTGGACAAGACTGGCACGATCACGCTGGGCAACCGGTCGGCCTCGGCCTTCCTGCCCGCGCCCGGCGTGACCGAGGCCGAGCTTGCCGACATCGCGCAGCTGGCATCGCTGGCGGACGAAACCCCGGAAGGCCGCAGCATTGTCGTGCTTGCCAAGGCGCGATTTCAATTGCGCGAGCGCGACATTCAATCCCTGGACGCGCGCTTCATCCCGTTTTCCGCCAATACGCGCATGAGCGGCGTCGACATCGGTTCCCGCATGATCCGCAAGGGCGCAGCCGACGCAGTGCGCGCGCACGTCGATGCGCACGGCGGCGCATTCCCGCAATCGATTACCCAGACCGTCGATGCCGTCGGGCGGCGCGGCAGCACGCCGCTCGTGGTCGCCGACGGCACGCGCGTAATTGGCGTGATCGAACTCAAGGACATCGTCAAGGGCGGCATCAAGGAGCGATTCGCCGAACTGCGGCGCATGGGCATCAAGACCGTGATGATCACCGGCGACAATCGTGTGACCGCCGCGGCCATCGCCGCCGAAGCCGGGGTCGACGATTTTCTTGCCGAAGCGACCCCCGAGGCCAAGCTCACGCTCATCCGCGAGCACCAGGGCCAGGGGCGCCTGGTGGCGATGACCGGCGACGGCACCAACGACGCACCGGCGCTGGCCCAGGCAGACGTGGCCGTTGCCATGAACACCGGCACGCAGGCCGCCAAGGAAGCGGGCAACATGGTGGACCTGGATTCAAACCCGACCAAGCTCATCGAGATCGTGGAAACCGGCAAGCAGATGCTGATGACCCGCGGTGCGTTGACTACCTTCAGCATTGCCAACGATGTTGCCAAGTACTTTGCCATCGTGCCGGCGGCGTTCGTTACCACGTATCCGCAGCTGGCGGCCCTCAATGTCATGGGCCTTGCGACTGCCAACTCGGCGGTTCTCTCGGCGGTGATCTTCAATGCGCTGATCATCGTCGTGCTGATCCCGCTCGCGCTCAAGGGCGTGCGCTACCGGCCGCTAGGCGCCGCCACCGTTTTACGCCGCAACCTGTTGGTCTACGGGCTGGGCGGAATTGTGGCTCCCTTTATCGGCATCAAGCTCATCGACATGCTGCTCGTCGCCAGCGGGTTGACCTGAAAGGAACACGGCCGTGAAGACCCTGCTACGCCCCGCCCTGTCGCTGCTCATCGTCTTGTCGCTGATTACCGGCCTGCTCTACCCAATGGTGGTCGCCGGTCTGGGATCCTGGCTGTTTGCGCGCCAGGCTGCCGGCAGCATCGTCTTTCGCGATGGGGTTGCTGTTGGGTCGAACCTGATCGGCCAGAATTTCACCGACGCAGGCCATTTCTGGGGACGAATGTCAGCGACCTCGCCGCAGCCCAATAACGCCCTGGCCTCCGGCGGCTCCAATCTCGGCCCCGAAAATCCGGCGCTGATCGACGCGGTCAAATCGCGCATCGATGCCCTGCGCCAGGCCGACCCGGGCAACGGGCTGCCCATCCCGGTGGACCTGGTAACGGCCTCGGCCAGCGGCCTAGATCCGGATATCAGCCCGGCGGCGGCACGCTACCAGGTGGCCCGCGTTGCACGCAGCCGCGGTCTGAGCCCGGAGCGTGTCCAGAAGCTGGTCGACGAACACACGACCGGACGGCAATGGGGCGTGCTGGGCGAACCGCGCGTCAACGTGCTGCAATTGAATCTGGCGCTCGATTCCCTGCACTAGCCGGCATTTGCCTGCCCGCCGGCGCGGGAAGGCAGGCCCGGGCGCGCCGCATCGATGCGCAGGCTTGCTGGGTACACTAGCCCCGTGCCGTCGAGCTCCCCGCCATTGCCGACCCCTGCACGCTCGCATCCGCTGGAGCCTCGCCTAGCCATCGTCGACGTCGCGCGCGGCCTGGCGATCGCCCAGATGATCGCCTACCACTTCTGCTACGACCTGAATCATTTTTCCTGGATCCACGTGGCGATGACGCGCGATGGCGGGTGGATCGCGTGGCGCACGGCGATCGTCTCGCAGTTTCTGTTCCTGGTGGGAGTATCGCTGGCGCTGCGCGCGGGCGCGACGGCCACGCTGGCGCGGCCACGGACGCAATTCTGGCGGCGTTGGGGACAAATCGCGGCATGCGCCGCGCTCGTGTCCTTTACAAGCTGGTGGCTGTTTGGCCCGCGCCTGATCTGGTTCGGCGTGCTGCACTTCGTCGCCCTGGCGCAGCTTCTGCTGACGCCGCTGGTGCGATTCGGGACGGCCAACGTGCTGCTGGGCGCGGTGGCGCTGGCCGCCGGCATCTTGCTGCACTTTCCGCTGTTTGCCCCCGATGCCCTGAGCTGGATCGGCTTTTCCCCGGGCAAACCGCACACCGAGGACTTCGTACCGCTGTTTCCGTGGTTGGGCGTGGTGCTGCTCGGAATCGGCCTGGCGCACCTGTGGCAGCGTAGCGACAGTTCCCTGGCGCAATGGCTGCGCGGCTTGCGCGCAAGCGGCTGGGGCGTTCTGTCCCTGCTCGGTCGCTGGCCGCTCACGGTGTACATCTTGCACCAGCCGCTGCTCTTTGGCGCGCTTGCCCTGGTTGATGCGTGGTACCGCAGCCGCGCCTGAGCGGGGCCCAGTGCGCAGGCTCAGGTTCTTGCTTGAATGCGGATCGACGCGGAAGCGCCCGGACGCGTCAGCCAATCGGGCTGCAAAGTGGCGTGATCGATTCCGAACTCGCGCTGCAGGATCTGGCGTGCCTGACGCAAAATCGCCGGCCAACGCTCGAAACGATCGATCAGCAGGTGCGCGGAAACGGCGGTGCGGCCCGGCACCATCGCCCAGACGTGCAGATCGTGCACGGAAATCACGCCGGGGATAGTCGCCAGCGCCTTGCCAACGCTGCGGTAATCGACGCCGGCCGGAACACTGTCGAGCAGGACCAGGGTTGATTCGCGCAACACGCCAAAGGTCGAATGCAGGATCAGGCCACACACCAGCATGGAGAGCAGCGGATCGACCACCGTATATCCGGTAATCATGATGATCAAGCCGGAAAGCAAAGCGGCCACCGAGCCGAGCAGATCGCCCAGGACGTGCAGCAGCGCAGCGCGAATGTTGAGGTTCTCCCGGTCGCGCGACAGAACCCAGGCCACCGCGAGGTTGACGATCAGTCCAGCGCCGGCGATGACAAAGACGGCCCCTCCGTTGACCGGCACGGGATGGGCGATGCGGTTGATGCCTTCAATAAGGAGCCAAACCACCACGGCCAAGAGGGCAAGTGAGTTGACGAAGGCGGCAATTGCCTCGGTACGGGCCAAGCCGTAGGAATGGCGCTCCGAGGCCGGCCGCTGCGCAATGATGTGCGCGGCAAGAGAAAACACCAGTGATGCCGCGTCGGTGATCATGTGGCCGGAATCGGCCAGCAGCGCGAGCGAACCCGACCACAGGCCGCCGAGAAACTCCACCAGCGCGAAACCGCCGATTAATACGAGCGCGATCAGCAGCGACCGTGATGGCCGAGTATGCGTGAAATGCGCGTGCCGGCTCTCGCCGTGGGAGTGGCCGTCCAAGTCCTCATCGCGCAGTCGGCCGCCGCCGGCCAGGCCCGGACCAGGAACGTGCTCATGCCCGTGCCCGGCGGCGCTCATGCACTAGGGCTCATGGTCGCATTCGCCGGTCAGCGCATGGGCCTATCGGCCGGCTCCTGCCGGTCTCAGTTGCGTGAGGTGCACGTGGCACCCTGTTTTGACGCGCACCTCCTCGGGCGACACATCCGGCGCGAGTTCGACCGCTTGCAGCCCATCAGTGCCGACATCAAAAATTCCGAGCTCGGTAATGATCCGATCGACCACGCCGACACCGGTCAGAGGCAAGGTACATTGCTGCAAGATCTTGTGCTCGCCATTTTTGGCACAGTGCTCCATGAGCACCACGACGCGTTCGACACCGGCCACCAGGTCCATCGCCCCACCCATGCCCTTGACCAGCTTCCCGGGAATCATCCAGTTGGCAAGATCACCGTTCTGACTCACCTGCATTGCACCCAGGATCGCGAGGTTGATGTGGCCACCGCGGATCATCGCGAAGGAATCGGCACTGCTGAAGTAGCTCGAGCCCGGCAAGGCGGTAACCAGCTGCTTGCCGGCATTGATCAGATCGGCGTCGACCTCTGCTTCCGTCGGGAACGGGCCGATTCCCAGCAGGCCGTTTTCCGATTGCAGCATGACATCGACGCCCTCCGGGATGTAATTGGCCACCAGCGTCGGCATGCCGATTCCGAGGTTCACGTAAAACCCATCGCGCAGCTCGCGCGCGGCGCATTGCGCCATCTGTTCGCGGCTCCAGGCCATGTCGAAATCTCCCTTGCGTAGCGTGCGTTGATGGGTCAGGCGGTTCGGACCGTGCGCTGTTCGATGCGCTTTTGCGGGTGCGAGTTAACGACCAGCCGCTGAACGAAGATCCCCGGTGTGTGGATCTGGTCGGGATCGAGTTCGCCGTTCTCCACCAGCTGTTCGACCTCGGCAACGGTCACCCGCCCGCACATCGCCACCACCGGGTTGAAATTTCTCGCAGTCTTGCGGTACACCAGGTTGCCCTGCCGATCGGCCTTCCACGCCTTGACCAGCGCAACATCGGCCCGCAGCGAGGCCTCCAGAACGTAGCTCTTACCGGCGAACTCGCGCACTTCCTTGCCCTGCGCCACCAGGGTACCTACGCCCGTGGGCGTGAAAAACGCCGGAATGCCGGCGCCACCGGCCCGCATCTTCTCAGCGAGCGTGCCCTGCGGCGTGAACTCCAGTTCCAGCTCGCCCGCGAGATACTGGCGCTCGAACTCCTTGTTCTCCCCCACGTAGGACGCGATCATCTTGCGAACCTGCTTGGTCTGCAGCAGCAGGCCCAATCCAAAGCCGTCGACCCCGGCGTTGTTGCTGATACAGGTCAGTGCCCGCACGCCGCTGTCGCGCACCGCCTCGATCAGGCGCTCGGGAATCCCGCACAAACCAAAGCCGCCGACCGCAAGCGTCTGGCCGTCCTTGATGACACTGTCAAGCGCATGTTTTGCGGTCGGATACACCTTGTTCATGAGACCTCCGAAGGGAACCACGATTCTAGGCAATCTGCGCCCAGCGTGCCGCCGGCACCATCTAGAATGAATCCCGGCCAGCGGTGTACGGCGATTTACGAAAACGAATGCCGCTTTGCGGCACCAGACGGCAGACCAGCGGCACAGCGGTCGCCGCAAGCGGCCGCGCCAGCTATGACCTGCAACCAACAGTAGCACCAGGAGAGAGCGCAGTCATGAATACCGCCGAACGCGAAGCGATGGAGTATGACGTCGTGGTGGTGGGCGGAGGACCAGCCGGTCTCTCCGCGGCAATTCGCATCAAGCAGCGGGCGGCGGCGGCGGGCAGGGAAATTTCCGTGTGCGTGCTGGAAAAAGGCGCCGAGCTCGGCGCCCATACGCTCTCCGGGGCCGTGGTCGATCCGCGCGCTTTCGACGACCTCATGGCGGACTGGCGAGAGCGCGGTGCCCCGCTCAACACACCCGTGCGCGAGGACAGATTCCTGTTCCTGACCGAGTCCGGTTCGGTGCGCACGCCGGAATGGATGCTTCCCAAGTGCTTTACGAACGAGGGCAATTTCATCGTCAGCCTGGGCAATGTCGTGCGCTGGCTCGGGCGCGAAGCCGAGAGTCTGGGTGTGGAGATCTTCGCCGGATTTGCCGCCGCGGAAATCCTGTACGACCAGGCCGGCTGTGTCAGCGGCGTTGCCACTGGAAACCAGGGCATCGGGCGCGACGGGCGACCCACCGCGAATTTTCAGCCGGGCGTCGAACTGCGCGGCAAGTACACCCTGTTCGCCGAGGGTTCACGGGGCCATTTGGGCAAGCAGTTGATCGCGCGATTCGACCTGGCGCGCGATCGCGATCCGCAGACCTACGCGATCGGCATCAAGGAACTCTGGGACATCGATCCGTCCAAGCACCAGGCCGGGCTGGTCGTGCACAGCGCCGGTTGGCCATTGGATGCGCATACCTACGGCGGCTCGTTCCTGTACCACGCGGAGAACAGCCAGGTCAGCGTCGGCTTTGTCGTTGGCCTGGGGTATCGCAATCCGTATTTGTCGCCATTTGAGGAATTTCAACGCCTCAAGACGCACCCGGCGATTTATGCGTTTCTCGAAGGCGGAAAACGCGTTGCCTACGGCGCGCGCAGCATCACCGCCGGCGGGCCCCAGTCCCTGCCCAGGCTCACTTTCCCGGGCGGCGCGCTCATCGGCTGCGAGGCGGGATTCTTGAATGCCGCGCGCATCAAGGGCACGCATGGCGCGCTGGTCTCGGGCATGCTTGCCGGGGCCGCTGCCTTCGATGCGGTGGCTGCCGGTCGCAGCGGCGACGAGTTGCTGGCCTATCCGCAGGCGCTCGAGGGCAGCTGGCTGCGCGAGGATTTGCACGCGACGCGCAATTTCAAACCATGGATGGATAAGGGGCTTTATCTCGGGACATTGATGTTCGGCATCGACCAAGTCCTGCTGCGCGGGCGCGCGCCGTGGACCCTGCATCGATCGACGCCGGACCACCTCAAGCTGCTGCCGGCAGCGCAGTGCGATCCGATTGCCTACCCCAAACCCGACACGAGGCGCACGTTCGATCGGCTGAGCTCGGTGTTCCTGTCCAATACCAATCACGAGGAAAATCAGCCCCCGCACTTGACGCTCAAGGATCCCGCCGTTCCAGTGTCGGTAAACCTGGCGCGCTACGCCGGACCGGAGTCGCGCTACTGCCCGGCCGGTGTGTACGAGTTCGTCAAGCAGCTCGACGGCACGGACCGGCTGCAGATCAATGCGCAGAACTGTGTCCACTGCAAGACCTGTGATATCAAGGACCCCACGCAGAATATTGTCTGGGTTGTCCCCGAAGGCGGCGGCGGACCGCGCTATCCCAACATGTGACTGCCTCGATGGCGACATCGCAGCGCGCTGTCGTTGTGCAGCGGGGACGGTGCCAACCGCGCGTTCCCTCGATTGCCTGTCGGGGGCAACCCCGCGTGGAGCCGCATTGGCGTTAAAAGGCGCGAGAGTGGATCCTGTGGGGAAGTTGCTTGGGCGCTACATTCGCGCTTGCGCGCGCCGCAACGGAACCGCACATCGGTCCGCGTGTGACGGTTTTTTATTGGAAAATGTCGGCAAGGCGGGAGTCGTTTCGTGATCCGCAAGCGATGGACGGCCAACGACCGCGCGCTGGGCATGCATCGGCGCATTTCGCGTCGCGATGTGTTGCACGGGCTGACCGGGCTAACGCTGGCCGGCGCCTTGCCGGGCGGCTTGCTGCGCGCTTCGGCGCTTGCCGCCGGCTACGGTGCACCGCAGAGCGGCCAGGGCCTTGGTGCCCAGGCGGATTATCCGCCCGAGTGGACGGGCATGCGCGGCTCCAATGCCGGTTCCTTCGAGGTGGCGCATGCCATCCGCGATGGCAAGGTTTGGGACGAGGTCGCGGATACGGGCGAAGAATACGACTTGATCGTCGTCGGCGCCGGTATCAGCGGACTGGCGGCGGCGCATTTCTTCCGTGCGCAGACCACGCCGGCTGCGCGCATCCTGATTCTTGACAATCATGATGACTTCGGCGGCCATGCGCGGCGCAACGAGTTTCACCGCAACGGGCGCCTGCACTTGCTCAACGGCGGCACCCTGGAGATCGACAGTCCGCGACCGTATAGCCCGGTGGCCGACGGACTCCTGCGGGCCCTGGGCGTGGATGTCGAAGCACTGCTTCGCAAGACGCAGAATCTGGACTTCTTCGAGTCGCTCGCCGCAATGCAAGGGTACTTTTTCGACCGCGAAACATTTGGATCGGACAAGCTGATCGCGGGCCGGGATGGCAAGTCCTGGGTCCACTTTCTCCAGGACGCGCCCCTAAACGCGCAGGCACGCGCTGACCTGCTACGGATCGAAGAGGGCAACGTCGACTACCTTCCTGGGATGACTTCGGCTGAAAAGAAGCTCTTGCTCTCGCGCATCAGTTACCGCGATTATTTGCGCGATTACGCGAAGGTCGATTCCCAGGTGCTAGCCGTTTACGATTCGCGCACTAAGGGATGGTGGGGGGTTGGAATCGACGCCGTTTCGGCGCTGGATTGCTGGGGCATCGATGCCAAGGGGTTCGATGGCCTGCACCTAGAGCCCGGTACGATCGCGCGAATGGGCCCAACGCCCGCAGGCTACGCGAGCACGGGCGGCTCGTACCGCCTCCACTTCCCCGATGGCAATGCTACGATTGCGCGCCTACTGGTGCGCTCGCTGATCCCTCGCGTTGCTCCCGCGGGAAACGTCGAGAACCTTGTCAGTGCGCGCTTCGATTACGGCCAGTTGGACCAAGCCTCCTCGCCGGTGCGGCTGCGCCTGCGCAGCACCGCGGTACGCGCACGCAATCAAGACGCCTCAGACACGGGCCGGTCCTCCGCGAAGGTAGTGGTTAGCTACGTTCGGGACGGGCGCGCGTACCGCGTGCGAGCGCAGAACTGCGTACTGGCCTGCTACAACATGATCATCCCGTTCCTTTGCCCCGAACTGCCCGCGGCGCAAAAGGCGGCGCTGCACGATCTGGTCAAGACGCCTCTGGTTTACACCAGCGTCGCGATTCGCAGTTGGCGCGCATTCGACAAATTGGGCGTGCGCCTCGTGGAAGCACCCGGCAGCTATCACACCGGTGTCTACCTTAATCCCAACATGAGGATCGGCGAATATCGCGGCCCCCGTTTGCCGGAAGAGCCCAACCTGGTCCACATGCAGCGCACGCCGTGCAGACCGGGGCTTTCCGAGAAGGAACAAAACCGCGCCGGCCGCGAAGAACTCCTCACAACGAGTTTCGAAACCTTCGAACGCAATATCCGCGATCAGCTCGGCCGCATGCTTAGCCCCGGTGGCTTCGACCCTGCCGGCGACATCACCGCGATCACGGTAAATCGCTGGCCGCACGGCTACGCGCCCGAATACAACCCTTTGTTCGAACCGGAACTTCCGCTGTCCCGGCAGTCGTATGTCATCGGTCGGACCCGCCTGGGTCGGATCGCAATTGCCAATTCCGATTCCGGCGGCGCGGCATACACGGATGTTGCCATCGACCAGGCGCACCGGGCCGTTACCGAGCTACTGCACGATGCCGCTGGTTGATGCAATGTCCGATGCACCGGGAATGCCAATGTTGCTCCTGCACCACGCGGATTCCCGATAGCCCTTGCAGCGATATGAGTTCGAGTCAAACGAAGAAAAAATCACCAGCGCCAGAATAGTGATGGGCCGTCGGCGCCCCGACGGCAGCGGAGGCCGAAACCACGGCGTCGGCTGCGGCTACTTCGCGGCCGGCTCCGACAACAACTCCAGCAACCGCTGCGCCAAGTAAACGACTACCCGCAGAAGCAGGAGCGCCCCGGACCGCATCGCGGCCCGGGGCGCTCTTCGTGCGCAGCTCAGGCCGAAAATCGGCCCGCGCAGCTTCTTAGCAGCCAGCTATAGCCGGATCCAGGTCGTCTTGAGCTCGGTGTACTTCTCCATGGCGTGCAGCGACTTGTCGCGGCCATTGCCGCTTTGTTTGTAGCCGCCGAACGGAACCGTCATGTCGTCCTCGTCGTACTGGTTCACGTGCACGGTGCCGGCGCGCAGGCCGCGCGCCATGCGGTGCGCCCGCGACAGATCCCGGGTCCAGACCGCCGCTTGCAGGCCATAGCTGCTGGCATTGGCGCGCGCCAGCGCTTCTTCGTCCGTTCGAAAGCGAATAACCGAGAGCACCGGGCCGAAGATCTCTTCGCGCGCAATCGTCATCTCGTTGCCGACCCGATCGAAGATCGTCGGCGCGATATAGCAGCCGCCCTGGGCCGGGTGCACCCGCTCCCCGCCGGTAACGATCTTGGCGCCCTCGCCGCGGCCTGCATCGATGTAGCGCAGCACGGTACTGACCTGCCCCTCGTCGACCAAGGCGCCCATGGCGGTCTCGCTGGCCAACGGATTACCGGGAGCCCAGTCCTTGGCCTGCGCAGCGACCAGGGCGATGAATTCCTCGGCCATCGTCTCTTGGACAAACAATCGCGTGGGCGCATTGCACGACTCGCCCTGGTTGTAGAAGACACCGGCGGCGGCCGTGCTGGCGGCCCGCTCCAGGTCATCGAAGTCGGCGAATACGATATTGGCCGACTTGCCGCCCAGCTCGTTGTAGACACGCTTCAGGTTCGATCGTCCCGCGTATTCGAGCATGCGCCGTCCCACCCGTGTCGAGCCGGTAAAGCCTATGGCATCGACATCCATGTGCAGCGCCAGCGCCTCGCCGGCCTCGGGGCCAAAGCCGGGAACGACGTTCAGCACGCCTTCGGGCAGGCCCGCCTCGAGCGCCAGCTCGGCCATCCGCAACGCGGTGAACGGCGACTTTTCCGAGGGCTTGAGAACGACGCTGTTGCCCGCCGCAAGGGCCGGTCCTAGCTTCCAGGACGCCATGAGCATGGGGTAATTCCACGGCACGATCGCCCCGACCACGCCCATCGGCTCGCGCGTAATCAGCGCCAGTGCGCCAGGGCCGGTAGGAGCGATTTCGTCATAGACCTTGTCGACCGCCTCGGCGTACCACCGGATGCAGCGCGCCGAGGCTGGCACGTCGACGCCGAGGCTATCGCGGATCGGCTTGCCCATGTCCAGGGTCTCGAGCAATGCGAGCTCTTCGCGCGCTTTCATCAACAAGTCGGCAAAGCGCTGCAGCACCTTCTTGCGCGCCACTGGCGGCTGCTGCGCCCAACGGCCATCGTCGAAGGCGCGCCGCGCGCCGTTGACGGCGGCATCGATATCGACCGCCTGCCCGCGGGCTGCCGATCCGAGCAAGCGGCCATCGATCGGCGAACGCTTTTCAAATACCTGACCGGTAAGGCTCGCGACCCGGCGCCCGTCGATGAGCGCACGACCGTCGATCTGCAGCGTCTTGGCGCGCGCGTGCCAATCGATAGAAGTATCCATTTTCATTTTGCCACCCTCATTTTGTCCTTGCGTCCTGCTCCGCGCCCGGGTCCGCATTTCCGGACGCGCGCAAGGTGCCAACCGCATACACCTTGCGCACCCGCGTCAGATTTTCCCAAATTCCCGTAAAACCGCCCGGCACCACGAACGTTGCACCCGGTGCGAACTCGCGCACCAGCCCATCGGCACCCGTCAAGCGCACGCGGCCTTCGATCAGGGTGCACAGTTCCTCTTCCCCGGGGCCGTACTGCACGCGCCAGGCGCCGGGCTCGCCTTGCCAGATGCCGGCATGAAACTGCCCCGTGGGATCACTATAGTGGTTCCACGTACGCTGTTGCGGATCGCCGGAAAGGATGCGCTCGGCGGGCGGGCGCGTGACCTCGACCAGCGGCGTTTGCTCGGCAAACGAAATAATTCCGGGTTTCATGTGGATTGCGTCGCCAACATTGCCTCACGATACGCCGCCGCCTGCGCCTGCGCCCGGCGCCGCTCCTGGCGCACCAGGACGAAGCTCGCGATCGTCACCCCGATCCCGACCAGCAGCACGGTGATCGTCGCGACCGCGTTGACCGTGGGATCCAGGCCCAGACGCGCCCGCGAGAAGATGAGCACCGGCAAGGTGGTCGACCCCGGAGCGTTCAGAAACGAGGTCGTCACGACATCGTCGAGCGAGATCGTGAACGTCAGCAACCACGCGGAGGCCAGCGACTGGGTGATCGACGGCAGGATGATCAGGTAAAAAACCTGAAACGGACGGCACCCTAGGTCCATTGCCGCCTCTTCGACCGAGCGGTCGACCTCAGACAAGCGCGCCTGGATGACAACGGCCGCATACGCGGTGCAAATCGAGGTGTGTCCGATCCAGATCGTAGGCATGCCGCGGAAGGAATATCCTCCCATGAGGTTTTCCACCGCCACGAAAAAGAGCAGCAGCGACAATCCGGTGATGACCTCCGGAACCACCAGCGGCGCGTTGATGTGCGCAATGAATGCGGTGCGGCCCGTAAACCGCCGGTAGCGCACGATGGCAAATGCGGCCAGCGTGCCCAGGACCACGGCGGCGCTAGCCGCGGCGAAGGCGATCTTGAGCGAGACAACCACCGCCGAGAGGATCTCGTCGTCGTGGAAGATCGCGTAGTACCAGCGCAGGGAAAAACCGGTCCAGAGGCTGACCATCTTCGATTCATTGAAGGAAAAGACGATCAAGGTAAGGATGGGGACGTAAAGAAACACGTAGCCGGCCCCGAGCCAGAATCTGCCCAGGCGCCCGATCATCGCGCGCCTCCACCTGCCGCCGCGCGCCGCAGGGGAGCCTCGTCCCGGTCGGACGCCACGCCCCGGACGGCGCCCTGGTAGCGATTGAACAGGACCAGGGGGATGAGTATCAATCCGACCATGCTCACCGCCACCGCCGACGCCATGGGCCAGTCATTGTTGTTGAAGAACTCCTCCCAGAGCACGCGCGCAATCATCAGGGTCCGCGGCCCGCCGAGCAGTTCTGGAATCACATACTCGCCGACGGTGGGGATAAATACCAGCATGGAGCCGGCAATGATTCCGGCCCGCGATAGCGGCACGGTTATAAGCCAGAACGCCTTCCAAGGCGTCGCACCCAGGTTTCCGGCCGCCTCGAGCAGGCTCGGATCGGCCTTCACCAGGGTTCCATAAAGGGGAAGGATCATGAACGGCAGGTAGGTATACACCATGCCGATCGTCATCGAGAACGGGGTGTACATCATCTTGATCGGGTCGTCGATCAGATGCAGCCACAAAAAAATGTTGTTGATCACGCCGTGATCGTCGAGCAGCCCCTTCCACGCGTAGATGCGCAGCAGGTACGAGGTCCAGAACGGTAACGACACGAGCATCACGAGGATCGGCCGCAAGGTCGGCCGCGCCCGCGTCATGAAATAGGCAAAGGGATAGCCGATGAACAGGCAGATGACGGTGCAGATCGCCGCAAATCGGACCGACGACACGTAGGTCTTGAGATAGAGCGGATCGGTGCCCAGGAACTGGTAATTGGCGAGCCGGATGCGCATCGTCAGCGTGCTGTCGACGAATTCGAACAAGTCCTTGAACTGGACGCCTTCGGTTTCGGAAACGCTGATCTTGAGCACCACCAGGAAGGGCAGCGAAAAGAACAGCAACAGGAAAACGTACGGAATTCCGATGACGGTCTTGCGGCCCCAGCTGCGCCCCAGCCAGCGGCTCGCGATGCCAGCCCAGGCGCGTTGCCCGCGGCCAGCATCGGCCACGGCGACGTTCGCAGCGGCCGGGCGAGATGCGTCGTCCCTCATGATCGTCTTTGCACCGGGCTCAATTGACCAGCACGACCAGAGCATCGGGGCTGCACGATGCAAATACGTCGGTACCGACCTTTATCACCTCGCCGTGGCGCTCCGAATTGGGCACCGACACCTGCAGCCGCGTACCGTCGGGAAGCGCAACCCGGTACAGCGAATTTGCGCCGAAGTACGCGCTCTCGACCACGCGCCCGTGCAGGCAATTTGCCTCCCTGCGCTCGGGGGCCTGGGTGGCGATATCGATTTTTTCCGGACGCAGCGCCAGGCTCAGGCGCTGACCCTTGACGCCGGTAATGCCGTGGCCGACATAAAAGCGACCGGCCGGCGTCTCGATCACGCAGTGGTCGACCTCGTCCTCGACCAGCACGCCGTCGAACAGGTTGACCGTGCCGATGAAATCGGCCACGAAGCGGCTGGCGGGCGTTTCATAGATCTCCCGCGGCGCGCCCACCTGGATCAGCCGCCCGGCGCTCATTACCGCGATGCGGTCGGCCATCGTCATGGCCTCTTCTTGGTCATGGGTCACCAGAACGCAGGTCACCCCGACGCTCTTGATGATGCTGTGGAGCTCGAACTGCGTCTGCTCGCGCAGCTTGCGGTCGAGCGCGCCCAGCGGCTCGTCGAGCAGCAGCAGGCGCGGCTCGAGCGCCAGGCTGCGCGCCAGCGCGACACGCTGCTGCTGTCCGCCCGAGAGCTGGTGGGGCTTGCGCTGTGCATAGGGCTTGAGCTGGACCAAGGAGAGCATGCGCTCGACCTGCGCAACGATGCGATCGCGCGGCTGGCCGTGGCGCTTGAGCCCGAATGCGATGTTTTCCCAAACGCTCAGGTGGGGGAACAGCGCATAGGACTGGAACATCATGTTGATGGGACGCTCGAACGGCCGCAATCCGGAAATCTCCTCGCCCTCAAGGTAGATACCACCGGAGCTGGGTGTTTCAAAGCCTGCCAGCATGCGCAGCAGCGTCGACTTGCCGCAGCCGGAGGATCCGAGCAAGGCGAAGATCTCGCCCTTGTGGATCGCGATCGTTACGTCATCGACAGCGGCGACCTCGCCAAAGCGCTTGGTCAGCCGCTCGACGCGCAGGAACTGCGCGTCGTCGGCCGCGGGATTCGAATCCGGCGGCGCGGCCTGCGTCACCGAATCACCGGACGCGGCAATCATTGCCCGGTCTTGAACGCGGTAAACAGGCGCGTGCGCACGCGCAACATGTCGTCGGGCAGCGCCTCCTGCGGGGCAAGGCGCGCAAGCTCCTCGGGCGTGAGGAACAAGGCCTTAATGCTGCGCACATCCGCGCTGAGCAATTTATCGCTGGCCCGCACCGGACTGCCATGCAATACCTTGCTGACGATCCCGGCCTGGACCTCCGGACGATAGATGTAGCTCATCCACTTGTAGGCGTTCTCGACATGCGGCGCATCGACCGGTATGGCCATCGTGTCAAAGAACATGTAGGCACCGGACTTGGGGACCAGGGCCACGATCTTCTGCCCGTTGTGCGCCTCCTTGGCGCGCTGCCCCGCGATGGCGATGTCGCCGCTCCATCCGAAGACAGCGCACAGCGATCCGTCGGCCAGGCCGTTGATGTAGCTCGACGAGGAGAACAAGGTGACCGATGGGCGCAAGGTCGCGAGCAGCTTGGCCGCCGCTTCGTAATCGGCCCGATCGTGGCTGTACCCCGGGCGCCCCAGATAGTGCAAGGCTGCGGGAAATACCTCGTCACCCGTATCGAGCACCGAAAGACCGCAGGACTTGAGGCGGCTCGCGTACTCCGGCTTGAAGATCAGGTCCCAGGCGTCCGCCGGCATCGGTAGCGAGCCCAGCGCGGCATTGACCTTGTCCACGTTGATCCCCACGGTCGACACGCCCCAAAGCCAGGGAACGACGTAGTTGTTGCCCTTGTCGTTGGCCGAGACCGCAAGCTCGCCCATGAGCCAAGGGTCGAGATTGCCGTAGGTCGTGATCTTGCTCTTGTCGAGCTTGAGCAGCAGATGGCCTTCGATCTGGCGCTTGGCCCAGTGCGCAGACGGCATCACGACGTCGTAGCCGGTATGGCCGGCGCGCAGCTTGGCGTACAGGCCCTCGTTGGAGTCAAAGGTGTCGTAGTTGACCTTGATACCGGTTTCCTTCTCGAAATCGCGGATCGTTGTCTCGCCGATGTAGTCGGACCAGTTGTAGACGTTGAGCACCTTGGAATCGTCTGCCGCCGGTGCCGGACCGGCCGCCAGGGCAGCAACAGCCAACAACAGGGCAACCATGGCTGCGCGCAGCCGGCGCCCCGCCACTGCCAAAACTCCTGGCACCTGCACCGGTGCACGCACCAACGCGACCGCGCCCCGCAACCGTTTCATGATCCGCATTGCTAGTCTCACTCTCCCGGTCAATGATCCGCCTACACGTGAAGCAAAAGATGTTCCCGTTCCCAGGAACTGATCACCTTCATGAACTCATCGTATTCGAGCTCCTTGACCAGCCGGTATACCGTAACAAAACGCTCGCCCAGCACCGAGCCCAGCGCACGAGCGTTCACCAGATTTTGCAGGGCATCCGATAGGCTGCGCGGCAACTCGCGCTGGCTGTTGTACGCGCTGCCGTCGGATTCGGCCGTCGGCTCGATCTTCTCGGTCATCCCCAGGTAGCCGCAGGCCAAGGTTACCGCTGTTGCCACATACGGATTGGCATCGGCACCGACCACGCGGTTTTCCACGCGGCGCGCCTCCGGAGGCGAGCGCGGCACACGAATTCCCACCGTGCGATTGTCGCGTCCCCAGCGGATGTTGATCGGCGCACCGCTGTTGCGCACGAGGCGCCGGTAGGAATTCACATAGGGTGCAAAAAATGCCATCGCCGCCGGCATGTACTTCTGCAGACCGCCGATGTAATGGCGAAAGGCCTCGGTCGGCGAGCCGTCCAAGTTCGAGAAGATATTGCGCCCGGTGTGGCGATCGACCACGCTCTGGTGGATGTGCATGGCGCTGCCCGGCTCGTTGGACATCGGCTTGGCCATGAACGTCGCGTACATCTTGTGGCGCAGCGCTGCCTCGCGCAAGGTACGTTTGAAATAGAACACGCGGTCCGCCAGATCGAGCGGATCGCCATGCAGGAAGTTGACCTCCATCTGGCCGGCACCCATTTCGTGGATCAGGGTGTCGACTTCCAGGTCCATGATCTCGCACCACTTGTAGATGTCCTCGAACAGCGGATCAAACTCGTTGACCGCGTCGATGCTGTAGTGCTGACGGCTGGTCTCGGCGCGACCGCTGCGTCCGACCGGAGAGGTGAGAGGAAAATCGGGGTCCGTGTTCTGCGCGATCAGGTAAAACTCCAGCTCCGGCGCGACGATCGGCGCAAGCCCTTTGTCCGTATAGAGTTGGCGCACGCGTCGCAGGACCGATCGCGGCGCGAAATCGACAAGCCGGCCATCGGCGAAGTAGCAGTCGTGAATGATCTGCGCCGTACGTGCCGGTTCCGGAACCCATGGGACCAGGCAGGCGGTCGAGGGGTCCGCCAGCAGCTCCATGTCGACGTCGTTGTCAGAAATGATCTCGGAGTATTCCTTGGAATCCGGAGCCTCGCCGGTGACGGTCATGCCGAGGACGGACTCGGCCAGGCGCATGCCCCGGTCCTGCGTAAATCGCGTGCGCGGAAGGATCTTGCCCCGGGCGACGCCGGTAAGGTCGGGGACGAGGCACTCGATCTCGTCGACGAGGTTGTCATCGAACCAGCGTTCCAGGTCGGCTTGGGAAAAATTATCACGTATCGCCATAAAAAGGCGCGGCGCTTCCTTGCGAAGCCGCGCAGCAGTTGGAAATGGGTCTTGCCATTCGCGCCGGTTGCGGTGCGGGCGGCAGCAGCAGCATATGGCGGTCATTGCGACCGCGATCTGGGGGAGCGTTTGTGGGAATCGTGCCGATAGCAGGAGCGCAGGCCATGATCACGCCGCACGCGGCAGCGTTGGCGCACGAGGGCCGCGCGCGCGGCTGAGCCGGTATGCGCGACAGGCTTGCCCGAAGGCACGGAATATCCGCAGGGAAACAGGGTTCTCGAGGACCTGCCATTCCGGATGCCATTGCACGCCGAGGGAAAACCCGGGGTGCGCGCCCACGCGCACCGCCTCGATTACGTGGTCGGGCGCAATGGCTTCGGCAATGAGCCCGGGCGCCAGAGTATCGATTCCCTGGCCATGCAACGAATTGACCGTGATTCGGCGCTCGCCCACGATCTGCTCCAGCTGGCTATGGGGCACGATCTCCAGATCGTGCGCCGGTCCGTACTGCTGCTCCAGTGCCACGCCCCGGGCCTCGCGATGGTCGCGTTTGCCCGGCACCTCATGGATCGCCTGGTGTAAGGAGCCTCCCATGGCGACATTTACCTCTTGCAGTCCACGGCAAATCGCCAGCAGCGGTATACCGCGCTCGGTGGCCAGCCGCACCAAGGGCAAAGTCACGGAATCGCGCTCTTCGTCCAGTGGTAATGCAGGGTCGAGAACATCCTGGCCGAAATTCGACGGGTGCACGTTGGCCGGTGAGCCCGTGAGTAGGATGCCGTCGGCCAGGTCCAGGTAGGGGAGGAATTCGCTCGCCCCGCCCGTTGGCGCGATCAGGGGCAGGCAGTCCGCTGCCAGACGCACGGCGTCGGCGTATTTGCGTCCCAGGACATGGTAGAGGTGACCGCCGATGGCCCGGTTGTCACAGGGAATCATTACGAAGGGCGGAGTCATCGGCCCGCTTGCAGCAGTCACGGTAAAGGCTCAATCTAGCGTCAGTAGAAACGGTCAAATGCCCGCGCCGACCCTGCAGCCGTTGCTGGCCGCGCGGGCGACTCGGACCCGAGTCTCGCCGAATCGGAACCGCTGCAACAGTACCACTTTCCCATCCGACGGTGGTGTCGAAGGCGGCTCCAAGTGGCCCCATCAACAATACACAAAGTGGCGCTGGACACAGTCCGGTACCATACCAAGAATCTCGCTTTCTCCCATCCGGCTACGGCGTCCCGGCGATCGGGGTAGCGTCGCCGGGTGAGCCCACGCCCGCCCGGCGCGCGCAATCCATGCCTTGGTGGCCGGTCTGCGCGGCCAAATTCGCTTGGCCTAGCCCCGATGCTCGCTTCCGAAGACCATCTGACGCGCAATTCGTATTACCTGGCCACCGCTGCCACGGATTTGCATTTCGACCCGCTGGAAGGCTCGGGCTCCTGCGATGTGTGCATCGTCGGCGGGGGTTTCGCGGGACTGTCGGCAGCGATCGATCTGCGCCGGGCCGGACTCGAGGTGGTGGTGCTGGAGGCAATGCAGGTGGGCTGGGGAGCGTCCGGCCGCAATGGGGGCCAGGCGTTGGCGGGCTTGGCTTGCGACATGTCGCTGGTGCAGCGCCAGCTCGGCAAGGAGGCAGCGCGCGCCATCTGGAACATGACGGTCGAGGCGGTAGAGCTCATCCACGATCGGCGCCGCGAGTTCGCCATCGACTGCCAGTGGCAGGACGGATTCATCGCCGCCGCGATCGGCCCGCGCAAGGCCCGGGACCTGCACAACTGGGTGGAAGAGCTCGAACGCGACTACGGCTACGAGGGCATGCGTCTGATCGACGGCGCGTCGGTGCGCCAGTGGATCGACACTGCGCGCTACCAGGCGCTGGCGTTCGATCCGCGCGGTGGCCATCTGCATCCGCTGCGCTATACCCAAGGACTGGCACGGGCCGCCGCTGGACTCGGCGCGCGCATCCACGAGCATTCGCGCGCGCTGCGGCTCGAGCGCGGCGCCACGCCCACCGTGCACACCCAGCGCGGACAATTGCGCTGCCGCCATGTGCTGCTCGCGGGCAACGTTTACCTCGAGGACCTGGCGCCGCAGCTGAGCAAGCGCATCATGCCGGTCGGCACCTTCATTGCCGCCAGCGCGCCACTTGGCGCCGATCGCGCGCGTGCGCTGATCCCGAGCCGCGCGGCGGTGTGCGACACGCAGTTCGTCCTGGATTATTTCCGTCTTTCGGCCGACGATCGCATGCTCTTCGGGGGCCGGGTAAGTTATTCGACGGTTGCGCCCGTGCGGCTCGCGCCGGCAATGCGCCGGCGCATGCTGGGCGTGTTCCCGCAGCTTAACGACGTGCCGATCGATTATTCATGGGGTGGTTACGTCGATATCACGATGAATCGCGCGCCCGATTTCGGCCGCCTCGACCCAAACATCTATTATTTGCAGGGTTTTTCTGGGCACGGCCTGGCGCTGAGCGGTCTTTCCGGTCGACTTGCGGCCGAGGCAATCAGCGCAACGGCTGCGCGATTCGACCTGTTCGCGCGCATGCCTCATCGGGAATTTCCCGGTGGCCAGGCCTTGCGCACTCCTGCTTTGATCCTAGCGATGGCCTGGTACCGCCTGCGTGACCTGCTCGGCTAAGGCATCGAACCGTGGCGCTTGCGCAGATCGCGCGCACGCAAGCGCTCAGATCCAGCCGCGCGACTTCAGATCCTGCCTCGTCTGGTCCAGGCAGCGGCGGATCAGGCCGATCATCTCGTCGATCTGCGCCCGGCTGATCACCAGCGGCGGCGCGATGATCATGCGGTCGCCAACCGCGCGCATGATTACGCCGTTGCGAAACATGTAGCCGCGGCAAATCATTCCGACCGCAAGCTCCTCGGCAAATGTCTCGACCGGCCGCTTGTTTTTCACCAGCACCAGCCCGGCAACCAGTCCGCAGCTCTCGGCCAATCCCACCAGCGGGTGATCCGCGAGCGCCTCGAATTGCTGCTTTAGATACGGACCGGTGTCCTCTCGCACCTTGTCGACGAGGTGCTCGCGCTCGATGATGGCCAGGTTCTCCAGGGCCACCGCGCAGGCGACCGGATGTCCGCTGTACGTAAAACCGTGATGGAACTCGCCGCCCTTGTCGATCAGCGTGCGCGCCACCCGATCGCCGACGAGCACGCCGCCCAAGGGGATATATCCCGAGCTCACACCCTTGGCAAACGTGATCAGGTCCGGGCGGATACCCATGTACTGCGCACCGAACCAGTGACCCAGGCGCCCGAAGCCGCAGATCACTTCGTCGGATGCGAGCAGGACCCCGTAGCGGTCACAGATTCGCTGGATCTCGGGCCAGTAGGTCGGCGGCGGAATGATCACTCCACCGGCGCCCTGAACGGGTTCGCCGATGAAGGCGGCGACGCGCTCAGGACCGAGTTCGAGGATCCTTTCCTCGAGGCGGCGCGCCGCGACGATCCCGTATTCGTCGATCGGCAGTCCGTGACCGTTCTCGAAATGGTAGGGCTGCTCGATGTGCACGATGTTGGGAATCGGCAGATCACCCTGGGCGTGCATGCCCTTCATCCCGCTCAGCGAAGCACCCGCAACCGTACTGCCGTGGTACGCGTTGTGACGGCTGATGATGATCTTGCGCTGCGGCTGTCCCTCGATATCCCAGTAGCGGCGCACCATGCGCACGACGGTATCGTTGCCTTCGGAGCCCGAGCCGGTATAAAAGACGTGTTCAAAATGCGGCGGCGCCACCTTGACCAGCGCGCTGGCAAGCTTGATCGCCGGCACATTGGCGGTGTTAAAGAAGCTGTTGTAGAACGGCAGCTCCATCATCTGGCGGTAGGCGGCGTCGGCCAGTTCCTTGCGGCCGTAGCCGACATTCACGCACCAAAGGCCCGACATCCCATCGAGGATCCGCAGGCCCTCGGAATCCCACACGTAGATTCCCTCGCCGCGCACAATGATGCGTGCGCCCTGCGCGGCGAGCGCCTTGTGATCGGTAAACGGATGCAGGTAATGCAGGCTGTCCTCGCGCTGCAGCGCGGCGGTATCGTATATCGGTGCGGTACGCGCGGCGGTTTCCATCGGTTTCATGGGCCCCCTTCGTCACTTATCAAACGTGCAGCAGCAGGTATTCGCGCTCCCAGGGACTGATCACCTTCATGAACTCGGCGTACTCGAGCTCCTTGACCGAGGTGTAGACGTTGATGAACGCCTGTCCCAGTACCTTGTGCAGCGACTTGCTCTCGCGCAGCTCGGTAAGCGCCTCGGACAGGCTGCGCGGCAGTTCGTAGTCGAGCGCGTAGGCACTGCCCAGACTCTCTGGCGTCGGTTCCAGCTTTTCCTCGATGCCGAGCCAGCCGCACGCGAGCGTGATCGCTATCGCCAGGTAGGGATTGGCATCGGCGCCAATGACCCGATTTTCCACGCGGAGGTTTTCCGGCGTCGCGCCGGGAATGCGAAACCCCACGGTGCGATTGTCATGGCCCCATTGCACGTTGATGGGCGCCGCGCCATGGCGGACGATGCGCCGATAGGAATTGACGTATGGAGCGACCAGCGCCATCCCGGCCGGCATGTACTTCTGCAGGCCCGCCAGGTAATGATTGAAAATCCTCGATGGGCTGCCGTCGGGATTGGAGAAGATGTTGCGCCCGGTTTCCACGTCGAGCAGGCTCTGGTGGATATGCATGGCCGAACCCGGTTCGCCTTCCATCGGCTTTGCCATAAAGGTCGCATACATGCCGTGGCGCAGCGCGGTCTCGCGCATGGTGCGCTTGAAGTAGAACGTCTGATCGGCCAGCAGCAGCGGCTCGCCATGCAGGAAGTTGATTTCCATCTGCCCGGCGCCGACCTCATGGATCAGCGTGTCGACATCGAGCTCCATGGCCTTGCAGTAGTCGTATACGTCTTCAAACAGCGGATCGAATTCATTGACCGCATCGATGCTATAGGCGCGTCGCACGGTTTCCGAGCGTCCGCTGCGTCCAATCGGCGGCGTGAGCGGCATGTTCGGATCGGCGTTTTTGGCGACCAGGTAGAACTCCAGCTCGGGCGCCACCACCGGTGCCCACCCCTTTTCCTTGTACAGCGCGATAACGCGCCGCAGCACCGAGCGCGGGGTGAATTCGGCCGGGCTGCCGTCGCTGCGAAACGCATCGTGTATGACCTGCGCAGTGGGGTCGCTCGCCCACGGCACAACGCATACTGTCGTCGGATCCGGGCGCAACACCAGGTCATGGTCGATCGCCGCGATCACCGCGCGGTAGCCCGGATCCGAGCCTGGGCGATCTCCGTTGATGGTCATCGCCAGGATGTCTTCCGGCACGCGCATGCCGCGGTCCTCGGTGAATTTCTCGCGCGGCAGGATCTTGCCGCGCGCGACACCGGCCAGGTCGGGCACCAGGCATTCGATCTCGCTGATGCGGTTTTGATCGAGCCAGCGCTCCAGATCCTTCTCGGTGAAGCTGCTGCGGGAAACCTGCGTAATTGCGGTATTCGTGATGTCCATTTGAACTCTCCGCGCGGGCGACGGCGATTTTCCGTTGCCATCGGCCGCTTTTGCTCGACAGGCGGCGACGCGCCGTGGTTGCCGATCGGTGCCTAGTTCGGTGCCGGTCGGATCCTGGTTCCGGCGGACCTACCCTAGGTCGCGGGCCAGGGGCGTCTTCGTCGCATGCCGCGATTGCGGCGCACGTGCGCGCCCGCTACCCGATCATCGACGCGCAGATCACCGGCAAGGCGATCCAGCGCGCGGACCGAACGGACGGGAAGAAGAAATCGCGGCGAAACAGCAGGCATGGCAAGGACTCCGGCACGCCGCCCTGCCTCCTGGGGGAAGACAGTCGGTGATGGCTCCATGCCCCTTCCAGCGCGAGAGGCGCACAACGGAAGCAAGGCCCGGAACCGCGTGCGGTGCCCCTCAGTGTATCCGGAATTGGTATTGCCGTCAGATCCAGTATGCTTGCTCGAATGGGACCAGTTTTTTGCACGGCGGCAATGCTCGCAAGGCCTGCCCAATTTCTCCTGCCGGCCCCGACGGGCGAGGCACGCTCGCTCGCCCGCATTCGGCGCCCGCTCGGGGCCTGCGGCAACACGGGCCCGGCGGCCTGATCGGGCATGCGCCAAGCAACCCCAACCTACGAATTACTGCGCGCCGCGTTTGCCGACGCCGACGGTGATCTACCGCGCTACCGCGTGCTGTACCAGGCCATCCGTGAGTCGATACTCGGCCACCGTCTGGCGCCAGGTACGCGCCTGCCCTCGACGCGCGAGCTAGCGCGCGAGCTCGGCCTGTCGCGCAATACGGTGCTGTCCACGTTCGAGGGTCTGCTGGCCGAGGGTTTTATCAACGCCCGCGCCGGCAGCGGTACCTTCGTGGCGCAGGCCGCAGCGGCGCCGCGCACCCGCAGCGGCCGGGCGGCGCAGGTCAACGGCGAACGCCGTCCGCTGCCAGGCAGTGCCCTTGCGCTGTCGCAACGTGGCGTGCGACTGGCGGCATTTCGCGGCGGAAGTCGCTTTGAAATTCAACCCCTGAGCGCCGGGGAAGTCGATTTCACTCTGTTCCCTATCAAGCAGTGGCAGCGCCTGCAAAGCCGGCAGTTGCGCCTGGCCCGGCCCGAGTTGCTCGATTACGCCGACGATGGCGGTTACTTGCCGCTGCGGCACGCGATCGCCGATTACGTGCGTGTCTCCCGTGCCGTACGTGTCGACGTGGAACAGGTGATCGTTACCGCGGGAACGCAGCACTCCCTCGATCTGTGCGCACAGCTGCTTGCGGATGTCGGCGACCGGGTCTGGGTCGAGGATCCTTGCTACTGGGGTGCGCGTTGCATCTTCGAATCCTGCGACTTAAAGATAGAACCGATTCCGGTGGACCGCGATGGCATGAACCCGGCTGCGGCGCCGGGCGGGAGCCGGCCCAAGCTGATATACCTGACACCGTCGAACCAATACCCCACGGGCGTTGCGATGAGTCTGGCGCGGCGCCGCGCGGTGCTGGAGTTGGCCACGCGCGAGCGCGCGTGGATCCTGGAGGACGACTATGACAGCGAGCTGCGCTACAGTGGTCGGCCACTGGCCTCGCTGCAGGGGCTCGATACCGAGCAGCGTGTCGTTTACCTGGGTACCTTTTCCAAGGTGCTGTATCCGGGAATCAAGATCGGCTACCTGGTTGTGCCGGCGCCGCTGGTGGAACCGTTTCGCAGCGCCTTGTACGACCTCCAGCGTCCCGGGCAGTTGCCGGTGCAAGGCGCCCTGGCCGAATTCATCGAACGCGGATACTTTGCGTCCCACGTCCGGCGCGTACGCCAGGCGTACGCCGAAACGCGGGCGCTCTTGATCGATAGCCTGCAGCCGGCCCTGGGGAAATCGGCGTGGGTATCGTCGCAAAGTGCCGGCCTGCATTTGGTGATCCGCTTACCCGACGGTTTCGATGACCAGCGGCTTGCCGAAACGGCCGCAGCCCACGGCGTGCGCGTGAGCGCGCTGTCGCAGTATTTCATCGGGCCCGCTTCGGCCTGGGGCCTGGTGGTCGGGTACGGCTATGCCCCAGCGGAAAAGGTAACGCGCTGCGGACGCATTCTGGCCCAGCTGCTGCAGGCCGCGCTATAGGTCCAGCTGGCGGCGCTGACAAACGGTGCGCAGGACAAAGCTCGAACGGATCCGCGCAACATTGGGCAGTCGGGACAGGTGCTGCTTGTGGATGCGCTCGTACTCCTGCGTGCTTTCCACCGCCACGCGCAGCAAGTAGTCCGATCCGCCCGACATCAGGTGGCATTCGAAAATGTCCGGGCAATCGCGCACCGCCTGCTCAAAGGCCGCCAACGCGTCCTCCCGCTGACTGCTCAGACTGACCTCGACGAACACGCTGGTCGAGCGGCCCACCGCGGCCGGATCCAATAGCGCGACATATCCGGCAATCACGCCGTCGCGCTCCAGGCGCTGCACTCGCCGCAGACACGCCGATGGCGAAAGGTGTACCTGCTCGGCCAGCGCGGCGTTGGTCAGCCGCCCATCGCGCTGCAGCAGGGCAAGTATCTGCCGGTCGATGCGATCAAGTTCCATAGACAAATTCAACGATACGCGGTTGCGCACGAATGTTCGAAAACCGTTCGCGCAGGCGCAATGATATTGCACGAGGCGGTGCCGCCCGGCATCGGTATCGCAGCCTATTTCCCGGGCTTGCCCGCATACTCGCTGGTGCCCCATCAGCCGGCGGAGAACACGATGCTTATTGGCGTACCCAGGGAAATCAAGGACCAGGAAAACCGTGTCGGTATGACGCCGGCGGCCGTTCGCGAGGCAAAGCACCACGGCCATACGGTCCTGGTCCAGGCAGGTGCCGGACTCGGGATCGGTTACGACGACGAGGCCTACCACGCGGCCGGCGCGCAGATCGTGGCCGCTGCGGCGACGCTATTCGAAAAGGCCGAGATGATCGTCAAGGTGAAGGAGCCGCAGCCGGAAGAATGCCGCATGCTGCGGCGCGGGCAACTGCTTTTCACGTTCCTGCACCTGGCGCCGGACCCGCAACAAACCGAATTGCTGCTGCGTTCGGGCTGCACCGCCATTGCCTACGAGACCATTACGGACGCTCGAGGCGGACTGCCCTTGCTCGCACCGATGAGCGAAGTCGCAGGCCGCATGGCAATCCAGGTCGGTGCCGTGGCACTGCAAAGATCCAATGGCGGACGCGGCGTGCTGCTGGGCGGCGTGCCCGGTGTGGCCCCCGGCAAGGTCACCGTCATCGGCGGCGGGGTCGTTGGAGCCAATGCCGCGAAGATGGCCGTCGGCCTGGGCGCAGAAGTGACTGTGCTCGATCGATCGCTGCCACGCCTGCGCGAACTCGACGACATCTTCTTGGGGCGCCTGCGCACCGAATTCGCCTCCATCGATGCCACCGAGCGAGCCGTTTACGACGCCGACCTGGTCGTGGCTGCGGTGCTCATTCCCGGTGCGGCCGCGCCAAAGCTCATCAAGCGCACCCAACTCGCGAGAATGAAACCCGGTGCGGTGATTGTCGACGTTGCCATCGACCAGGGGGGATGCTTTGAGAGTTCGCGTGCCACAACGCATGCCGAGCCGACCTACATCGTCGACGGGGTGGTCCATTACTGTGTCGCCAACATGCCCGGAGCGGTGGCGCGGACTTCGACGTTCGCACTCAACAACGCCACGCTGCCGTTTACGCTGGCCCTGGCCGACAAGGGATGGAAAAGAGCATGCACCGAGGATGCGCACCTGCGCGCCGGACTGAATATCCACGCCGGATTGCTCACGTACGAAGCGGTCGCATCGGCGCTCAACAAGTCCTACACGCCGGCGAGTTCGGTTCTGGACTGATCAAGACGGCCGTGGCGGCACTGCGTGCAACCCGCGGTGCCCCCAGCACTTGGCACCACGCCGCGCGGGCATCAAATCGGCCCGCTGCCCTTTACCGGCTCGGCAACCGGCAGCCCGGCCGCCTGCAGCAGCTGCCAGCACGCCGCGCGGTCGGCGCTCAACAGCACCTGGCCCAGGGGCGAATTCACATTTGCCAACCCGACCGCGATTACCTCGTTGGCAAGGGCGCTCAGGGATTGGCTAAGGTCCCAAGATCGGACGAGCACTCCAAAGAACCGATCTCGGCGCGGCACCAGGGCATGGATGAAGGCCGAGGTGAATTCCGGTGGCGCTCCCTGCGGGCTTCGATCGATGGCCCGAAAGGCCGCAGTCCAGCCGACGTTGTGCATCAAACCGGCCAGATATGCCTCGAAGAAATCGATCCTGGCAACCAGAGCCTGCTGCAGGCACAGGTTCGCCTGGATCTCGGAGTGCTGCCAAAGACGCTGCGCGCTCCGGCCCAGCAAGGGATCGGCCTGCGCGTCGAAAATGGGCTTCAGCAGGACTTTTGCGATCGCCCGGCGCAATCCGTCGGTACCCAGGCGAGATATCGCCTGCATCAGGTCGGTTATGGGCGCATTCGCCCCGTAGCCCACGCCATTGGCCAGCCGAATGACTTCGACCACCAGGTTCGGATCCCGGGCGACGCGTGCGGCAAGATCTCGCGCCGATTGTTTTTCTTCGCGCAGGCTATGGAGCAATTGGGGGATTGCCGAGCGCGCCCGCGGTAGTAGCTCCGCACGCAGATCCTCGGAGCCCAAAACCGCGTCCAGATGCGCCAGCAATTCTTGCTCTGGCGGGGAAAGCGAGGGCTCGGACCGCGGCACCGCGCCCGCCAGCCACCCGAAAAAGCGCACGTCCAGATCGACCGTATCGGGCGGGCCGATGCCCGCAAGCGGCAAGGCACCAGCGTCGGGCGCCCCCGTGTCCGATGGCATGCTGGCGCCGCCGGCCGCTGCCAAGGTTTGTGCTTGCGCACCGGTGTGCGCGCGCACGCCGGCGAAGTATCGGAACAGGCGACTCCACCAGCTCATCATTGCCGCGCTCCGTTCTCCCAGACTTGTCCAAAGCTATCCATACGTAGCCTCGGTGCTGGATTCCTGCTTCAATGAGAGACCCGACTGCTCCGACTCTCCACAGGCTGATGCCGCAGAACTTGCGGCCAAAACCATTGAATTGATCGCGGCGTTGATGTCGCGATCGTGTACGACGCCGCAGACGGGGCACGGCCATTGCTCGACCTTTAGCGGCAATTCCTCGACCTTGTGACCGCAATCCGAGCACGTCTTGCTGCTCGGATACCAGCGGTCGGCCACGAACACTTCGCCACCCCGTCGCGCCGCCTTGTATTCCATCTGCTGCCGGAACTCGAAAAAACCCATGTCCGATACGGCCCGGGATAGACTGCGATTGCTCGCCATACCGCGCACGTTCAAGTCCTCGATGCCGATGACGCTGAACCGACGCGTAAGATCCGTGGTCAGTTGATGGTGCGCGTCACTGCGGACGTTCGCGATCCTGGCGTGCAGCGTGGCTAGTTTCATCTGCGCCTTCTTGCGGTTGGCCGATCCTTTGACCTTGCGCGAGAGCGAGCGCGACAAGCGACGTAGTCGGCCGAGGAGGGCCTTGTGGGCCTTCGGGCCGACGACCTTCTCTCCCGTGGACAAAGCCGCCAACGTCCTGACGCCCAGATCGACTCCGACCGCGCCTTGGTTTTCGGCCTGCGGTAGAGGCTCTGGAGTGTCGATAGCGATGCTGACGAACCAACGATCGGCCACACGGGAGACGGTAGCCGACAAAATCTTGCCCGAGAAGCGCAACTTCTCGCGCATCCGAACCCATCCGAGGATCGGTATCCGAATGCGATTACCGTCGATGTCGAACTGATCGTTCGTAATCGTGAAGCGATCGCGGACGCCCTTCTTGCGGAACTTTGGATATTGGGCGCGACCGGCGAAAAAGTTCTTGAACGCGACGCCGAGTTGGCGGATCGCCATCTGCGGGGCGTTCTTCGTGACCTCGGTCATCCATGGGAACTGATCGCGCTTGATCGCGTTGAGTTGGCGGCGTAATGCGCACTCCGACGGTCGAGGCAGCGTCGGGTCCAGCTTGTGCGCCTCGTATTGTCGCCCCCACTCGGCGAGCGCCCAGTTGTAAGTGAATCGAGCCGTGCCCGCCGCGCGGGCGAAGTCGGTCGCCTGCACGTTGTTTGGATCGAGCGCGATTTTGTGGGCCGTGATCATGATGCTTCGACGGCCTTCCTCACGTTTTCGAGCAATCTCTGATTTTTGCGCGACCGACTGCCATACCTTTCTTGTAGTAATTCATTCCCTAGCCGAGGTCGGAGTTATCTCGAACGTCCAGCCGCGCAATAGTGTTCGGGGACTGGTATCTATCCATGCTGGCGAGGTAGGGTTCGGATTTGCACAGATTGTTATCGTACTGCCCGAAACCCCCGACAGTCGATGTGCTTAACGCGTTGCGACCGCGGTCCCCTCCGGCCCGATTAACGTCCCCGCAATATAGCGCTCGAGCCAGTAGGCACCGACGATCGTCTTGACGTCCGATACGGTCCCGGCCGCAATCCAGTCGAGCAACTGGCGCCAGGCAACGGTGAAAACCTCCAGCACCTCGCCGGCCTGCGTCGATGTGCCGACATAATCGAGCTCGCGCGCGAGGTACACCTCGATTTTCTCGTCCGAATAGCCGATGGCATTGTGAAAGGCGCCAAGACGGTCCCAGCGCGCAGCGCGATATCCCGTCTCCTCGATGAGCTCGCGCTGGGCGCAGGCGAGCGCGCCCTCCCCGGCTTCGAGCTTGCCGGCCGGCATTTCGATGAAGCTGCGCCCGAGCGGATGGCGGAACTGGCGTTCGAGCACCACGGTGTCCACGTCGGGCATGGCAACAACCATCACCGCACCCGGGTGGCGGATGAATTCGCGGACCCCGATGTGTCCATCCGGGCAACGCACGCGATCGAGCATGACCTGGAAGAATGCGCCGTCATAGGCCACCCGCGATTCGAGCGTGCGCTCGGCAAGAGGATCGGACGGGACCTCGCCCGCTGGGCCGGACGGCGCCAAGGGCTCAACCACCGAGCGCGCGCAACATCGCGCCATAGCAAAGCGCCAGCAGACCCTGCGGCAGTATGCCCAGTACCAGGACCAGCACGCCGTTGGCCGTCAGCGCGATGCGCGTGTCATGGCCGACCTCGAACGGGCTCACGTCCGTGCCCTCGTCGAACCACATCGTCTTGACGACCCGAATATAGTAATAGGCCCCGACCAGAGAGAACAGCACGGCCACCACCGCGAGCGTGTTCATCGCCACGCTGGCGCCATCGGATATCAAGGCCTGCAGAACGACCAGCTTGGCGTAAAAGCCCATGGTCGGAGGAACACCGGCCAGGGAGAACATCATCACCGTCATCACGAAGGCATACCAGGGGCTGCGCTTGGCCAAGCCGCGAAAATCCGCGATCTCCTCGGCCTCGAAACCCTCGCGCGCAAGTAGCAGGATGCAGCCAAAGCAGCCTGCGGTTGCCAGTGCATACGTAATCACATAGAACATCGCGGCGCCGTAGGCGCCGGCGGTGATCGTCGTGTTGCCGCCGACCACGCCGGCGAGCAAGGCCAGCAGCAAAAAGCCCATCTGCCCGATCGTCGAGTACCCCAGCATGCGCTTAAGATTGGTCTGCGCCACAGCCGTGACGTTGCCGATCGCGATCGAGGCGACCGCAATGAGCGCCAGCATCCGCTGCCAATCAACCGCCAGCTGTGGCAGACCCTCCACGAGCAGGCGAAACGCGATCGCGAATGCCGCAAGCTTGGGTGCCGACGCCAACAACAAGGTCACGGGGGTGGGCGCGCCCTGATAGACGTCCGGCACCCACATGTGGAACGGTGCCGCACCCAATTTGAAGGCGACGCCGGCGACGACGAAGATCGTCCCGAGTATCAGCGCCACGTTGACCACTTGGCCGGAGGCAATCCGGCGTGCCAGCTCGTTGATGTCGAGCGTGCCCACGGCGCCGTAGAGTATGGACATGCCGTACAGGAGGAATCCCGATGCCAGTGCTCCGAGCACGAAGTACTTCATCGCCGCCTCGGTGGCGCCGCGATCATCCCGACGCAGTGCCACCAGACCGTACAAGGACAGCGACTGCAGCTCGAGCCCGAGGTAGATGACGAGCAGGTTGTTGGCCGAGATCATCGTCATGATCCCCAGCAGGGCGAACATCGACAGCGAGAAGAATTCGCCCCGCCACATGGCACGCGTGCGCGCGTATGCCTGGGCATAAAGAAGGGTAAGCGCGGTCGCCAGAATTGCGGTGAGCTTGAGCACGGCGGTCATCGGATCGGTCAGGTACATGCCGCCGAAGGCGTACTGCACGGATCCCGCCGACAGCGGCACGCATGCCGCGGCCGCCACCGCGGCCAGTGACAGCAGTGAAAGCACGTACGTGCCGTGGCGCTGGCGATCAGCAAGGAACAGATCGGCCACCAGGATGAAACAGGCGCAGCCCAGCAGGATCGCTTCGGGCAGGATCGCGGGGAAATTGAACTGTTCCATTTACGGGCTTCCGGAAACGAGCTTGGACTGCGCGACCTGCGTGAGCAGGCCGTCAACCGAGGTGTGCATGGCGTCGATCATCGGGGCCGGGTACACGCCGATCCAGAGCACCGCCACCGCCAGAAGGGCCAAGGCAAGAATTTCACGCCCATCGATATCGTGCAACTGCGACACGACCGGATTGGCGACGGCGCCGAAGATGACGCGCTTGTACATCCACAGCGAATACGCCGCGGACAGGACCAAGGTCGTGGCCGCGATGACGCCGATCCAGAAGTCGAACTGCACCGCACCCAGGATGACCAGGAATTCGCCCACGAAACCGCTGGTTCCCGGCAGGCCGCAATTGGCCATGGCGAAGAGCATCATGAACGCCGCAAAGTGCGGCATCGTATTAACCACCCCGCCGTACGCGGCGATCTGGCGCGAATGCGTGCGGTCATACATCACGCCGATGCACAGGAACATCGCGCCCGAGATGAAGCCATGCGAAATCATCTGTACCAGGGCGCCCTCGACTCCAATCGAACTAAACAGGAAGAATCCCAGCGTGACAAATCCCATGTGTGCGATCGATGAGTACGCCACCAGTTTCTTCATATCGGTCTGCACCAGCGCGACGAACCCGATGTAGACCACCGCGATCAGCGAGATGGCCATCACCGGAGCGGAGAGCTCGTGCGCCGCGTCGGGCGTGATCGGCAACGAAAAGCGCAGGAACCCGTAGGCTCCCAGCTTGAGCATGATGGCGGCCAGGACAACGGAGCCGGCCGTCGGCGCCTCGACGTGGGCATCGGGCAACCACGTGTGCACCGGCCACATCGGCACCTTGACCGCAAATGCGGCGAGGAAGGCCAGGAACAGCAGGATCTGCGCCGTATGGCCCAACGGCAAGCGTTGCCAGGTTGCGATATCGAAGCTACCGCCGGAGGCCTGGTAGAGGTAGACCAGTGCCACCAGCATCAGCAGGGAACCCAGCAAGGTGTACAGGAAGAACTTGATCGCCGCGTACACCCGGTTGGGTCCGCCCCATACGCCGATGATCAGATACATCGGGATGAGGGTCGCCTCGAAGAATACGAAAAACAGCAAGCCGTCGGCCGCGCAGAAGACCCCGATCATGAGGCCGGAGAGAATCAAAAACGAGGCGTAGTACTGCGCCAGGCGCTCCTCGATAGCCTTCCAGCCGGCCAGGACGGCGATCACGGTAATGAACGCCGTCAAGGGAACAAACCATAACGAGATCCCGTCGATGCCGAGGTAATAGTGGGCGGTCGGGTTGGCAATCCACAGAACCTTCTCGGTCCATTGCAGGCTGCTGCGCGAGGCGTCGAAGCCAACGACCACCGGCAGGGTCACGAGGGCGGATACCAGCGAACCCACCAGCGCAACGGCGCGCACCACACCGGGGCTGCGGTCGCGACCGACGGCAAGCAGGTAGACGCCAAAGACGATCGGGATCCAGATCGCGAAACTCAGCCAGGGGAAAGGGGAACTCATATTCTTTTCTTATTCGGGCTCAAGGCGCGAGCGATGTCAGCGGGCGTCGGCGGTAAGTGCCGGCAGATACGGCCAGGTCAGGAAAACGAACAGCATCACGGCAACACCGACGAGCATGACAAAGGCATAGTGATAGATGAAACCCGACTGCGCCCGCCGGATCAGTCGTGCCAGGCGGGCGACCATGTGCGCCGTTCCATTGACCATGACGCCGTCGATCAGCGCTACGTCGCCCTCTTTCCAGAATCCGGTTCCGATCCAGCGAGCACCTCCGGCAAAAACCACCTCGTTGATCCGATCCAGGTAGTACTTGTGATCGAGCAGCCGGTACAGCACCGGCGCGCGGGCGCGCAGGACCTCGGGCAGGCCCGGTTGCTTGAGATAGAGGAACCATGCGAGCCCGGCACCGGCGGCCGCCAGCCAAAACGGCACTCGCGTAAGTCCGTCGACCGCCATCGCCAGTGCCCCCGGAAACTCGCGCGCCAGTTCCTCCATCGCCGGGTGCACCTGAGCGTCGACGAGGATGGAACCGCTGAAGAAATCGCCGCCCACGAGCGCCCCGACGCCGATCGCGCCGATGATCACCGAGGGAATCGCGAGCAGGACCAGTGGCACCCATACGACCGCGGGCGACTCGTGCGGCTTTTCCCCGGGTTCCAGGTGCTCGTGCTCGTGTCCGTCCGGCGAATGCCCATGGGCCGCGCCGAAGCGCTCCTTGCCGTGGAACACCAGGAAAAACATGCGGAAGGTATACAGCGCCGTAACGAACACGCCGGCAGTCACCGCAAACTGCGCAAAGCCGCTGCCCGGAAGATGCGATTGGGCAACCGCCTCGATGATGCTGTCCTTGGAGTAGAAACCGGCGAATCCGGGCATGCCGATCAGGGCCAGCGCCCCGATCAGGAACGTGATCCAAGTGATGGGCATGTACCGCCACAGACCGCCCATGCGGCGGATGTCCTGGTCGTGGTGCAGGCCGATGATCACGGACCCCGCCGCCAGGAACAGCAGGGCTTTGAAGAAGGCGTGCGTCACGAGGTGGAAGATGGCGACCGAGTACGCCGACGCGCCGAGCGCCACCGTCATGTAGCCCAGCTGCGAAAGCGTTGAGTAGGCAATCACACGCTTGATGTCGTTTTGCACGATGCCAAGCAGGCCCATGAACAGGGCCGTGATCGCGCCGATCACCATGACGAACGACAGCGCCACGTCGGAGAGCTCGAACAGCGGCGAGGTGCGCGCGACCATGAAGATACCGGCTGTGACCATGGTCGCCGCGTGAATGAGCGCGGAGATCGGCGTCGGGCCCTCCATCGAATCGGGCAGCCACACGTGCAGCGGAAATTGCGCCGACTTGCCCATGGCGCCGATGAACAGGCAGATGCAGATCACCGTCAGCACCGACCACTCGCTGGCCGGCAGAATGGCACCGCTCAGCACCGAGGCCTTGGCGAATACGGCGGCGTAATCGAGTGTTCCGCAGTAGGAATAGATCAGGGCGATGCCCAGGAGGAACCCCATGTCACCGACGCGATTGACCACGAACGCCTTGAGGCTGGCGTAGATCGCCGTGGGGCGTTCGAACCAGAAGCCGATGAGCAGGTAGGAAACCAGTCCGACGGCTTCCCAGCCGAAGAACAACTGCAGGAAATTGTTGCTCATGACGAGCATCAACATCGAGAACGTGAACAGCGAGATGTACGAGAAAAACCGCTGGTATCCCGGGTCGTCGGCCATGTAGCCGATGGTGTAGATATGCACCATCAAGGAAACAAAGCTCACGACCAGCATCATGGTGGCGGTGAGCGAATCGATGAGGAACCCCAGTTCGAGATGCAAGCCGCCCGATTCCGCCCAGGTATAGATCGTGCCGCGTATGGTCTGATGATCGACCGCGACGGAATAAAAAATCAGCGCGGATACGGCGGTTGCAACCAGCACACCGAAAATGGTGACCACGTGCGAGCCGGTGCGTCCCAGGATGCGAGGGAACAGTCCGGCGAGGATCGCCCCTGCCAGGGGCGCCAGCGGCACGAGCAGGCAAAGCTTGAGCATTGCTGTCACGTCGACCTCAGCCCTTGAGAGTGTCGAGTTCGTCGACGTTGATCGTGTTCATGTTGCGGAACAAAGCCACCAGGATCGCCAGTCCGATCGCCGATTCGGCGGCCGCAACCGTCAGGATGAAGAAAACGAACACCTGACCGTTCAAATCGCCGAGGAAATGGGAAAACGCAATGAAGTTGGTGTTGACCGCGAGCAACATCAATTCGATTGCCATGAGCAGGACGATCAGGTTCTTGCGGTTCAGGAAAATACCGATGACGCTGATCGCAAACAGGACCGCACCGACGAACAGGTACCAGGAGAGGGAAACCATCGCTCAGGACTCCTTTGCCGGTGATTTGGACGCCGCGTCGGCGCGCGCCGATGTCGGCATGCGGATCAGGCTCACCCGGTCCTGCCGGCGGATGCGCACCTGATGCCCGGGCACCTGGTGTCGCGAATCCGTGCGCCGGCGCAGGGTAAGCGTAATGGCGGCGACGATCGCCACGAGCAATATGGTGCCGGCCAGCTGCAGCGGCAGAAGGTACTCGGTGAAGGTCAGCTCCCCCAGCGCCTTGGTATTGCCGATCTTGGCGGCGTCGGTCACGGGCGGCGTGAGAAATTGCCAGTGACCGTTGGCCAGCACCAGCCACAACTGCAAGGCGATTGCCACCCCGACCACCGCCGCGAGCGGAAGATGGCGCCAGAACCCGGCGCGCGATCGGTCGATGTGGATATCGAGCATCATCACGACGAACAAAAAGAGCACCATCACCGCGCCCACGTACACCAGTACGAGGACGATCGCCAGGAACTCGGCCTGCAGCAGCAGCCAAAGGCAGGCAGCAGAGAAGAAGGACAGCACCAGGTACAGCACGGCATGCACCGGGTTGCGCGCCGTTATGACGCGCAGAGCCGACACAAGAGTGCTGGCGGAAAAAACGGCAAACAGGGCGGCCTGGGAATCCATGGAGGCTTCAGCGGTAGCGCGCGTCGTCTTCGCGCGCTTTGGCAATTTCCTTTTCGTATCGGTCGCCGACGGCCAGCAGCATTTCCTTGGTAAAGATCAGGTCGCCGCGGCGCTCGCCGTGGTATTCGCTATGGTGCGTCTCGACGATAGAGTCGACCGGACAGCTCTCCTCGCAAAATCCGCAGAAAATGCACTTGGTCAGGTCGATGTCATAGCGGGTCGTGCGCCGCGTCCCGTCCGCGCGCGCCTCCGATTCGATGGTGATGGCCAAGGCCGGACAGACGGCCTCACACAGCTTGCACGCGATGCACCGCTCCTCGCCGTTCTCATAGCGACGCAAGGCATGCAGGCCGCGAAATCGCGGCGACGCGGGCGTCTTTTGTTCCGGGTACAAGATGGTGATCTTGCGCTTGAACAGGTAGCGACCGGTAATCGCAAAGCCCTTGACCAGCTCCCGTAGCAGCAAGGAATCGAGAAAGTCGAGTACGCGTTGCACGGTCAGTGACCCGTTTTGCTCTGCCGCGGCCCCGGCAGCAGCGCCGCAAGCGCCGCCGGTTCGGCCGCGGAGCGCGCCGCCGCCGGCACGGAATCGCTAGTCGCCGCCGCCAGGTGCGCACCGGCGGGCCAGATGTTGTACGGCGTCTGCATCCAGACCGCCACTACCACCAGCCAGACCAGGGTGATCGGAATGAAGATCTTCCAGCCCAGGCGCATGATCTGGTCGTAGCGATAGCGCGGAAAGGACGCGCGGATCCAGATGTACATCGACAATCCGCCGAAAATCTTGGCGAGCAGCCAGAACCAGGGCGAAAGGCCATCGTGCCACCACGCCGGCGTCGACAGTCCCAGCATCTTTTCCAGGTCGATCGGCGCCTCCCAGCCGCCCAGGAACATCACGGCCGCCATCGTCGAGAGCAGGATCATGTTGGCGTATTCACCCAGGAAGAAAAGGGCAAAGCCCATCCCCGAGTATTCGATCATGTGGCCAGCGACGATTTCCGATTCGCCCTCGACCACGTCGAACGGGTGGCGATTGGTCTCGGCCGTCGCCGAAATCACGTAGATACCGAACAGCGGCAGCAGCGGCAACCAGTTCCAGGACAGGAAGGTCCAGCCGCGGTCGGCGAACCAGCCGCTGTTTTGCGTATTGACGATCACGCTCATATTCATCGAGCCCGAGACCAGCAGCACGCTCACCAGCACGAAGCCCATCGCCAGTTCGTACGAAACCATCTGAGCGGCGGCGCGCAGGGCCCCGAGGAAGGCGTACTTGGAGTTCGAGGCCCAGCCCGCGATGATCACGCCGTACACCCCCACCGAGGTGATCGCCATCACGTACAGCAAGCCCGCGTTGATGTCCGCCAGGACGACGCCGGGAGCAAACGGGATCACCGCCCACGCGGCCAATGCCGGCGCCATGACGATGGCCGGCGCCAGGAAGAACAGGACCGTGTCGGCTTGGGTCGGGGAGACGATCTCCTTGAAGATCAGCTTGACGGCATCGGCAATCGGCTGAAGCAGGCCCAGCGGACCGACCCGATTGGGACCGAGCCGGACATGCATCCAGCCGATCAGCTTGCGTTCCCACAGCGTCGCGTAAGCAACCGCGCCGAGCAGCGGCAGGACGATCACGATGATCTTGATGAGGATCCAGATCAGGCCCCACAGTTGCGGCCACCAGGGAGCATCGGACAAGGACAGCATCCAGGACTGGAATTCGGCCATTGCTATGCCCGCTCCAGCGTGATCGACCCGAACATCGCGCCCAGACCGGCGCTGGCAGGGTGCCCTGCGGCCACGCGCACGACACGGTCGGGCAAGCTCGCATCAAGCACACATGGCAGCACCGCATTGGCCGGGCCCTGGCGCACCCGAACGGTGCCCCCGGCGGCCACGCCGAAGTGCGCCAGCGTTGCCGCGTTCGCGCGCGCGACCGGCGCCCGCGCCGCAGCGGTCTTTTGCAGCGCCTCGGCGCGGCGCACGATGGCGTCGACAAAATACAGCGGCACATCGCTCACTCGCTCGCAGCCGGTCGCGGCGCCGGGCGCCGCAAGCCCGACGTCGAGGGCGTTCGATAGGTCACGGCGCGGCGTCGAGGGCAAGGCATCGGCGCGCACCTGTTCAGGGGAGTCGTAATCGAAACCGGCCAGTCCGAGCTGATTGCCCAGTACGCGCAGCACCTTCCAGCCCGGGCGTGCTTCGCCGGGCGCCGGTGCCGCGCCGTTAAATGTCTGCGCCCGGCCCTCGCAGTTAACAAAGGTGCCGGCCGTTTCGGCAAATGCCGCGATCGGCAGCACCGCGTGGGCGCCGGCCAAGGCCGCGGAGCGATACGCGGAAAACGCGATCACGGCACTGGCAGAGGACAGGGCCTGCCGCGCCAGCGCCGGATCGGCGCAATCGAGTTCGGGCTCCAGGCCCCAGAGCAAATACGCCGCCATGGGCTGCTCGAGCATGGAGCGGGCGTTGCGACCGCCCGGGCCCGGTGTGGCGCCGGCAAGGTAGCCACCGACGCTATTGGCCGCCTCGCCGATGCTGCCGAAGTGGCCGCCGACCGCCTGCGCAATCCACTGCAACCAGGCCTGTATCTGCGCGGCCTGCGGATGCTGGACCGCCGCGTTGCCGGCGAGCAGCGCAACGCGAGCCCCGGAACAAAGATCGACCGCAATCGCCAGGCCCACGTCAGTTGGCTCGACACCGGTCACCGGCACGGGCAATGACTTGCTGCGCGCCACCGCGACGCCGATCTGCGCCAGCATCGCAACCCACGACGAGGGTGCGGCAATGGCCTTGTGCGACAGGCGCATCAGCACGTCGTCATCGACGCCGTGCAATACGTTGACCCGGCAACCGCCACCGACAGCCTTGCGCACGCGCGCGGCCAACAGCGGATGATCCTGGCGCAAGAAAGAGCCAACCAAGAGCAAGCGATCAAGCTTTGCGATCTGCGCTACCGGCATTCCCAGCCACGGTACCCCCGCGCGCGCCGAGTCCGCCCCGAAGTCGCTTTGGCGCACACGGAAATCGACGTTCTCCGAGCCCAGCGCGCGGGTAAGCTTGCCCAGCAAGAAAAGCTCCTCGGCGGTCGATCCGCCGGCAGCCAGCGATCCGATTGCGCCGCCGCCGTGCTGCTCACGCACGCGCAAGAGCGCCTGCGCGACGAACTCCAAGGCCTCAGGCCAGGACACCTCCTGCAACTGGCCGTCACGGCGCACCAGCGGCCGGGTCAGCCGCTCGGGAGAACGCAAGCCTTCGTAGGAGAAGCGGTCGCGATCGGACAGCCAACACTCGTTGATCGCCTCGTTTTCCAGCGGCACCACGCGCACGACCTCCTCCTGCTTGACTTGCAGGACGAGGTTCGATCCCAGACTGTCGTGTGGGCTGATCGACTTGCGTCGTGCGAGCTCCCAGGTGCGGGCGCGGTAGCGAAACGGCTTGCTCGTCAGCGCTCCGACCGGGCAGACGTCGATCATGTTGCCCGAGAGCTCCGAGTCCACCGTGCGGCCAAGGAAGGTCAGTATCTCGGAATGCTCGCCGTGGCTGGCCATGCCGAGTTCCATGACACCGGCGATTTCCTGACCGAAGCGCACGCAGCGAGTGCAGTGAATGCAGCGCGTCATCTCTTGGGCCGATACCAGCGGGCCCAGGTTCTTGGGCATGACCACGCGCTTTTCTTCCTGGTAACGAGAGGCGCTGGCGCCATAGCCAACGGCAAGGTCCTGCAGCTGGCACTCCCCGCCCTGGTCGCAAATCGGGCAATCCAGCGGGTGGTTGATGAGCAGGAACTCCATCACGGAGCGCTGGGCCTGCCTGGCGCGCTCCGATTCGGTGCGCACGATCATTCCCGCCATCGCCGGGGTGGCGCAGGCCGGCATCGGCTTGGGCGACTTCTCGATATCGACCAGGCACATGCGGCAGTTCGCCGCTATCGACAGCTTGCGGTGATAGCAAAAATGCGGAACGTAAATGCCGAGCTCGTTGGCCGCGTCCATGACGGTGCCGCCTTCGCGCACCTTAACCTTGCGCCCGTCGATTTCGATTTCGATCATCGCGTCACGCGTAATCGGCCACCAGGCAACGCTTGTGCTCGACGTGGTGCTCGAACTCGGCCCGGAAATTCTTGATGAACGAGCGCACCGGCATCGCCGCGGCGTCGCCCAGCGCGCAAATCGTACGGCCCTGAATGTTCTCGGCCACCGAATCGAGCAGGTCGATATCGTCCTCGCGCCCCTTGCCATGCTCGATCCGGTGCAAGACACGGTACAGCCATCCCGTGCCTTCGCGGCACGGTGTGCACTGTCCGCAGGATTCGGCCTGGTAGAAATAGGACAGCCGCTCCAGGCAGCGCACCATGCAGCGTGTGTCGTTCATGACGATTACGGCACCAGAACCGAGCATCGACCCCGCCTTGGCAATGGAGTCGTAATCCAGGTCGGTGTCCATCATGACCTCGCCGGTCAACACCGGGCAGGAGGAACCTCCGGGAATTACCGCCTTGAGCTTGCCGCCGCGCGTGCCGCCGGCCAGTTCGAGCAGCTTGGCAAAAGGCGTTCCCAAGGCCACCTCGTAATTGCCAGGGCGCTCGACATCGCCGCTCACGGAAAAGATCTTTGTGCCGCCGTTGTTCGGACGCCCGATTGCCAGATATGCCTCGGCGCCCATGCGAAAGACCCAGGGCACCGCGGCAAAGGTCTCGGTATTGTTGATCGTGGTCGGCTTGCCATAGAGGCCGAAGCTGGCAGGAAACGGGGGCTTGTAGCGCGGCTGCCCCTTCTTGCCTTCCAGCGACTCCAGCAGCGCCGTTTCCTCGCCACAGATGTAGGCGCCGAAACCGTGCGCCGCGTACAGGTCGAAGCAAATCGGCGAGCCGAGAATATTTGCGCCCAGCAGGCCCGCGGCGTAGGCCTCATCGAGCGCCTCCTGGAAGCGCTCGTACTCGGACCAGATCTCCCCGTGGATGTAGTTGTAACCGGCAGTGGCACCGGTTGCGCAGCCGGCGATGATCATGCCTTCGATGACCGCGTGCGGGTTGTAGCGCAGGATGTCCCGATCCTTGAAGGTACCTGGCTCGCCTTCGTCGGAATTGCAGACCATGTACTTTTGTACGGTCGCCCCCCGCGGCATGAAGCTCCACTTGAGCCCGGTCGGAAAGCCCGCGCCGCCGCGACCGCGCAAGCCAGATTTCTTGAGTTCCGCGATCAGGACATCGGCGGTCACGCCCTCGGCAAGAATCCGGCGCAGCGCGCGGTAGCCATCGCGCCGCTCATAGTCGGCGAGGCGCCAGTTCTGGCCGTCGAGTCCGTCCAGGATCAGCGGCTGCAGATGGCGCCCATGAAAACACGTTTGCGCGCTCATTTGCCTTTCTCCGCCGCCAAGGAATCGAGCAAGGCATCGATTTTTGCCTCGTCCATGAAACTGTGCATCTGCTTGTTGTTGACGAGCAGCACCGGGGCGTCGCCGCAGGCGCCCATACACTCGCCCTCGACCAGCGTAAAGCAGCCGTCGGCGGTGGTTTGCCCGAACTCAACCCCGAGTTTTTGCTGCAGGCGCCGGGCAGCGGCGCTGGCACCCGAGAGCGCGCAGGGAAGATTGGTGCAGACCGTGATCGTGTGGCGGCCGACCGGGGCCAGGCGGAACATGTGGTAGAAGGTCGCAACTTCATAGACCGCCACCGGCGCCATCTGTAGATATGCGGCCACCTCCTCCATAACGGCCGACGGCAACCATCCGAGCTCGTCCTGCGCGATTGCCAGTGCGGCCAACACCGCCGACTGCTGCCGCCCTTGCGGATACTTGGCAATCTCGCGATCGATACGCTGGCGCGCCTGCGAAGAGAGCTGGTAGCTGGTCGAGGCCTCCGAGCGGGCGGCGTTGAGCGCACTCATCGATCGATCTCCCCGAACACGATGTCCTGCGATCCGATGATGGTCACGGCGTCGGCAATCATGTGTCCGCGGCTCATTTCGTCGAGCGCCTGCAGGTGGGCAAAGCCGGGCGCGCGGATCTTGAGCCGGTATGGCTTGTTCGCGCCATCGCTCACGAGATAGATCCCGAACTCTCCCTTTGGATGCTCGACCGCCGCATACACCTCGCCGCGGGGCACGTGAAACCCCTCGGTGAAGAGCTTGAAATGGTGGATCAGCTCTTCCATATTGGTCTTCATCTCGACCCGCGTGGGCGGCGCCACCTTGTGATCGCTGCAGATCACGGGCCCCGGATTGGCGCGCAGCCAATCGATGCATTGGCGGATGATGCGATTGCTCTGGCGCATCTCTTCCACGCGCACCAGATAGCGGTCGTAGGAGTCGCCGTTGTGCCCGATCGGAATGTCGAAATCGAGCCGGTCGTAGACCTCGTACGGTTGCTTCTTGCGCAGGTCCCAGGCAATGCCGGAGCCGCGCAGCATCGGGCCGGTGAATCCGATTGCCAGGGCCCGTTCCGGCTCCACCACGCCGATTCCGACCAGGCGCTGCTTCCAGATGCGGTTATCGGTTAGCAGGGTTTCATACTCGTCCACGCAGGTCGGAAACCGCTGCGAGAAATCGTCGATGAAATCGATCAGGGAGCCGTGCCGGTTCTCATTGCGGCGCGCCAGGGCGCGCGCCGACATGCCGCCGCCAGCACGGTATTGCGGCATCGAATCGGGCAAATCGCGATACACGCCCCCCGGTCGATAGTAGGCCGCGTGCATGCGTGCGCCCGAGGCCGCCTCGTACATGTCGAACAGGTCCTCGCGCTCCCGGAACGCGTACAGGAATACCGCCATCGCCCCGACGTCGAGCGCGTGCCCACCGATCCACAGCAGGTGGTTGAGCAGGCGCGTGATCTCGTCGTACATGACGCGGATGTATTGCGCCCGTAGCGGCACCTCGAGCCCCAGCAGCCGCTCGATCGCCATCACGTAGGCGTGCTCATTGCACATCATCGAGACGTAGTCGAGCCGATCCATGTAGGGAACCGACTGGATATAGGTGCGCGTCTCGGCCAGTTTTTCGGTCGCCCGGTGCAGCAGTCCGATATGCGGATCGGCGCGGCGGATCACCTCGCCATCTAACTCCAGCACCAGGCGCAGCACGCCGTGCGCGGCCGGGTGCTGGGGACCGAAGTTAAGGGTGTAATTGCGGATGTCGGCCATGAGCAAGCAGTCAGCGGTCGACGGCACCGCGGGCGTAGCTTTCCTCGCGGATCACGCGGGGCGTGACCTCGCGTGGTTCGATGGAAACCGGCTGGTAGATCACGCGCCGCAGCTCCGGGTCGTATCGCACCTCGACGTTGCCGGAGATCGGGAAATCTCGGCGGAAGGGGTACCCGACAAAGCCGTAGTCGGTAAGGATGCGGCGCAGGTCCGGATGGCCCTCGAACAAGATGCCATACAAGTCGAAGGCCTCGCGCTCGTACCAACCGGCCGACGGCCATACCGCAAGCAGGGACGAGACGATGGGAAGCTCATCGTCGTCGCAAAAAACGCGCAGACGCAGACGCCAGTTGTTGACCAGCGAGAGCAGGTGCACGACCACCGCAAAGCGGCGTCCGTCCCAGGCCCCATTGCCGTATTCCAGGTAGTCCACGCCGCAAAGGTCGACGAGCTGCTCGAAGCCGAACTGCGGATCGTCCCGCAGCTGCGCCGCAACCCCGAGCCAGTCGCCGGGACCGACCCGAAGCGTGAGCTCGCCGCGATCAAGGTCGAGCGCCAGCGCGCGCGCGCCCACGTGCGCGCGCAGACGTCGCGCCAGCTCTTCGACGTCGTTCATCGCCCGGTCGGGAAGTCGATTTTCCACAGGATCAGCGGGCGATGGTATTGGTGTGGCGGATCTTGCTTTGCAGCTGCACGATCCCGTAGATCAGCGCCTCCGCGGTGGGCGGACAGCCCGGTACGTAGATATCGACCGGAACAATGCGATCGCAGCCGCGGACCACCGAGTACGAATAGTGGTAGTAGCCGCCGCCATTGGCGCACGATCCCATCGAGATGACCCAGCGCGGCTCGGGCATCTGGTCGTAGACCTTGCGCAGCGCCGGCGCCATCTTGTTGCACAGCGTCCCGGCGACGATCATCAGGTCCGACTGACGCGGACTGGGGCGAAACACCACGCCGAAGCGGTCCAGATCGTAGCGCGCCGCGCCCGCATGCATCATCTCGACGGCGCAGCAGGCCAGCCCAAATGTCATCGGCCAAAGCGACCCGGTTTTCGACCAGTTGAGCACCGCGTCGACGCTGGTCGTTACAAAACCCTGATTCAGTTTTCCTTCGATGCCCACGCTGTCAACCCGTACGTAGCCGTTGCAAATCCGTCGCTCGCCGCCGTCATTCCCAGTCGAGAGCGCCCTTTTTCCATTCGTAGACAAAACCGACCGTGAGGATGGCAAGAAACAGCATCATCGCCCAAAAGCCCGCTCCCCATTGGCCCAGGGCGCCAAGGGACACCGCCCAGGGAAACAAGAACGCAACCTCGAGATCGAAAAGGATGAAGAGAATCGCGACCAGGTAGTAGCGCACGTCGAATTTCATGCGGGCGTCTTCGAAGGCCTCGAATCCGCATTCGTAGGGGGATAGCTTTTCCGGATCCGGACGATGGGGTGCAACCGCCGCGCCCAAGGCAATCGGGGCAATGCCGATGAACGCGCCCACGGCGACGAAGACCAAGATCGGAAGGTAGTTTCCGAGATCCACAAGCCACCTGTTTTAATCGCTGCCCAACATCCACGAGCGAGCGCCGAGGCGATTGCGTTCGGCCTAGCTCCCCCCTGCTCTCTCGCCTGCCATCTTAACGTGACCGATCGAGACAAACCAAAAAAAAGCCGAATTCCTTGACGTGCGCCAAGAACGCGCTTGCGTTTCCGGGGAAAGGCGGTATTTACGTCCCGTGGCCCGCCTTGTTATACGAGCACGAACGCACGGCTGCGTTCACGCAATACCCTCGGTTGCAGCGTGGTGCCGACGGTGAGACTCGAACTCACACGGCTTTCGCCGCCACCCCCTCAAGATGGTGTGTCTACCAATT
>Ga0209415_10001392_pt1 | contig 46369 bp, 39 predicted proteins | sample PeaSoiSIISIP2007_FD_187696 | JGI IMG/M metagenome (GOLD analysis project Ga0209415, IMG submission 187696) | Peat soil microbial communities from Weissenstadt, Germany - SII-SIP-2007 (SPAdes) (version 2) | ecosystem: Environmental > Terrestrial > Soil > Wetlands > Peat | place: Germany... | reverse complement strand
ACGATGCATCTCCGACGGTGCCAGAGAGATCGATTCAGAGATTGGCCGCAGAATCAACGACGGCGAACACTAGGCGATTCGCCTATTTCTGGGCGTCGCCTTACCCGCGGGCGGCGGCGAATCGGGCACGTGCACGGCGAGCCAGCCGGCTGTCCCGAGCGAGCCACCAGACACGCTGGAGACGGCGAAGATATGTGGGCTCGCTTGGTCCGTCGAGCTCTTCTCAACGTTGCGCAGCACCACTGCCGCCCACAGCCCGGCACGGGTCGCTCCACCGGAGGCGGCGACGATCACCGGACGTACCGTGGTTTGGTCCTTCGCACACGCTTCCACCCAGGCCGTGAACAATTCCTTCAGCGAGTCCCGCTGGTTCGGGTTCGTCAGCGCCGGCTTGGGCTCCGCAATTCGCACTGTGTGCAGGTTGAGGAAGATCGGCACGACGCTGACGACCAGGACGAGAAGCGTGAACGCCGGCGGTCGAGGCAGGGTCCAACCGCCGACCAGGGGCAGCCACGCAGGCAGCTTGAGCCTGATCCCGTCGACGATGAAGCATAGCGCCGTCCATGGCCCAATGGCGAACGCCATGCATATCAACGCTGCCGCGGGACCGCGAAAGATGAAGGCAATCCATCCGGCAAGACCACGGCCTCCGTCCGGCCAAAGCGCCATGGTCTCGATCGAACCGGCGAGGAACAGCAGCATGGCAACGCCGAGAAAGGCCCAGGCAACGCGGTCGGGGAACGGGGCGTAGCGCACCAGGGCGCGCAGCCGCGGCAGGACGGCGCAGAACGCGCCGCAGAGTGTCGTGGCGGCGCGCAGGTCCGATGGCAGGATGCCGGCGGTGTGGTTGCCAAACTGTTGCACGCGGATACGGATGATCAGCCATCCAACGACTGACCAGACGACGACGATGACGAATTGTCCCCACGCGCCGGCACGCGCCGTGACGATCGCGCCGAGCAGCGCGACGGCCCAAAACAGCCATCGCGGCGTCAGGTCGAATGCGTGACGGGCCCGCTGTATCGTTTGCTGTGAGGCACCCGCAAGCTTTACGGCGATCAGGGCACCCCGCGTGCGGCCGTCCGACTCGTCGATTTCGAACCGGGCGTACAGCGCCGCGCGGGCCCAATACCACGCACTGAGTGCCAGCCATGCCAGCGCGAAATGCAGCAGCAGCAGCGGCCAAAGCGGTTCGCCCTTGTCGTCGAACCCGGCGAGCATGTCGGCAATCTGCGGTGGCAGGCCAAGGCCGATCGCGGCAAGCACCACGACGCCGAGCGGCGCGCGCGCGGTCTTGAACGTCGATATCCAGGTCAGTTCGCGATTATCGGCCGCGCCGCCGTCCCAAGGTGGCGGTAGTACTACGGCTGGCGGACCTGGCTGGAGACCCATCCGAACCCCCATGCGCTGCAATCAATGCGATAGAGGTCGATCCTCATGCGAGTCAAGAACGATCCTGGAGCGGCAGCAGTTCTCAATGCGATTGAGTCTCGGTTGCAGCGTCGTGGCGAGTCCAAAAAGCCACAGTTGGCATGAAATGTGTGTCGGCGTCGAAATAGGGGATTCGCAACGGCCGAGGAATGCGATTCCTGGCGGGCATGCGCCTGCTCGATTCGCTGCTCGGCTCATTGCGATCATGCCTCGACGAGTTTCCGGACAAGCGCCGGGGGATCAACACGTCCTACGGCATAGGCGAGATTGGCATGGCGGCTTTCTCGGTGTTTTTCATGCAGAGCCCGTCGTTTCTGGCCCATCAGCGGCAGTTCGAGGCGGGTCATGGGCGTTCCAACTGCACCAGCCTGTTCGGCCTCTCGAAGGTCCCGAGCGACAATCACATTCGTGACATGCTCGACCCCGCCTCACCGACCCTGCTGCATCCGATGTTCGCCGAAGCCGTCGGCCAGCTTGAGCGGATCGACGGCGGGCTTGATATGTTCCGCCGGCTCGGCGGGCGCGTGCTGATCGCGCTCGACGGCACGGAGTATCATTGTTCGCGCAACATCCATTGCCCACACTGCTCGACCCGGCTCAGAGGCAAGGGTGAGACTGAATATTTCCATGCCATGCTGGCGGCGACACTGGTGGCACCCGGGCACGACAAGAGCCTGCCCCTGCGAAGGCGGGGGTCATCCCGCTGGAGCCGGAATTCATTGTCCCGCAGGACGGGGCGGAGAAGCAGGATTGCGAGAATATGGCCGCCAAGCGCTGGCTTGCCGCCCATGGAAGACGCTACGCGGCGCTTGATCCGGTGTTTTTGGGTGACGATCTGTTCTCCCGCCAACCGCTCTGCCAGGCGGTGCTGGACGCCGGCAGGCATTTCATCTTCGTCTGCAAGCCGTCATCGCATCCACTGATCCAGGAGTACCTGACCGGGCTCGACCTGCCGGCGGTCGAGACGACGGTCAAGCGCGGCAAGCAGCGCTTCGTCCATCGCTACCGCTGGCTCCATGACGTCCCGCTGCGCGACGGCAAGAGCCTGCCCTCGGGCTTGACCCGTGGGACGCGCTCATGGTCAACTGGTTCGAGATCGAGATCATCAACGCCAACGGCGAGACGACGTATCGCAACAGCTTCGTCACTGATCTGCCGGTTGGCCTCGACCATGTCGTTGAACTCGCCGCCTGCGGCCGGGCGAGGTGGAAGATCGAGAACGAGACGTTCAACGTTCTGAAGAACAAAGGCTACAACCTTGAACACAGCTTCGGACACGGGAAGAAGAATCTCGCAGCCATCCTGGTGAGCTTGAACCTGCTGGCCTTCGCGGTCCATACGATCTGCGACATCGGTGATGAACTCTGGCGCGCCGCAAGGGCAAAGCTCGGCCCCCGCTACAACTTCTTCAGCAAGCTCGCGGCGATCACGACGTTTCTCATCTTCCCGTCCTGGGACGATTTGCTCCTCACTCTCGCCTTCGCAAAGCCGCCGCCGATCCCGCCGTGACCGTTGTCACCCTTCTGACGTCGCTTGCCCACCTGCCAAACCATGAAAGCCCAAATTGAGACTTGCCGCCTGGTCGTCGGCAACTCTCATCTTGGCTGGGTCGTGCACGCCCTCACCGTCATGGACGGGTCCTTGTCCCAGCCTTCGCCGTAGTCGGCTCCGGCCATCCGCCACGCCAAATGGCCCCAGATGGCCGCAGCATGCCTCAGCCATGCACGCGATCAGGCACCGCCATGACGTTGGGACAACGTCAGTGCGACAAAATGAGAATTGCTGCTGGAGCGACTTTGCGGCAGGTCGCAAAGCCCGGGTCAGGCCGAATGATCCTCCGCTATGAAGGGGAAAATTATGGTCCTCCGCGCGCCTGCACCCGATCGCCGCGCCTACCCAAGCACGCCCGATTGGCGCAATGCGGCGATCTCCTCGCGTGACAGAGTCAGAACCTGCTCCAGGACGCGGTCGGTGTCCGCGCCAAGGCCCGGGGCTGGGCCGGTGGTTCGCCCGAAGCTGGCGCGCCAGGGCAGGCCGGGGAGAACCCCGGTGCCATCCGCGTCCCAGAAGCCGCGCGCACGCAGATGCGGGCTTTCGACAAGGTCGCGCGAGATGGCGAGCGCCGCGGCCGGAATGCCCGCGCGCATCAGTTCGTCGGCGGCTGCGCGCGCCTGGTGTGGGCACGCCCAGGCGGACAGGATGTCATCGATCGCACCGAGCCGCTGCTGTCGATCGGCAATGCCGAGACCCGCCATCGCCGACAAGGGTGGAACGATCGTGCACAGGCGCCGCCAGTCTGCATCGTCACGAACGGCAACGCTGATCCAGTCGTCATCGCCAGCGCAACGGTAGACGCCGTGCGGCACGCAGCGATCGGACCGGTTGCCGCGCGGCTGCGGCGGCGCGCCAAGCTGCGCCGCGAGCAACGGCTCGGCCATCGTCCACAGCATCGCCTCGAGCATCGAGAAATCGACGCGAGCCGTTCTGCCCGAGCCCCGGCGCTGCCAGATCGAAGCCGCAACGACGAAAGCAAGCATCAGCCCACACATCGGGTCCAGCCATGCCAGGCCGATCCGCGGCGGCACGTTCGGATGGCGGTTCAGCCCGGCGAAGCCGGCGTAGCATTGCAGCAGCGTGCCGTAGGCGACGGCATGCGACTCCGGCCCGGTCCGCCCAAGACCGGACGCCGAGACGTAGATCAGATCAGGGTTGACGGCCCGCAGTGCCGTGGCGCCGAGGCCGAGCCGATCCATCACGCCGGTGGCAAAATTCTCGATCAGCGCGTCGCAACGTGCAGCCAGCGCGCGCGCGACCTCGACCGCCTCGGGCTGTTTCAGGTCGAGCACGATGCCGCGCTTGGCCTGGCCGAGCACGCTGTGCAGCTCCGAGGCGCGGCCGGGATCGCCGCTTCCCGGGGCCTCGACCTTGATCACCTCGGCGCCCATCGCGGCGAGGTAGCGGGTGGTCGTCGGGCCGGCGATGACCCAACTGAAGTCGAGCACGCGAACGCCGGACAGCGGCATCGGCCCGGGCGCGCAACGCTTCTCGGCCGCACCAGCGCGCGCGGCGGGCGCGATGCGCAGTCCGAACGGCGGCCCGGGCGCCTGGACCGCGCGGCCATCGAGCGTGAGCGGCCGGTAGAAGCCGCGGTGCGCAAGCTGCGCGGACCCCAATTGTTCCGCCGGCTCGCGCAACGGAAAGCTCGGCACGTGTGCTTTCTGTGCGATGTCGGCGATGGTCTGCTTGTCGTGCTGGCGGCTCCAGGCCGCCATCAGCGCGTGCAGCGCGTCCCAGTTCGCGACCCGGTCGGCCTTGCCGGCAAAGCGCGGATCGTTGCGCCACGCCGGCGATCCCATCGCGGCGAGCCAGGCCGCCCATTGCCGGTCTTCGCGCGGCGAGATCGCCGCGTAGCCGTCGCGCGCCGGCAGGATGCAGACGGTGGCGCCGTTGCCGTCGGTCAGGCGCTTGCGCGCCCGGCTCTTGCCGCCGTGCCCGGCACGCGCCAGCTCGGTCATCGCCAGCGTGGCGAGCGCTTCCTGGATCGAAACGTCGATCAGCGCGCCGGGGTCGGGTGCCAGCGCCGCGTGCATGCCGGCGCAGGCGGCGGCGATCCCGCCGATGAAGGCAGATTGTTGCCCGACCGGACGGATCGGCGGTTCGGCCAGATCATCCACCTGGCCGGTCAGCAGGTGGGCGATGCCGCTGGCGTAGCACAGTGTCAGGTCGGTCGCGGGTCGATCCGCGAGCGGTCCGGTCTGGCCGAACGGCGAGATCAGGACGAGCGCGGCGGTGGGGTTGATCGGCCGGATGGCGTTCGGGCCATGGCCCCGGTCGCGCAACGCTGCCGGGCCAGCTTCGCAAACGATCAGGTCGGCGTGCGACAGGGCCGCATGCGTGGCCCCGTCAGCAAGGACCGTCTTGCCGCGGTTCAGATACGCCGCGAGTGGTGTCGAGCTATCCAGGTTGGTGCAGGCAACGTTGGCGCCAAGGTCGGCGAGCAGCCGCCCGCAGACGGCGGCGGCCAGGCCCGGGCCGAGCTGGACGACGTGCAATCCCGTCAGTAGCGACATTCGCCTGCCCTTGTTGCAGCACGGAGCGGGAAGCTGGTGTACGGCAAGCGTGCCCGGTCGGCCAAGGGGCTGGGCACGGAAGCAGCCATTGCCAGCATGGGGCGACGACACCATCTGATCGTCATGGCTGTCCCCGGAAAAAGCCCGGCCATGTCGGTATGGGGCTGCCTCGCCCGGTGGGGCGTAACATCTTTGTTACAGCCATTGCGCCATGCCACCAGGCTCTGGCACGACCTGCCGGGGGTTTGAGACGAGTTGCCTACCCAAACGTCGCTGCCGGGTCTACACCGGGACAAGGAGGGGGAGTCCTGACAACGAACGCCGGTCCTGTACGCACCGACATTTGCACCGACGATCTCCCGGCAGCCGAACGTTTCGGCTTCTGGCGGGAGGCCTGTTGCGAACCAATAGGCCTGGTGCCCGAGTGCGACGACAAAGCGGCGCCGTTCACGGCACGCGTGTCGCGCCTGACCGTTGGGCCACTGCTGCATATGCACTACCAGGAGATCACGCCCTGCCGGGTCCGGCGCGGCGCGCGCGAGATCGCCCGGTATCCACGGCAAGCCTGCTCGATCTATCGCGAAGCGAGCGCGGGCGCGTGGTTCGAGCGGGCCGGGCAGGAATTCACGACAAAGACCGGCGATATCGTCATCGCCGATCTCGACCTGCCATTCCAGACCCGCTCATTGGCGCAGGCCTATTCCCATGACGTCTGGCTGGTCCCCAAGCTGGCGTTGACGCCGTATCTGCCGGCGTCCGGCCGGCCGATGCTGCAACGACTTGCCGCGGAGCCCGGCACCGCGCGGCTGCTCGGCGCCTATCTCGACGTGCTGGGGCAGGAGGCTGCCAGCATGTCGCCCGCCACCCTCGATCGGGTGACCGACAATCTCTGCCGGCTGATTGGTGTCGCGTGCGGCATGGCGGCGGGCGAGCAAGTGGACGCGGTGCGCGAGGCGCGGCTGGCGCAGGCGAAACGATATGTCGAAAGCCACCTGGCAGATCCGCATCTCTCGCCGGCCGGCGTGGCGGCGGCACTGGGCATTTCGCTGCGATCCCTGCACATCGCGTTCGAACCGACCGGCAGCAGTGTGGCGCGTTACATTCTGCAGCGACGGTTGCAGGAGTGCCGGTCGATGCTGCTGAACGATCGCAAGCGGTCGATCACCGACATCGCCTTTGCCTGGGGTTTCAATACTCTGTCGGGATTCTATCGCGCCTTCCAGGCTGCGTACGGTGCCTCGCCGGGCGATCTGCGCGCAGCCTCACGGCATCCGCCGCTGAACTGAAGAATTGCGTGCTCGGTCGGCCAGGGGGATGGGGCATGGACGTTGCCGCGCCGCGCATCCTGGCCCTGCGGTGCGCGCGCCTGGCTTGGCCCACAAGCCACGTTTGGCGTATCACCCTGACGAGACTGCCGTGGAAAGGCGAACTACCCGATGCCGCAGGACCGATTTGTGCCGCTGGAAGCTGCTTCTTTGCTTCCCGATGGTCCGGCCGCCACGTCCGTTGCGGGCGCCATACGCTGTGGCAGCCGCGTCTTCCTGAGCGGGCGCAGCGCGCTGCGTTCGGATGGCTCGGTCGCCGGGTTGGGCGACGCCGCGGCGCAGACCGACGCGGCGCTGGACAACATCGAAGCCGCGCTTGCCGCCGCCGGCGGTTCGTTGCGAGACATCATTAAACTGACCACGTCGCTGGTCGATCGGGCGCACCGCAAAGCGGTCTACGATACGATCGGCCGGCGGCTGAAGGACGTCTTCCCGGTCAGCACCGGCCTGATCGTCGCCGGCCTTTCGCACCCGGAACTGATGGTGCAGATCGATGCGGAAGCGGTGATCGGCGCCGCGGTCACGCGGCTGCGCACCTTCGAGCTCAAGGACTGGTTCGGTCAGGACATCGCCTGGCAGGGCGCGATGGTCGCCGCCGGGCCGCGGGACATCTTCATCCGCGGCCAGACCGGCGCGGCACTCGATGGCAGCGCGATGGCGGGTCCCGGCCGACGGCCGGAGGACGCGGCGGCGCAGGCCGATGTGGCGCTGACCAACCTCGCTACCCTGCTGCGCGAAGCCGGCTCCGGCATGGACGAGGTTTGCAAGATCACCGTCTACATCAGCGACCGTGCCTATCGCCACGCGGTGTATCCGGTGATCGGGCGGCATTTTCGCGGTATCCATCCGGTGTCCATCGGCCTCATCGTGCCCGGCTTCGCGCGCCCCGACATCCTGTTCGAGATCGACGTGCAGGCGATGCGCCCGCAGGGCGGCCCGCACCAACGCGTGCGGCGCTACCATTCCAACGCCGTGCGTTACGGCTTCAGCCAGCAGAACATCGACTGCGATTTCTGCATGGCGGTGCGGGCCGGGCGACACGTGGTGCTGCGCGGTCAGACCGGGACCGATCTGAACGAGGTGATGCACGGCGCCGGCGATCCGCCCGCGCAGGCCGAGCAGGCGATGCGCAACGTCGCGGTGCTGCTCGGCGAGGCGGGCGCGCGGCTGGGCGATGTCACCAAGGCGACCGTGTTCGTCACCGACCGCGCCTATCTGGCGGGCGTGACCGAGGTGGTGCTGCGCCATCTCGGTCCGGCCGCGCCGTGCCTGAGCACGCTGATCATCAAGGGCCTCGCCAGCCCCGACCTGTCGATGGAGGCCGATATCACCGCCATGGTGCAAGGAGACGATTCATGACCTTCTCGCTGCTCGGCCGCTGCGCGCGCACCGGGATGCTGGGTGCCGCGGTGACGACCTCGTCGATTGCGGTCGGCTCGCGGTGTGCGCATGCGCGCGCCGGGGTTGGCGCGTGCCTGACGCAGCATCGCACCGATCCGCGGCTGGGGCCGTTGGCGCTGGATCTGCTGGCGCGCGGCTATGACGCGCCGCACACGCTGCAGGCCGTGCGCGCCGTCGCGCCGCACGTCGACTGGCGCCAGCTTGCGGTGCTTGACGCAGCGGGTCGCACGGCAGCGTTCACCGGCGCGCATGTGGCGCGGGAGAAGGCGGGCGAGGCGCAGGGCAAGGATTGCGTCGCCATCGCCAACATTGTCCGCTCGCCCGACATCCCCGCCGCCATGGTCCGCGCGTTCGAGGCCGATCCGGCGTTGCCGCTGGCCAGGCGGCTGATCGACGCGCTGGCTGCGGGCGAGGCGGCGGGCGGGGAGTTCGTGCCGGTGATCTCCGCCGCGCTGCTGGTGGCGCACCGGGAGAGTTTTCCCTATGTCGACCTGCGGGTCGATTCGCATGCGTCACCGATCGGGGAGCTGGATCGGCTGTGGCGGGCGTATGAACCGGAGGCCGTGCTCTACGTTACACGCGCGAACGACCCCGGAGCCGCGCCGCCGGCGTGAGCGGCAGGTGCGACGATGTAGTGCTGGATTGGTATCGTTGAGACGTTCCGGCATTTTCGCGACGAGAGGAAAGCGTGATCTGTCATTGCGAGGAGCGCAGCGGTCCCCGGGCTTGACCCGGGGAAGCAATCTCCCGTGGCGGGGGATTGCTTCCCCGGGTCAAGCCTGGGGCCCGCTGCGCTCCTCGCAATGACAGATGGGGCCGAGGCCGCCAATTTGAGCGGCGGTGCTCTATGCCGACAGCGACGCCAACCCACGATCCAGGCTGTCGCGCAACCGGTACCATCCGCCGATCGCCGGCAGGAACCAGGGATTGCCGGAATACAGTGGATGCGAGGGAAACTCCTCGGTGTCGAACGCGCTCGGCTGGTTGGCCACGCCGGCGATCTTGCGCGCGGTCTGCCAACCCAGGTAGGTCATCATCGCCACGCCGCTGCCGTTGCAGCCCAGCAGGTAGTGCATGCCGTCCTGCCGGCCCATGTGCGGCAGCGCGTCCAGCGTGAATGCGACGTTGCCGGTCCACGCATGCGTGATCTTCACCCCGAGCATCTGCGGGAAGCGATCGGTCATGAAACGGTGCAGGATCGGCGCGCTTTCGTGCGGCGTGACGGGGGTGAACCGCGCGCGCCCGCCGAAGATCATTCGCTTGCCGTCGGGCGACATGCGATAGTAGCACAGCACCCGGCGGGTGTCGGACAGCGTGCGCTGCTTGGGGATCAGCGATACCGCAAGCTCGGGCGGCAGTTCCTCGGTGGCGATGATGTGGCTGGCCAATGGGACGACGCGACGCTTCAGCGCCGGCGTCAGGTCGCCGGTGTAGCCGTTGGTGGCGATCACCACCTCGTCGGCCTGCACCTCGCCGCGCTCGGTCCGCACCAGCCAGCCGCCGTCGCGCTGGTTGATCTTGCCGACCGGCGCACGAGCGCACACCGGAATACCGCGCGCGCGGCAGGCATCCAGCAGCCCCTTGTAATACAGCGCCGGGTGCAGGTTGGCCGAGCGTTCCACCACCATGCCGCCATAGTAATAATCGCTCGCCATCTCCTCGCGCTGGCGCTCGCGCGGGAGCATGTAGGCCTCGGACCGCGCCGCCTGGTTCAGCAGCGCGATCTTCTTCGCCTGGGCAGCAAAATGTCCCGGCGTCCAGGCGCCGACGAAGCGCCCGGTCTTTTTCCAGTAACAGTTGATGCCTTCGTCAGCGATCAGCCGCTCGATCAGGCTGAACGCATCGGCGCCATCCGCCAGCACCGCCTGCGCGCGTTCCGACTCCGGATCGAGGCTCTTGCCAGAAAAACTCTTGCCGATGTTCACCCCGCCGCTGACGCCGCCACCGTTGCGCGTGCTGGCGCCGAAGCCGAGCTCGGCCGCTTCCAGAACAACGCAGTCCACACCTTGCTTCGCGCCCTCCAGCGCGGTGGACAGCCCGGCATAGCCGCCGCCGACGATCGCCACGCGCACGCGCCGTGGCAGGTCGAGCGGGTCCTGCGCGGTGGGATGATACGCCTCCCACCAATACGGCATCGCCTTGAAGTCGGTGTGATAGATCTCGCTGCCCGCCATCTTGTGTCTCCTTCAGCGGAAGCGTTGCGCCGCGTAGGGCGCGGGATCGATGCCGGGGGCCTGGCCGGTGATCAGCCGCGCGACCAGCCGCCCACTTGGCGGCCCGCCGGACATGCCGAAATGCCCGTGACCGAACACGAAATGAAGTCCGGCGTGACCTTGCGCCGGACCCAGGATCGGCAGGCTGTCAGGCGTCGAGGGCCGAAAACCCATCCAGTATTGCACATGCTCACCCGTCAACGCGGGGAACATGCGCTTCGCGTGCCCGACCAGGATCTTGGCGCGCTCCTCGTTCGGCGGCGCATCCAGACCGGCGATCTCCACCGTGCCGGCGATGCGCAGCCCGTCCTCCATCGGCGTGACCGCGAAGCCGCGCGTTTTGTTGGCGATCGGCAGCGACGGCGTCACCTCGGGATCGAACAGCATGGCGTGGTAGCCGCGCTCGGTCTCCAGCGGCACTTTTATGCCGAGCGGATCGAGCAACTGCCGCGACCACGCGCCCGCGGCGACCACGACATGCTCCGCGCTGCGGTTGGCGAGGTTGGTCATCACCATCCAGCCGCCGCCCTCGCCGGGGATCAGTTTCATGGCGCGCTCGTTGATCAGCGTGCCGCCCTCCTGGCGAAACAAATCCCCGAGCGTGCGCACGCTGCGCTGCGGGCTGACGGTGTAGCCGTTGCCCGGCACCAGCAGCCCGCGCGTCACCTCACGCGCGATGCCGGGAAACATCTGGCGCAGATCATCGGCGCTGAGCACGTCGGCGCGAATGCCGAGCCGCTCGCGCACCTGGCGTTCTACCGCCGCATTGGTGGTGTCGCCGTCGCCCTCCCACACCTGCACCTGGCCGACCGGGCGCATCAGCTCGCGATACAGCACCGGTCCCAGCAGCTCCTGCCAGCAGGTCATCGTCTCCTTATGCAGCGCGCGCATCGCGTCGGAGATCGCCATCACGCGGTGCAGCCGTCCGGACTCGATCCAGCGCAGCAGCCACGGCAGCGCGCGCGGGAAGTAGCTTGGCCGCACCGACAGCGGGCCGAGCGGATCGGCCAGCCAGCCCGGCACCTTGCGCAGCATGCCGGGCAGCGCGATCGGCACCGCGGTGTCCGGACTGAGCAGCCCGGCGTTGCCGAACGACGCGCCGCCCGCCGGCCCCAGCGGATCGATCACCGCCACGGCGACTCCGGCGCGTTGCAGATAGAGCGCGGTGGACAGCCCCGCCACCCCGGCGCCAAGCACGATCGCCCCATGCCGTGTGAGCGTCATGATCCATGCCCCTTAGCGTTGTGTGTCCATCGTGGCCGCACGGCGGCCGCGCAGCAAGGTGTCGAGCAGCAGCACCAGCGCGGTGATGCCGATCAGGAAGGCGCTGACCGCGGCGATGGTCGGCTCGATCTCCATATGCAGGCTGTTCCAGATGCGCACCGGCAAGGTCTGCGCGCGGACGCCAGTGAGGAACAGCGAGATGATCAGCTCGTCGAACGAGGCCAGAAAGGCGAACAGCGCGGCGGAGATCAGCCCGGGCGCGGCGAGCGGCACCACTACTTTCAAGAACAGTCGAGCCCGGCTGGCACCCAGGCTGAGCGCCGCGCGTTCCAGGTTCACGTCCACGCCCTGCAGCGCCGACAGCAGGATCAGCAGCACCACCGGCAGCGCGATCACCGCGTGGCAGATGCCGATCCACAGCAGATTGCCGACAAGGTGCAGCCGCGCCGACAGGAAATACATCGCGATCGAGGTGATCACCGTCGGCACGATGATCGGCAGCAGCAGCAGCGACAGCAGCAGCTTCTTGCCGGCCAGATCGCTGCGCACGAAGGCATAGGCGGCGAAGAATCCCAACACGGTGGCGATGACGCAGGCAATCACGCCGATCACCAGGCTGTACCACAGCGAGGCCTGCCATTGCGGGTCGCCCAGGAAGCGCACGAACCAACGCAACGAGAACGAGGTTGGTGGGAACTGCAGATATCCCTCGCCGCTGAACGCCAGGATCACCACGATGACGATCGGTGCCATCAGCAGCAGGCACACCAGCACGACGTAGCAGGGCAGGGCGCGGTGCATTGCTCAGGCCCTCATCCGCCGGCGCCCATCAGGCGGCGCACGTCGGTGACGCGATAGTAGATCGCATACAGCACCAGCGTCACCGCCAGCAGGAACAGCGACATCACCGAGGCCGAGGTCCAGTCGAGCGTGATCTCCACCGAGCGCTCGATCAGCATCGCCACCATCACGTCGGACGGGCCGCCCATCAACGCCGGGGTGATGAAGAAGCCGATCGACAGGATGAACACGATCAGCGCGCCGGAGATCACGCCGTGCAGGCTGAGCGGCAGGTAGACGCGCCAGAAGATCATCGGTCCGCTGGCGCCCATGCCGCGCGCCGCCAGCAGCAGGGTGCGGTCGATCGAGCGCATCGCGGCGAACAGGGTCAGCACCATGTAGGGCAGGAGGACGTAGGTCATGCCGATGACGATGCTGGTCTGGTTGTAGAGGAGTGGCACGGGTGCGTCGATCAGCCCGGCACCGCGCAGCACCTGGTTGATCAGCCCGGTGCGGCCCAGCAGCACCATCCAGGAATAGGTGCGCACGATGATGCTGGTGAAATACGGCACGACGATGCAGAATACGACCAGGGTGAAGCGCAGGCCGCGCCGATTCGCCAGGTAGTAGGCGATCGGGTAGCCCATCAGCAGCACGGCCGCGGTGACCAGCAGGGAAATCCAGTTGGTGGTGACGATCGCCTGCAGCATCGCGCGCGAGGTGAGGACCTCGGTGATCTGCGACCAGAGACCGGTTGGGGTGGAGTCGATGAATAGCGTCTGCGCGAAGAACCAGCCGAGCGGGGTGAGGAAGACGAACGCCAGCATCGCGAAGGCGGGGAGCATCAGGATGGCGGATCGGTTCAGCATCTATTTATTTCTCCCCCTCCCCTTGAGGGAGGGGGTCGGGCGAGGGGTTCCAGGGCAACCAACTTCGGTGCAACCCTGGCACCAACCCCTTCCCTCGGCCCCCTCCCACAAGGGGAGGGGGAGAATCTCTCCTCGTCATGCGTTTCTCAGTCCAACAGGATCATGCTGTGTGCCACCGGCCAGTGCACCGTGACGGAGGCACCGACCTCCGGTCCGCCGCCGTCGCCCAGGTTGGCAAGGTCGATGGTCAACTGCGTGGCGGGCCCGACTTCGACCACGGTGCGGATCATGCTGCCGAGAAAGGAACGCCGCCGCACCGTTCCCACGACGCGGTTGCCGTCCGCGCCATCGCCGAACGCCAGCTTCTCCGGCCGCGCGAACAGCGACGCGGCGCGGCCCGGCGTGGCGATGCGGTCCAGCCGCGCGCGCAGCACGACGCCATCGCGTGTGCGCAGCACCGCCGCGCCATCCGCGACGCTTTCGATCGTGCCCTCGATCAGGTTTGCCTCACCCAGGAACTTCCCGACGAAGGCGTTGCTCGGCCGTTCATAGATCACGCCCGGCGGGCCAAGCTGCTCGATCCGGCCGTGGTTCATGATGGCGATGCGGTCGGACATGTTCATCGCCTCCTCCTGGTCGTGCGTGACGTAGACCACCGTCATGCCCAGGCGCCGCTGAATGTCCTTGATCTCCACCTGCATCTCGTAGCGCAGGTTCTTGTCCAGCGCGCCGAGCGGCTCGTCCATCAGCACGATGCTGGGGTGGAACACGATGGCCCGCGCGATCGCCACGCGCTGCTGCTGCCCGCCCGACAGTTGGCGCGCGAACCGTTGCGCGAACCGCTCCAGCCGCACCAGCTCCAGCGCGGCCTCGACCCGCCGGCGCAGCTCGGCTGCCGCCACGTGGCGCGCACGCAGCGGGAACGCAACGTTCTCGAACACGTTCAGGTGCGGAAAGATCGCGTAGTTCTGGAACACCATGCCCAGGCCGCGGCGCTGCGGCGGCACGCTTGTCAGGTCGGCGCCGTCCACCCGGATCGCGCCGCCGTCGGGCGTCACGAAGCCGGCGATCATCATGAGCGTGGTGGTCTTGCCCGAACCCGACGGGCCCAGCAGCGAGAAGAACTCGCCCGGCCGGATCGCCGCGCTCACCGCATCGACGACGCGTTCCTCGCCGTAGCGCTTGGTGACGCCGTCGAGTTCGAGCGCGCCCTTGCCGGAGTCCGGCAAGGGCGCCGGCATCATTGCAGAACCCACTTGGACCAGTACTGGCTCACTTTGGTCCGGTTGTCCGACCACCACGCGATATCGTTCCGGAACCCTTTCGACTTGGTCCACGGCAGGTTGGTGGCGGGATCCAGCAATTGCGGCGCGGTCTTCGGGTATGCCTTCTGGTTGACCGGGATCGCCTTGTAGGCGCCGAGCCAGCGCGCCTGCACCTCGGGGCTGAGGCTGTAGTCGATGAATTTCACCCCGGCAGTGGCGTTGTGCCCCCCTTTGGTCAGCCCATAGGCCTGCGCCAGCACCTGGTTCTGGTTCCATTGCGCGGCGACCGCGGCGCCGCCATCGGCCGCGACCTGCACGCGGGTGCTCCACAGCACGGCCAGCACGGCTTCCTTGTCGGCCAGCATCTGCGCCGACAACGCGCCGGTGTCCCAGAATTTCGGCACCGCCGATTTGATCCGCGACAGTGACTTGAACGCGCGCTCGATGTCGATCGGGTAGACCTTGTCCATCGGCACGCCGTCGGCGAGCAACGCGATCTCCAGGTTCGGTGCGCCCGACGCCATGTCCGCCAGCGTGCGCGGACCCGGAAACGCCTTGATGTCCCAGAACTCGGCCCAGTTCTTGGGCTCCTTGCCGACGGCATAGGCGGTGGTGTTGAAGCCCAGCACAAAGGCGTAGACGAACGAGCCGACCTGGAACTTCCGGCGCACGTCGTTCTCGATATCGTCGGGATTGGCGTAGGTGAAGTCCTTGTAGGGGATCGGTTCCAGCGCGCCGGCGGTCTCAAGATCCAACAGCACGTCGTCACCGGTGTCGATCACATCGATTTCCACCTGGCCGGCCTTGAACATGGCCAACAGCTTGGCCGCGGTGGAGGCGGCGGGCACGATCTCGATGCCGGTCGCCGCGCGGAACGGATCATAGACCGTCTTCTTCTTGACCTCGTCGAACACGCCGCCTGGCGTGCGCACGACAAGCTGCTGCGCCGCCGCGGCGCGGCGGGTCCAGATTGTCGGTGCCGCGAGCGGCAGCGATGCCGCGCCCAGAAGAAGACTGCGCCGTGTCGGCGCCACCCGAAACTTCATCGTCACTTCTCCATCCCGCAGTTGCTGCAGCCCCAGCATGCCGCATTGTGCGTGCGCAGCAAGTGCCATGCGCGCTGATCAGGCGTTGGTCAGCACCTCACGCGGCAATTTGGTCAGTAGCTCCGGTCCCGCCTCGGTCACCAGCACCGTTTCGCTCAGCGATGCACCACCGGCCGAGGCATACATGTGGAACACCATGCCAGGCTCGATCACCCAGTCGGCCTCGGGGTGGAAGATGCGGGTGAAATCGCTGGTGCGTGGCCCGGCGGCGGCATACAGGCCGAGGGTGTAGCCGGTGATGTTGTCGTAGCTGTCGCGCAGTCCCGCCCGCAGCACGCCCTCGCGCAGGATCGCGTCCACGTCGCGCGCGACGGCGCCCGGGCGCATCGCTGCGATCTGGCGGTCCTGGATCGCCGCCAGGCGTTGGCCGGCCTCGACCAGTGCCGGCGCCGGCGCGCCGACCGCGACGCAGCGCATGGTGCGCGCGCTGTAGCCGGCGATGCGCGGCGTCAGCTCGATATGCACGATGTCGCCCGCGCGCAGCACCGAGTCTTCCAGATGGCCGTGCAGAAAATCCCAGCCGCGCCCGGCGGTGATCGGGCCGGGCGGACCGGGATCGGCGCCCAGCGCGACGAAGCTGTCCACCGCGACGCGCGCGGCCTCGCGCTGGTTGGTGCCGGCGCGGCAGACCGCGGCGGCGCGGCGCAACGTTTCGTCGGCGATCGCGGCGACGCGGCGCAGCAGCGCGATCTCGGCGGGGGACTTGATCAGCCGCAACTGCCAGATCAGATCGCCCAGGTCGACGAAGCGCGCGTTGGGCAGGGCCGCCTGCATCCGCGCGAAACGTGCCAACGGCATGCAGTAGGAGTTGTAGTCCAGCCCGATCCGCGCGCGGTCCAGCCCGCGGCTTGCCAGCGCGTCGCGCAGCACCGGCATCGGGTCTTCCCAGTCGCGGAATGTCGGCACGTCGGCGATCCAGCTTCGTTGCCGGCACGGCGTCGCATCCAGCGCGCGGATCAGGAAGAACGGCTCGCCCTCCAGCGGAATGCCCACGCAGCGCCAGCGGTTTTCCGAATTGCCGTAGCCGGTGAGCCAGGTCATCGCCTCGATCTCATCGAACAGCGCCACCGCCACCTCGGCCGCGCGCATGCGCTGGCGCAGCGGCGCGAGGCGAGCGGCAAATTCCTCGGCGGTGAAGACGGGATGCGTTACCATGGGTTGGTCCTGTTCCGGGGTCCGGTTTATCGTCGGGACACTATGGTCCAACTCGCCCGGTTATGGCACACGGTTTGCTAGATCAGAACCGGTATACCAAGGGGGAACCACCATGTTGCGTTTGGCTATGGCTCTCGCGCTCGTCCTGCTGCCCGGCTTGCGCACGGCGCAGGCACAGGAGTTGGCAGAAGCGGGCAAATTGACCTGGGGTGCCTCGGTCACCTTTCCGCCGTTCGAGTTCGCCGACCCCGGCGGCAAGCCCATCGGCTTCGACATCGATTTCACCGACGCGGTCGCCAAGCGGATGGGGCTGCAGTCGACCATCATGCCGATCGAGTTCAAGGGGCTGATCCCGGCGCTGCTGGGCAAGCGCGTCGATATCATCGTCAGCGGCATGTACATCAATCCGCAACGGCTGGAGGTGGCGGACTTCGTCCCCTACCTGCTGGTCGGCAACCAGATCGTCGTCCGCGCGGGCAATCCCAAGAAGATCGACGGCGTGGCCTCGCTGTGCGGCAGGCAGGTCGCGGCGCCGGTCGGCACGGTCTACGAGACCGCGGCGAAGCAGGCCAGCGATCAATGCAAGGCCGCCGGCAAACCGGAGAGCTCCCTGCTGCTGCTGCCCGGCACCACCAACTGCGCGCTGGCGCTGACGCAGGATCGCGCGGACGCCATCATCGTCTCCACCGCGACGGTGGCGGCGCTGATGCATGAAACGCCGGGCGCCTACGCCACTGGCGGCGCACCGTTCGACACCAGCACCAAGGTCGGCATCGCGGTGCGCAAGGACAATCCCGCGCTGAAGGCCGCGCTCGACAAGGCGGTGCAGGCGATCGTCGCCGACGGCACCTATGCGGCGCTGATCAAGAAGTGGAATCTGCCGCCCGCCAGCGCGGCATTCTGATCCGCGGCCGAGGCGCGCATGTCGCTGTTCCAGCCGCACCTGCTGGCGCAGTACCTGGTCAGCGCGGACTTTTTCCACGGCGCGATGATGACGCTGTCGCTCAGCATCGCCTCGCTCGCCACCGGCTTGGTGGTGGGGCTGGTGCTGGCGGTGGGGCAGGAGGTGCCGCTGCGGGCGGTGCGTGCGTTGGTGGTGTTCTATCTCTGGTTGTTTCGCGGCACGCCGGTGCTGCTGCAACTGGTGTTTGCCTTCAACGTGCTGCCGGCGTTCGGTTTGCTGCTGCCGGGTTTCGCCTGCGCCGTGCTGGCGCTGGGGCTGAACGAGGGCGCCTACATGGCGGAGATCATGCGCTCCGGCATTCGCGCGGTGGGGCCGGGCCAGCGGCTGGCCGCGCGGGCGCTGGGGCTGGAGGAATGGCGGGTGATGCGCTGGGTCGTACTGCCGCAGGCGCTGCGCATCATCATCCCGCCGATCGGCAACCAGTTCATCGGCATGCTGAAACTGTCAGCCCTGGTCTCGGTGATCGGCGTGCAGGAGCTGCTGCTGGTGGCCGATCAGACGGCCTCCGGCAACTTCCGCTACATCGAGACGCTGACCGCCGCTGGCCTATACTACCTCGCGCTGACCACGGTGTTCATGGCGATCCAGTCGGTGATCGAGCGCAGCTACCGCCGCCGCCCGGGCGCGCGGCGCGCGGTGGTGGCAGCCGCCAGCAGCACCCAGTTCATCCGATGATTCGGCCATCCGACGACGCGGCCCAGCCGATGCCCCGGCTGCTCGACGCGGTTGCGATCTGGAAACGCTTCGGCGGGCTCGAGGTGTTGCAGGGCGTCGACGTGTCGGTGACTCCGGGCGAGTGCTTGGTGCTGCTCGGCCCCTCCGGCGCCGGAAAATCGACCCTGCTGCGCTGCCTGAACCTGCTGGAGCCGATCGCCTCCGGCAGCATCCTGTTCGAGGGCCGGGAGATCGCCAACACGCCGCGCCGGCAGGCCGCGTTGCTGCGCCGGCGGATGGGCATGGTGTTCCAGAATTTCGAGCTGTTCCAGCATCTGTCCGCCGAGGACAATATCGCCTTCGGACCGATCCGGGTGAAGCACATGCCGGTGAAGCAGGCGCGGGAGCTGGCCGGGCATCTGCTGCGCAAGGTGCATCTGCCGGACAAGGCCGCCGCGTTTCCCGACGAGCTCTCCGGCGGCCAGCAGCAGCGCGTCGCCATCGCCCGCGCGCTGGCGATGGAGCCGGCGCTGATGCTGTATGACGAGCCGACCAGCGCACTTGATCCCGAAACGGTCGGCGAGGTGCTGAACGTGATGCAGGAGCTCGCCGAGGAGGGCATGACCAGCATCGTCGTCACCCATGAGCTCGGCTTCGCGCGCCGCGCGGCGAACGAGGTGGTGTTCATGGAGGCCGGTCGCGTCGCCCACCGCGCGCCGGTGGGGGATTTCTTCAATGGCAGCGCACCCGACCGGGTGGTTCGTTTCCTGAATCGGATGCATGCCTGAGTCGTACGCGGGTAGTTGCCCCAATCGCGTACACCTCTCCCGCTTACGGGCTTGGGCCGCGAAGCGGACCAAGGCGGGTCGGGCAGCGCTCCGGGTGAGGGCGGTGCCGCGTGCACCACCCTCACCCGCGTCGCAAGTGCTCCGCGACCTCTCCCGCGAAGAACGGGAGAGGTGTACCGCTGCCAGCCCTCGCACCGAGCCTCGTCTGCTGATAGTCTCCCGCCTGCTGACGGGAGGAGACCAACCATGCCCACATACGTGATGCTGGCCCAATGGACCGATCAGGGCATCCGCACGATAGAGGAAAGCCCGCGCCGGCTCGATGCGGCCAAGAAGACGCTGGTCGACATGGGCGGACAGCTCCGCTCGCTCTACTTGACCATGGGGGACTATGATCTTGTCGCGATCTACGACGCGCCGGACGACGCGGTGGCGGCGCGCTTCACGCTGATCCTCGGCAAGATGGGCAATGTGCGCACCACGTCGATGAAGGCGTTCCCGGAAGAGGCCATGCGGCAGATCATCGCCTCGCTCGCCTGACCGGGCGAGGCGCCATGCACGAAATTCGGATCGGCGACGTCACCATCACCTCGATCATCGAGCGCGACGGACCCTGGCGCGCGCCGGAGGCGATGTTCCCCGCCTACGATCCGGAGGTCGGACGCGCGCATCTCGCGGCGCTTGATCCGGTGGTCTACGATGCGGCGACGAACCGGATGGTGATCACCTACCAGACGTTCGTCATCCGCACGCCGCACCACACGATCCTGGTCGATACCTGCACCGGCGAGGACAAAGGCTATGCGGCACCGATGGATTTCCCCAAGCAGCCCTGGCTGGACGGGTTTAATGCGGCCGGGCTGAGCTTCGAGCAGATCGACTACGTGTTCTGCACGCATCTGCACATCGATCATTGCGGCTGGAACACGGTGCTGCGCGACGGGCGCTGGGTGCCGACATTTCCGCGAGCGAAATATGTATTCCACAAGCGCGAATACGCCGCGTGGGAGGCGGCCGACCGGCGCGGGGAAAACCCGCCCGGCAATGTCTGGCGCTACAACTGCGAGCCGATCGTCGCCGCCGGCCGGGCTTTGCTGGTGGATGACGACTACGTGCTGGACGACCTGGTGTCGCTGACCCCGACGCCGGGCCACTCGCCCTGTCATTGCTGCGTCAACATCCGCTCCAGGGGGCAGCGCGCGGTGGTGACTGGGGACATGATGCACCACGCGCTGCAATGCCGCGAGCCGGACTGGTCCACCGTCTTCTGCTGGGACCCGGCGCTGGCCGCGCAGTCGCGCCGGCGGTTTCTCAATTCGGTTGCGGAGACCGACACGGTGATCCTGCCGGTGCATTTCCCGTCGCCGACCGCGGGGCGGATCGAGGCCGACGGCGGGCGGTTCAAGTACCACTTCCGAAGATAGACCAGGGTACACCTCTCCCGCTCTTCGCGGGAGAGGTGTACGGTCACCGCACCTCCTCCGCCCACCCGCATCATGACAGAACCACCCGCCACCAGCGGAACGTCAGCGCCAGCACCGCCAACCCCTCGATCCCCGTCGTGGCAGTCGCCGAGGGCGCGCCGATCGCGTCGGCCAGCAACCCGAGATGCACGAACCCGATCGGGCCGATTCCGATGCACACCGACAGCACGCCCAGCACGCGGCTGCGCATCTCCGGCGGCGCGGCGAGATACACCAGCGTCGCCTGCATGATGCTGAACCCCGCGCCGCCCATGCCGGTGAACACCAGCGCCACGCCCGCCGTGACCGGCTGCGCAACGAGCGCGAACACCGTCAGCATCACCATGTAGACGAGCACGCCGCCCAGATAGGTGCGCGCATAGAAGCGCGGCCCGACGAACAGCGCGATGACGGTGGCGCCGATGAAGGCCCCAACCCCGTCCATGCTGGCCATGATGCCGATCCATTCCGGCGTCAGATGCAGCCGGTCCTGCGCGATCACCGGCACCATCGACGTGAACGGCCAGGCGAACACGTTGTAGATCACCGTGATCACCAGCGTGCCGACCAACCGCCGATCTTGCCGCACCAGCGCCAGCCCGTCGCGCATGCGCGCCAGCACCGACCCGCCGTCGCGCTGGACCTGACGGTTGCGGTAGCGCAGGCCGAGCACCGCGAACAGCGCCGTGCTATACAGCAACACGCTGAGGACGAAGGCGCCGCCGACGCCGACGGTGGCGAACAGGATGCCGCCCATGGTGGGGCCCAGCATGCGGCTGGCATTGTTGGTGCCGACGTCGATCGACATCGCCACACCCATCTGCTGGCTGCCGACCACCTCGCCGATCATGACTCGGCGCACCGGGTTGTCGGTGGCCCAGCCGAGCCCGTTGATGAAGCTGGCCAGCGCAAGCTGCCAGACCGCGAGGTGCCCACCATACGCCAGCACCGCCAGCGCGGCCGAGGTGCAACCCATCATCGTGATCACGCCGATCTGCGCGGTGCGCCGCTCGAGCCGTTCCGCGACGGCACCGAGCACCGCGCCGAACAGCCCCATCGGCAGCAGCCGCAGCATGGTCATCATGGCGACGAGGAAGGGCGAGTTGGTGGCGCGGTAGACGAACACCGCCACGGCCAGGGTTTCCAGCCAGCGGACGACGAACACGATCAGCCCGGCGTACCACAGGCGCCAGAAGTCGCCGTTGGCAAACAGCAGGGACATGCGCGCCGGCGCGGGGTGCGCCGTGCTGATCTCGCTCACGGACTGGACGTTCCCTTTCGGTCCCGGCGTGCCGCCGGTCGTTATGCTGAGCCTGGGCCGCGAGTCTGGGCGTTGTGGCGCGCGGGGGCAACCCGGATGTGGTTCCACGACGCTGGCATTCGTGGTTCCGATGCCCGGTGATCCGTGGTTATCTGCAATGCCCCGATTGGCCGAGGCTGCCCGATGCCCAAGCAGATCCGTCTGAACGCTTTCGACATGAACTGCGTGGCGCACCAGTCGCCCGGGTTGTGGACGCATCCGCGCGACCGCGCCGACAGCTACAACACGCTGGGCTACTGGACCGACCTGGCGCGCACGCTGGAGCGCGGGCTGTTCGACGCGCTGTTCCTGGCCGACGTGCTGGGCATCTACGACGTGTATCGCGGCGGCCCGCGCACCGCGCTGGAGCAGGCGGTGCAGGTCCCGGTGAACGATCCGCTGCTGCTGGTCCCGGCGATGGCGCTGGTGACGCAGAACCTGGGTTTTGGCGCCACCTGCACCCTGTCGTTCGAGCCGCCCTATCCGTTCGCCCGGCGCATGTCGACGCTGGACCATCTGACCAATGGCCGCATCGGCTGGAACATCGTCACCGGCTATCTGAACAGCGCCGCGCAGGGCATGGGCCAGCCCGAACAGGTCGGCCACGATACGCGCTACGCCATGGCCGAGGACTACATGCAGGTGGTCTACAAGCTGTGGGAGGGAAGCTGGGAGGATGGCGCGGTGCTGCGCGACCGGCAGCGGCGGGTCTTTGCCGATCCGGATCGGATCCATCGCATGCGGCACCGTGGGCCGTATTACCAGCTCGACGCGATCCACCTGTCGGAGCCGTCGCCGCAGCGCACGCCGGTGCTGTATCAGGCGGGGGCGTCGTCGCGCGGCCGACAGTTCGCCGCGGACCACGCGGAGTGCGTGTTCATCAATGGCCCGTCGAAGCGGGTGATCGCGCCGGTCGTCGCCGATATCCGCCGGCGCGCCGCGGCGAGCGGGCGCGATCCCGCGGAGATCCTGATCTTCACCATGATGACGATCGTGACCGATCGGACCGATGCGCTGGCGGGGGAAAAACTGGCGGAGTACCGCACGCATGTCAGTGAGGAGGGCGCGCTGGCGCTGATGTCGGGCTGGACCGGGGTGGATTTCGCCACGCTGCCGCTGGATGCGCCGGTGCGCTACAGCAAGCGCGACGCGATGACCTCGGCGCTGGAGGTTTTTACCACGGCCGATCCGGACCGGACCTGGACGGTGCGCGAGATCGCGGCGCACGCGGCGATCGGCGGACGCGGGCCGGTGGTGGTGGGCGCGCCGGGGCGGGTGGCGGACGAGATGCTGGGGTGGATGGCGGAGACGGGGGTCGACGGCTTCAACCTGGCGTACGCCGTGACGCCGGAGACGTTCGTCGATTTCGTCGATCTGGTGGTGCCGGAGCTGCAGGCCCGGGGGGTCTACAAGACCGCTTACGCGCCGGGAACGTTACGCGAGAAGCTATATGGCCCGGGGCGGGCGCGGCTGCCGGACAGTCACCCGGCGGCGAAGGTAAGGCCGGGAGTGTAAAATGTGGGAGACTCCCCCTCCCCTTGAGGGCTTGGGCCGCGAAGCGGACCAAGGTTGGGGGGAGGGGTAAGCAACCGCGCAATCGCCTGCCGCGGGACCCCCCACCCCAACCCTCCCCCTCAAGGGGGGGAGGGAGTAGTAAGTAAGTAAGTTACCCAGCCCATACCGATACGTGATCCTTCGGCACCGGCCGCGGCACCTGAATCCCGCCGCCGACCTGCGTGCCGAGATACAGGAACCCAACGATCTCGCTGTCCAACGCAACCCCCAGCGCCTGCTTCACCGACGCGTCATACGCCGGCGCGCCGGTCTTCCACATCGCGCCGAACCCCCGCGCCTTCGCCGCCAGCATGATGTTCTGCACCGCCGCGCCGGCCGACAGAAGCTGCTCGACCTCGGGGATCTTGTGCCCCTTGGCCAACTTGGCAGCCGCCACCACGATCACCGGCGCGCGCATCGCCTTGGCCCGCTCGCGCGCCAGCTCCTCCGCCGGCGCCGCAGGGTTCCGCCGCGCCATCGACGCCGCCAGCAGCTCGCCGAACGCCGCGCGCTTTTCTTCCGGGATCACGACGAACTGCCACGGCCGCAACCGCCCATGATCGGGGGCGCGCAGCGCGCTCTGGAACATCACCTCCAGATCGCCTTCGTTCGGCCCTGGACTTTCCAGCTTCAGCGCCGACTCCCGCGTCAGCAGCAGATCGAGTGCATCCATTGTCGCCCTTCCCCGCGGTCGCTATTTCCGGCTTGCCAACAACCGCCGGGCGATCACCATGCGGTGCACCTCCGACGGGCCTTCATAGACGCGCATCGTGCGCACCCGCTGCATCATCAACTGCAACGGCAGCTCCTTGGCAACACCCATCGCGCCAAAAGTCTGCATTGCGTGGTCCAGCACCTCCTGCGCCATTTCGGTGCCGAACAGCTTCACCATCGAGGCCTCGGTGCGCACATCCTGTCCGGCATCCTGCTTCGCCGCGGCATCCAGCACCATCAGCCGACAGGCATGCAGCTTCAGCGCCGCATCGGCGATCCACCACTGGATCGCCTGGCGGTCCGCCAGCTTCACGCCGAACGTGCTGCGCTGCTTGGCGTGGTCCATCATCATGTCCAGCGCGCGCCGCGTTATGCCGACGCACCAGGCGCCCATCTGGATCCGCCGCACCGTCAGGCGCAACTGCATCGGCGCGAAGCCCTGGCCCAACTTGCCCAGCACCTGGCGCGAAGAAACGCGGCAATCCTCGAACACCAGCTCGTACGTGCGATGGCCGCCGAGCATCCGAATCTCACGCTCGATGATGAAGCCCTTGGTGCCCCGCTCGACGATGAACGCGGTGATCCCTTCGTGCCGCCTGCCCTCGCCGGTGCGCGCCATGAGGATCACGAAGTCGGCGTCGGGCACCCGGCTGACCCAGATTTTTCTCCCGTTGATCACCCAGTCGTCGCCGTCCTGCACCGCGCGCGTGGTCATGCCGGCGGGATCGCCGCCGGCCCCGGGTTCGGAAATCGCGATCGCCGAATGTGCCGTACCGCGTGCGTAAGGATCGAGGTACTTGCGGCGCTGCTCGTCATTCGCCACCGCCATCAGCATGTGCAGGTTCGGGCTGTCGGGCGGGAAGGTGAACGGTACCGCGGTGCGGCCCTGCTCCTCATACACGCCGATCAGCGCGAGCATCGGCAGGTTGGCGCCGCCGAATTCCTCCGGCACATCCAGGCCCCAGAGCCCGAGCTCCTTGCACCGGGCGAGCAGCGGCGCCTCTTCCGCCTCGATGAGGTGGGCCCTCTCGCCCTGCATCTCCCGCTTCAGCACTGCGGCCTCCAGCGGCATCAGCTCGTTGTCGACGAACTTCGCCACCAGCTCCTGCAGCATGCGGTGCTCTTCGGGAATCTCGAACATGCTCAATCCTCGTTCAACGTGATCAGTGCGTCGGCGATCGTGATGCCTGAGCCGTCGGCGTGCAGGATCACCGGGTTGAACTCCATTTCGCGAATGCGGTCACGGTGCAGCAGCGCAATGTCGCTGATGCGCGCGATCAGCGTGGCGAGCGGTGTCGGGTCCGGCGCGGGGGCGCCACGGAAGCCGTGCAGCAGCGGGGCGGCGCGCAAGGCATCCAGCATGCGCAGTGCCTCCGCGGTGTCGATCGGCGCCGGACGATGCGCGACATCGCCCATCAGCTCCACCATCGTGCCGCCAAAACCGACCATCATGATTGGTCCGAAGGTGGCGTTGTTGACCATGCCGATGACCAGCTCCTGCCCTCGTGGCGCCATCTTCTGCACCAGCACGCCCTCGATGGCCGCATCCGGCTTGCTGTGTTCCACGGCCTGAATGATCTGGCGGTAGGCGATGGCGACCGCCGAGGCATCGCGCAGATTGAGCCGCACACCCCCGGCCTCGGTCTTGTGTGGGATGTCGGGCGATTGGATTTTCAGCGCGACCGGAAAGCCCAGGCGCTTGGCGAGGTCCGCGGCCTCGATATCCGTCGCCGCGAGCTGCTCGGCGGATGGCGGCAGATCATAGGCGGCGACAAGCGACTTCACCCGGTGCTCGGTCAGCAGACGCGGCGGGCCGGTCGGCAATTCGACGCGCCGATCGGTGATTGCGGGCATCGGCAGGGCACGCGACAGGCTTTCGGCATGGGCGGCGAGCCGGCCCATCGCGCGGGCGCAGCCTTGCAGGTCGGTGTGCAGGAACAGCCCGCATTCGACGGCCTTGGCGCGGCCGAAGGCGGACGGCAGCGTGTAGGTCCACACCGTCACCGGTTTTGCCTGGTGCTCGGCCACCGCGCGCAGCCGCGTCGGATCCAGCGACACGCGTGTTTCGCTGGCCAGCGAGGTCACCAGCACGATCAGGTCGATCTCGTCGGAGCCGGCCAGACATTCCATGGCCGACATGACAGCGGGGCCGGTGTTCGATCCCTGCGCGGTCACATCCACCGGATTGGCCGATGCACCGTAGGACGGCATGAAGGATCGCAACTGTTCCTGTAACGAATCTGACAGCACGGGCAGTTGCAACCCGTGCGCCGACAGCGCGTCCGCCATCCACGCACCCCCGCCGCCGGAGACGGTGACCACCGCGGCGCGGCGTCCTTTCGGCAACGGACAGGTGGCCAGCACGCCGGCGATCGCCACGGCGTCGTCCGGGTCGTCCGCCTCGATCACGCCGTAGCGGGCGAACACCGCGCGATAGGCGGTCTGCCAGCCGCTGAGCGCGGCGGTGTGCGACACGCTGGCACGCTGTCCCGCGTCCGAGGCACCGATCTTGATGGCGATCACCGGCTTGCCCAGCGCGCGCGCCTGTTCCAGTGCCGCGACGAAACGCGCGCCGTCGCGCACGACTTCCAGGAACAGCATCACGACGTCGGTGCGGGTGTCCTGCACCATGTAGTCCAGGAAATCGGCGGCGGTGAGATCGGCCTCGTTGCCGCTGGAGATCACGTAGCTGAATGACAGTCCGGCGGCCTGGCCGCGATTGAACAGCGCAAAACCCATGCCGCCCGATTGCGCAATGACCCCGATGCGCCGCGTGGACACGCGCGGCTGGGTGGTGGCGGTGCCGGCGACCTCGGCCGTGGGGCTGAAGGTGCAGGCCACCTTGCCGTCGATGTTGAAGAACCCCTCGCAGTTCGGGCCGGTGATGCGGATGCCGGTGCGCCGGGCGATCTCGGTCAGTTGCTGCTGTACGGCGCCGGCGTTGCCGCCTTCCTCCGCGAAGCCGGAACTGATGATGACGACGTGCTTGGCACCGGCCGCGGCGCAGTCCTCCATCGCGGCGGGGACGCCGGCGGCCGGGATCGCCATCAGAACGAGATCGATCGGCGTGTCGGCCTCGGCAAGCGTCTTGTAGCAGGGCAGGCCCTCGATCTCGCTGTAGCTCGGGTTGATCGGCAGGATGCGCCCGGGAAATTCGTTGCCCTTCAGTTGGTGCAGCAGGCGCCCGCGGATGCGGTGGATGTCCGGCGATGCGCCGAGTACGGCGATCGATTGCGGCCAAAAGAGGGATTCGAGAGGGTGGGTCATGGCGATGCTATCCGCGGGCGCCCGTCGGCACATCGCGATATGGGATGTCCTTGTCCACGCGCGGATCCTGCGGCAGGCCCAGCACGCGTTCCGCGATGATGTTGCGCAGGATCTCGTCCGTCCCGCCGGCGATCCGCAACGCCGGCGAATAGAGCAGCGCCTCCTCGAACAGTCCCTCGATCGGCTGGTCCTTGCCCATCGCCACGCCGTCCATGCCCAGCAGATCCAGCCCGTACGCTGCAATCTCCTGCAGCTTGTTCGCCGCCACCAGCTTGGTGATCGAGGATTCCGGCCCCGGCGTCTGCCCACGCGACAGCGCCGTCATCGTGCGGTACTTGGTGAAGCGCAGCCCCTGCGTGCGCATGTACCACTCCGCCAGCCTTTCCTGCACCGCGGCGTTGTCCAGCGCCGGCCCATCCTCCAGCTCGATCGTGCGTGCCAGTTCGAACACCTCGGCGAAGTCGGGACCGGGGGCCTCGCGCATGCCGTAGCGCTCGTTCATCAGCGTGGTCAGCGCGACGCGCCAGCCCTTGCCGACCGCGCCGACGCGCATCGTGTCGGGGATGCGGACATTGGTGAAGAACACCTCGTTGAAATGCGACGAGCCGGACATCTGCCGGATCGGGCGGATCTCCACGCCCGGCGTCTGCATGTCCAGGACGAAGAAGGTCAGCCCCGCGTGCTTCGGCACATTCGGATCGGTGCGCGCCACCAGGATGCCGAAGCGGCAGTACTGCGCCCCCGAGGTCCAGATCTTCTGGCCGTTGACAATCCAACCGTCACCGTCACGTTCCGCCCGCGTGCGCAACTGCGCCAGGTCGGATCCGCCGGATGGTTCGGAGAACAACTGGCACCAGATCTCCTCGCCGCGCAGCGCGGGCGGCGCGAAGCGGGCGCGGTGCTCCGGCGTGCCCCAGGTGCAGATCGTCGGGATCGCCATCGCCAGGCCGATGCCGAAGACGCTGCTCAGGACTTTGTATTTCGCCTCCTCCTGGCTGTAGATCACCTGCTGGATCGGCGTGCCGCCGCGGCCGCCCCACTCGGTGGGCCAGGCGATGCCGGCGAATCCCGCCGCGTGCTTCTTCGCCTGGAACGCCTGCGCGGCCTCGATCGCGCCGGGCGTATCCTGGCCGCGGCGATAGCCTTCCACGTCGCCCGGCTTGCGGCGCTCCGCGTTGGCTTCCAGAAAGGCGCGCGCCTCGGCGCGGAAGGCGGCTTCGTCCGGCGTGTCTTCGAAGTCCATGCGGTCCTCCCGTCTCAGGCGGCCAGCGCGCTGATGTTGCGCGTGCGCAGCTCGGCGATCAGCCGGTGCTTCCACTCGCGTGACGATCCCAGCGCCAGCCCCAGCAGCTTCGCGCGGCGATAGAACAGGTGGCAGTCGAACGCCCAGGTGAAGCCCATGCCGCCATGCGTCTGGATGTTCTCCTTGGTGGCGAGCCAGCCGGCGTCGCACGCGGCGATGCGCGCGACGGCGGCGGCGATCGGAAGTTCCGCGGCCTCGCTGTTCAGCGCCCAGGCGCCGTAATAGGCGTTGGAGCGGGCCAGCTCCAGCGCGACATAGACCTCGGCGAGCTTGTGCTTGATCGCCTGGAAGGAACCGATCGGCCGGCCGAAGGCGTAACGTTCGCGCGCGTAGACGCAGGCCATGTCAAGCGCGGCCTGTGCGTTGCCCACTTGCTCGAACGCCATCATCACCGCGGCGCGGTCGAGGATGTGGCGGATCGCGTCGGCGCTGTCGGCGCCAGGCAGCGGTTCCGCCGGCGCGGCGTCGAAGGTCAGGCGCGCGTGCGAGCGCGTGGGATCGATCGTGGCGATCGTTTCGCGCCTGACGCCGGGACCGGTGAGGTCGACCAGATGCAACCAGGCACCGCCACGCGCGGCGATGATGGCGAAGTCGGCGATGTCGCCATCCGCGACCGCGTGCTTCGTGCCGTGCAGCCTGCCGTCGGTCGCCTGCGCGTCGAGCCGGCGCGCGACAAAGGCGCCGGGATGTTCGGCGACGGCGAAACATCCGATCGTTTCGCCGGCGGCGAGACGCGGCAGCCATGCCGCCTGCTGCGCCGCGCCGCCATAGGCCAGCAGTGCCTCGGTCGCGAGATAGACGGATGACGCGTAGGGCACCGGTGCCACCGCGCGTCCCAGCTCTTCGGCCAGCACGCAGACCGCGAGGCGGCCAAGCCCGGCGCCACCGTATTCCTCCGGGATCGCGGCGCCGGTCCACCCCATCGCGGCCATCTCGCGCCACAGCGCCCGGTCGTACGGCGCCTCGCCTTCCAGGATGCGGCGCGGCGTCGCCGTCGGGCAGCGCTCCGTCAGGAAGCGGCGTGCCTCGTCGCGCAACTGCTTCAGGTCGTCGGAAAAATCGAAGTTCATCCGTGTTGTCCCGTCTTGCGCCCGGCACACTTGCCGATCCGACCCGGTTGGGCAATGCCCGGGGGTGACGAAGCCGGGGCCGCCGCATATGGTGGCCTTGGCAGCTCACGAATGGAGGAAACCACGATGGCTGATACCGCGACGTTCAAGCATATCGGCGTTAGCCGGGAAGGCGTCATCACCATCATCGAGATTCGGCGCGGCCCCAACAATTTCGTCGACACCGACATGGTCGCCGAGATCGCCGACGCGCTGGAGGAGATGGACCGCGTGCGCGATTGCCGTGTGATCGTGTTGTGTGCCGAGGGCAAGCATTTCTGTGCCGGTGCCGATTTCTCGAATCGCGGACCTGATGGCGTGGCGGTGGGTGCCACGCGCGGGCGGCATCTCTACAAGGAGGCGCAGCGGCTGTGGCGCACCGGCAAGCCGATCGTTGCGGCGGTGCAGGGGGCCGCGGTGGGCGCGGGGCTGGGCCTGGCGGTGATGGCGGATTTCCGCGTGACCTGTCCGGAGGCGCGGTTCTCGGCGAATTTCACCCGACTGGGCTATCATCCCGGTTTCGGTTTGACCGCGACGCTGCCGCGGCTGGTCGGCATGCAGACGGCTGCGATGCTGATGTACACCGGTCGCCGCGTGCCGGGCGACGAGGCGGTGACGCTGGGGTTGGCGGATTACTGCGTGGCGCTGGATCAGGTGCGTGCCAAGGCGATTGAGGTGGCGAGCGAGATCGCGGCGTCCGGGCCGCTGGCGATCGTGGCGACGCGCGAGACGCTGCGCCGCGGCTTGGCCGACGCGGTGGCGCAGGCGACCGAGCGCGAATTCGAGGAGCAGGACTGGCTGCGCAAGTCCACCGATTTCCGCGAGGGCATCAAGGCGATGGCGGAGCGGCGGACGCCGAATTTCACCGGCGAGTAGGTTGTCGCGCAAGGGAGGGTTGTCATGCAGATCGCGCGCATCGAGACATTCCTGTTCGATCCCGGAACGGCGAAGAATTTGCTGTTCTGCCGGGTGGAGACCGAGAGCGGCCTGCATGGGTGGGGCGAGGCGTATGTCACGCCCGGCAAGGAGCAGGTGATCGAGCTGTGTTTGCAGGCGATGGCGAAATACGTGATCGGGCGCAGCGCGTTCAACATCCGCCACACCGGGCAGGTCATGTTCGAGGATTTCGCGATGCGGCGCGCCTCGCTCGATCTGCTGTCGGCGTGGAGCGCGATCGAGATCGCGCTGTGGGACATCGTCGCCAAGCACGCGAAGTTGCCGCTGTATAATCTGCTGGGCGGCGCGTCACGCGAGCGAGTGAAGGTTTATGCCAACGGCTGGTCGAACGGGCAGGAGACGATCGAGCAGAACCTGGAGCGCGCGCTGAAGGTCAAGGCGGCGGGATTCACCGCGCTGAAGTGGGATCCATTCCCGGGGCCGTGGCGCAACTTCATCCACCAGGCGGACGAGGATCACGTCGTGCGCTACGTGAAGGCGATGCGCGAGACGCTGGGGCCGGACTTCACGCTGCTGGTCGAGGTGCATCGCCGGCTGGCACCGATGCACGCCATTCGCATCGGTCGGCGCATCGCCGAGTTCGATGTGGGGTGGTACGAGGAACCCTGCCTGTGCGACAACATCGAGCTGGTCGCCGAGGTGCGCCGCAACGTGCCGATTCCGATCGTGACCGGCGAGGCGATCTATTCCAAGGAAGGCTTTGCCCAGGCGCTGGCGGCGCGTGCGGCGGACATCATCAATCCGGATATCTGCAATTGCGGCGGCATCACGGCGATGCTGGATATCGCGGCGATGGCGCAGCCGCACGCGGTGGCGGTGGCGCCGCACAACTATAACTCCACGTTGGTGGGGTTGGCGGCGACGGTGGCGCTGTCGGCGATGATTCCGAATTTCTGGATCGCCGAGTGCTTCATCAACTTGAAGCCGGCGTGCGACGCGATCGCCGTGCAGCCCCTGACGGTGCAGGACAGTTTCGTGGAGCTGCCGACCGTGCCGGGGCATGGCATCGATATCGACGTCGAGAAGCTGCGGGCGCATCCGTATCGCGATATGGGGGCGCGCGGCGGGACCAAGAGTCTGCGGTCCTACACGGAGGAGTTTCCCCGCAAGAACTACGTCGTCGGTGCGACGCGGACGGGGTACTAGACTCGGGGAGGCGGATCGGCACCCACCTCTCCCGCTCTTCGCGGGATAGGTCGCGGAGCACCTGCAACGCGGGTGAGGGTGGTGCCCCGTCGCGACCCTCACCCGTGTCGCTTCGCTCCACGTCTTGGTCCGATTCGCGGCCCAAGCCCGCGAAGAGCGGGAGAGGTGTACGACAAACGCGGTAATTCCAGTCGGGTCAGCCGCCCGGCAAATCGACGCTCCCGGTCCGTTGCGGCTCTCACGCTACCCGGCCCACATCTTCAAGAAACGCTTCCAGCGCCGCGATCGCCGTCCTGTCCCGCCACGCCCGATGCCGGTTGGTCCGCATCCGATCCCTTATCTCCCCACGCCAGACCACATCCCGCGCCAGCCGCACGGCAATCCCAACGTACTCCTCCACCGTCGCCGCGATTGTCTCGGTCACGTCCAGCGCGCGCAGCACGCCCGCGCTGTGCCGGCTGCGCATCGTCGGGCCCGGGCAGGTCACGATCGGCAAGGCCTGGGCCAGGCTTTCCATCGCGGTGTTGAACCCCGACCAGCCGAGGCTGTCCAGGAACCCATCGCACAGCCCCATCACCGCCAGGAACCGCTGGATGTCCAGCCGCGGCAGCACCACGCAGTGCGCCGCGGCGCGCAGCCCGGCCGCGGCGAAAGCGCGATCCAGCCGGCTGCGGAACAGATCCGTGACGTATGTCCCCTTGCCGTGCGCGATGAACACGAACTGGGCATCGCCCGCAGCGGCGGCGATCTGCGGAAAGATCGCGTCGTGGCACGGCAGGTATTTGTAGAGCGACTGGCCGCACCAATAGACCGTCGCGCCAGGCCGCAGCCCGAACTCTTCGCGAGTCACCGTCAGGTCGGGGACGTCAAGCGGCTCGTAATGTACCGACAGGTTCGGCAGGCGCACCAGGGTCTCGGTGTACTGCTCCGCCCCGTCCGCCGGCTCCATCAGCGCGCTGGTCAGGAAATAGTCGATCGTCGGAAACCCGCTGGTGATCGGGTGGCCGATCCCGCTGCATTGCACCGGCGCCAGCCGCCGTGCCGCAAGCTGCGCGGCAATCGGGTCCATGCCGATCTCCGGATAGATCAGCACGTGCGGCGCGTCCGCCAGGATGGCGTCGCGCCACGCCGCGACCGGCCGCGTGCCATGGATAAATCCTTCGCACAGCGCGGAGGCGGTCGCGGTCACGTCGTCCACATAGGCGCCGGTGTGATAGCCGAACAGGCGGAACCGCGCGCGGTCCAGATGACGCAGCCAGCCGCTGATCGGAATCTTCCATACCGAATGGTGCACGAAATAGCCGCTGACGATGCCAACGCGAATCTTCTCGCCCGATGTCGCCGGCGCGGTTGGTTCCGGCGGCGGATAGCGCGCCGCCATGATGGCGCACACCAGAGCGCCGTAGCGTCGTTGCAGATTACGTTCGTTCCGCCCATGATAGGCCAGATGGAACGGCTGGTGCGCGCCGACCGCTTCGGAAAAATCCACCGTGCGGCGCAGGCGTTCGAAATCCCCCTCCAGCGCCGCGAGCTCGCGTGCGTAGGCGTCGTGCCGCCGCGCCATCTCCGTCGCATCGGCGCACAGGACCGGCAATTGTGCCATGCACAGGCCGAACCGCGCCCGGGCAAAGCATCGCGCCACGCCCGTGGCCTGCCGATAGGCCGCGATCGCCTCGTCCGCGCGGCCGAGCTCGGCCGGCGTCGGTGCCAGGTTGTGGTGCGCATCGGCCAGGTCGGGCTGCAGCGCGATGGCGTGGCGATACGCCGCAACGGCCTCGTCCAGCCGGTCCTGCGCCTTCAGCGCATTGCCCAGATTGTTGTAGGCACCGGCGTAATCCGGCCGCAGCGCAATGGCATCGCGGCACGCCGCCTCGGCCGCGGCGAAATCCCTATGCAAATACTGCACATGGCCGAGATTGCTGTGTACCTCTGCCAGTTCCGGTCGCACGGCGATCGCCTGCCGGAAACTGGCGATCGCGTCGACGACGCGGCCCTGCCGCTCCAGCGCGATGCCCAGCGTGTTGTGCGCGGTGGCGTCGCCCGGATCGAGCGCGATCGCCTGCCGGCAGGCGGCTTCCGCCTCGCGGAAGCGCCCCTGCCCCAGCAGCGCGATGCCCAGCCGCCCATGGGCATCGGCACCGTGCGCGGCCACGGACCGGTCAACCGGCCGGCAGATCGACGATCTCGATCCAGTTCGGATTGCGCGCCGTCGCGTAGCGCGCGACGGCCTCCAGCCGGCCCGTCTGCGGATCGATCCGATAGACGCTCAGATGATGGCTCTCCTGCCCGACCGCGAGCAGGAACCGCCCGCGCGGATCGATGGCGAAGCCGCGTGGAAAGGTTTCGGTCGCGGTCTGGCCCAACGCCGACAGCGTGCCGTCCGGCGCGATGCGGCAGGCGGTCAGCGTGCTGGTCAAGCGCTCGCTGGCGTAGAGCAGGCCGCCATCCGGCGTCAGGTGCATGTCCGCGGCCTTGGCCGCAAAACCTTCGGGCTGGGTGCGCAGGATCTGCCGCCGCTCCAGCAGCCCGGTCTCCGGCGCGACGGCGAACACGCCGATCGTCGCGTCCAGCTCGCACAGCGCATAGAGCACGCGCCCGTCCGGCGACAGGCGCAGATGGCGCGGCCCGGCGCCCGGCGGCATCGGCGCCGTCTGCATGTCGTCCAGCCGCCCAGTGGCGGCGTCGAACCGCAGCCGCATCACCACGTCGCCGCCCAGGCTGGCGGCATAGACGAAGCGCCCGGCGGCATCCTGGATCACCGAGTGGCACGCCGGCGGCGTCGGCACCACCTGGGTCGGCGGCGCGGTGATCACGCCGCGCGCATCCAGCGCGTGGCTGGCCAGCAGCGCACCCTGGTACGACGCGGCGAGCAGATGTTTCCCGGTCCGATCGATCGTCAGATAGCAGACGGTGTGCGGCAGGTTGGCGCCGCCGAGCATGCTCAGCGCGCCATCCGCCGGATCGATCGCGAAGCCGACGCAGGGATACGGCGGCTGGCGCAGCCCGGCATGCAGCACCCGCTTGTTCGGGCTCACCGCGAGCGGCATCGAGGTATTCGATGCGATATCGATCCCCGGCACATAGGTCGCATCGATCCGGCGCAGCTCGCCGCTGTCGCGATCCATCGTGAAACGCAGGATCTCCCGCGGCTCCGCGCACGAAACGTAGACCACCGTGGTCGCCATCATCCGCCCTCCGTTTCCGCCCGCGCCCCCGCTCTTCGCACGGGGCCGCTTCGCACACTATCCCAGAGACGCGACGCTGCCCTATAGTCCGCGCCAACGGAGGGGAACATGCCCGACAGCCCGTTCGAAATCGCGCTGGATCTGCGCGTGGCGGAGGTGCTGGAGCGCTGCACGTCCTGCGGCGCCTGCGTCGAAGTGTGCCCGATGCCCGCGGCGGCCGGCATCGACGCCAACGACCCGCAGGCAATCGCCGGCGGCGTGCTGAGCATCCTGCGCGGCACCGAACATCCCGCAGCCTCGGCACGCTGGGCCGCGGTGTGTTCCGGCAGCGGACAGTGCATCCCGGCCTGCCAGCACGGTGTCAATCCGCGCTTCATGCTGGCGATGGCGCGCCTGGCGTCGCGCCGTCGCACCGATGCCGTGGCGCGGCGGCGCGACGCCTTCGCGCGCTTCGGGGCCATGACCAAGGGCGTGCGCGTGCTGTCGCGCATGCAGTTGCCGTCCGAGCTGCTGTCGCGCTTCCGTGCCGACGACGCCGACGATGACACGCCGCCCGACGTGGTCTTCTACACCGGCTGCAACCTGCTGAAGACGCCGCACATCGCGCTGCTGTGCTTCGACATCATGGAGGCGCTGGGCGTGCGCTATCGCGTGATGGGCGGGCCGTCGCATTGCTGCGGCGTGCTGCAGTTCCGCGCCGGCGACGTGGCGACCTCGGGCCGCGTGGCGTATCGCACGCTGGAGCGGCTGGCCGGCGCGGTGGGCGGGCGCGCGTTGACCTGGTGCCCAACCTGCCAGGTGCAGCTTGGCGAGATCGTCGCACCCGGCAAGACCGACACCGCGCTCGATCTGCAACCGTTCCTGTTGTTCCTCGCCGCGCGGCTGGACGCGCTGCGTCCGCTGCTGACGCACCGGGTGGAGAAGCGGGTGGGCCTGCACGAGCACCCGGGCATCGCCGGCGTGAGCGAGGCGGCGCGCGCCATCCTGGAAGCCATTCCGGGGCTGGAATTCGTCGACCTGGCGCAGCCGCGCGTCGGCTACATGTGCAACACGCTGAACCCGCTGCCCGAGTTCAAGCGCGAGGTGCATCGCGCCCAGTTGCAGGCGGCGGCCGAGGCCGGCGTGACGACGCTGGCGGGCATCTACCACAACTGCCATCGCGAGCTGTGCAGCCACGAGCGCGACTGGCCGTTCGAGGTGGTGAACTTTCTCGAGCTGGTCGGCGAGAGCATGGGGCTGACGCGGCCCGATCTGTTCAAGCGGTTGAAGCTGATGCAGGACGTCGACGCCGTGCTGGCGGACGCCGCGCCGCTGCTGGCGGCGAACCAGGTCGATCTGGATGAGGCGCGCGCCGTGGTGCTGACCGACATGCTGGGCGAACAGGCGCTGCCGTTACGGTGACGGTCGTTCCGGAGCGCGATGCATCGACCCCCATGCATGTCCTGACCCTCATCGCGGATCGCCAGGTGACGCCGCTGACCGGTGCGCTGGTTGGGCGCGTGCGCGAAGCGATCGGCGGCAGCGCCGCGATCGACGTGCTGTCGCCCGGCGAGGCGGTGGATCTGACCGTGCAGGCCGCGCCCGACCTGGCAGCGGTGCGTGCCGCGCTGGACGGCGCCGCGGTGGACGCCATCGCCCAGCCCGCGGAGGGGCGGCGCAAGCGGCTGCTGATCGCCGACATGGACAGCACCATCATCACCGGCGAGTCGCTCGACGAGTTGGCCGACTTCGCCGGGCTGAAGGAGCGCATCGCCGCGATCACCGCCCGCGCAATGAACGGCGAGCTGGATTTCAAGGCGGCGCTGCGCGAGCGGGTGGCGATGCTGAAGGGCCTGCCGGTCGCGGCGCTGGAGCAGACCTGGCGGCGCGTGTGCGTGACCCCTGGCGCGACGGCGCTGGTGGCGACGATGCGCGCGCACGGCGCGGTGACCGCGCTGGTCTCCGGTGGGTTCACCTTCTTCACCGGGCGCGTGGCGGCGTTGGTGGGGTTCGAGCTGCACCGCTCGAACGTGCTGCTGGATGACGGCGCGGTGCTGACTGGCGCGGTGGCGGAGCCGATCCTGGACCGCCACGCCAAGGTGGCGACGCTACGCGAGCTGGCGGCGCGGGATGGGCTGGGGCTGGAGGCCGCGCTGGCGGTGGGGGATGGCGCGAACGATCTGGACATGCTGCGTGAAGCGGGGTTGGGGGTGGCGTTTCACGCCAAGCCGATCGTTGCGGCGGCGGCGCGGGCGCGGGTGGATCACGCGGACCTGCGGGCGCTGTTGTTTGCGCAAGGCTACCGGGTGCGGGAATTTGTTGGGGGGTAGCTGGGCGGCGGGTTGCGTGTCAGCGCGCCGATGCCGGTCGCAGGGGCGGCATGCGAATGCTCGACGGCGCGTCAAATGCAGTGCGTCGCCAGCGGGGGAAAGCCGTTGAACTCGACCGAGGCATAGCTCGCCGTGTAGGCCCCGGCGCTCAGGAAATCGACCATGTCGCCGATGGCAAGGTCGAGCGGCAGGCTGTAGTCCGCCCGATCGTAGATGATGTCGGTGCTGTCGCAGGTCGGGCCGGCCAGCACGACCGGCTCGCCGGCGCCGCCATCGTGCCGGGTACGGATCGGATAGCGGATGCGCTCGCCCTGGGTCTCCGCCAGCCCGTTGTAGCGCCCGGCGTCGAGATACACCCACCGCCGTTCCCGGTAATGGCCGTGCCGCGCGATGAGCAGTACCTGCGATCGTAGCAGCCCCGCGTCGCCGACCAGATAGCGCCCCGGCTCGATCATCAGGTTCGGCAACGATTCGCCGAAATCCCGACGCAGCGCGGACATGATTGCATCGCCGTAGCTCGACAGGGATGGCACCGGGGTTCGGTAATGCGCCGGCAACCCGCCACCGAGATTGAGCATCTCCAGCGCGACGCCCTGGCGTTGGCAGGCATGGAACACCTCGGCCGCGTGCCGGATGGCAACGGCCCATTGGCCGGGATCGGTCTGCTGCGAGCCGACATGGAACGAGACCCCGACAGGAAGCAGGCCGAGACCCCTGGCCCGCACCAGCAGCTCGCCCGCCAGCGGCGGCGTGCAGCCGAATTTGCGCGTGAGCGGCCACTCCGCGCCGCTTCCGTGCACCGAGAGGCGGCAGAACACGCGCGCGCCCAGCGCCGCGCGTGCCAGCTTCTCCAGTTCCGCGGCGCTGTCGAATGCAAAGAGGCCGATCCCGCCGGCATGCGCCCAGGCAATGTCGCGCTCGCGCTTGATGGTGTTGCCGAAACAGAATCGGTCCGCGGCGATGCCGAGTGCGCGGCAACGGTCGATCTCGCCCGTGCTGGCCAGGTCGAAGCCGATGTCCAGCGGCGCCAGCGCCGCAATGACCGGGGCGGCCGGGTTCGCTTTCACGGCGTAATAGATGCGTGCGTCCGGCAACATTACGCGCAGCGCGGCATGGCGTTGCCGTACCGTTTCGAGGTCGACGATCACGCACGGTGTCGCCGGCGCGTGCTGCGCAAGGTATCGGTCGATGCGCTCCAGGGCCGCGGGCGCGGGGTAGGGGTTACCGGGGCTCATTGCGGCACCAGCGGGCGGCAACGGCGGCACGCGGCGCGCGACCCTGCCGACCGCTAGCCCAGCAGCACCCGCGCGATCCGCTCGCGCGTGAACGGCATGTCCCGGATGCGCACCCCCAGCGCATGCGCCACCGCGTTGCCGATCGCCGCCGCGGTCGGCCCCATGGTGCACTCGCCCATCCCCAGCGTCGGCTGGTCCGGTGCGTCAACGATCACGGTATCGATCTCCGGCACCTCGCTGAATTTCAGGATCGGATAGGTCTTCCAATCGATCGAGGTGACGCCTTCGCCTTCCATCGTCACCTGCTCTTTCAGCGTCATGCTGGCCGCCTGGATGATGCCGCCCTCCAACTGGTTCCGTCCGCCATCCGGATTGATCACCAGCCCAGCATCCGCGGCGCACCACACGCGCTTCAGCCGCACCTCCTGGTCCACCTCCAGCTCGAGCGCCACCGCCGCGTAGGCCGCCTTGTTCTTGTAGCGCGCCCAGGCCAGGCCCAGCCCGCGCCCGGACCCCGCCGGCCCGCGCCGCGCCCAGTTGCTGCGCGCCGCCACGTCTTCGATGATGCGCCGGGCGCGCGGATCGGACAGCATCGACAGGCGATACGCCACCGGATCGACCCCGGCGCGCTCGGCCAGCTCGTCCACAAAACACTCGATCGCGAAGACGTTCGGCAGCGCACCCAGCCCGCGCAGCGCGCTGGTGCGCACCGGCGGGGCTAGCACCAGGTGATGCAGGATCCGGCGCACCGGAAAATCGTACAGCGGCATTGCGTTGCGCGTGCCGCCACCGCCCGCCGCCTCGGGCGGATCGGTCGGCTTCGGGTCCGGCGGCGGCGTCGGCAGCGCTTCGTGCGTCAGCATGTTGCCGCCGGTGCTAGGACGTTGCACATGCGTGCCGGACCAGATCTCCTGCGTCCATTCCACCGGCTTGCCGGCATCGTCCAGCGCCGCGCGCGCCGTCACCTGCATCGCGGTGCCCAGCGGCTCGAAGCCGAATTCCTCCTCGCGCCGCCACAGCACGCGAATGCACTGGTCGGGGACCTGCAGTGCGATCACCGCGGCGTCCACCGCCGCGTCGTCGGCGCCGTTGTGGCCGTAGCAGCCGGCGCCATGGGCGTGCCGCACGACGATCCGTTCCGCCGGCAGCCCCAGCACGTTGGCCAGCGCCGCGCGCAGCGGATACGGCCCCTGCGTGTGCGACCACACCGACAGCACGCCGCCCCGATATTCCGCCAGCGCACAGGACGGCCCCATCGCCGCGTGCGCGATGTAGGGGCGGGAATACGTTGCCTCCACCACCGTCTTCGGCGGATCGGCCATGGGCGGGTCGCCATGCACCCGCTCATTGGTGGGCTTGCCGACCAGCCAGTCGGCCTCCTGCTGCGCCGGCGTGATCTGGCGCGCGTTGTCCCAGCGCGCGTGCGGCCCCGCCGCGGCGGCGGCGCGCTGCACCACTGTCTCGTCAGGCCCCACGAACGCGACGAAATTGCCGACCCGCACGACGCGGAAATCCCCGCCCGCCGCGTGGCGCACCGGGGCCTCATCGAACGCCGCCAGTACCGCGCCGCGGTTGGGCTGGCGCAGGATGCGCGCGTGCAGCATGTCCGGGCGCACCATGTCGTGGATGAACGCCGCCCCCGCCACCTTGGCCGGCAGGTCGCGCCGCGGCACCGGCTTGCCCACCACGCGATACGCGGTGTGCGGCTTCGGCGTCGCGGTGCCGGCGATTTCGGCGGCGAAATCCTCGGCCTGCACAAAATTCCAGTAGTCGTGCCCGGTCGGCGCGTCGGCGTGGCGGAACGTTCCGTCCTCCACGCTGAGCTCCGCCGGCGCGCAGTTCAGCCGCCGTGCCAGCCGATCCAGCACGCGGGCGCGCAGCTCCGCGGTGACCAGCCGGACGGAGCGGCCCGACACCTCGATCGACTGGCTGGAGGTGGTCTGCCCCTCATCCGGCGCGTCCTGCGTGTCGCCCGACAACACCGCGATGCGCGCCAGATCGACGTCCAGCTCCTCGGCCGCGATTTGTGCCAGCGCGGTGACGTTGCCCTGGCCCAGCTCCACCTTGCCGACCGCCAGGCGCACGGTGCGGTCGGGATCGAAACGGATCCATCTGTCCATCCGTCGGTTGTTCTGGATGCTCAACGGCAGCATGTCGCTCATGGCGCGGCTCCCTCGCGGATCAGCGCGGCGGCCCTGGCAACCGCGCGCAGGATGCGCGGATGCGCGCCGCAGCGGCACAGGTGGTTGTCCAGCGCCGCGGCGATCTCCGCCCGGGTCGGGTCGGGGTTGCGGTCCAGCAGCGCCTTGGCCTCGATGATGATGCCGGACAGGCAATAGCCGCATTGCCCCGCCTGCTCGTCGAGGAACGCAAGCTGCAACGGATGCGGGTTGGCGAGGCTGCCGATGCCCTCGATCGTGGTGACGTGCCTGCCCGCGACGGTGCCGACCTCGCGCGCGCAGGCATAGACCGGCGCGCCGTCCACCAGCACCATGCAACTGCCGCACTGCTCCAGCCCGCAGCCGTAGCGCGCGCCCTTCAGGTCGAGCTGGTTGCGCAGCACATCCAGCAGCGGCGTGGTGTCGGCCGCGTTCACCGACCGCGCCGTTCCGTTGACCACGAGTTCGATTGCCATCCATCCCCCCATCGCAGTGCCACGGCCACAGTCTGCCAGACCGGCGCCGCGCCCGCCATCGGGTTGAGCGGAGGCCGCGCGCGCCGTAACCTGCCGGCAAAACACGGAGGAACCCCATGTCCACCCTGATCATCGGCGGCACCGGCTTCATCGGCTCGCGGGTGCTGCGCTTGTTGCTGGCGCGCGGCGAACCGGTCGTCTGCATGGATATCAGCCCGAACACGCCCGCCGTCGCCGACCTGGCGGGGCGGGTGAAGATGATCCGCGGCGACGTCACGCAGTTTGATGACGTGATCGCGGCGATGCTGGCGGAGCAGCCGGATCGCGTGCTGAACCTGTCCTATTATCTCGGCAGCGAGCACGCCCCGCGCACCGCGCTGAAGCTGAACGTTCTCGGCATGGACAATTGTTTCGAGGCCGCGCGGCTGGCAGGCGTGAAGCGTGTGGTGTTCGCCAGCTCGCTTGCGGTGAACGGGCAGCAGCGGCATTTCGGCGACCGGCCGGTGACGGAGGACGATTTCCGCCACGGCGACTATCAATATGCCGTGCACAAGATCTTCAACGAAGAGCAGGCAAAGGACTATCGCGCGAAGTACGGCATGTCGATCACCGCGGTACGTCCGGCGAACGTGACGGGGCCGGACAAGGTACGCGGCTCGGTTGATCACGTGAACTGCATCACCCAGCCGGCGCGCGGCAACCCAATCAGCTTCCCGTACCAGGACGCGATGCGTTGCCCGATCCACGTGGATGACGTTGCAGAAGTGTTCGCCCGCGTCACGCTGGTCGACGCGCCGAAGCACGGCGTCTACAACACCGGCGGCACCGCGATCAGCCTGGGCGATCTCGCGGCAATGGTGCGGGAATTCCTGCCCGACGCGCGGATCAGTTTTCAGCATGAGACCGGCGGGCGGGAGACCTCCGGCAACTACCTGATCGACAACATCCGCCTGGTGCAGGAGTTCGGCGTGCAGTACCTGCCCTATCGCCAGCGGGTGTTGCAGATCATCAACGAGGTGCGCGCGGCCGAAGGGCTGGCGCTGGTGAAAGGATGAGGCGCATGGCAACGGACACGCACTGGGTCGGCACCTGGACCGCCGCGCCGGCGCCGGCCGAGGGGGTGGCGTTCAGCAACCAGACGCTGCGGATGCATCCGCGGATCAGCCTGGGCGGGCAGACGTTGCGCGTGCGGCTGTCGAACGCGCACGGGACGCGCCCGATCACCGTCGGTGCCGCGCATGTCGCGCTGCGTGCCGGCGGCGCCGGGATCGTGCCGGGATCGGATCGGGTGCTGCGCTTCGGCGGCGCGCCCTCGGCCACCATCGCCGCCGGGTCGCTGCTGATCAGCGATCCGGTGGAGCTTGCGGTGCCGCCACTGGCGGACCTGTCGGTCAGCGTCCATCTGCCCGGCGACCTCCCGGTCAGCCTGCCGGTCATCGGGCGCTATGCGCGACAGACGAACTACGTGTCCCCGCCTGGCGATTTTTCGGCGGCCGAGGTGATGCCGATCGGGCGCATCGCCGATGAGTGGTATTTCCTCTGCGGCGTCGATGTCGTGGCGGCGCCGGGCACCGGCGGGATCGTGGCGTTGGGCGACTCGCTCACCGACGCCAACATTTCGACCCCGGATGCGTTCTGCCGCTGGCCCGACCAGCTTGCGCGGCGGCTGGCCGCGCGCCCGGGTGGGCTGGCGTTCGGCGTGATGAACCAGGGGCTGGGCGGCAACCGCATCCTGCACGATATCCGCGGCGACAGTGGGTTGCGCCGGTTCGATCGCGACGTGCTGGCACAGCCCGGCGTGACGCACGTGCTGGTGATGCTGGGCACCAACGATCTGCGCAACCGCTGGGCCAAGCCGGAGGAGGAGGTGACCGCGCCGCAGATGATCGCCGGGCTCAAGCAGATGGCGCTGCGGGCGCACACGCGCGGAATCAGGATTTTTGGCTGCACGCTGACCCCGTTCGCGTATGAAACGTTCCTGGTGGGGGCCTGGTCGCCGGCGCGCGAGGCCGTGCGCCAGGCAGTCAACGCGTGGATCCGGGAGGGTGGGGCGTTCGACGCGGTGGTCGACTTCGATCAGGGCCTGCGCGACCCGGACCACCCGAGCAGCATGCTGCCGATCTACGACTGCGGCGATCACCTGCATCCGAGTGATGCCGGCTACAACCGGATGGGGGATGTGATCGATCTGGGATTGTTTGGGTGACCGCCCGTGTCGTGGCCGGCGCCCCCGTGTCATGGCCGGCGAAGGCCGGCCACCCACGACTTTGCTTGCGGCGCCAAGGCAAGTCGTGGGTGGCCGGCCTTCGCCGGCCATGACACGGGGAGGACAGTGCCTGCCGCCCCTCACACCTTCTCCGCGTGCCACGGCAACTGCCACAGCTCCGCGTTGCACAGCTTGTCCGCCAGCGCGTCCGATATCGCATCGAACAGGCGCTCGCCCTTCTCCTTGCTGGCGGCTTCGGGGTTGCCGATCACCCCCGACGCCGAGCGCGCGCCGATCGCACGCCAGCGATACACCCCGCCGCCGACCACGTCGCCGACATCCGGCGTCATGTTCGCCTTGGCCAACGGAATGCGATCCTCCGCCACCAGCTCGGGCCGCGCCACCATCATCATCGAGGTCTCGGCCTCGCACGCATGCTGCAGCCCACCCTGCGTCTCAAGGATCTTGGCGATCGCTACCGCCGCGGCGTACCAGTAGGTGAACTGCACGATCGGCACGCCGAGTTTTGGCGTCAGGTCATCGGTGATGGTGCGCAGTGCGTTCTCGTTGCCGCCGTGTGCGTTCAGCAGCACGACGCGCTTGAACCCGTCGCGCAGCACGGAGCGCACCACGCCCTCGACCACCGCGCTGAACGCGGCAAAGTCCAGCGTGATCGTGCCGGAGAAGCTCATGTGGTGCTCCGAGATCCCGGTCCACAGCACGGGCAGCACCACCGCGGCCTGGCCGCGCGCGGCGACTTTTCGGGCGGTGCGCGCGGCGACCTCCTCGCCCAGCCTTGTATCGACCTCGACCGGCAGATGCGGGCCGTGCTGCTCCAGCGCGGCGACCGGCAGGATGACGATCGCATCCTGTCGCGCCAAGTCGCGCAACTGATCGGCGCGCAGCCGGCGCCATTCCACCTCGGGTGTTTTGGGCATCGCCATTCTCCCCTGCTTCGCCTAGCAATGGGCCACGAATTTGGCGGCGGTGGAAGGGAGCACTCGGATGAACCTGTATCGGCTGTTGCAACAACGCGTGGCGGCGGGAAAGCCGGTGCGCGTCGGGCTGATCGGCGCGGGCAAGTTCGGCTCGATGTTCCTCGCGCAGGTGCCGTCCACGCCGGGCATCGAGGTCGCGGTGATCGCCGACCTTGCCCCCGACCGCGCGCGGGAAGCGTGCCGGCGCGTCGGCTGGGACGCGGCGCGGATCGCGGCGACTCGCTTCACCGACGATGCAACGAAATTGCTTGCCGCGCCGGAGGTGGAGGTCGTGGTCGAAGCCACCGGCCACGCGCCCGCCGGCATCGCGCATGCGCGCGGCGCCTTCGCCAACGGCAAACACATCGTCATGGTGAATGTGGAGGCGGACGTGCTGGCGGGCCCGTTGCTGGCGCGGGAGGCTGCGCGCGCCGGCGTGGTCTATTCGCTCGCCTACGGCGACCAGCCGGCGCTGATCTGCGAGCTGGTCGACTGGGCGCGCGCCTGCGGTTTTTCCGTGATCGCGGCGGGGAAGGGGACGAAATACCTGCCCGAGTACCATGCCTCCACGCCGGCGACGGTGTGGGGGTATTACGGGCTGACCGCGGAGCAGGCACGCGTTGGCGGGATGAACCCGCAGATGTTCAATTCGTTCCTGGATGGCACGAAATCCGGGATTGAAATGGCCGCGGTCGCCAACGCCACCGGCCTGACCCCGCCGCCCGACGGCCTGGGTTTTCCCCCGGTCGGCACGCACGAGCTGGCGGAGGTGCTGCGCCCCGGCAACGCGGCCGGCGGGCTGCACCATGCCGGCCAGGTGGAGGTGATCTCATCGCTGCAGCGCGACGGACGCGACGTGGTCAACGATCTGCGCTGGGGCGTCTATGTCGTGTTCGAGGCGCCGGGCGAGTACACCGCGCGGTGCTTCAAGGAATACGGCGTGGTGACCGATGCCTCCGGCCGGTTTTCCGCGCTATACCGGCCGTTCCATCTGATCGGCCTCGAATTGAACGTGTCGATCCTGTCGGCGGCGCTGCGCCACGAACCCACTGGTGCGCCGGACGCGTTTCGTGCCGATGTCGTCGCCACCGCGAAACGCGCGCTGCAAGCCGGCGAGGTGCTGGACGGCGAAGGCGGAGGCTGCGTCTGGGGCAAGCTGCTGCCGGCGCGCAGCAGCCTGGAGATCGGCGGACTGCCGATCGGGTTGGCGAACAGCGTGAAGTTGACCCGCGACGTGAAGCTCGGCCAGTGCGTTACATGGGCGGATGTGCGCATCGACCAAACCGATGCTGCCATCCAATACCGGCGCGACATGGAACGCATATGCGCGTAGGACGGAAAAGCGTAGCGCATTCCGCCAGCGTCGTGTCGCCAGGTGGCGGAATGCGCTGCGCTTTTCCGCCCTACAGTGACTGAATCTTACTCCGCCGCCAGCGGCTCCTCGGATTCCTCGCTCGCCAGCATCATGTTCGTGACCACGCCCGACTGTTCGCGGACCTTCACCTCGATCTGGTCGGCGATATCCTTGTGCTCGCGCAGGAACAGCTTGGCATTCTCCCGCCCCTGGCCGATCCGCTGGCTGTCATAGCTGAACCAGGCGCCCGACTTCTCCACCACGCCGGCCTTCACGCCGAGGTCGATCAGCTCGCCGACCTTGCTGATGCCCTCGCCGTACATGATGTCGAACTCGACCTGGCGGAACGGCGGCGCCAGCTTGTTCTTCACCACCTTCACGCGGGTTTGGTTGCCCACCACCGCGTCGCG
>Ga0209415_10001391_pt1 | contig 46377 bp, 47 predicted proteins | sample PeaSoiSIISIP2007_FD_187696 | JGI IMG/M metagenome (GOLD analysis project Ga0209415, IMG submission 187696) | Peat soil microbial communities from Weissenstadt, Germany - SII-SIP-2007 (SPAdes) (version 2) | ecosystem: Environmental > Terrestrial > Soil > Wetlands > Peat | place: Germany... | reverse complement strand
CCGTCGATCGCGTCGTTCTTCACCGCGAGCAGGGCTTCGTTGGCCTCGGCGAGCGGAAAACGCGTGATTTTTGGCCGTAAGTCGATCTCTTCGGCCAGCCGCAAGAAATCGATCGCGTCTTGCCGGGTCATGTTCGCAACGCTACGGATCTGGCGCTCGCCCCACAGGAGCGAATCGTAGTCGAACGCCGGAATCCGATCGAGATGGATCGCGTTGATCGCGACGACGCCGCCCTTGCGCAGCGCGCCCAGCGCCGCGACGACGACGTCGCCGCTCGGCGCAAAGGTGACCGCACGGTCGAGCTTCACGGGTGGAGTGTCGGTCTCGCCGCCGACCCAAAGCGCGCCGCGCTCGCGCGCGAGCCGTTGATGGGATGCGCCGCGCGTCGCAACGTAGACCTCGCAGCCCCATGCGTGCAGGACGTCGATCGCCAAGTGCGCCGATGCGCCGAAGCCGTACAACCCGACGCGCTCGCCGCGTTCGACGCCTGCGACGCGAAGCGCGCGAAAACCGATGATCCCCGCGCACAGGAGCGGCGCGACCTGATCGTCGTGCAGCTTCGCCGTCAGCGGATAGACGAAGTCGCTGCGGGCAAGCGCGTACTGCGCGTATCCCCCGTCGACGTCGTAGCCGGTAAACGAGATCGCATCGCAGAGATTCTCGTGACCGCTCCGGCAATAGGAGCAGCTCCCATCGGTTCCGGCGATCCACGAAACGCCGACCCGGGTCCCCAGTGGCAGAGCCTCCGTCGCGCCGCCGGCCACCTCGCCGACGACTTGGTGACCAGGGACAAGGGGGCTGCGGTGCGGCGGGAGCTCTCCCTCGCAGATGTGCAAGTCCGTCCGGCATACTCCGCAGGCTCGAACGGCTAAAAGCACCGTCCCCGGGCGAGTCCGCGGGTCCGGGATTTCGTCGATCTGGAGCGGTCGCCGAGCGACCGGACCCGGCGTCTTCAAAAGCGCTGCTCTCATCGGAACCGTTTCGGCGCGTGATTACTTAGTAAGCATAGATGGCAACCCTGCGATGCTGATTCTCTTAATCGAAGATAGCCCGGCCGACGCCAAAATCGTGCAGATCATGCTCGAGAGCTCGGACTTGAAGGATGACGCCCGGCTCATCCATGTCGAGTCGCTTGCGGCGGCCAAGGCGGACCTAAAAAAACACACGTTTGACGTCATCCTCCTCGACCTCGGACTCCCCGATGCGAGTGGGCTCGAACCGGTCATCAAGCTGCGAGCCGAGACGACGACCCCGATCGTCGTTTTGAGCGGCGCGGGTGACGAAGCGATTGCGACGATGGCAGTCCGCGAAGGAGCGCAGGATTACCTCGTCAAGGGGCACGTTGACGAGTTTCTCCTCAGCCGCGCCTTGCGCTACGCGATCGAGCGGGGAGAGGACGTCAAGCGCATGTCGACGCTGGCGTTCTACGATGCTCTCACCGGTCTGCAGAACCGGCAGTCGCTCATGTTGAGCTTCGAGCAGGCTCTGGGGCGGGCGCAACGCGATCATTCGCCGGTCGCATGCATGTTCGTCGATCTCGACCACTTCAAGGAAGTCAACGACACGCTCGGGCATCATGCGGGCGACCAAGTGCTGATGGTCGTTGCGCAGATTCTGCGCGATGCGGTCCGCGGGAGCGACATCGTCGCACGAATGGGCGGCGATGAGTTCGTCATCGTCCTCTCCTCGATCAAGAAGCCGGCCGATGCGGCCGTCGTCGCCGAAAAGATTTTGCGCCACGTCAACCGGGCGATCGAAGTCGAGGGGAAACCGGCGCACGTCACCGCGAGCATCGGGATCACGTTCTATCCCGAAGATGCGCAGGATCAAGCGACCTTGATCGACCTCGCCGATCAGACGATGTACGAGGCCAAGAAGGCCGGGAAAAATCGCTGCGCAGTGCGGGCGGAGCACCCGGCGCGCAGAGGAGCCTAGTCGAAGTCGAGCCCGATGTCGAGGGCCGGCGCGCTGTGGGTGATCCAGCCCGATGAGATCAGATCGACTCCCGTCTCGGCAATCGCGTGGACGTTCTCTTCGGTCACGCGTCCAGAAGCTTCGAGGATCGCGCGGCCGGCGGTCATCTTGACCGCTTCCCGCATCCGTTCGAGCGAGAAGTTGTCCAGCAGGATGACTTCGACTTTCAGATCGAGGCACTCGCGGAGCTGCGCGAGATCATCGACTTCGACTTCGGCCTTGACCAGATGCCCGACGGAGCGCCGAACCGCTTCGATCGCGGGCTTGATGCCGCCGGCGAACGCGATGTGGTTGTCCTTGATGAGAACCGCATCGTCGAGGCCGAAACGGTGATTCATTCCGCCGCCGACGCGAACTGCATACTTCTCGAGGGTGCGCAAACCCGGCGTCGTCTTGCGCGTGTCGATAATCTTCGCTTTGCTGCCTTCGATCAGACGGACGAAACGGTTCGTCGCCGTTGCAATTCCTGAAAGGTGACACAAGAAGTTCAGCGCGGTTCGCTCGGCGGTCAAAATGCCGCGCGCCGACCCGCGGATCGTCGCGATCGTCGCGTTCGGCTCGAGATCAGCACCATCGGCGAGGCGAGTCTCGAATTTCACGGCAGGATCGGCGAGGCGAAACGCAGTCGCGGCGACTTCGACCCCGCAGAGGCGGCCGGCTTTGCGCGCGCGCAGCGCGCCTGACGTCATCGCGCCTTCCGCGACGATTGCATCGGTCGTGATGTCGCCCGCGCGGCCCATATCCTCGAGCAGCGCGGCTCGGACGATCGGTTCGATCAGCAGTTGCATTGCAAGAACGTGATCGCGCTCTCGCGCATGAGCGCCTGCGCGCCTTGGCCAAGGGCGCCTGCGACCGCCTCGACGTTTTCGTTCGGCTTTTGGATCCCCATCGGGAACGGGTAGTCGGAGCCGAAGACGACGCGATCGGGGCCGGCGAAGCGCGCGAGGAATTGGAGTGCGCCGGCGTCGTGGATCATCGTATCGAAATAGAACTGCCGCACGTAGTGCGACGGCGGATGCGGCGCGGCCGGCTTGTTTGCCGGCGGAGCGACGTGCCACGAACGCTCGAAGCGGCTGAATTGGTACGGCAAAAAGCCGCCGCCGTGAACGAGTAAAAAGCGCAATTTCGGGAAACGCTCGAGGACGCCGCCCAGCATGAGTGCGGCCGCAGCGGCGGTCGTCGCGGATGGATTGCCGTGCGAGATGTGCAAAAAGTAGCGCCGGGTGTGATCGGTCCAGCCGACGTCGACCGGATGGATGACGATCGCGACGTCGAGTCCGCTCGCCGCTTCCCAAAACGGATCGAGCGATGCGTCATCGAGCGTCATGCCGTCGACGTCGGCGCCGATCTGCACCGCGCGCATCCCGAGCGTCTTAACGGCGTATTCGAGCTCGGCGGCGGCCGCGTGGGGTCCTTGCAGCGGGACGGCGGCGGCGCCGAAAAAGCGGCCGGGATGCGCTTGCACGTATGCGGTCAGCGTCTCGTTTTGCAGGCGCGTGAACCACTTTGCGTCTTCGACCGGGATGTTGTAAGCGGAGAGATCCATCCAGCCGGCGAGGAGCTGCACGGCGACGCCCTGTTCGTCCATCCACGCCAGGCGTTTGTCGATATCGGAGAGGCCGGGCGCGAGCGGCGCGTTAGCGGAGCGGCCGGAAAGGTGGACCCAGGCGCGGTTCTGGTCGTCGGTCTTTACGGTAACGTTATGCGCACCGTCGTCCTTGCGGATGGCGTCGATCAGCTCGCGGGCGACGTGATGGGCGTGCAGATCGACGATGCCGTCGTGCGGTGCTTGGTTGCTCACGACGCCCGAGGTTCAACGCCGCCGCGATGCGCGCCTAGCAAAGTGCTTGCTGACGACGAAACGCCGCTCATGATTGCGATCGGGGGCGGTACCTTCACGATGGGCTCGGACCGCTTCTATCCTGAGGAAGCGCCACCGCATCAGGTGACGGTCGAGGAGTTCCGGATCGATCCGTATCTCGTCACCAGCGACGATTACCGTGCATTCGTCGAGGCGACGGGACATGTCACGGTCGCCGAACGTCCGCTCGATCTCTCCGGCATTCCCGGTGCGCCGGTCAGCTCGTTGCCGCCCGGCTCGCTCGTCTTCGTGCAAACCGCCGGTCCGGTCGATCTCGGCGATTCGCACAATTGGTGGAGGTACGTGCAGGGTGCGTCGTGGCGCCATCCGCAGGGGCCCGAGAGCTCGATCGACGGGCTCGGCGATCATCCCGTCGTGCACGTAGCGTACGAAGACGCGCTCGCGTATGCGCGGTGGGCCGGCAAGGCGTTACCGACCGAGGCCGAGTGGGAGTTCGCAGCGCGCGGCGGGCTCGAAGGCAAGCACTTCACGTGGGGCGATGAGATCGAACCCGGCGGAAAGATCATGGCGAATACCTGGCACGGCGAGTTTCCGTGGAAGCGCGTCGATCCGTTCGGATTCGAGCGGACCTCGCCGGTCGGTTCGTTTCCGCCCAACGGTTTCGGCCTTTACGACATGGCCGGGAACGCGTGGGAATGGACGGCGGATTGGTTCCGCCCGCATGAAGCCGTCGACTTCGAAAAGTCGTGCTGCGCTCCGCCGTCGGTCGAAGAGAGTTACGATCCGACGCAGCCGGCGATTCGGATCCCGCGCAGAGTCCTCAAAGGCGGCTCACATTTGTGCGCGCCCAGTTATTGCATGCGCTTTCGGCCGGCGGCGCGCATGCCGCAGATGATCGACACCGGTATGAGCCACATCGGCTTCCGATGCGTGAGTCGTGCCGAACCGAGTTAGAAGTGCTGAAGCACGTTTCCGATCCGTCCGCCCGGCGGCGTGCACGGATCGCGCCCGACCAAGACGACGGGGCCGGCGCTGCCCCAATGTTGCGCCCCGGTGCCGTTCGGCGGACCGGACTTCGACCACGTCGGCGGTGGCGGATCGGGATAGTAGGCCGGTGACGTCGTGGTCGTCGAGCTGGTTGCCGGGGTCGTCGCGACCACCGCGCCCGTCGAGGCTTGCGTGCTCGCGGCCTGATCGGCGGCTGCGGCGGGTTGGATTTGCGGCTTGAATGCCGGTTTGGGTACCGGCTTGGCCGTTGCTGCACGGGCTTCGATGTGGCGGATTTCGGCTTGCGCGGCGAGCCGCGGCGGGATCACGAGTGCGCGGTGCTTGGGCTGCACGTGCCGGCGTGCTGCGCTCGGTCGCGGTGGAGCGGTCGCAACCGTGTGCCGCGGGGTTTGTGCGGGCGTGAAGAATTTCATGACCATCGGGCTAATGAACAAGCCGACAGTGATTGAGACGATTGCCGTCCCGGCGAGCGCTGCGCTCCAGGACGTGCGCGTGCGCGCTCGCGCTTCCCTGTCTCTCTGCGCAAGCGTTCGAATAAAGAGCGACGGGTTTTCATCGACGAGGTGGGCGGCGAACGCCGGATCTTCCAGCGACGCGAGCCGCTCGTCGAGAGCATCTATACCACGCGGCGGTAGCTCAATGGCCATGTGTGCTTGACGTTTCGCGCGGGTGACGAGGACTGCCTAGTGCCGCCAGGCGTGACGCGACATGCGGTAGACCGTGCGGCCCGTCGACGCGTAGGACCAGGCGGACGATAACGTCGACGGTGACGCTCCCGACGCGCTCGTGCTCCGTGCCGTCGATGCGTTCGAGGTCGAGCTCGCGCCGCCGAAACCGCTGACCGCGCTGCGGTATTGCAGGTACATGTTCTCGAGCGTCCCGAGCGTCTGTAAGACGCTGTTGACGGCACGCGGCTGTTGCGACGGGCCTGCGTCGTTCGGCGGTGGAGCGCTCGTCTGGCACATTCTTAGAGCGGAGGCCAGGAGCGCGACTTCTTGCGCCGCATTTGAAGTGCCCGCCTGGACGTCGGAGTAGACTTGCGGGCCGAGGAGGTTGGCGGCCGGGCAGTTGTCGATCGGGATCCACGCCGGCGCGGCCGACGGATCCGCAGTGGCTTGGGCACTGGCCAGAGACGGCAAGACGAGAAAGGCCGCAGCCAATACGAGGACCGACGCTTTCATGCCATCATGTTAACGGAAGAGACGGCTGCCGTCCAGCTTCCCTAGTGTGATTCGAGCCCCAATCGGACCTGCTCGATTGCCCCGTCGAGCATACCGATTGCGCTGCCGCGATGCCCGGCGATATCGATCGGCGCGAGGCTGAGCTGGTAGCGCGCCGCCTGCAGGTCCGCGAGCGCAATCTGCATGTGCGAATAATGCACCTGCGCCGCCGAGGCGACGCCGCACGCCAGGCCGGCGAGAAAAATCGCGATCACGACGACGGGCTTCGAGACGAACCGACGCATCCGATAGCTCCTCCTGAAAAGCGAAGAGACCCGCGGAGTTAGGCGAGGGCATCGTGATTCGCGCGAGACGCACGGTTTTCCGGCGAGGGAATTGTGAAAATTCGGCAATATCGGGAACCCGCGGAAAGGGTTCAGAGGCGCTTCCGAACCCCTCTAGTGAATCATGAGACCCGGGGGTGTGTCTGCCAAGCCGGTTCGAGGTAGCTCATGACTGTAGAGGTTGCGACCGTGGCCCATCGCCCTGTGCCCTGCGAAAAGTGCGGCCATCGAATGGAAGCGCACATAGTCCGCGACGGGGTCACGTATTGCGTCGTCTGCAATCGACGAGTACCGGACAAAGGGGCCTGCGGGCATCCCAATTGGAGTTCAGAGTAAAAAAACGGTGACGCACCCATGATCAAACGCGCCAAAGTGCTCGTCCTCGCCGCGGCGTTCTGCGCCGCGTTTCTCTGCGTCGACGTCGCACGCGCCGATCCCATGGATTCGCTTACCGGTACGGTTGTCAACATCACCGGCTCGTCCATAGACATCAGCGCAAATCGTCAGATCGTCCACTTCATTCTCCCGACTCCGTTTTTTGCCGTGTACTTAGCCGACAAAACGAGAGCGGCGCTGACTGATATCTCGCGCGGAATGACCGTACGCGTTGCATACAATCAATTGCGCAATGGGCAGCAGACTGCGAGAGAGATCGATATTCTCAGCAATTAGCCGAGCGGCGCGCGCGGCAGTCTATATCGTAGGCTTTGCCGGCCTGCTCGCACCGATGGCGACGCAAGCCGCGGACCATCCCGATCTGTTTCAGATAACATCCCCGGATTTCGCCGACAACGGCATGCTGAAGGCGGCCAACGCCGGCACGGGGGCGAGCACGCGCGGCCCTTGGGATTGCGGCGGGCAGAACGTCTCGCCGGCCCTGGCCTGGTCGCATGCGCCTCCGGGCACCAAGAGCTTCGCGGTGATGATGGACGATCCTGATGCCGCGTCCGGCAACGGTGCGAACCATTGGATTGCCTACGACATCCCAGCCACGGTGGCCGCGCTGCCGCGCGACGCCGGCAACGGCAGCTCGAAGCTTCTCGTCGGCGGTGCCAATGGGCGCAAGCTCACCACCTACTTCGGCCCCTGCGCCGAACCGGGCGCGAAGCCGCATCATTTCCTCTGGATGGTCTTCGCCCTCGACATCCCACCGGGCACCCTGAAGCCGGGCCTGTCACGCGAGGAATTCATGCGGCTGATCCAAGGCCACAACCTCGCCGAGGCGAGCTTATCCTCGCGCTACGAACAACGGTGACTAGCATGACTCATTCCCGGTCGACGTTCCTGGCGACGTCGGGGGCACTCGCGCTCGCCGCGAGTGCCCCCGTGCGCGCCCAAACCTCTCGTGTACCGCTGCGCGTCGGAATGGGTCCGTCGGATGCCTATGCGGAAGCATGGTACGCGGCGGACGCCGGGTTCTTTCAGAAGGCCGGATTGAACGTGGACGTTCAGGGCTTCAACAGCGGCGCCGTGTCGACGGCCGCCATCGTTGCGGGGACGCTCGACATCTCGGGTACGTCGACCCTTCCGATCGTCAACGCCGTTGCGCGCGGCATCCCGTTGGTCATCATCGCCGCCGCGGCGGTCAATACGGCAAAATCGCCGCAAGCGGTCATGGTCGTCCGTAAGGACGGGTCGGTTCGCGCGCCCAAGGACTTGATCGGCAAGACCGTTGGCCTCAACGTTCTGAGAACCGCGAGCGAGCTGGCCTTGGACGCGTGGCTCGTGAAGAACGGCGTCGACGCAGCGCGCGTAAAAGTGGTCGAGGTGCTCGCCAGCGAGATGGGTCTGGCGCTGGAACGGGGACGGATCGATGCGTTCATCGCCGGTGAGCCGGCGCTATCGGCGGCGCTGCAGGGAAACCGCGTTTACATTTTCGCAGATCCGATGAGCGCCATCGCGCCGCGCTACCTCTACGCGGCCTGGTGCACGTCGCAATCGTTCGCGCAACGCAACCCCGATCTCGTCAAGCGCTTCGCGAGCGCGATCTATGACACCGCTCGTTGGGCGAACCGCCACCATGCCGAGACGGCACCGATTCTCGCAAAATACACCAAGTTGGACATCGCGGACGTGGGCACGATGCTGCGAGCCGAGTTCGCGGACCAGTTGCGCGGCGCCGAGCTCCAGCCGCTATTGGACTCCGCGCTGAAGTTCGGCTATCTTCCGCGGCCTGTCACTCTCTCGGAGCTACTCCTGAGCTAGGCTGCCTCAATCTTAGTCGGCGCGCGTGGTGGAGCCGTAGAGAAAGAACTCGCGCGTCGAGTACAGATCCGATTGCCAGCCGAGCTGATGGAGACGGTCGCCTAACTCCTCGCGCGTGTAGAACGTTTTGTAGACTCGATGTTCGCGTCCGCCCCTGTTGCGCGTCGCGGTGAAACCGCCGTCGTTCGGAAGGTGGCCTTTGGCGGTCCCGTGCCGCGAATACACGTTATCGATCAAGAACACCCGCCCGCGCGGCGTCAAGAGCGACCGTACGAACGACCAGAATTTTTCGAAGCGATCGGGCGGCACGTGCGTAAGCCAGAAGGCAAAAAACACGACGTCATACCGCTCGGTTGGATGCCATTGATAGAAGTCGACCTCGACGAATTTGACTTTGCGCGCAAGCGGGCCCAGGCGCACTCGGCTCGCTTCGATACTCTCGGGCGATATCTCTAGCACCGTTACTTGATCTGCGCCCAACACCAGATGCTGCGTCCAATAGCCGCTCCCGCCGCCCAGTTCCAAAACCTTTCCGCGAACTCCGAAGTTGAGGATCGCTTGAACGAGCTCGATTCCTTCCGCAAACCATTGGCGGTTGATGATGGGACCGTGATCGTACCGGCCGCGGCGATAAAACCAATCGTCGGAGAGCGCTCCCCGCGTCCGGTAGTATTCGGTCTGCTCGGCGAGCAGTTCGTCGGTTGGGTTATCGTTGGCCATTCGTTGGTGGTTGGCTCTCTAAGACGCGGACCAGAAAGTCAGGCGACGTTCAATCCAAGTAAATAGCGCGTTCAGGCTGAATCCGGTCAATGCGAGCACGGCTAACCATCCATACGTCTGCCGCACTTTGAACTCATGCTGCATGTCGATCAGCGTCGCCCCGACGCCGCCGTTGGACGTCAGCATCTCGGCCATCACGATCACCACCAAGCCGATGGCGAGGCTTACGCGCATCCCCGCGAGATAGTACGGAGCCGCCGCGGGGAGGACGATCCTCCAGAGAATCTGGGCCTTTCCGTAGCCGAACGTGCGCGCCGTATCGATCATCGTCACGTCGACGCTGCGGGTTCCCTGAATCGTATTGATCAACACCGGAAAGAACGCCGCGAGCGCGACGACCGTCACCTTCATCGTCGAGCCGAGTCCCAGAAAGAGGATCAATGCCGGGAGGAGCGCGGGCTTGGGAATAGGGCGTAAGAGCTCGGTGAGGGGCTCGAAGAGGTTGTACACTGGGCGAAACGAGCCCATGAGGATGCCGCAGAGGAGCGCGAGCCCGCAGCCGGTGAGATAGCCCGCGAAGAGCAGTTCGAGCGTTTGCAGCAGCGGAGCGACAAAGGCGCCCGAGGTGACGATTTGGAGAAAGATCATCGCCACCATCGAGGGCGGCGGGATAACGGCGCCGTTGACGATGCCCGTTCTGGACGCCACCTCGACGACGCCAAGCACGGCGAAGAGGAATAGCGCGCCCGGGATGAGCGTGATCACGCTTCGAGCTCTCGCGTCCGCGCCCAGCGAATCAGCCGGCTTTCCCACATCAGAAAGAGCCGATTCAGCGTGTACGCGACCATGGTCAGCAAGATGATCGCTGCATACATCTCCGGCGCGCGCAACGCGTACTGCATGCTCACGAGATAGTACCCGATGCCCTGTTGCCCCGCGAGCATCTCGGCGATCACGGTGACGACCAGTGCTATTGCCAAGCTCGTCCGCAGCCCGGCGAGGATGAACGGCAACGCGGCCGGCAGCACGACGCGGCGGATCGCCATCGACCGCGGGATGCCGAACGTGCGCGTAACCTGCAGGTAAATAGGATCGACGGTCGCGGCGCCGCTGACCGTATTCACGACGACGGGGAAAAAGGTCGCCACCGCGACGCAAACGATCTTGAGCCTATCGTCGAGCCCAAAGACGAAGATCAGCGCGGGCACGAGAGCGGTGATCGGCACCGGGCGCAGCAGCTCGATCGTCGGCTCGAGTGCTAGGCGGACGGGGCGGTACAGCGCGATCGCGAGGCCGACGCTCACGCCGACGATGCTGCCCAACGCATATCCGCACAGCATGCGCCACATGCTCGAGCCGATGACGGTAAGGAGCGCGCCGTCCATCACGTTCTGGTAGAGCGCGCCCAGGACCGTGCTGAATGCGGGCCAGTTTGCGGAGTGCACGAGCCCGAAGCGTACGCTGCCCTCCCAGAGTGCAAGCAGCGCGAGCACCAACACGATGCCGGCTGCGCGAGACGTCATCGCATTTAGCGCGGGACGGCGATCTTGGTGACGGGGTCGATGGCCGTCGTCAGGAGACCGTTTGCGCGCATGAGATCGGCCATCCTCCGGACATCGCTCGCGCTTATTCCAACGGAGGTGGGCCCCTTTGCAAGCGTCGCGACCCGAGCGACGTCAAGCTTCGTGTAGCCCGCGATGAACTGCGCAAACGCCGGAGTGTTCAGGTTGGCGTTCACCCATTGCGAGCCTTTGTCCATTGCGACGACGAACTTCCGCACGAGATCGGCGTGCCTCGTCGCGAAGTCTCCGCTCACGACCCACGCAGCGACGCGCCCTTTCGGAAACACGGTTCTCCCAGGGCTCGCGATCAGATCCAGCGTCGGATCGGATCGATTGAGCGAGAGGAAGGGCTCGCTCGGAATGATGCCGTCGACGTACTTGTTCTTGACGGCGTCGGACATTTGCGGAAAGGACACCGCTCGATACGTCACCTTGTCTTGATCGCCGCCCGTCGCCTTGATCCAGCCCCGCGCATACATCCACTGCAGTCCGCGCGTGTCGTTGATGCCGATGACCTTTCCCTCGAAATCTTTGCCGGTACGCATCGCGTCGCCGTGGCGGATCAGCAGGCCCGTCGTGTCCGGCGGATTGAGCGGACTGCCCCCGGCGATGAAGCGCAGGTCGATCCCCTGCTGAATTGCCAGCAGCGCCGACGGTAAGTTCGTATACACGATGTCGTAGGCACCGGCGACGACGGCCGGGATGCCGAGGGCTCCGCCGGTCTCGGATTCCGTGACGACGTCCAATCCGTTCGACGCAAAGCTGCCCTGCTGCAACGCCGCGAAAAAGGGCGCGCAGTCCGTAATCGCGATCGCGCCCACCCGAAGCCGCGTCAGCTCCGCCGCGCTCGCGCGCGCGGCGATCATCGGGAGCGTGAGGGCGGCAAGGAACGCTCGACGATTGCCCGTCATCCAGGCGCCTCCGCAAATACCGCAAAGCACTTCGAAGAATTGAACAGGTAGGACTCGACGAAGTCGACGACCTCGCACGACCGTCGGAGTGCGCTCATCGCTCCCGCAAGACAGATCCAGTTGAGGATTTCGTGCTGCCCCGCGTCCTCGATCGCCGCCGGCGAGAGATCGCCCCAACTGGTCCATCGTCCGGTCGACAATTCTTCGACCCGGGAACGATCGGCTGGAATGTCGGGAAACAAGCGCCCGTGCTTGGTCGTCAACGATCCGTGCGAGAAGCTCGAGGAACCGATCAGGGCGACGCGCCACGGACTCGCCGCAAAGAATCGCGCCGTCGCCGCACCGAGCTCGAAGCAGCGGCGCGGCGTCGGCGGCGGCAAGGTCACGACCTCGCCTCCTTCTGCCATCGCCTCGGACGCCGTGCTCAGGAGCTGGTTACCGTAGCAGTTTACGTGAACGGGGATGACGGGGTACGGGAACCCGGCCCGGTCGTGATCCAGAAACAACACCGTGTTGTTGAACGAATGGGCCAGACCGCTAGGATGACTGAACGCCAGCGAGTAGGCGGCATCAAAACCTTGATCGATCAGCGCGCGATACAGCCGGCTTGCGGCGACACGGTGTCCGGCGATGCGCAGCTCCGCGTCGGGTAGCGCACCCCAGGAATTCTCGTCCGTGGCGAAGAGGCCGCGGCCGGCGCCGTACGGATGGCACGCTACCGTATCGAAGATCCCGACGCAAAACGGCGGGACGCATTCGCGCTTGTAGTTCTCATACTGATCGTCGCCCCAGATCAGGACGAGATCCGGCTTGAACGCGTCGATCTCTTTGCGTATCTTGCGGTATCCCTCGAGCAGGCGCCGTTCATGCTCTTCTCCCGACGCGGCGCCCGCGTCGCTTCCCCATTCCTCGCGCATCGCTTGCGGCCAAGCCGACTTGTCGTCGAACAAGTCTGCCGATACGCGGCCGATCTTGACGTTGCGCTCCAGCATGCGTGCCCAGTACCGCCCGGGTACGAGCGGTCCGGGGTAGTGACTAAGCCCGATACCGAGTATCTGCCCCACGTTAGTCGCCGATCACGATACGGTGGCCTTGGCGTGAGGATGCCACGGGACGATACCTTCGTTCCACGGCCGTGTCGCGCTGTCGAAAGAGATGATCTTCTCGCTTTCGTCCTTACGAACCACGGCGACGGTGGGCGTACCGCCTTGCTCCACGAGATCGATCTGCGTCACGAGCATTCGCCGAAACAACACGATGCCGCGATCGGTCGCTCCAAGATGTTCGAGCCCGCGGTCAGCGATCTCGCCTTGAGTTTCCCAGACGACGCGATCCTGCTGCCACACGCTTGAAACGTCGTAGTCTTCAATCGGCAGGTCCGGCGGATCGTCGCGGTACTCGTAGGGGACCTCCGCATCGCCGACGAGCGGAGCCGATCCTTCGGGCATCAGCCCGGCCCAGATGATGCGCGTTCGACGGTCGTCGATCGGAACGCGGAAATGGATCGACTCGACGGGGCCCACCGGAATTCTCAGGATGTTCGGAAAGACGAGCGGGGGTCGGATCTCGATTTCAGGATGCTCGCCGCCGTACACGATCGTCTTCTCGATACCCCACTCACACGGCGCCCAGTCAAAACTTTCGATCGGACGACGGTAATAGTCCTCAATGCCTTGGTGGCCCAGCTCGTTTACTTCGGAGAATTCGCCGTGGAGATAGTACGTGTGTACGCTGTCGACGGTATTCTCTTGAATCTGCAGCCAGTTGCACTTGTGAACGGGCATGACGGCGATCGTTCGCGGCCGGTCCCTTCGTGCCACGACGTCCCAGTGCGGGAGCGGCGGGGCCGCGTCGGGGTCGGGCCCCATATAGACGAAGAGCAGCCCGCCGAGCTGTTGCACCGGATAGGTCTGCAGTCGAATCTTGCCATGCGGAGCCGCGGTCTCGAAGGGACGCTCCAAACATCCGCCCGTAGTCGTGTCGAATTTCCAGCCGTGGTAGCAACAGCGAATGCCGTCCGGTTCGATGAAGCCGAAGTAGAGCGACGCGTTGCGGTGCGGGCAGTGTTCCTCGACGCAGACGAAACTGCCGTCGTCTCGGCGCAGGATCACCAGATCTTCGCCCAAGATGCGAATGCGCTTCTTACGCGCCTTTGCGGAGAGCTCTTTGGTAGGGCACACCGCTTGCCAATAGCGCCGTAACAGCTCGCCGCAGGGCGTCCCCGGGCCGACTCGCGTAAGGCGCTCGTTTTCTTGCTGCGTAAGCATGGCTATGTTCTCACTGTTTCTTGAGAAATTCGGGCGACGCTTCCGTTTGCGTGATCTGCGATGCGACATGCTCGGTGAGCGGAATCGGGACGAATGCCGCCCAGCGCGCCGGCTTTTCCGGATCCAAGTTGAAGTGCTGGTGCTCGACGCCTCCGGGCTTCATCGGAAGCAACAGGAGATCTCCCTTTTTCCAGTCGACGCGCTCGCCCTCGACGATCGAATATCCGATGCCGTCGAGGACGTAGATGACGAGACCGCCCTGATGCCGGTGGCGTCCCGATTTCGTCCGAATCTCGTGCGTGAACACGCGCCAGTGCTCGAGCGGCGTTTCGGGGTAGGTGAGAGGACAAAGGTAAAAACGCAGGCGCCCTTGGCGAGAAAGGAACTCCGGGCGATCGGACGGCCTGATGACGACCGGCCCCGAGGTCTGGCGGTCGGCCTGCGCCTTACGATGCCTGAAGCTTTTCTCGTAGGGATCATCCGTTTGCGGTTCGGTCTCTCGCTCGCGGACACGGACTCGCTCAGCCATCGTGGTACTCCGGCGCATCCTCGAGCTGTTCGAAGCCGCTACCGCGATCGACGCTCGTACACTCGAACCAGTTCATCTCCGCAGCGACGAATTTTGCGGTAATTTCCTTATCCGGATTGAAGTGCTGCACGATGATGCCGTCGCCCCGCAGCGGCAGGTTGAGGACGTCGCCCGCTTTCCACGCGTGCTTGACGCCGTCGAGCAGCGTGTATCCGGAGCCCTCCAGGATCATCATGACCTGGCCGCCCTGAAACTTGAGGCGCCCGGAGCGGCTTCCCGGCGGAATCTCCTGTTCGAAAAACAGCATCGTCGAGAGAACTGTATCTCGAATCGACGGATGCAGATACCACCGCATCAATCCTTGACGATTGATTTCCAGCGGCAGCTCAGATTCGCGGATCATCTGGAGCCCATTTGCGCGCTCAGCCCGTTGGCGATCGCGCATGGCGAGCAATTCGTCCCAGTAGTTTACCGCAGCAAGCCTAGCTTTGCGTTCGTCAGTTTGTTTCAATTTCCGACTGGCAGCGTCAGCCTTGGCGTGATGCCGCGCTTGCGCATCTCTTCGAGCCAAATCTGGTGAATACGCGGATCTTGGTCCTCGTATTCGATTTGATTGCCGCCCTCCTTGATGCTGCGGTCGACCTTATTCTTCTGAAGCCGCTTCGCGGCGGTGAGCGGATAGCGCATGTTGCCGAGCCCTGTCGCTACGTAGCGCGACGCATCAGCGCTCGTCACGAAATGTTGATGAAACTGCTGCTCGCAAGGCGGGAAAACGACGCCGTGGCTCCAGTCGACGCGCGTGAAATCCTTATCGCCCTCGTTCCATAGCAGCGAATACCCGTCGCCTGTGAGCGTCAAGACGTGCGTCCCGGCAGCATGCTTGTGTGCCTTCTTGTACGTCGCCGGGGCAATCTCGGAGATGTGCGCATGCATGATGCCGTCGGCGAGGACGAAGCTGATGTTGGAGGAGCCTTGACCGCGCTCTTCCCAGGGAAGGAGCTCGAGCGCATTGAGATCGGGGACGAAGTTCGTCTCCCAGACGTTGCTGCCCGGCTTTCCCCGAAAGAGGTCGCCCTCTCCGTTGTAGTACTTCTCGTCGCCCTCGCGACTTTGGAACGCGCCCGGCGTGTTGAAGATGAACTCCTCGTCGTGAAAGATGTTCATGATCATGGGCAGCGTCGTCGTTTCCACCATCAGCGCGCGCTGTGAACCGCTCCCGTTGAAGTGACGGTACTTGGCGTTCAGCGGGATCGCGAAGAAGCTGCGCGGCCCCCACTCGAAGCTGCGCTTCCGGCCGCCGGCGAACTCAAGCTGCGTGCTCCCGCGCCCTTCGAGGACGTAATAGATCTCCTCGTAGAGGTGCTGCTGCGGTGAGGTCGAGCCGGCGGCGGAGATCTCGATGAGGAACATATTGCAGTAATCGCCGCTTCCGGCGAAATGGCACGCCGAACCCTTCACGCCGTACCGCGGCCAATCTGCCGTCTCGACCTCGAACAGGTCCAGGGAGACGCCCTCGGCGACTCGGAGACCCTCCTTCTCGATCCACTCGCGGTAGGGGTTGAGTCCATATCTCGGTTTGCTTGCTGTTTCCATCGTTCTCTGCTACTCGACCGACGCGATAAAATCCCGCGCGTCGAATGGTTCCGCGATCGCCTTATACTTCGCGGCAGCGTTGATCACGGGCTGTACGAGCCGCACATCGAGCTCAGTGCCGTAGACCATGCGCGCCATCTTGGCGACGACGCTCGGTTCCATCCCGCTGAACTTTGCGAAGGCGTCGACCGTCTGCGCGTGGTGCCCATTGGCGTAAATCGCCGCCTCTCGCAGCGCCGCTCGAAAAGCTCGGATGACGCGCGGATTATTGCGCGCGTAGTCGATCGTGGTAAACCAGCAGGTCAGCAGAAACTGCGGCGCGATCGCGGAATCCGTATCCGCAAGAAACCGGACCCTCTTCGTATCGAGTGCGCTGCTGAGAAAGGGCTCGCCCGTATTTCCCGCATCGACCCGCCCGCTCAAGACTGCTTCGAGGACCGCGCCGACCGGAAGCTCCACCAGCTTCAGGCTCGACCAGTCCCCGCCGTGCGCATCGACCCAAGCAAATGCCCCAATCGTGAAGAGGTCGTTCAGCGCTGAGACGGCGACGATCTTGCCGTTGAGATCGGCGCCGGTTCGAATCGGCGAATCGCTCTTGACGATGATGCCGCTGTGCGGATTCGCGTGATAGATTCCCCCTGGGAAAACGAGGACGAGCGGGAGCCCGTGGACGTGCGCATTGATGAGCGACATGATGCTCGCCTTGCCCATTGCGTACGCGCCGCCGACGACGGCGGCCGTCGTCGCCGATCCGGAGCGCTGCGCATCGATCTGAACGTCCAAACGGTACTTCCGAAAGAGGCCCGCCTGTTCGGCCCAGAGCGCGGGTGTGAGCCCGTCTTCCGGAACGCTCGCGGCCTTGATCACGGTGACGCTTTGAGCGCGCACGGCCGCGGGAGCTACCACGAACGCCATCGCTGCCGTCAGCGCGCGACGGCGCGTGGTGACCGTCATCCTCGAGGGTGCAGCCCCTCGGCGAACCCGCTGTCGTCGAGCTTGCGGATGAAATGTAAATCCCACAGCTCCATCGGGTTGACTCGCTTCGCATCCGGGTCCTTGCGGACTGCTTGCTGATAAACGTTCGCTAGCGCAGCCATCGTCGGATAGAGTTTCGGCTCGAGTTCCTTCGCGAGACTTTGGTGCGTCGCAGCCGCGACCGCTTCGTCCATCTCGCCTTCGTTCGTATAACGCTCCCGGATGATTTTTGCGCTTTTCGCAGGCTCCGTCTTAAAGAAGTGAATGCCTTCGATGATTCCCTTCAGAAAGCGCTCCACGATATCGGGATGCCGCTCGACGAATCCGAGGCTCGACGAGATCGTGGTGAAGTAGATCATCGGAAGCGGCTCGATGTCGATCGCCTTGAGGCCATGCTGTTGCGCGATGAGATTGGACGGCGGCCGCATGAACGCAGCATCGACCTTCCGGTCGCGCACCAAATGCCAGAGCGGTTCGGAAGAGTCGCCGTTCGGCTCGATGATGGCGACGTCGTCACGGTCGGTGTCGAGTCCGCGACTCTTGAGGTAGAGCCAGTCATTGAGCATGGGATGGCTTCCGTGGCTGCCGACGGTCTTCTCGCGAAGATCGGCGACGCTGTTGATGCCGGAATCGGATCGGACGATGAGCTGGTTGCTCACCACATTGATCGTTTGGCCGAGATACACCCATTCGTCACCGCGCGCCCGATGGCCGTACGGCGAGAGATGGTTGCCGCCGACAAACTCTACGTCGCCACGCGGAACCGCCGCGTGCGCATCGGTGGAGGAAATCTTGCGATTGTACTCCACCTCCAAGCCGTGCCTTTCCCAAGCGCCGGATTCGGCAATCACGTGTAGCAGCGGAAGATGCTTGCTGGAACGATAGGGAAAAGCGATTTTGTCCATCAATGATCGGCAAATATGATAAAGAGGGGCGCTCTCCTCTCCAGTGTCGCGGTATCCGCGGCCGCGTGCGCGATCGGCTCGATTCCGCGCGTAAAAGCGGCGACGTCGACTCCGCTGCGCATCGGCATTGCTCCGAGCGACGGCGTGACGTCGGTCGTCTATGCCGCAAGGACGGGCCGGTTCGCAAAGGCGGGGTTAGACGTCCACATCACTCGGGAGCGCGCTCGCAACGGGAAAGTTTCGCCTCATCCCGGTCTACGACGCGATCGCGTCGTCGTTTCTCGTCTCTACCTGGTTCACGTCCAGGGACTTTTCCAGCAAACACCCCGAGATCGTGCGGACATTTGCGCGCGTCGTCGCCTCGGCCGCCGCCTATGCCAACAGCCACCAGGCGCAGACCGCGCCGATCATGGCCGAGTTCACCGGCGTCCCCCTCTCATCGTTCGAACACATGACGAGACAGCAGCAAGGGACGGCATTGATTCCCTCGCTCATTCAGCCGTCGATCGACGCCGCCCTCAAGTATGGAGCCCTGAAGAAGTACTTTCCCGCGCAGGAAGTCATCGACAGCAACGTGCTTGGTTTCAAGCCTTAGCCGGGATGCGCACGCCCGCGCGTTCGAGGCGCGGCAGCACTTCGTCGCGGAGGTAGGGTAGCTCGTCGAGGTAGTTCACGAGCGATATTCCGACGCCGTTGAATCCCGCCGCGCTCAGCTGGACCAACGTCCCCGCGACCCGATCGGGATCGCCGACGATCGGAAAACCGTGCAGATGCATTTTGCGGCGGGCGACGTAGTCGGGCATGTCGGGTGTCATCTTGCGGCTGATCTTCATCTGGTGATCGATCGCGCCCCAGTCGGCCTTCTCTTCCACCCAATACCGGTAGTAATCCGCCGCCTCTTTCTGCGTCGGCCGGCACGTGACTTCGGCGCGCGTGAACACCCCGATCTCGCGCCCGAGTGCCCGCGCTTTCGCGCGCACCTCAGCGACGTGTTTCGTCGCCTGCTCGACGGCCGGGACCATGACCCCGGTCGCTTCGTCGAACGTCGACATCCGCACGCCGGTGAAGAACGCATCGCAGTTTTGGATCGCGAACGCCTGGCCCTCGGGTGACGAACCGGCGTTCATGATGACGGGCTTCGTCCCACCGTAGGGCTTGGGCTTCGAGCGCACGCTCCGCAGCTGGTAATACTTCCCGAGGTAATCGAAGTCGTCGTCGGCCGTCCACATCTTCGTCACCGCTTCGATCCATTCATAGGCCTGCTCGTACTTGTGGACGTGATCCTTGCCGGTGACGCCGAACATCGCGAACTCGTCCTCGTTCCAGCCAGCGACGATGTTGAGGCCAAAGCGGCCGCGCCCGACGTGATCGGCCGTCACCATCTGCTTCGCAGCGCTCACCGGATGAAACAACGGAACGTGAACGGTCCCGAAGACGGTGATCTGCTCGGTCTGCGCGAGCAGACCCGTCGCCCACGTGAGCGTCTCAAACGAGGTCCCCTGCCAGTCGGTCTCGCCGCCGTAGCCTTTCCAGCGCCCGATCGGGAGCAGAAAGTCGATGCCGCAGGCGTCGGCCATCTGCGCCATCGCAAGCGTCTCGTCCCAGTCCGCTTTCCAGCGTTCCGGCACGGTCGTCAACGAGCGGCCGCCGGAGCAGTTCGCGCCGAAGAGACCGAGCTTGAGTTTGTTTCCGCGGTCGAGCGCCAAGCGGTTGGAGACGGGTTGTGAGAGCGTGGTCATCGGTCTATGCCTTTTTGGGATCGAAGATCATCTCCCGCGCGGCGAAGCGCTTTGCCACATAGCCGTACTTGGCCGCGATATCGATGACGGGTTGTATCTCGGCGACAACCAGGGCCGTCCCGCCGACCGGCCAAGTCATCCGCGCGATCGTTGCCGGCGGAAACCCGACGAGCTCGGCGATCAGTGCGGTGAGCTCGGTGTGGTGCGCATTCGTGTACGCAGCGGACGCGACTACGACGTCGGCGAAGCGCTTCACGGCATCCTTGTGGCCTTCGGCCCAATCGCGTATTGCAAAGTAGGCCGAGAAGAGCGAGCGCGGTGCGATGAAGCTCATCACCGGCGCGACCGCGCGGTACTTGCCGGTCGCGAGCGCCTCGTCCATGATCGGTGCCGTCAACATCGCGCCGTCGACGCGGTGATCGTCGAGCGCGGGTGTCATCGCGCTCATGGTGATCTCGACGTACTTCACTGCATCTTTACTCTGACCGTGTTGTTCGAGCCACTGATTGATTGCTAGGCGATTAGGCGAGGTGAGGTCGTTCACGGCGATGACTTTCCCGTTCAGGTCGGCGACACTTTGGATTGCCGAGTCCTTCGCGACGATCAACGCTGAATTTGGCGATTTTGCATCGTAGACGGCGCCGGGTGCGATCACCGTGATTGGGACACCGTGACCGAACGCGCTTACGAGCGTCGGGAAGCTCGATTTTCCCACGTCGAGATTCCCGCCTGCGACCGCCGCTGTGATCGCCGCACCGTTCGGCAGCCGGCCCAACTGCAGATCGATCCCCGCCTTCACAAACATTCCGGTCCTTTGCGCGTAGAGGATCGGCACCGCGTCGTAGTAGATCGGCGTGATCGTGGCACGGATCGGAATAAGCCCTTGTGCGCGAGCGCCGCGTGGCACGACGGCCGCCAGCGCGCTGAGCAGAACTGAGTGGGCGAACGCGGCGCGTGAGAGACGCAGCATGCCTCTGCTACTTGGTCACGGCGAGCTCGCTGCTCCTGTTCTGTGGTACACTCGTCGTACGATGAAGCGTGCCGAGAGTATCGCCGTCCTAGCTGCGGTCTCGCTCCTTGGGCCACGGCGCGCCTTCGCACAGGAGCAGCCGGTGCTTCACGCGGCCGGACCTCCGAATGACGGTTTCAAAGCGATGTACTACGGCGCGCGCTCCGGCATCTTCGCCAAATACGGATTGACGGTCGAGATCACCCCCACGAACAACGGGTCGGCGGCGGCAGCTGCATTGATCAGCGGCGACATGGACGTCGCAATGGTGAACATCTTGACGCTGATCCAGGCGCACCGCAAGGGCATTGCCATGCGCATGATTGCGCCGAATTTTTGGATCACGAGCGATAAGCCGAACATTTCGGCGCTCGTGCTCAAGGATTCGCCGCTCCGCGGCGGCCGCGATCTGGCCGGCAAGACGATCGCCTCGCCGGGACTCGGCGACATCCTGTCGGTTGGAACCCAAGCTTGGATCGACCAAAACGGCGGCGATTCGAGGACCGTACATTTTATCGAGCTTCCCAGCTCGGCAGCCGTCCAATTCTTGGAGCAAGGGCGCGCCGACGTGGTGACGGTTATCGAACCTTTCGTCGGCCAGGCCATGGCGACGGGGAAAGTCCGCATCCTTGCGCAGCCGATGTACGCGATCGCCAAACAGCTCCAGGTCGGTTCCTATGTCGTCATGGAGCCCGTCGTCCTAAAGAAGTTCGACGCGATGTCGCGTTTGGCGCGAGGCTTACACGAGGCGTCGCTCTACACCAATACGCATCTGGCGGAGACCGTCGAACTCGTCGCGTCCTACAGCGGCGCCTCTCCGGAGGCGATCGCAAAGATGAATCGGGTCGTCGACCCGGAGTACTGCGAGGTGCGCTATATCCAGCCCGTGATCGATGCCCTTGCGAAATACGGGGCGATCGACAAAGGCTTCCCCGCCGGCGAGATCATCAGCTCCGCTGCGCTGAAGCCCCCGCGTTGAACATGTCGATCGGGGTTTGACGCGGCCCTAGGCTCTCGTAGTATTGGTTTGTTTCGGGGACATAGCGGCCTTGGTTGAATCCTCCGCTCTTCTCGCTGCGAATGATGACCGCCACCGCCCGTTCCCCGATGCTCGTCTCCGTGTGGACCTCGTAGGGCCGTACGAGGTCGATCTCACCGGGGCCGCAGAGCGAGTTGGTCGTCTGGCGGATCTCGGCGTAGCCCGGCTTTGAGCGATCGTCGACCCGCTCGTAGCGCTCGATCTTTTGGCGGCCGTCGAGCACGCCGTAGAGCGTGTAGATCTGGGCGTGGTCGTGGATCCGGCCTCTGCCGCCGGGGCCGTAACCGCCGGCTTTGACCACCAAGCCGTTGATCGCAAACTTGTAGTCCGGATCTTCATAGAAGAGCAGGTTCTCGGCTCGGCCATCCTTGGGAACGCAATCAGGCCACGCCTTTGAAGATTCCACAACCTCGGGGTCCGCGAGCAGTTCGGCCAAGATGGGCGACAACGCCGTCCAACGCTTTTCCAGATCCGTTTCTTGGGAGAAGAGTGCTCGCGTCTTGCTCACGAATCGATCGAGGGCGTTCTTGGTCTCGATGCTCATGCCGTTACCCTTTCGGCGACCGCATAGAAGCGGGCACAATTGTCCCAGAGGATCTTTCGCTTCTCCTCGTCCGTTAGAGGAAGCTTGAGGAAGCTTTCCACCGACTTGGGATAGCGGGAATCGCCGTGCGGATAGTCGGTCGAGAAGACGATCTGATCGCTGCCGAAGTCCTCCAACATATGACGCGCCGGAAGTTCGTCCGGTTCTATCGAGACGTAGCACTGGCGGCGGAAATACTCGCTCGGCAGCATGTCGAGATCCAGCATGTGGAGGTCGCCCTCGAGCTCGTAAATTTCGTCCATGCGCCAAACGAGCCACGGGACCCAACTGCAGTTCGCTTCCAGGAATGCTACCTTGAGAGACGGATGCCGGGCCGCGACGCCTCCCGCAATGAAACTCCCCAAGGCCAGCATCTGCTCGATGGGCTGGCCGTAGATGCGCTGCAGCGCGATGTTCGGCGGGAAATGATCGCCGGTCTGCCGCGAGAACGACGCGAAGGCTTCGTGGAAGCCCAAGGGGATTTTCAATTTCTCAAGCGCGTTCCAGAGGGGTTCATAATAGGGATCGTGCCAATTCTTGCCGTTGACGACGTTGGCGCGCACGAAGATGGCCCGAAAGCCGAGCTCTTCCACCGCGCGATGCGTCTCCTCGACGGCATGCCCGATGTCATAGACGGAGATCATGCCCGCGCCGAGCATCCGGTCCGGCGAGGCCTGACAAAATTCGAAAAGCCAATCGTTGTACGCCCGGGCAATCGCGTTCGCGAACTTCGGCTCCATGTTGGGAGTCGTCAGCGCCAGCAAGGCCCGGCTGGGATAAAGCGCCGCGACGTCGATACCTTCTACGTCCATCGCCTCGAGCTGAACGTCAGGCCCCCAACCGCGACGAGCGTGATCGGCGTAGGTCTTCTGGTTTCGCTCGAAATTCTTGCCCCGGTGGGGCGAGAGAATACGGGCCGGCGAGTTCGGGAACTCAATACGGAGATCCCGGACGTTCTCCGAGGTGACGCCGCGGGGAGCCATCGATCGAAACTCCGGAGCGATGTAGCGCTCCCAGAGGTCCGGGGGCTCCATGATATGCATGTCGCTGTCGAAAACCTTGAACCCCTGCCTAGCCATACTTTCGTTCCCCTAGAGCATGGTGCTGAATGCCTAAGCTTGGCGGACCAGGGCCCATCACCCTAGGCGATGCGGCGTCTTTGGGTGCGAGTGGTCGTGCTGGGCGTAGTGTTGGCGCAGTAGATCGTGGCCGTAGTCGTTCCCGTTCGGCGTTCGGACGACGGTGTGGATGTGGCGGCGGCTCGGCTCGGCGTTGTCGTAGACGAGTCCCGGCAGGTGGTCGAACTCGACAAGGACCACGGGGCTGTGAATCCGGTAGTAGAACGGGCTCGTATCGTCACACTTGCCGATCCAGCCGAAGTACGTGTCGGTGAGATGCGACTTGATTTCGTCCATTCGGATCTCGGCGTGGCCGGGGCGAATCCGGCCCGCATACACGCTGATGATCTTCAACAAGAGATCGCGTTGCGAATCGGTTAGATCGCCGTAACGAAGACCCGCGTATGCGAGCTCCAGATTGTCCACCTGAGCCGTCGTCAGGACGTCGCGCGGGAGCGTCGTCCCGATCGTGGCCTGAGCCTGTTGTGCCGCCGAGAGGGCCTTCATCAAATCCAGGCCGGTGGATTCTTCTTCTTCAAAGACGCGCGTGCCGGCGTATTTTCCCGATTCGGCCACGACCGGCTCAGAGCCGCTGAACTGGGGCGTCAGCACGAGCTGATCGCCCAGGATGAAACAATTGATGATGAGGTGGTGACCATCGATCTGCCAGCCCCAGGGTTCCGTTTCGGACGGCTGCCCGAAGAGGCTCATGAAGTAGTACCACTCGCCGTACTCTTCGGTCCGGCCGGAGATTTCGGCCACGTGCTCGTTGAGCTTCATGACGTTCCGAGCGTTCTCGAAACCGGCTGCGCTCAGCGTCGCCCGCACGAGCTCGAGCGCTGCAGCTCGCTGGGATTCATCCAGATCGTACAGACAGATGCCGTGGCGGAAAAGAAACGGATGCATATTGTGCCACATCCGCCAGTTCTCACTGGTAACGTCGAACGACATCGCTCTTCGTTGAGTCTCATTCAACGAGGCCGCGAAGGCTTTTGCAGCCTCGACGACGGCGCGCAGCGAGATGCCGGTTCTCGCCACGGGGAAGAGACCGGGCACGATCTTGCCGCCGGACGTGATTCCTTTGAGCTCCTGCGCCAGGAGTATCTTCGCGCGGTCCATCGCCGCGGTTAGAATGTCTCGTCTCCGATCGGGAAACGTCTCGAGTGCCGTATAACTGCGCGCCGACCCGTGAGCGAGCCGAATAACCTGTGGTTCCTCAGGTTGCATCACTTTAGGCTTTCAGGTTGCGATGTTGAAGATCGCGTTGAACGTCCGAATCTCTTCGGCGGCATTCACGCTGTCCGCAGGATTGCTGATCACGTAGTGCACCTTCGGATCGAGGAGGCGGGGATCGTTCTTCACGTCCTTGCGGGATGAGATGCGATGCAGCTCGTCGCGGGCCCACACCTGCGTCCGGCGCGAAAGCCACCAGCGTTCCAGCAGCCGTGCCGCGTTGGGATGTGGTGCCGCCGCAGCGATCGAAACACAGTGCAACTCGATCACGGTCGGGTTCGGGTTGACTAAAACGACCGGTTGCCCGTTTTCCTTACTCTGCAGCGCGTCGTAGCCGTACGCGTTGGCGGCGGCAGCGAGTTCACCGGAAGCGGTCAGGCTGACCGAAAGGGAGTGGCTCGAAATCATGCGCGCAGCGTTGGCCGCATAGGCTCGGGCCAACGCGATACCACGCTTCTCGCCGTAGAATCTCTGCATCGCCTGGAACCACTCGACGGACCCGACGTAGATGCCGAACTGACCGCGCCACTCCTTCGCGGCAAGGTCATCCCAGGCAACCGGCGGTTTGAGCCCGAGTGCCTTCACCCGGACCGGGTTGTACGCGATCGCGTCGGTGTTCAGAAAGACTGTCGACCAGTACCCCTGCGGATCGACCGTCCCGGCCAGCAGATCAACGTTCTCCGGCGCGTGGTACACCGCGAGGATCCCTTGGCGGACGAGTTGGTCGGTGAAGAATCCGCCCAAGTCGATGACGTCGACGGTCGGCCGGCCGGCCCGCAGTTCGGTAACGATCCGTCCGACGATCGGCGCGCTGTCGCCACGCAGCGTCTGGACCTTGATCCCGAGATCGTCTTCGAACTTCTTCGCCACGGCCGCGATCTGCGGCTGCGATAACGACCCGTACAGCGTCACCATCCCTTCGGCCCGTGCCCGCGCGACCAGGGACGCGTCGTCAGCGGCAAGCGCAGCCGCGCTCAGGCCCGGGAGCGTCGCGAGCATCTCCACCAGGATGGCGATGAGGGCCGCGCGGACCCGCTTTTTATGCGATGTCACACTGCCAACAGCGGTAACTTCACCCAGACGATGGTACCGTGCGACGGAGTGCTTTCAATAGCGATTTTGCCTCCGATCAGGGCCGTGCGATCCCGCATGATCGTCAATCCGCTGCCGATTCTCACGTTATCGGGCTCGAATCCAACGCCGTCATCTTCAACGAGAAGCTCAAGGTGAAGATCGCCGATTCGGAACGATACCTTCACGTGGTGTGCCTCACTGTGGCGTGCGACGTTGATCAACGCTTCGCGCGCAATGCGCTCCAGACCGGCTGCTGCTTCCGGATCTCGGACCGGTACGTTCGCGATCTCCGCCGTCATCTGAGGTGCACCGGGAATCGCGAACGCTTTGCACATCTCCCGAAGACTTGCGGCGAGGTCGCCTTTTTCCAGCGACTCTTCGCGCAGTCTTGCAACCGTGAGATCTAAGCCGGCGAGGGTAAATGCGGCGGTCCGCTGCGCATGCAACGTCAATGCCTTGGCCGTTTGGGCATCTGCTTGGGCTTCGCTCAATGCACGCCCCAATTCATTGCCTATCGCCCGAAGCCCAGGCCTCACTTCATCTCGAAGATCGAGGCCAACTTGATACCGTTCGTTCAAAGTGGCGATCCGTTGCCAGCGCTCAGCCCTCAGGGCAAGTTCGGCGTTCGTCGCCACAAGATCCGCGCGCGACCTACGCAGATCTTCAGAGAGGATGACGAGTGAGAGGATCAGCGCGTAGAGCGGGATTAAGATCGGCGCTGCCAGCACTGCGGCCGGACGGTGTTCCACAAAGGCTCCGGTAACGGACGAAAGCGCAAGGGCGAAAAGTCCGAATCCGGCAGAGGTCACTAGGGCCGATCGATCGCGCGGCTTTAGCTCGAGACAGCGCAGCGGCAGCAGCACAGCCACGGTTACCGCTATGCCGGTGAACGTCGCCATAAGGCCAAGAAAGAGAGCGTCCAGGAAGAGGACAACGGTCCTTGCTCTGGGCGCACGCGGAACGAAAAATCCAAAAGCGAAGAACGCGGCGATCGCTGATCCTGCCGCGATGCGGGCCGATAGGGGAATCGGCGCAATTGCAACAGCGTTCGCGCCCTCCGCGGCAAGGAACACGCCGACCTCTATAATGATAAAGAGGGCTTGCCGTTTCATACCTTTTCCCGGTTAGTCGCGCTCTAGTACGATTCCTCATGGCCGACAACGCCTATCAGGTTGCCGGCCAGGAGCGCTGCAAAACACGCACGAAGCGCCTTTTTTGTGATCACTGCTGCTGAGAACGAGCTGCTGACGCGCACCGGGGCCGAGACGCCGATGGGGCAGCTGCTGCGCCGGTATTGGCACGTCGTCGCCGGCGTCGCGGAGATGAACGGTCGCTGGACCAAGCGCGTACGCATCCTCGGTGAAGATCTCGTACTCTTTCGGGACCGCTCCGGACGCTATGGTTTGATCGCGGAGGCGTGTCCGCATCGCCGCGCGTCCCTGGCCTACGGCATTCCCGAAGCCGACGGTTTGCGCTGCCCGTATCACGGGTGGAAATTCGACGGAACGGGCCGGTGCTTGGAGCAGCCCAACGAGCCCGCCGACAGCACGTTCCGCGAGAAGGTTTGGACGTCGGGTTATCCGGTCGAGGAGATGGGCGGTCTTCTGTGGGCGTTTCTCGGCCCGCAGCCCGCACCGCTGTTACCGCGCTGGGACGGTTTCGTCGTCGAAGGGACGATTCGCACCGTCGGGAAGGCGCGCGTCAACTGTAACTGGCTGCAGATCCAAGAGAATTCCGTCGACCCGGTGCACACCGAATGGCTGCACGGGGCGCTGTTCGAGTTCGTGAAAGAGCAGCAGGGCGCGCCGGTCAAGGTCGCGATCGCACGGCACCACGTGAAGATCGCATTCGACGAATTCCCGTACGGTATCGTCAAGCGCCGCCTCATGGAGGGTCAAAGCGAGGACGCATCCGACTGGCGCGTCGGCCACCCGATCGTCTTTCCGAATCTTCTCGCCGTCGGCAACGCCGGCGGGTTGTGGCGCAACTATCAATTCCAAATCCGCGTGCCGATCGACGATGAGACGACCGAGCACTACTGGTTCAACGCCTACGTACCGCCGGCCGGCGTTGACGTCCCGCGCCACCTGCTCGACGACGTCACGATCTACGACGCGCCGATCCGCGATGCCAACGGCGAGTATTTGCTTGAATACATCCACGCGCAAGACGTGATGGCGTGGGAAGTGCAGGGGCGAGTGATGGACCGCCCAGCCGAGCATCTCGGATCGAGCGACCGGGGCGTAACGATGCTGAGGCGGATGTTGCTGCGCGAACTCAAGAAGTTGGAATCCGGCACCGATCCGATGTGCGTCTTCCGCGATCCCGCGCGCAACGATATCCTCGAGCTGCCGCTGGAAACGGGCAAGGACATGAATGCCGATGGGATGGAGTCGCTGCTGCGCCGCGGCGTTGCGGCGTTTTCGCCGGTGATCGACGACGTGATTCGCATCCTCGGCCAGGCGCCGCCCGCGCTTACAGCTTCGTCACCAACTCATCCACGGTAACCACCCGCGGGATCACCTTGAATTTGTACGCAGCGTCGAGGCTGGGCTGCAGCGTCTTCGGATCGAAGCCGGTCGCGTAAATGACCCGGCGCATCGTTTTGATGCGCTCCAAATCGATCTTCGAGTATTTCGCCAGGATCGGCGCCGTCAGGTCGCGGTGCTGGTTGGCCCAGCGCGCTGTTTCGTAGATCGCAGCGACGAAGCGCTTCGCCAAGTCGTGATTCTTCTCCAGCCAGTCGCGCGTCGTCACCCAATTGCTGACGAGGACTTGCGGTCCGAGCGCAGCGTACGGATTGCCGAAGCCGCGCGCCGTTGTCGCCAGTGCGCTTTCGAGTATGGGTTCACCGACGTAGCCGGCCGTCACCGTCCCACGGTTGAGCGCGGAAGTCACCTCCGGAAAGGGCAATTCGACGAACTTCACGCTGCTCGGGTCCGCTTTGTTCTGGAAAAGCCATGCCTGAATGGCAAGGGTCGTGAGCGAATTGAGCGAGGGGACCGAGATCGACTTGCCCTCGAGTTCCTTGGGATCTTTCAGCGTCGATGACTTGTCCACGCACAACAAGCCCGTCGGCTGCGCGGCCGTGAACATGCCGGATCCGGCGATCGTCGCAAACGGGAAGTTGTGGATGAGGCCGTTGGCGATCGCGATCCCGTCACAGAGACCAAGGTCGACGGCGCCGCCCGCTACCGCGGTCGAGACGGCTCCGCTTCCTGGGAAGACGGAAAGCCGGCCGTCGATGCCGGCGCGGGTCAAGAATCCGCCGTCGACTGCGTAAAAGGCCTGGGCGAACGAGTCGGACAGGGTCGTGCCGATTCGCACGACCGGTGCCGCTGCCTGCGCAAGAGCGGAGCGCGGATACATTGCGACGGCCGACGCGCAGAGTAGGTCAAGCGCCCGCGCGCGCGTTATTCGCATCTCATCGCTTTGCCGTCAGCCGCTGAAATAGGCTTCCTTCGCCGGAAATGCGCGCGGGATGTTCTTGTATTTGGCCGCCAGGTCGATGCACGATTGGATCGCCGCGGGATCGGTGTTCGTCGCGGAGGTGTTCCGCGACATTTTCGAGATGATCTCGAACGGGATCTTCGTTACCTCCGCCATCATCGCCGCGGTTTCGGCATGATGGGTGTTGGTGTACGCGGCGGCATCGTACGTGACGCGCGTCCATTTCTTGATCGTCGCCGAATGCTGCGCCGCCCAGTCCGGTTGCGCAAAGTAGACGGTGATCGCAAAATGATCGGAGATCGCGCTGTAGGCCGGCGCGAGGACGCGTACCGTCCCCGTTGCCAGAGCCGCAGAGAGCGCCGGCTCCTGCAACATCGTGGCGGCGATTCGATGCTGGGCCAGGGCCGTGCCGCCCGCTGAGTTGGGGATCTCGACCCATTTGATCGTCCGAGAGTCGCCGCCGTTCTTATCGATCCAGGCGTTCATTGCGAGAGAGTTGATGTCGTTGAGCGAGGCGACGCCGAGCGTCTGCCCGTTGAGGTCGGCACCGGTCTTGACCGGCGAATCCGCCGGCACCAGCATCAGCGAGAATGGGGCCTTCGGGTTCCAGACGTTCCCGTTGCCGATGATCGTGATCGGCAGACCCTTCAAGTGCGCGAGCAGCACTGCGATCAGGCTTCCCTTCCCTATTTCATAGGTACCGGAGATGACCGCTTCCGTCGCGACCGCGCCGGTGGGCGTCGTGACCGTTTCGACGTCGAGCCCCGCCTTCTGGTACATGCCGCTCTTGATCGCGTAAAAGATGTTGGTCATGTCGTCGGTCGGCACGCCGGCAATCCGGATCTTCTCGGGCGTCTGCCCCAGGACGACGTGCGGCGCGCTGACAATCGTCGCGGCGGCGCCGGCGATTATCTGCGCACGCGTCGGCGTGTTCACCTGACGGCCATCTGCGCCGGGAAGGGCGGGACCTGCTTGAACTTCTCGCCGTCGTTGTAGGCCGCGAACACCGCGCACAGGTCCTCGGCGAACGGCGAGAAGCGCAACTGCGTGCGCCGGACCTGGCTCGCGAAGCCGTCGAGGAAGTGCGCCTTGTTGCGCTCGAGCGGAAACTCGATGCGCACGTTCTTGGCCGGATCGCGGATCGTCCCCATCGGGTCTTCGCCGCGCGCGACCTTTGCCAACTCGCGCTTGATCAAGTTGCGGAACAAGATCACGCCGGTATCGGTCGTGCCGAGCTTCTCGAGCTCGCGCTTGGCGATCGGGCCCTGGGTTTCCCAAGCCATCACATCTTGCACGTCGATGATATCGAGCATATACTCGCCGCTCGCGTCGCGCGTCGGAATGTCGTAGAACGGGACACGTTCGAGCAGGTGCCGCGGCACGTCGACGCCGTCGGGTGCCTCGTACGCGTGGTACCAGTAGTGCTTCGAGTGCTCGTCGTCGACCGGGACGCGCATCTGGTAGGCGTGGAACTTCCACAGAGCGCCGCCGCCGCTTCCCACCGCGAGGATGTTGGGGAAGAGCACCGGGTGACCGACCTTCCAATCGTCGGAATCTTCACTCGAGCCTTCCAGGAGACGGCGCTTGTAGACGCCGTACTCGAACTCCGCGAAGTCGATCTTGAGGTGCCGGCGCGAAATCGTGTAAGTGTTGCCCTGCTTCTCCTCGACGAACTCTTGCAGCTTGCCGTGGAGCCACTCCGTGTGCACGGGGTCGAGCGAATTCTCCATGATCTGCAGCCAGTTGCAGGCAACGGGCGTGCAGCCGACCATCCGGATCACGCCCTCGCCGACGAAGCCGTCCCAGCGCGGCAAGAGCGGCGCCGGCTGCGGCCCGAGGTAGGCGAAGATCATCCCGCCGAGCTCTTCGACCGGGTAGCCGGCGGTCGCGACCTTGTCTTTGAAGCTCGAGTTTTCCGGCTCGTTCGGTTGCTCGAGGCAACGCCCCGTGCCGTCGAACTTCCAGCCGTGATAGGCGCACCGAATGCCGTCGTTCTGCGGGATGCCGTACGCTAGCGAGGCGCGCCGATGCGGACAGAACTCGCCGATGAGCCCGAGCTTCCCGGTGCGATCCTTAAAGAGGACGAGGTCTTCGCCGAGCAGCCGCACGCGCTTGGTCCAGCGATCGGTCATCTCTTCGAGCGCGGCGATCGGGTGCCAGTAGCGCCGCTGGAGGTCCCCCATCGGCGTGCCCGGACCGATTCGGGTCAGCATTTCGTTCTCTGCGGTCGTCAGCATATATCGCGATTTTAGGCGCTTGCCGTTTTCCTACCTTGCCTACCGGATTGGCGGCACACCGTCGCGAACGAGCGATCATGCTGAAGAACATGCGCTGGATGACGCTCACAAGGGCGCTCGCGATCGTAACCGTCGCTGCGATGAGCGGAGGAACGCTGGGAGCAGCAGCGCAGACGCCCATGACCGCGACGCAGTTTCATAACGGCGATTTCTCGGAAGGGCCCGATCCGGGCGCGTTCGCGACCTTCAAAAAGGGTTCGACCGAGATCCCCGGCTGGGTCGTGACCAAAGCGACTGTCGATCTCATCGGCACCTACTGGGTCGCTCCCGGAAACGCCCGCAGCATCGATCTCGACGGCACGCCCGGCTTCGGCGCAATCGCGCAAACCTTCGCCACGACGCCGGGTAAACGGTACCTCGTCACGTTCTTGTTTTCCGGAAACGGTGACCAGGGTCCAACCGTCAAGCTCATGCGTATCAGCGCGGCCGGACGGTACGCGGACTTTCACTTTAGTATCACACACGCGAGCGCGCAGCATCATGACTGGCTGAGGAAGTCATGGAGCTTCGTAGCCACACGCCCTGCAACGACGTTGCAATTTGCCAGCCTCGACACGACGGGCGGGCTGTGCGGACCCGTCGTCGCCCGGATCAGCGTTACGCAAAAATAAGTCTAGCCGCCCGGCTGGGACACCGTGCCTTGATATCCATCGAGGCGCGCTTGGCGATCGCGGTTCAACGTGGCGGCCACGGTCGGGGCCGACGTCCAGTTTTCGCCGCCGGCGTTCTTCTGCCAGCCGTCCGAGATCGCGCGGTAGACACCATCGTTGGCCGCGTACACGTTGGCATTCGGCGGGAGAACCGTTCGCGGGCCGTGTCCGGGTACGTAGAGCTGCGCCGGAGCCGGCTGACGCGGATTGTTGGCCGCGGCCTGTTCGCGCGCATACGTCGTGTCGCTGAAGTTGCCGTAAGTCGGCGCATTGGTAACCCAAACGCCTAACGAGCCGTAACCCGGATTGTAGTATCCGGTTCCGTATGCGTAGCCTCCGTAGCTTGGCGCATAGCCCCCAAGATAGCCGAGGCTGCTCGCGTACACGTTGCCCTGAATGCTGGCCTGCGTGACCTGCGCTCCGCCGAAGTTTTCGTACGTCTGTTCCGGGCGCGGAGCAGGCGCCGCCGTCTGTGCTACTCCGTTCGCGTCGTAGACGTAAACGAACGTCACGTGATAAAGCGGGGAACTGACCGGAATCGTGTAGATGACGGCCGGAACGTATGTTGCTAGCGTCCACCGTCCTGTCGCTGCCGAAGCCATGAACCAGACGCCCCCATTGCAAGCGAAGTAATGCGAGGCATCAACTTTGATAACGTCGTCGTTGGTATTCACGGCGTACTGCAGCGGAGTGCCATCGATCGGCTTGAAGACCGGCGCACCGGAACTGTAGCTGACCGTCAATTTTGTCGTCGCGGGATCGACCGGTGTCACGTGGGGAACTTGCGCTGCGCTCGCCGCATAGAACGCTTGCGTCGTTCCGGGAACGGAGACCAAGACTCTGCCGCGCGGACTGTCCTCCGGTATCTTCTTGAAATCTGCCGGCAGGTGCGCTGATGCAAACGTCCAGGGACCGTTCAGGTTTGCGGCGGTGAACCAGCGCCCAGCGATGAGGACGTACCACATTGTCGTGTCGCGTGAGAAAAACACGTCGCTATTCGTGTTCGAAACGTATCGCAGTTGCGTTCCCGGGATCGAGGCGAATTGCGGTTGTCCGGCGATGTTGATCAACGCCGAGGGCACCTGACTGATGATGACCTTAGGCACGAGCGTGCCGGTCGGTTTCGGCGCCGTGAGTGCCGCGTGCAGATTGCTCCACTTTCCCGTCGCCGGAATCGCGGCAAAGCTTGCCGGCGCCACTGTCGCAATGAACGGTCCGGCGGCTCCGGGAGACGAGTACCATCCGCTCTTCGCGTGCACGTAGTAAAGCGAGGATTGAGGATCGTGGACGATTTCCCAATTCGTGTTGATCGCATAGGTCAACGCGGTACCTGGGATCGGCGCGAACGCCGGCTTCCCGTCGAACCCGACGAGCACGGCAGGCCGCTGGCTGACATAGATGACCGGCGGGTTCGTGCGAACCGGAACCGTGTGCGGGCGTGCCGCCGGCGGAATGCTCGCGAGGACCAGCGCCAACGGCAGCAGCGGCTTTCCTTCAAGGTGCAGATTTGCTCGGACAAACGCGTCGAGCGATGTCGCATCGGCCTGGCTCGCCGTCGGCCAGTTCATCGCAACGAGCTTCGGGTTTACGAGCGAAACGATCCCGGACGGTACATCGGCGCTCGCAAGCGACGTGAAACTGAGCGTCCCGTAGACGGGGGCAGCCGAACCGGGAGTCGTAACGGCGAGCGCTGCGACGCCGGTCATTTGCGTGTAATTCGGCCAAGAGCGCACTTGCGGCTCGTAAAGAACGATCTTTCCGCCGGCCGCTGCGAGTGAGAAAGGCCAAACTATGGGCGCTGTGTATTGCGTCTGCGCGAAGACGGGAGGACCTGACTTCAGGGCGATCGCGACGAGCAGCGCCGCCGCAAGAGATCGAAGAGTTGCTCGAAGAGTATGCATCCTTAGGTTCTTTACCATCGGGTCGGATTGAAACCTTTAGGAGCCCACCTTGTGCTCGAGCGGTTACACCAATAGCGTGTTAGCCATCATGCCCTGATCTTCGTGGGATAGTTTGTGACAGTGAAAGACGTCTTTGCCGCGCCATTGCTTATAGCGCACGCGCATGACAACTTGGCCCGGCATGGCTGGGACCCACACGGTGTCGCAAATAAACGGCGGTGAATACGACGTGATCGTTCCATCCGCATTGGTAATGCTGTGCACTTCGAAGGAGTTCGTGTGAAGATGAAACGGATGTCCCTCGTTCATCGTGTTCTTGATGGTCCACTCTTCGGCTATACCTACGGGTAGCGTAAAAAGCACCCCCGTTTCATCGTAGAGGCTTCCGTTCACCGTCAAAGCGGTGCCGAAGAGAATCGAACTCGCAGGGTTAGCCGCGAATGTCACAGTGCGCCTTCCGCTGATCTCGCTATCGGCAATTAGCGGATACTCACGTGTCGGCGTCGGGAGCGAGGTTGGAATGCCCATCGAAACCGGACCGCCCGAAACGACAAACGAACACAGTACGAATAGCGGCCAAGAATGATTAGGATCGTTGATCTCGAGCGCAACGAGCGATGACGTGCCACTCGATGGTGCTCGAACCAAGAGCTCGACACGCCCCCCGGTCGGGACCTGAATCGAATTGTTTCCAGTTTGCGCTATTTGCTGTGGCGCGAGCAAGTTCACACCATCGTAAGCGATGACATAAACTTCGAATCCAGGCAACTGCAGCGGTAAGAGCAGTTCATTTGAACCGTTGAGAAAGCGCAGCCTCACGACTTCGCCGGGCCGCATCTGAATCTGTGGCGGCGTGTAACTTTGGTACTGATAAGGCGGTGTCGGCGGCGGCGCGATACTCGGAAAATACAATTGACCGATTTGCTGCCCGTTGACCAGCGCGAACATGTACGGCGCGCGCGGAACATAACCACCGTTCGACGGCGTGCAATAAGCGGCGTACTCCAGCGAGTACGCGCCCGGGTTTGCTGCGTTCGGGGGGAAGACGTTGAGCGTCTGAAAAGCGAGCTGAATGTCGCGCGCCGCCGCGATCTCCGGAACCTGATCGATCGCCCCGGAGACCAGGATCAAGCCTGCCATGCCGCCGCTGACCTGGACGTCCGTCGAACCGTGATGATGCGGATGGTACCAATATAAGCCGGGCGGCTGATCGCTGGGTACCGCGAACGAGTACGCAAACGAGCTGCCGGGCTGGATTGCGATCATCGTCGCGCTCGTACTGGTCGTCCCGACCGGATCGAAAAGGTGGGGCACTACTTGCACGCCGTGAACGTGTAGATTCGTCGTATTGAACCCGTGCGGGTTGTTCGTCGGATCGCCGCCCGCCGGCACGGTTGCGGACGGATTCGGGGGCAGGGTATTGACGACGTTGATGCTGAGGTTCTGCCCAGGCGTCACGCGCATCGTTGGGCCCGGAATGCTTCCGTTGTACGTCCGCGTCCGAAGGGTCCCGCCGACAAAGGAATGATTCGAGTATTGTGCTGTTAGCGTGTAGCTAGCCGCAGCTGATAGCGCGGCCGGGAGCGCGGCTGGGAGCGTGGCCGGGTTCGGGACGCCCGCGCCTCCTGAACAGCTCTCAACGGCCAAGACTCCCGCCGTCGCGGTACCGCCAATAAGAAGGTCCCGCCGCCTCAATACGGCCATGGCGAAGGGCTTTTTTGGGACACTACACCGCACCCTCCGAGCGTGCCCCGGTTAGCCGATCATCGGTAGGCGTCGAACCGACGCTGCCGGAAGGCGAACTTAACAGATGACAAAGGTGCTAACGTATGCGGTCGGGCTGCTCGGCGGGTTACTGCTTGTGACGATCATCGAGTACTTTCTGCACTCGGCGCACTTGCGATGATCGCGTTAGCTGAGGCGGTGCCCGAGATGCCAACCGTGCTCGGGACAGGGATACGGTGCCAGGCGTACGGTCGTGCGCGGGATCGCGCGCTCAGCAAGCTTCTTCGTCGCGAATGCGGTTTTCGGCGAGCCGTTCTTGTTGTAACACGACCGCGCCCCGCCGCGCTTTCGCGGCTGCTTCATGAACGCCTAGCGGGGTGGCAGAAACCGGTCGACGGCGAGGTTGATGTCAGGCCCTGGTGTCGAAGTGCGAGGCGGTGTCGGAGGTTCCGTTCCCCGTCGACGAAGAGGGGACCGAGCTGATCGAGCCCGTGGCGCCGCTTTCGGCGAGCGCGTCATTTGGCGAATCCGTCTGATTGGGCGCCGCAGCCTGGGTCATCTGGGCCTGCTGGACCGCTAGGGCCGCGATCTGCGCAAAGACCGGATTGAGCGCATCGGATCCCCCGCCGCCGTCGTTCTTACGACGGGGCTTCAAGGTGGGGGCTTCGCTCCTGCCCGGGCCGCTGATGCCTCGGACGCTGCTCATACCGAGAATATCGGAACAGGGCGGAAAAAGCTTGAGTGGCGCGCGGTCTAGCTAGTAGCGCTTATTAGTAGCGCTTAGACGTCTCACTTTCCGGTGCGCATTAGGTCGGCGGTGTGCAGCACGTAGTTGCGCGAGGCGGTTACCAGCTGCTCGATGCGCCCGAGGTCGACGCCGACTAGGCGGCCGTTTCGCTTGAGCATCTTCCCGCGAACCATCACGGTGTCGATGTTGCTGGTGTCCATTCCCTCGACGACTGCGGCGACGGGATCGTTGATCGGCATCACGTTGATGCGATCGGTACGCAGCATGACGAGGTCGGCGTCCTTCCCCGGCGTCAGCGTTCCGGTCTTGCGGTCGAGGCCGTTCGCGCGCGCGCCCTCGATCGTCGCAAGTTCCAAGACGTCGCGGGAGGTGAGCCACTTCGGCAAGTTCTGCTCGCCGGCCAGTCTGCGCACGTTGATCTGCTCGCGCTGCAGGTAGAGCGTGAGGCGAATCGTCGTGAAGAAATCGCCGGGCTCGGTCGTCTCGACATCGACGCTCAGACTGGGCCGAATCCCATGATTGATCGCGGCCTGCGTCGCCGTCAGCCCATGACCCATCGGCATCTCGCTGCCGGGCGAGAACGAGACGGTCCCGCCGCTATCGGCGACGAGCTTCCACTCCATCTCGCTGAACGCGTTGCAGTGGATGTACGTCGTATCCGCTTTGAAGAAGCCCGGGATCTTGGCGAACGGTTCGTAGAACCCGCGCTTGCCGCTCGAGCCGGCGTGGACACTGATCCGCACACCGGCCTCGCGCGCGGTCTTCCACTGCTTGAGCGTGATGTCGTCGGGACAGCTCCCCGGACCCGACGCAGCGAGCGCGAGCGTCATGAGCTGGTCGGCCGAAGAGAAGTACTGTTTTTGAACGCGAAAGATGTCGTCGGGGTATTTGCTCCGGTTGTTTACCCACCACTGCGCGGTTCCGTTCGTCGGATACCCGTAGCCGAAGACCGCACGGATCCCGGACTCGCGCAGCGCCGCGATGCACGCGTCGGCGTGTTCGGGCGTATTTTGAATGTGCGAGAAGTCGAGGATCTGGGTTATTCCGGCGTCGAGCGCCCCGAGAGCGCTGAGCAGGTTCCCGGCATAACAGTCCTGGGGCCGGTAGGACGGACCCACGCCGTAGTACACGTAGGTGAAGTAGTCGGCAAGGCTCAGATCCGGGAAGAGATTGCGCATCAGTCCTTCCCACATGTGACGATGCGTGTCGACGAAGCCCGGGATGATGATCGTATTGGAGGCATCGATGATGCGCACGCCGGTCGCGTTCAGAACCGGCTTGACATCGACGATCTTCCCACCTTCGATGAGGATGTCGCCCGTGCGAAAATCCCCGACCGCGCGGTCGAGCGTGATCACGGTACCGCCCTTGAGCAGCAGCCGATCGGTCGGAGCGGCGACCTCGTTCGCCGCGAGGACGGGGCCGCCCGGCGCGAGGGCGCCGGCCGCGCCGGCTAACGTTCCTAGCGCTCCGGCGCGCAAAAAGTCAGGTCGAGAAAAGCTTTTCATCGATAGCAGTCTCCAAACACCCTAGATCGCGCTAGTAGCGGGCAACGAGTTCGTCTTTTAGGGCGGTGCGCCAATCTAATCCGAGCGGGATTCGATGGTCGACGGGACGGACGTTTCGCGCGACCGTCGGATCGGCACCGCGTGGCATCTCGCCGCGTTCGACGGCACGCGTTGCTTCGAGGAGCAATTGCCGCATGGCGATGACGGCGCGGTCCGTCGTGCCGAGATGTTCCTTCGAACGGTCGACGATCGGACCCATGCCTTCTTGCAGCGCGAAGTCCTGTGTATTGACGCCGGTGATGCCCGTAAATGTCTTCGTCTTCTGCAGCGTACGATCGATCATGTATTCGTTGCGGGCATTGCGTTTGGAGCGATAGTCGGGCGTGAGGTCGTCCGGGCCGCGGCCGGCGCTGGTCTCTGCGCCGAGCGCTTGTTCACGCGGGAGCGGCGTCTGCGGATCGTGCGAATACATGAAATTGAACACCCAGGTCGTCTCGTCGTCGATGGGGATCCACAAGTGGCCGTCGACGCGCGGGAGATAGCCTGGTTGCAAATCGCGCCCCAATATCGTGCCGCGCATCTGGATCGACGGCATGACGTAGTGGTAGACCCGCACCCATTGGTGGTCGGGAAGCACGCGAGTGCCCGCATACCAGAAACCATACGGCGTGCGCTCGAGCTCGAGGCGCGGCACCGTGGCCTCGAAATCGCGCAGCCACGACCGATCGCCGATGTCCATGTTGTGCATGATCGTCGCGTGCGACGAATCGACGCCGCCATCGAGCGCCTGCAGCCAGTTACACTCCTCGAGCGTTTTCGAGGGATGACGATGCGACGCGGGAGCGCGGACGAACTCGAAATCCGGCGGCGGCGGCATCGTTTCGCGCGGACCCATGTACGTCCAGACGAAGCCGCCCCCTTCCCATGCCGGGTAGGCCTTGATCGTGACCTTCGTCTTGAAGAGCGAATCCGGGGGCTCCGACGGCATGTCGACGCAGGCGCCGTCGCGATCAAACTTCCATCCGTGGTAGACGCAGCGCAATCCGCACTCTTCGTTACGACCGAAGAACATCGGCGCGCGCCGGTGCGGGCAGTATGCATCGACGATCCCGACCCGGCCCTCCGTGTCGCGGAATGCGATGAGGTCTTCGTGCAGCAGACGGACGCGAACCGGCGCGCCATCGGGTTCAGCCAGCTCCTCGCTCAAGAGCGCGGGGATCCAGTAGCGCCGGAACGCTTCCCCCATCGGGGTTCCCGGCGCGACGCGGGTCAGGCGCTCGTTATCTTCTTTTGTTAACACGAATGTATGGAGGGCTCAATTCCGCTTTCTGTAAAGTGGCCCTGCATGAACCGTGCCGCAGTGATACTCATCGCCGTTGCGCTGTGCACAGCGCGACCGACAACCGGCCAAGAAATGCCGGCCCTGATGATTGCGGCGTCTACGTTCGACAGCACGACGAGCGGCCTCTATGCCGTCAACGCGGGGCTCTTTAAGAAGGCCGGGCTGAACGTTACGTTCGTAGCGATGAATCCCGCGGCCATCCTCCCCGCGCTCGCCGGCGGCACCGTCCAGATCGCCAATTCGAACCTGCTCAACGTCATTGCGGCACACGCCAGGCACGTTCCGTTTACGATCGTGGCGCCATCCGCGTTCTTTAGCGGAGCCGATATCCCGGGATACGTCGGCCTCATCGTGGCCAAAGATTCGCCGCTGCGCACCGCTCGTGACTTCAACGGAAAAACCTTTGCGGTACCCAGCATCAACGATCTCAACACCATTGCATCGAAGTCGTGGATCGACAAGAACGGCGGCAATTCGTCGTCCGTTCAATATATCGAGATGCCGCCGACCACGGCACTGCCGGCCGTCATTTCCGGCCGGGTCGACGCGACGATCCTGACCACGCCGTTTCTCATGCAGGCGCTGGATGGCGGAGCTATCCGCGTCGTCGCCGATGCCTACAGCGCCATAGCAAAGCAGTATTTGGGATTGGGGTGGATCACCACTTCGGACTACGCCGACAAAAATCGGGACGTCATCGACCGCTTCGTGCGCGTCATGCGCGATGCGGCGGTGTACTGCAATGCGCACCAAGCGGAGACGGCCGAAATGATGGCCGATCTTGCGAAACAAAGCCCCGACGTGGTGCACAAGATGCGGCGCGTGCTCTTCGCACAGTACGCGAGCGCGGCGGACATTCAACCCCTCATCGACGCCGCGGTCAAGTACAAGCTGATCGACGCGCCGTTCGACGCGAAAGAGCTGATTAGTCCCCTTGCATTGAAGCCCGCGCGTTAGACCTGGATTTTGCGTCAGTTAGGGCTGCGGGGAATTCGAATTGCCCGTATTTTAAATCGACGATCGACCGGGACGATGAGCGCTGCGATTGCTCGACCGAGTCGTAGATCACGTGCGCGAGGAGCCAATGGCCGGCGATCGTTGTGTATTCGAGCGTGAGGGTCGCGTTTGGGGCCGTAACGACGACCCGGGTGGGGAGCCATGTTGCCGGATCAAACCAGACGTCTCGATAGAGGAAGCGGTTGTGCTGCTTGGCGAGGGCTTTGACTTCGGCGCTCGCGGGTTCGAGCCGGACGTGCGTCGTGTCGTCGCCGTCATAGCTGACCGCGAAGCCCTTGATGGCCCGAACGACGACATCCACGTTCGGAGCGGGCGTTGCAAACTGATACCTGAGCGGCTCGAGATAATTCACGTGCATGACGAGCCGGCCGTTGCGCGTGCTGGGGGTAAACGACCAATTCGCGAGCGCGTCGACGGAGGGAGGGAGGCCCGGCGGGTCGGTTTGTAGACTTGCGCCGCCGTCCACGACCGCGGCCCCGTCGCGGGTGCGCAAGACGACGGAATCTTCTTCATCCCTTGGCGCGCCCGCTTCGATGGTGTGGATTGTCACCCGATAGGCTATGTAGGGCGGAGTTGCCTTAAAGGCCGCCGCGGCAGCGTTGGCGGCGTTCGCGAAGGCAGCGTCAGCAGTGATCAATCGTCATGGCATCAATTACGGGTGCTTGCGGTAGAGTCCGTCGATGTAGCCGCTCTTGTCGAGGGCCGCGACGAAGCTCGGATCGATGAAATAACTCGGCGGATGGATCTCCATCTCGCGCCACGTGTAGGTCGAGCGGACGACTTTCAAGCCGGCGGCCGACGGATAGGGCTTGCTCGGTAAGCGCGCCGCTTGATCGTAGATCGGCTCGAGCAGAGCGGGATCGCTGATCCCATACCATTTCGTCATCGCGGCGAAGGCCGCGTTCTTATCGGTCTTCAGTAGCGCAAGCGCCTCGACCGTGGATTTAATGAAGGCTGCCGCCGCCGCACGATGGGTCGGCAGCCAGGCCTTCATCGCATTGACCCCCGAGCCGAGGATGGGAATCTTGAACGTGCCGAGGTCGGCGATGTCCCGGAATCCGACCTTCGCGGCCTCGGTGCCCACGAACGCATCGCCGACAAAGGCATCGACCTTGGTCTTCGCCGCGATGTCCGGTCCGTAGACGTTGCTGAGCATGGAGACGTCGTGGACCGGATCCCAGCCCAGCCTCTTCGCGGCCACCAAGAAGACGAGTTGATCGAGTGCCCCCGGGTTGCCGTAGCCGATACGCTTCCCCTTGAGGCCGGCAAGCGATGTGATGCCGTTTCGAGCGAAAACGTGAAAGACCGCGACGTTGGAGTTGGTCGCGAGGACGATACGCTGCGGCGCGACGGCATTCGTCGTCATGCGCACGATCGTCGGGCTCCCTCCGCCGATGTTGATGTCGCCGACCACACCGCTCTTGATGAATTCCGGCGGGACGATGACGCCGGCTTGGCGCACCGCTTCGGCAGCCGCGGGTGTGATGAACTGCGTCACGGTGAGACCGTTTCGGGTGTAGATTCCGCTTTCGGCCGCGACGATGAAGGGCAGTTTGGTTGCAGAGACGTCGCCGAGCTCGACGGTGAGCACCATCCCCGCATCCTGAGCGCGCGCAGCGCCGGGCCACGATAGTAGAACGACGAGCAGAAGCAACAGCAACGATCGCTTCATGGACTGCGCCGCTTGGGTTGACCATCCCGCGATCGGATGTTGACCACGTTCTTGCGAGATTGGGCCGGCGGCTTGCCATATGCGGCCTCGTAGTAGGTGTCTCTGAGGTTCCCAAGTTGCAGATCGCGCTGAACCGGCTCACCATCTCCACGATACACCGTTAGGCCTCTGAGGAGCTCGACGTAGCGCGATAGCCTCTCGTTTTTCCAGTCCGAGATCTTCCAGCGCTGCGGAGCCATGACGGTATAGTCGTAGTCCGGCAAGGACTTCACTTTGCCGGTCAGGGGCGTGAGCTTGACGCGGAATCCCTCACGCTCGAAGATCTGCTTCTCGACTGCTGCGATCGTAGCCATCTTGCTCGCTCGTACCGAATTCGCCGTGGATCGTCCTTCCGGCACGGCAAGTAAACCAGCAACTTGTGCTAAAGGAGGCTGCATGAGCGAAATACGAGTCATCATCAACGTGACGACGGCGAGCGCGGAGGCAGCCGAGACAGAAATTCGCGAACGCATCGCGCGCTGCCGCGCAACCGAGGCCGACGAGCCGGGTTGCGCCCAGTTCGAGGTCTTTCGCAGCGCCATGCGTCCCCAGTGTTACGTCATCCTCGAGCACTGGAAAAGTGAAGCGGCTTTTGATACACACTGGAAGCTCAATCGCTCGGGCACCAGGCCGCCGGCGCCGGCGACTGATGGCCGCACGTCGCAGGCCGAATTCTACAGGTACCAGGTTTTTCGGCAAGTTGAGGGCGTCTACACGCCAATCGACGCCGACGCGCCGAAGGTTCACAGCCCGACCGAAGGAATTCGCTGGCCCTAGCTTATGGTAGGCCCTAAATGCAGAGGGGCTTAATCTCGGCCACCAATTGCTTCAGGCGAGTATCCGGGTCTGCCGAACAGTCGGCGATGAAGTGGATCGGCATTTCGCGGAGGATGTACGCATTCTTGTCGCGCTCGTTGAGATGATCCAGAAGCTGTTGCCGGATATCGTCGGCCTTTCCGACGTACACGCATGCCTCGGTATTGTACAGAGCGTAAACGCCCTTCTGCCCCCGACTGATGCGTTCGATCCCTTGCCGCGTGAAAGGCCTCGGTTCTTGCTCCAAAAACGGCATTGTCTAAGCACCCTTCGCAGTGCGCGTTACCGTTACGATGGGCGGAATGGCGGACGTCACGGGCTGAACGTACGTGGGCGCAAAGGGCAACGACGCCGCCGGCGCCAGTAAGGCCGCTGCGACATACGATTGCGCCAAGGTGTTGTCGACCGTGATCGCAGCTTGTTGGGCGATTTGCGCGATCGCGGGATTCGCAAAGGGCGCGACCGGCGTCGTCGTTGCGGTCGCGACCGCTTGAAGTGCTGCTGCGGCGCTAGCTGCGTCCGGCTTGCGGCGGACGCCATTGAGGAACGGACTCAGCGCGTAAACGCTGCCGCCTCCTCCAACTGGGCCGATCGCGGAAATATTCATGCTAGGCTTATACCCGCAATCCACACTTCTACCCGAAATGGCGGTCCTCTGTGCTCCGTGCCACGCTATAATCGAAGACATGCCGCTAGAGATTGAGGCCGCCTACGTCTGTCCGACTTGCTTAAGAATTCCGACTCAGGAAGCCAGGAGTCCCGGCCGGGCAAGCCAACATTCGGCGCATGAAAAGATTAGCGTCTCTCCTTGCAGTCGCGCTGGTCGCCAGCGCGCTTCCAGCCCTAGCTCAAGCGCCTGCGGGTGGACCGCCACCGGCGCGCATTCGCGGAACGATCACCGCAGTCAATGGGAATACCCTGACCGTCAGTACGGCCAACGGCCCTGCCAAGGTGACGTTGGCACCGGATGCGACGGTCCGCGTGGTCACGAAGTTGAGTCTCGCAGATATCAAGGAAGGGTCGTACGTCGGCGTCACGTCGGTACTTAATCCGGACGGGACCGCGGTCGCCAAAGAAGTCCACGTTTTCCCGCCCGCATTAGCAGCCCAAAAACCGGGCGAAGGCTCTCGCCCTTGGGATCTCTATCCGCAAAGCACGATGACCAACGCGACGATCACGGCCGCGACCCCCGGTAAGGTCGCGAACATCGAAAATCGCACGATCACGCTGACGTACCCCACCGGCGCAAAGACAATCGTCGTACCCGCGAACACACCGATCGTGACCTATGCCAATGCTGACACATCGGCGCTTACGCCTGGGACGAAGATCGTCATCATCGCGGCAGTTCCGACAGCCGACGGTTACACGACAACGAGCGTTACCGCGGGACGCAACGGCGTCGATCCACCGATGTAAGCACTAGGCTCACGGGAGGTACGATCCTATGAACACACTTGCTCGCGGCGACTTCATGAAAATCTCGGGGGCGCTGGGCGCGGGTCTCGTGCTCGGTGTTCGTCTCCCCTCTCAGGCTGCGGCCGACATTTTCCGGCCGAGTGCGTTCGTCCAGGTCCATCCCGACGGCACCGTCTCGATCTTCCTTAATAAGTCGGAGATGGGGCAGGGTGTCATGACCGGATTCTCCACGCTGCTGGCCGACGAGCTCGACGTAGCATTTAGCCGCGTGCGCGTCGAGTTCGCGCTTGCCGATCCGATGTATAACGACCCCGTTTCGCACGGGATGAGTACGGGCGGAAGCACGAGCACGCCGCATATGTGGATCCCGATGCGCACGGCCGGGGCGACCGCGCGCGCGATGCTCGTGAGCGCCGCTGCGCAGCAGTGGGGTGTCGATCCGGCGACATGCGTGACGAGTGAGGGGACCGTACGCCACGCGGCATCCGGACGCAGTGCGAGTTACGGCAGCCTCGTCCGCGCAGCGTCGGCGCTCCCCGTGCCGCAAAACGTCGCGCTGAAGACTCCCGACAAATTTACGTTGATCGGCAAGCAACAAGCCCGGATCGATGTTCCGCTCAAGGTCAACGGCAGGGCGAAGTATGGTATGGACGTGCGGCTGCCGGGAATGCTCTATGCGGCGGTCGCGAAGCCTCCGGTGTTCGGCAGCAAGCTGAGACGATTTGATGCGACGAAGGCCAAGACGATGAAGGGCGTTCGCGACGTGTTTCCGATTTCGTCCGGCGTCGCGGTCGTCGCAGGCGATACGTGGACGGCGCAGCAGGCGAAGTATGCGCTCTCAACCGAGTGGGACGAGGGACCGGTCGCGCAGTTGAGCACTGCCGGACTGTTCGCGGAGGCAGAGGAGCTCGCGAAGAGCACCGGGATCGTTGCGAAGAACGTCGGCAACGTCGACGCAGCCCAAGGGACCGCAATCGCTGCGGTCTACCGAGGGCCATTCCTCGCACATGCAGCGATGGAGCCAATGAATGCGACCGCTTGGGTGCGCGACGGACGCTGCGAAGTATGGGCTCCAACCCAAGTGCAACTGTTGTCGCGTGCGACAGCGGCAAAAGCAAGTGGGTTACCCGTCGAGCAATGCGTGATCCATACAACGTTTCTTGGCGGCGGATTCGGCCGCCGGCTGCAGGCTGACTACGTCGCCGATGCGGTCGAGGTTGCGAAGAAGGTAGGTGTCCCGGTGAAGGTCGTCTGGTCGCGTGAAGACGACATACAACACGATTTCTACCGGCCGATGAGCCTCAACGCCGTCCGCGGCGTCCTGGACTCCGGCGGCAAGCTCGTTGCCCTCAGCCATAAGGTCGTCTCGCCGTCGATTGCGCGTTATCGCAACCCGCAGCTCCCCGCGACAACCGTGGACAACTCGGCTGTGAACGGCGTCGCGAACATCGTCTACGACCTTCCGAATTTCCGCGCGGCATATGTCGCGCAGGATCATGGCATCCCGGTCGGTCCTTGGCGCGCCCCAGGTGCGAATTGGAACACGTTCGTTACCGAGTCGTTCATCGACGAGCTCGCGCAGGCGGCGAAGCGCGACCCGATCGAGTTTCGGCTCGCACTCCTGGGAAAGTCGCCGCGTGCCGCCGCTGTGCTCAAGCTCGTAGCCGACAAGGTCTGGGGCAAGCCGTTGCCCGGGACGCATCAGGGCGTCGCCGTTGCTTTCTGGAACGGCAGCTACGGTGCGCTCGTCGCGGACGTCGAAATGGAGGGGAAGACACCGCGCGTCAAACGCGCTGCGATGGCCGTCGATTGCGGCCTCGTGATCAATCCCAAGATCGTCGTCGCGCAAACGGAGAGCGCGATCAACTACGGGCTCGCGGCCGCACTGAGCGGCAAGATCACCCTGCGCAACGGCCGCGTTGAGCAGAACAACTTCAACGACTACACGGTTCTGCGTATGCCAGACGCGCCGCGCATCGACATCTTCGTCGTTCCGAGCCAGGTCGATCCGACCGGGATCGGC
>Ga0209415_10001390_pt1 | contig 46386 bp, 32 predicted proteins | sample PeaSoiSIISIP2007_FD_187696 | JGI IMG/M metagenome (GOLD analysis project Ga0209415, IMG submission 187696) | Peat soil microbial communities from Weissenstadt, Germany - SII-SIP-2007 (SPAdes) (version 2) | ecosystem: Environmental > Terrestrial > Soil > Wetlands > Peat | place: Germany... | reverse complement strand
GACCACCCGTAGCACGAACAGGCCGAGGGCGCCGACGACAACCCACAGCACGATCGGTGTTGAATCCATCCGCGCACCCTCCGTCGTTGACGTGTGATCGGGAGTCCTGGAGCTACACCTTCAACATGAACGCTCACCGGTGGTGAAACGTACAACAGCGCAACGGGCGTCGAAGCAGAGTGTCAGGCTGTCAGAACTCCCGGCGGATCTCGGGTACGCCGGCGAGGTCGCACCAGTATGCGAACGTTCGCCTTGCGTCGTAGGGCCGCACGCCAACCCCATACACGGGATGCCGATCGGAACCGCAGGAGGATCCCGAAGGTCGCCCCGCGACCGATGGTGTCGCGCTGTACTTGGTACCCTCAACGCCATGTATGGATAGCGAAGGGCTCTGATGTTCAACCGAGGGGAGGTTCTCCTCATCGACCCGCGCGACAGCGCGGCGGAGAAACTGGGGCAACGGCCATGACGACTATCGGAATCATCGGCGCCGGACATATTGGGAGCCAGATTGCTCGACTCTCGCTGGCAAACGGGTACGATGTTGTAATCAGCAATTCTCGCGGGCCGGAAACGTTGGCCGAGCTCATCGCGGAGCTAGGTCCACGAGCGCGCGCGGCGACCGCCGTCGAAGCAGCAAGGGCGGGAGAGATTGTTGTGGTCTCTGTGCCCCTGAAGCATTACCGAAGCGTGCCCGTCGAGCCGCTGGCGGGCAAGATCGTCATCGACACCAACAACTACTACCCTCAGCGGGACGGCCACGTCCTGGAACTCGACAACGAGTCGACCACCACGTCAGAGCTCCTGCAGGCGCATCTGCCACGCTCGAAGGTCGTCAAGGCCTTCAATCATATCTACGCCGCTGCGCTGACCACGGACGGACAAGTAGCCGGCACCGCGAATCGCCGCGCCCTGGTCATCGCCGGCAACGACACAGACGCGAAGGCCAGAGTGACCGCCTTGCTCAACGAGTTCGGTTTCGATACGGTGGACGCAGGTCCGCTGAAGGAGGGGTGGCGTATCCAGCGGGATACCCCTGGCTATGGTCCACGTCGCACGGCAGCTCAACTGCGCCAGGACTTAGCGGCGGCCAAACGGTACGCGGATCAGCGAGCCCGAGGTGGCGCCGAATAGCTCGTCGACCGTTTGCCTAGGTCCGACAGCGATCCCACATCGGTCCCATCAACGGGGCCGCGGTCTTTAACCATAATGGTCAAGCCATTGGAGTCAGCAAGTGTTTGACTTGACAAAGTTAGTAAAGTCAAGTAGGTTCCACGCAGCTTGGAATCACCAGCCAGCTTGGAATCTCCAGCAGCTGCGCCGTTTTGCAGGAGTCGCAAAGGAGTCCCCATATGTTCGGTACGACAACGAGAGATTCAATGCTCGATCTGCTGTATCACCTGCAGCGCCGGTCGGGCCAGACCTTCAACGAGCCCTTTCGAGCGTTTGACGGGTCGGTACCGGAGGTCACGATGGCTGCCTGGCAGCCCGTTGTGGATATCTTCGAGGAGGCCGAGGCGATCCGCCTAGTGGCGGAGGTCCCCGGCGTGAGTCCGGAGGACGTAAGGATCTCGGTGGAGGGAAACCTCCTGACGGTCGGCGGCGTGAAGGAGCAGGTGACGGGATCGAAGGCCGAGAAGGTCCACCGTAATGAGCGGACCTACGGCGCTTTTGAGCGGACGTTTACGCTGGGCGCGTCGATCGATCCTAGCACGATCAAAGCGACCTACACGCTCGGCGTCCTGACCATCACGCTCCCGAAGGCAGAGACGTCCAAACCGCATCTGATCAAGGTGGAAGTCGCGGCAGCGAAGGCGTTGTTGCCAGCCTGACCACACAGCGCAGCACGGTGGTGTCCGGTTGGTTTGGCAAGTCCCGTTATTGGTGCTGGATAGCCCGGGCACCGATGCTCGGAACCCTCTGAAAAGCTGACGATTTGCCATCTGCGGAATGTCTCGAATGGGGTTCAGAGGGTCGGCGGCTTTACCTCGGGTGACGGTTCTGTGACGGTTTCGGCGCGCGATTCTTGACGTTTGCGGTAGCATCGCTGGTGCACCATCAGCTAAGTACTTGTCTTGCTCCGCCCACGTCCACGTGCGCAAAGCATCGAGGCGTGACGCATGTCTTTCGCCGCTTGTTCAAGCAGGTGATGTTGCGGTAGAGACTGACGGCCTGGCAGCAGAAGGACGGCGCGTCGTGGCTAGCGGGTAGGTAGCCCGGGCGGGAGGAATCGTACCCGGCCCTCCTCCACCGGTCGCATGAAGCTTTCTTCCGCTCGGCCTCATCTCTTCTTCGACGTCCCCTCGTAATTGATGAGTGCGCGCCTCACTACGTTCCGCTTCTCAGCGCAGGGAGAAAACCGTGAAAGAGCCTACCGTCGTTCAGAAACCCGGCCGGAGGCCGTCAATTCGCCTCGTCAGGGCCGATCAAATGTTCGAGGATATGAAGGACACGTTTGATGCCATCGCTCGTCGCGCGTTCGAGATCTTTGACGCGAAGGGTCGCCGCCTGGGGTATGACCTGGACGACTGGTTCCAAGCCGAAGCCGAACTACTCCAGCCGGTCAATCTCAACATCTCCGAGACGGATGGCGCGCTGACGGCTCGTGCCGAAGTGCCTGGCTTCAGCGAGAAGGACATCGAGGTCACGGTCGAGCCCCAGCGTCTGACGATCAGCGGGCGGCACGAGTCGACCGAACAGCGGAATGAGGGGAAGACGGCATACACGCAGCGCCACTCGAATGCGTTCTACCGAGTGATGGATCTGCCCGCCGCGGTCGATACGACGAGCAGCGCACTCACGGCGACCTATGATAGGCATGTCCTCACGATCACGCTCCCGAAGGTCGCCCAGGCCACCAGGCGGCAGATCAAGGTGGAACCAAAGTCAGCGTAAGGGGCTCGCGGGCCGCCATAGGTGGTGTTGGTGTTGGGAGCGGCACAGGATTCCGCATTGTCGCCTCGGCACCGACCTGCCATCCGGGGAACGCCGATTCGTCCGCAACGCCGGCGCAGTGGAGGGTCCGCCCTTAGCGCGCGCCCTCCTCAATAGTGCCGAGCAAGCGGAGCAGGCCGTCCAGGGTGGTGAGCGGATGAGGGGGGCACCCCGGCACCCACAGGTCCACTCGCAGCATATCCCCTACACCATTACTCACTTCCGGGCTGCCGGCAAACGGGCCCCCGCTGATTGCGCAGGCCCCGACCGCAATGACGAGCTTCGGAGGCGGCACCGCCTCGTAGGTCCGCTCGAGGGCGCCCCGCATATTCCGGTTGATCGCTCCAGTCACGACGATGCCGTCGGCATGGCGTGGCGAGGCGACGAACTGGATGCCGAACCGCGCCATGTCGAATACGACGTTGCCCAGCGCCACGAGCTCAGATTCACATCCGTTGCAGCTTCCCGCCACGACCGACCGGAGTCGGAGCGAGCGCGCAAACAGCTTTCGGGCTCGCTCCTGGAGCGCGCGTGCCAGCTCGACTTCGCCGGTTGGGCTCACCAGCACGTTGCGCGTCGACGTGGCCATGCGATAGTCCCGACTGTACGTGATTGCGCCGGCCCGGCAGGCACTCGCCTCCTCCGGACTGAAGAGACACGCACCCAGATCGAGCGCCACGTCTCCCTTCGGCTCCATGGTCAGACAGCCCGAGGGTGATCGGCGCACGCATTGCCGACACCCGTCTTCACACTGGTCCGGATCGCGCACCGGACGGCCGCGGAACCGCTCCGGGAACTCTGTTCCGTCGCGCGGGAAGGGAGACGTGCGGATCCCCTGCTGTACCCTCGTTCTCAGCCAATCAAGCACCGCGAGCTCCCCTCAGTCACAGATCGTGTCCGGCATACGACAGATTGAAGCTCTTGTTGCACAGCGGAAAGTCGGAGATCTCGTTTCCCGGAAGCGCGAGCCCCACCGCGGTCCAGTTGTGGAATGATGGGTCAGTCACTTTGTGCCGCCGGACCCGCCCGACATCGTCCGTGATCACTACGTGGAGGATTTCCCCTCGCCATCCCTCGACCATCGCGACCGCCAATTCGTTCGGTTGCAAGGCGCCGCAGTCGACCCGTACCGGACCCTTGGGGAGGGCACCGAGCTGCTCGACAGTGAACTCGAGCGACCGCTCGATCTCGAGCCGCCGCACGAGCGCGCGTGCCAGGACGTCGCCGGCCCACGCCGTGGCCACCGGGATGTGCGCGAACCGGAAAATCCCCCAGGGGTGATCGTGCCGGACGTCGCGTGGCAGCTCGCGCGCGCGCGCGACCGGTCCGACAAAGCCGTACTCGACACTCGCCCCGCGGGGCACGACGCCCACACCGTCGAACCGTGCCTGCACCGACCCACTCTCGAACATCAGCGTCAGCACTGGATTGAGCTCTTCCCGCAGACGCAGGAGGCGGTCCCGCATCGCGGTCGCTAGCGCCTCTGTGATGTCGAACCCCGCGCCGCCGGGCCGTACGAGACCTCGACCGTAGCGATTGCCGCAGAGTGTCATCAGGAGATTAAGACACTCTCCGCGCATCCGGCCCAGGTACGACGCCGCCGGTTGGAACGCGACGTCGCCTGCCATGGCGCCTAGGTCGCCGATGTGGTTCGCCAGGCGCTCGAGCTCGAGGGCGATCCCGCGCACCGTTTGCGCGCGCGGGGTCTTCCGGCTTCGCGCCAGCGCCTCGATCGCGCCACAGTACGCCCCCGCGTGACCGATCACGGTATCTCCCGCAATCGCCTCGGCGACGAGCATGGCGCGGTCGCGGTCGAGCCGCTCGAGGAGCCGCTCCACGCCGCGGTGCTGATACCCGAGCATGATCTCGAGGGACAACACCTGCTCGCCGTGCGCCTGAAAGCGGAAATGGCCGGGCTCGATGATCCCGGCGTGCACCGGGCCGACCGCGACCTCGTGGGCCTCCTCCCCCTCGAGTCGGAAGAACGGATACGCCTCGCGGTCCAGCGGGTGGACCCGCCGGCCCGATGGGAGGTGATCCGGGGGATGCCGTCGCAGGGGCTTCAACCAGGGATGGCCCTCCGGTACCACGCCGCATTGCTCGGCGATCTCCCGCTCGAACACCTGCGCCTGGGGGCATGCGATCGAGAGCGATGGGTAGCGGTCGCCGACGACCGTGCTGGTCGCGTGGAGGTCCCCAGCCGCGTCGTCGGCCATGATCGCGACGAGACGTGTCTCATCGGGTCCCTCCGGCATGCCGAAGAGGGAGGCGATGCGCGCGCCGTCGGCCACCGCCTCGAGCACCGACTCCCGAAACCGCTCCACCGCCTCGACCGGGACGGACCCAACTGGGATGGCGCGCCGGTTCCGCAGACCGAAATCAGGAGACCGGCTCAGGGAGCCGTCCCCCCGAGTGCGACGGCGGCCTGAGTGAGGACGTCGTGCAGCGGGCCCGGGATGTAGACGCCCAGCATCAGGACGGTGGCAGCGAGTGCGACGGGACCCAGCACGAGCCAACCGCTCTCGCGGACGGGAACGCTGCCCGGGTCGGGCACCCCGAGCGCCATGCCCAGCACGAGCACCGCCATGCCGACGAAAATGATCGCGAGCAAGAGAAGCATGACCGCGGCGATCCAGGGGTGCCCGGCGTTGATCGCCGCGCGCAGGATCGTGAACTCGCTCATGAACTGCCCGAACGGCGGCGAGCCCGTAACGGCGAAGAGGCCCAGGACGAGGAGTCCGGCCGAGACGGGGAGCGTGCGCACCAGTCCCCGATTGCCGGTCGCGCTCGAGCTCCCGGTGGCGAGGACCACATTGCCGGCGGCGAGAAACATCCAACTCTTGGATAGGCCGTTGTTGATCAGATGGAGCATGCTACCATACGCCCCGACCCCGCCGAGCCCGAGCCCGAGCACCAGCAGCCCCATGTGCTCCACGCTCGAATAGGCGAGTAGGCGCTTCAAGTCGCTCTGGCCGACGATGAACACCGCTGCAACCGCGAGCGAGAGTAGGCCGAATCCGATCAACACCGGTTGCGCGAACGGCCCGAGCCCCGCGGCCATCGCCACTTGAGTTATGCGCGCGATGCCGAGGAAGGCGCAGCTCGTGAGCGCCCCGGCCATGAGACCGCTCACGAGACTGGGGGCCTCCCCGTAGGTGTCGGGTTTCCAGGTGTGCATCGGGGCGAGCCCCATCTTCGTGCCGAAGCCCACGAGGAGGAACAGAAACGCCGCGCGCAGCCACGCGGGATGAAGCTCTCGCGCGTGCGCCACGAGATCGGGAAGGACGAGGGGGCGCCCCGGGACGTCCCCCTGCGCACTCGCTAGGAAAAACGTGCCCAGGAGCGCGAGCGCGATCCCGACCGATGAGATAACGAGGTACTTCCAGGTCGCCTCCAGGGAGCGCCGATCGCGGCGCAGGAACACAAGTGGCGCGACGGACAGCGTCGTTGCTTCCATCCCGACCCAGAGCATTGCCAGGTGCTGGGCGAGCGCCACCACCGACGCCGCGCTGAGGAACGCCATCAGGCACCCGGCGAAGACGCGGCCGCTGCTCGGTGGCTCGCGTCGCAGATATCCCACCGCGTAGGTCACGGTGACGAGGAACAGGATGCTCGTCAGCGTGAGCACGGTGAGGCCGAGCGGATCCACCGCGAACCAGCCGCCGAGCGTCCCGGACTCCGGGGCGATCCAGAGCGACCCGACCAGTCCCAGGTGCGCGAGCGCCACCGCGGCCAGCAGGGCGACCGGGACGCGGCGCCCGCGGAACGCCGGCACGCTCAGCACCGCGAGTGCTACAAGCAGAGGGAGCGCACCGATCACTAGCAGGCGCATCAGTCGGTCAATTCCGCCAGCCGGGTAGAATCGAGCGAGTCGAACTCACGATTGATGTGAAACACCACGATCCCCATGATGAACACGCCGACGAACACGTCGAGCAGCACACCAAGCTCGATCAAGAACGGCACGCTTTCAGTCTGGGTCAGCCCGAAGAGATAGATCCCGTTTTCGAGTATGAGGTAGCCGATCACTTGCATCAGCGCCTTGCGGCGCGTGGTAAGCACGATGAAGCCGATCATCAGGGTCGCCAGCGACACCGGGACGAGCAGCGGCTGCGTCGTCGCGGGCAGGGGCAGACGCGAGGCGATGGCGAATGCGAGAGCGACCGCGAGCACACCCAGCAGCTGGGACGCAATGAACCCAACCAGGGGCTCGATCTCCCGGCGCACCGCCGCTTCGCGGATCGCCCGCCCCAGGAGCCAGGGTAGGACGATCGCTTTGACCACGATCGTGCCCACGCCAAGGCTCACGGCGTGTACTGAAAGCTGCGGCGCCACCAGTACCGGGAGCAATCCGAGGAGGAGCCCCTGCGCCGCGATCCCGCGGATGCAGCTCGAGAGCCGCGTCGTCCCGAGGACCGCAAGGTCCGAGAGCACGACAAACAGGAGGACGAGCTGGGCGGCGCTGTACACGATCAGCGGAGCTCGAGGATGATGCCGAACAGTGCGAGTGCGCCCGCTCCGACCAGGAGCTGCGGGACGCGGGTGAGCCGGAGTCGCGCGGTCACCGACTCCACCACACCCACGAGGACGGCCACCACCCCGAGTCCCGCGAACAGGACGGCGACCGCCACGGGCCCTGAGAGCTCTGCGCGGGGGGAGAAGATGCTCACGACCAGTACGCCGAAGAGTGCGAGCTTGAGGGCGCTACCGTACAGGATCAGCGCGAGATCGGGCCCGCTGTGGTCGAGGACGATCACCTCGTGGATCATCGTGAGCTCGAGGTGGGTCGCCGGGTCATCCACCGGCACGCGGCAGTTCTCGGCCAACAGGAGCACGAAGAGACTCGTGCCCACGAGGCACAGCGTCGCGCCGGATCGGGGCCACGCCGCGGCGAGCGGCGTGCCCAACATCCCACTGAGCGTGAGATCCCCCGTCGCCAGCACCAGGGCGATGAAGCAGAGGAACAACGTCGGTTCAGCAAAGCTCGCGATCGTGACCTCACGGCTCGCCCCCATTCCTTCGAAGCTTGAACCGGTGTCCATCCCCGCGAGCACGAGGGCGAACCGGCCGAGCGCCAGCAGCCCGGCGAAGGCAATCACGTCGCCTGCGAAGGTCGCCGGCGCGCTCCGCCCATCGAGCGGCAGGAATAATGCCGCTACCAAGAGCGACACGAGCGCGACGAGCGGCCCTGCGCGGAATACCCAGGTCGTCGTTCGGCTGTAGACGGTCCCCTTCCGCACGAGTTTCCAGAGGTCGGAGTACAGCTGCAGCACCGGCGGCCCCCGCCGTCCCGTCAACAGCGATTTGGTCTTGACGACGATGCCGGGCAGCGCCGGCGCCACGACGGCCAAAAGGGCGAGTGCCACGAGCGATTCTTGCGTCACGGACCCCTCCCGGCCGCGAGGAGGTAGAGCAGCACGGCGATGACGGCGGTTGCGATGTAGAGCAGGTAGCGCGACAACCCGCCACGCTGGATCGGCCGCAGTCGGGAGGCCGCGGCGCTGACGCCGCGCCACATGGGTATCATCACCCGGTCCAGGACTGGATCGAAGGCGTGGGTGGCGAAGCTGGACGCGGTGTGGTCGGCACGCGTCCCGGCGAACGACCCGAACGTGGCCAGGAGCGGAGCGGCGAAGGAGGACGCCGTGTACGCCATCCGAGGCGTGGGCGTCGCGAAGCCGCATCCCCACGTCACCGCCTCGAGCGGCCGTCGCCGGCCGGTGTACACGCGGTGCCACAGCCACGCCCCGAGCAAGCTTGCAGCCAGCGCCAGGGCGAACACGGTGGCGGTAACGGCCGACACCTCGGGCTCGGCTCCACTACCTGCGACGAGCCCGCCCACCCGAAGCGCCGGCGGCACGACGGCGACGGGCAACAGCCCGATCGCGACGCAGAGGGCGGCGAGGCCAACCGGCGGGAGGATCATCCCGCGCCCGGACTCGCGCGCCGCTGCCGCTCCCTCGTCTCGCGGGGTGCCGAGATAGATGACACCCACGACTTTCGCGAAGCAGGCGAGCGCCAAGGCCCCCATCAGGCTGAGCGGAACGGCGGTGAGCACGGCGAGCTGCATCGCACCGCGCGCGCTCCCGCCCCGGAGGAGCGCTTGGTAGATCACCCATTCACTCACGAACCCGTTGAGCGGCGGGAGCCCGACGATCGCCGCCGCCCCGACCAAGAAGGCTGCGGCCGTCGCGGGCATGCGCCGCGCGAGCCCGCCCATCCGGTCGATATCGCGGGTCCCCGTAGCATGAGTTACCGAGCCGGCACTGAGGAAGAGCAGACTCTTGAACACGGCGTGATTGAGCGTGTGGAGCGCCGCTCCGGCGAAGCCGAGCACCGCGACTACCGGGTGTCCGTAGGCGAGGCCCAGCGCGCCCGCACCGATGCCAAGGAGGATGATGCCGATGTTCTCGACACTGTGGAAGGCAAGCAGCCGCTTGATGTCGTGCTGGGCGAGCGCCCACACGACGCCGAGCACGCCGGAGCCCGCGCCGATCGCGAGCACGAGCCATCCCCACCAGGCCGGTGGCGCCCCGAACATCAGGACCGTTCGCATGAGTCCGTAGACTCCCATCTTGATGACGACGCCGGACATGAGCGCGGAGACGTGCACCGGCGCGGCACCATGGGCTTCAGGGAGCCAGATATGAAACGGCACGGCGCCTGCCTTCAGGCCGAAGGCCACGAGCGCGAGCGCTAGGATAATCCCGCTTCGGGCATCCGAGAACGGTGGGTGCGCGGCGAGGGCAGCAAAACTGAGATCGCCCGTGGCACCCGCCCAAGTGGCGAAGAACGCGAGCAGGAGCAGCGTGCCGACATGTGTCGCGACGAGATAGATCAGGCCGGCGCGGCGCACCTCGGGGCGCTCATGCTCGAAGACCACGAGGAGATAGGCCACCACCGCCATCACTTCCCACGCGATGAGAAACGGCACCGCGGCGCGGGCGACGACCGTGAGGGCGAGTGCGGTGATGAGCAGGGTGAGCAACAGATGGGCCGCGGCGACGGCGCGGTGGCCGCGCTCAGGCGCGAGATAGGCGAGTCCGTAGAACGCGCACGCGGCGCCCACGATCAGAATCGCGAGCAGGAACACGGCCGAGAGGGCATCGAGGCCGAAGACCCACGCGCCGAATGGCGCCGCTACGAACCGCAGCTCCGCCACCGTGCCACCGGCCAACACCTCGACGGCCGGTACCGCGCCCGTAACGCAGCCCGCGCCGAGCAAAACGCGAAACAGCATCTCCCCGGCGGCCGGTTGGCGGGACAAACCGCCGGCCATGCCAGCCAGCACGATCAGGCAGAGACTGACCGCCACGAGCGTCACCGACGCGCGCCCGGCAGGAATAGGAGAGCCAGGACCGCGAGCACGGTCGCGCCGATATAGAGAAGGGAGCCCGTCACCCGGGCATGATGGGATCCGCGCAGCCGCCGGCCGGCTCGGGCGATCCACGCAAACAGCGGCACGTAGAGCCCAACCAGCGCCCGGTCTTCGGTTTCGTTACGAAGCAGCGGCTGCAGCATGCGCGTCATCGGGTTGGAGAACGACATCCCCGTGTACTGCATCGAGACCGTGGGGGCCGAGTACCCGCACGCCCACGTGGTGCTTGGCGGCGCGGGCGCGCGCCGTACGGTTCGCCGGAGCGTGACGAGCAGGGCGAGCCCCCCCACGATGAGCGGGAGCATCATCGCGAGCGGCCGGAGCACGCCTTCGGGCGTTTGCGCGTCTGCGGCTGGCGCGATGAGGGTGACAGCGCCGGTCAGGAGCGCCGCGGTGCGACTCGGCATCGCCCCGACGATAAGACAGGACCCAGCGAACAGCAGGAGCGGCAGTGCCATCGCCCAACCCGGACGCGGTGCGGCCTCCGCCGTCGTGGTGCGCGGCGAGCCCGCGAGCCCGACGCCCACGAGGCGTACGAAGCACAGCACTCCGAGCCCACCCACGAGTGCGATGGCAACAACGCCGCCCAGTGCCGCGGCCCGGGCGACACCCCGCAGCGCGACGGTCCCGAACAACAGGGCGCGGACAAGTAACCATTCGCTCGTGAACATGTTGAGCCCGGGGAGCGAAGCCATCGCGGCTGCACCGATGCAGAGCGTTGTGGCGACGAGTGGCCAGCGGCGCAGGAACCCCCCGAGGGCGTCGAGGCTCCGAGTCCCGGCTCCTTGCGCGATCGCGCCAAATCCGAGGAAGAGCAGCGCCTTCGCGAGCGCATGGTTCCAGAGGTGGAGCAGCGCCGCGGTCCAGGCGAGGCCCGCGAGCACGGGCTGACCGAGGGCAGTGGCCAGGAGGCCCAACCCCATCGCGAGGGTCACGAGCCCGGCGTTCTCGACGGTCGAGTATGCCAGCACCCGCTTCACGTCGCGCTGCGCGATGGCGAAGGCGACGCCACCCGCCGCGCCTATCACGCCCAGGACGATCAGGAGGTATCCCCACCACAAGGCCGGCGGCCCGAACAGTGGAATGAATCGGGCTAGGCCGTAGAACCCCATCGTGATCATGACCGCCGACATGAGGGCAGACACGTGGGACGGCGCGGCGGGATGGGCATCCGGCAACCACACGTGCAGCGGCACGATCCCGGCCTTGGTGCCGAAACCGATCAGGGCGAGGCTAAAGAGCAGTCCGGGCGGGACCGCCGCCCCCGTCTCGAGGAACAGAGCAAGCAGGACGAGCGCCGCGGTCGCGATATGCGCCGCGATGAGGTACTGCAGTCCTGCCGCGCGGACGGCGGGGTCCTCGTGATCCGCCACCACGAGCGCCCACGAGCTCAGCGTCATCAGCTCCCACGCGACAACGAGCAGGACGACGTCATTCGCGGCGACGACGAGCGTCATGCCAGCCAGCAGCAGGTTATAGGCCGCGAGCGATGGGCCAATCGGTCGCCCATGTGCGTGCCGCCGGAGGTAGGCGACGCCGTACACTGCGCACAGGCCCCCCACCGCCGCGAGCGGCAACAGGAAGACAGCTGCGAGCGGATCGAGTCGCAGCGCGAGCACGCCCGCCGGCACACTCCACGTCGCGCGCCAGATCTGTGGTAGAGGGGCGGCGAGCGCCCGAGTGCCCGCCCACCCCACCGCGGCCGCGCCAGAGATCGCCCCACCGGTGCCGCACAGCACGCCCGCCGCGCGCCGTCCGAGCAGCAGCCCACCGCACGTCCCCGCGGCCCAACATCCAAACGCGATCCCGAGCGCGCCCACTCCGCTATGCCTCGCCGTCCGGCACTCGCAACACGCCGCTCGCTCGCCCTTCGACCGCCCGCACCCGGGCGAGGATGTCGTCCGCGGGCGCTCGCCGCTGCAGAAGACGGCGCAGTTCTTCGTCGTGGAGCGCGAACCCCAATTGACCGAGGATGCGGAGGTGTCCCGGCACGTTGATGCTGATTACGGTGAAGAGCGCGTGGACCGGCTGACCATCTAATGCGTCGAAGTCCACCGGGTGGCGCAACAGACACAAAGTTATGAACGGGGCTGTGACCTGCAGCAGGATGGGGTTCCGCACGTGCGGGATCGCGATCCCATCGCCGATCCCGGTTGAGCCAAGCGCCTCCCGCGCTTCCAGCGTGGTCGCCAGGAAGTCGCGATCGATCTCAGCCGGCAGGGGGAGGCGCCGCACGATTTCCCGCAGCACGCTCGCCTTGTCCGCCCCCTCGACGTCATGGTAAATGCCGCCAGCGGACAAGAGCGCAGATAAGGCTGGGACCGCCTCGGGCTGTCGCTGCGCCTGCTCGAGGAGCGTGCGCGAGACCGCGATCCCGTTCTCCGTGGCCCACTCCCACAGCTCGATCGCGTTGAGATGCAGCCGCTCGTTCACCCGGTGGACGGGCAACCCGCGCCGCTGAATCCAGCGTCGCACCGTGGCCTCGTCCACGCGCAGGTACGACGCCGCCTCGCGGATGGTCAACTGCATGGGCTACCGCGACGCGACGGGAGCGCTGAACAACGCCGCTTCCGTCGTGCGGATCAGGTCCACGATCGCGCGCGCCGTCGGCAGGGTGCGCAGACCGTGCAGCACCTCAGGCTCACGGCACAACCGCGCCATCTTCGCGAGCAGCACGAGGTGATGCCGTTCGTCGCGGGCCAAGAGCAACACGAGCGTGTCGGTGAGGCTGCCGTCCAAGGCGCCAAAGGCGACGGGCCGCTCGAGACGACCCAGGGCGACGAGGTCATTGACCCGGAGCACCCGAGGACTGGTGCGGGACGTGTGCAACAGCGCGACGCCATCGGGAATCGCGGTCGAGCAGAGGTTCTCGCGCTCGAGAATCCGCTCTGTCAACAGCAGGAGATCGACCGGCTCGGAGAACTGGATTTGGTCAACAAACCGGCGAATGATCGTGGCGCGATCCCCTGCCGGGAGCGGGATCAGCGCGTTCGCCTCGTCCATGAGGCTCCCAAGCCGCACGCTATCATGCCTGTCGCTGAGTTGGCGCAGGTCCTCGGGCGCAAGCCGGCCCATATGGAGGTCGATCCACTCGTCGATCGCGGCCTTCCGAAACCTCCATTGGCCGCCGATCTTGGTCGCTGGGAGGTCGCCTCGCTCCAGCAGGCGATAGATGCTGCGCTGCGAGAGCTGGAGGTACTCGCCGACTTGCTTTGCCGTAAGTAGCTCCGGCATCGATCCTTCCACTAGAGAAGGCTACCGTGCGACAACACCCCCATGCTTGTCGCGTGGCCCGAACGTAGATGCGGGGTTGCGAATATGTCAATGAGTGACAAAAGAGGACATCATAATCGATATTAGGTCAGTTACACGGCTGGCCATAGCGAGCATTGACCGTCGTGCAAGCGCGATACGGCTTCTCGTAAGCGAGTCACTGGGGAGGCTCAGTCTCTTGGTCTTCGGCGAACACCCGCTGGTGCGATGACGACGAGTTCCTCCGCGCGTGCATCTGCGTCTGACACGCAGCCTAGGATGGGCGTCGATCACCCCCGTCCGTTCAGGAGGCCGACGGGTGCCCGCTGCACAGCATCGTCGCAGCCGCGTCGTCCTCCCCGCGGCCGTGCGCTCCGTTCCGCATTGATGGCCAGCTGTTCGTGCGTCGGCGCCTCAGGGGACGTTCTCCCCGCGCCAACCGGAGCCCGGCCTGCGCCAGGCCGCCCCATGGTCGAACGCGTAGAGCTGCGTATCTATAGACGATGAACCAGTCGACGATGAACGAACTCCTTCAGCAAGCCCTGCCGGCCCGGATCGCGGGGCTCGCTGACGTGGTCAGGAACCTGCGCTGGAGCTGGAGCGCCGAGGCCCAGGCGCTCTTTTGGTCGATCGACTACACACTGTGGCACCTCACCCGGCACAATCCACTCGCGCTCCTCCGCCAGGTTGAGCCGGCGCGCCTGGCGGCCTGCGCCGCTGATCCGGCGTTCTTGCGCCGGTATGACGCACTGCTTGAGCAATTCGCACGCGAGGCGGCCGTCGGGTCCACGTGGTTTGACCAGGCCTATCCGGATCTCAGCCGGCGATCGATCGCGTACTTCTGCGCAGAGTTCGGTTTGCATAACTCAGTGCCGATCTATTCCGGGGGCCTCGGGGTCCTCGCCGGGGATCACGCCAAGAGTGCCTCCGATCTCGGTGTTCCATTGATCGGCGTGGGGCTCCTCTACACGCGGGGGTATTTCGACCAGCGGCCGCGACTAGACGGTTGGCAGGAGGAGGCAGATGAGACGTTCGATGCGACGCTCACGCCGCTCGATCGCGTGCTCACCCCGGGAGGCGATCCCTGTCTCGCCGTCGTGCCCCTGGGATCCCGACGGGTATGCGTGGGCGCGTGGCGGATGACGGTTGGCCGAGTCCCGATCTACTTACTGGATACCGACCTTGGGGAGAACACACCGGCAGACCGGGAACTAACCCGTCGCCTGTACGCGGGTGGCCCGGACCTCCGCATCCAGCAGGAATGGATCCTCGGCGTAGGGGGCGTGCGCGTCTTACGCGCGCTGGGGAACGAGCCCGCGGCGTGGCATGCGAACGAGGGCCATGCCGCCTTCATGTTGCTGGAGCGCGTGCGAGAGCTCGTCACAGGGGGCGCCTCGTTCGACGACGCCGTGCGGCAGGTGCGGGCGACCAGCGTGTTCACGACTCATACCGCGGTGCCAGCGGCGCATGATGCCTTCTCGGCCGAGCAGCTCGAAGCGTGCGCGGGGAGGGTCTGGGATGACATGCACGTGAGCCGCGACGCGATCGTCCAGCTCGGGAAACACCCGGCACCGAGCGATGAGCGCTTTCACATGCCGATCCTCGCCATCCGCCTATCCGGGCGCGTGAACGCCGTGTCGGTGCGTCACGAAGTGGTGTCCCGCACCCTCTGGGGCGGGCTCTGGCCGGGCGTGGCCACCGGGCAGGTCCCGATCGGCCACGTGACGAACGGCGCCCATCTCGCGACCTGGCTCTCGCGCCACATGACAGATCTGCTTGACTCCTGCCTGGGCCCGAACTGGATGGACCGGGCGCACGAGCCGGCCTTCTGGGACCAGATGCTCACGCTTGACGACGGTGCGGTCTGGGCGATGCACATGGAGCGGAAGCGAATCCTCGCCCGAGCGGTGCGTGAAGAGGCCCGACGACGCTGGGCCGACGAATGGAAGGAATCGGCCCACGTGGTGGGCGCTGGCACGCTGCTCGACGAGCGGGCGCTCACGCTCGCCTTCGCGCGACGGTTCGCCACCTACAAGCGAGCAGACCTCCTGTTTCACGATCAGGACCGGCTGCGGCGTCTCCTCGTCAACCCGTGGCGGCCGGTCCAGCTGGTGTTCGCCGGCAAGGCACATCCTGCCGATGAGCCCGGCAAGGCATTGCTGCAACGCGTGTATGGGGCCAGCCGCGACGTCCAGTACGAAGGCCGGATCGCCTTTCTCGAGGACTATGACCTGCACCTTGCGCACCGGCTCGTACAGGGCGTCGACCTATGGCTAAACGTGCCGCGCGTCCCCCTCGAAGCGTGTGGGACGAGCGGCATGAAGGCTGCCTTCAACGCCGTCCCGCAGTTGAGCACCCTCGACGGGTGGTGGGCCGAGGGCTACGACAAACGGAATGGTTGGGCCATTCCGCTCGCACCAGACGGTGCGGATCCGGACGTGGCCGATGCCGATGCGCTGTACGCCCTCCTTGAGCAGCAGGTGGTGCCTGCGTATTACACGCGGGACGCACGGAACATTCCCGTGGGATGGGTCGAGGTGATGAAGAATGCGATGCGCGTGGCGGGTCGGCAATTCACGGCCCACCGCATGGTGCGCGAATACGTGACCGACTACTACGTGCCCGCTATGCGGAACGAGCTGCCCGCCTTACCCTCGGGGGGTTGATCAAGCACCATGCATCGTCGGTCGGGCGCGTGAATTTGGCTGAGGCACTTGGCCAGGCCGGATCGGTCACGGATGTGTCGTTTGTCGGGCATGCCGCTTCCGCGGGCCATGAACGCGCCGGCGCATTCACGCTAACGCCGCCGGGGACGGTCTGTCAGTCGATATCGCACGGCGGGCGTCAACCGTGAGGAGGGCAAGCAGCGGATCATCCATCGACGTTGCCGTCGTTCTTGATAGACCAGGTCCTCGCACCCATTATCCACGCGTTTGACGCGGTCATCACCACCCATAACTCCGTCCTTCCCTTGTTGGCGCGACGCTTGAACTCACAGGAGGCCGCACGCGCGCGGGCGAAAGAGAGGACTTCGGAGCTGGCAAGTGTTGCCTATCCCTGAAGGCACCGACGGTATCATGACTTCTGACTCTGGTACGGGCCCTGATTTGGAGGGTCCCCCTCCGACGTTTGAGTTCCACGTCTCGCGCGCGGCGCGCGACCGGTATCGGTTTGCGGACGTGTTCTTCTCTCTGACCGGCAACGTGATTTTCGCCAACATGGCGGGCGCGCGCGAGTTTGCACATCGCATGAACCTCACGCGCGAGGCCGAGCTCCATCCACACACGGCTTCCCCGGCCACGCTGGTGGCGATAGCCCTGATTGACGAGATACAGCACGCCCTGCTGGCGCGCTACCGCGAGGACCGGGACCCGCGGGCCATCCTCGATGCCCTGACCTGGTTCGAGCACCGGCTTGGCCGTGAGACTCTGCAACGGACACTTCTCGCCTTTGCGGATGAGTTTCCGACCAGCTCGGTCTATCGCGGGGAAGGCGCGGAGCAGTGGCTGAACGAATCCACCGGTGGCATGCCCAATCGGGCCATTGCGTTGGAAGAGCTGATCTTTCTCTGGCTGGCCAACGCGAATCCTGCGTACCGCAGCTACCGCGAGTTGTTCGACGATTCCCCATTGGCAGCGAACACCTCCTATAACGACCTGACGGCCGGGCTGCATGCCTACTTTGAGACCCGCTCGCGCTTTGGTCCCGACAACGAGAACCTCATCAACATCTTGCGGGCACCGGCCTTGCGCGCTCCGGAGTCGATTGGCGCGCAGTTGGCCTACATCCGCGAGAAGTGGATGCCGCTATTGGGGCCATGGCTGCAGCAGCTGCTGACTCGGACGGATATGGCGCTCGACATCTTGAGGGAGGAAGAAATCGCCATCTGGATGCGCTTTCATCCTAGCGAAGGATTGGGCGCAAAGGACGCTGGCGGCGCAGGCCCATGGCTGGGCGGCGACTCGAGCGTCGCCGCCATCCCCCATTTTGGTGGCCATAACGAGTATGAGGCGTTCAGCGAGGATATTGACTGGATGTCACGCACCGTCATGGTGGCCAAAACGGTGTACGTCTGGCTCGACCAGCTCTCGAAGACCTATCGCCGGTCGATCACCCGCCTCAACGACGTGCCGGACGAAGAGCTAGACACGTTGGCGCGTCGCGGCTTCAACGCGCTGTGGCTCATTGGGATCTGGGAGCGCAGCCGGGCTTCGCAGCGCATCAAGCAACTGGCCGGAAATCCGGAAGCCGTGGCCTCCGCGTATTCGCTCGCCGATTACGTCCTCGCCGAGGACCTCGGTGGGGAATCGGCCTGCGCACATCTGCGCGACCGCGCGGCCGCGCGGGGCATTCGCCTGGCCAGCGACATGGTTCCCAATCACATGGGCATTGATTCGCGCTGGGTCATCCAGCATCCCGGCTGGTTTCTGTCTGTGCCCTTCAGCCCCTATCCGGTCTACCGCTTCGAAGGGCCCGATCTGTCAAGCGACGGTCGCGTGGAGATCAAGATTGAGGATCATTACTATCAGCGCACTGATGCCGCCGTCGTGTTTCGCCGCCGCGACCGCTGGACAGGAGATACGCAGTACGTCTATCACGGCAACGATGGCACGAGTTTCCCCTGGAACGATACCGCGCAGCTGGACTACCGGAGCGCTGAAGTGCGGGAAGCAGTGATTCAGACCATCCTCCACGTGGCCCGCACGTTCCCCATCATTCGGTTCGATGCCGCGATGACGCTGACCAAGCGGCATTACCAGCGCCTGTGGTTTCCCGAGCCGGGAACCGGCGGCGCGATTCCGTCGCGCGCTGAGCACGGGATGACCAAGGCGGAATTCGATCGCGCTATGCCGGTCGAGTTCTGGAGGGAAGTCGTTGACCGCATTAACGCCGAAGTTCCTGGGACGCTGCTGCTGGCGGAAGCCTTTTGGCTGATGGAGGGATACTTCGTTCGCACGCTGGGCATGCACCGCGTCTACAACAGCGCGTTTATGAACATGCTGCGGGACGAGGAGAACGCGAACTATCGCAGCGTGATGAAGAGCACCTTGGAGTTCGATCCGGACGTACTCCGGCGCTACGTGAACTTCATGAACAATCCCGATGAGCGCACGGCGGTTGACCAGTTTGGGAAAGGCGACAAGTACTTTGGCGTGTGCACTCTCCTGGCCACCATGCCCGGGCTCCCGATGTTCGGTCATGGCCAGATCGAGGGCTATACGGAGCGCTACGGCATGGAGTACCGCCGCGCGTATTACGACGAGCACCCTGATGCAGAGCTGGTCGCCCGTCATGAAGCCGCGATTGCTCCCTTGCTCCTGCGGCGCGCCTTATTCGCCGGCGTGGAGAATTTTCTGCTCTACGATTTCTATACCGACCAGGGGCACGTGAATGAAGACGTTTTCGCATACTCCAATCGCCTTGGAGACCAGCGCGTGCTGGTCATTTATCACAACCGATATGCGCACACGGCCGGATGGATCCGCCTTTCAGCCCAGTATGCAGAGAAGCGGCCCGACGGCAGCCGCCAAATGCGGCAAACGACGTTGGGCGAATCCTTTTCATTGACGAGCGACCCGCCCCTGACTGCCTGCCGGGACCACATGCGCGGCCGCGAGCATCTCTACCGTAGCGCCGACCTGCGAGAGAAAGGCATGCACGTCGAACTCGGCGCCTATGAATGCCATGTCCTCGTCGATTGGCGCGATCTCCAAGACGATGCGGCCCACCCGTGGAGCGCCCTGTGCGACACGCTTGGAGGGCGCGGAGTCGCTAGCCTGGACGCTGAGCTAGACACATTCCAACTACAGCTCGTCCATCGCGCCCTCGCGGCCTTGATTGATCTGGCGGTGCCGCTCGTCACGTGCGCGGCCCTTTCGGAAGGAGAGCGCGAGGAGCAGGTGAAACAGATCGCCGCCGCTGGAGCGCGTGAAATGCGCGTGCTGCTCGAGCGGGCGCAGGATTCGCCGGTCTCTCGACGGCTTCGCTTCGAGCGGGCCTGGACTGGCAGCATAGACGACGCCGTTTCACGGTTTCAACGCCGCATCGGTCAGGCCGAGCGACTTCCGCAACTGGAATCGCAGTTCAGCACAACGTGGCCGCCCGAGGCCCGCGCGATGTTGCCCAGCGCCGCTCGGGTGGCGAAGGCTCGAACGCATCCCGGCGACACGGTTCTTGAATCTGGGAATCACGGTGGCGCGGACGGCGAACCGGCTCCTGCAGCGGGCGGAGCCATCGCGGAGAGTATGGCTCTGGGGTCGGTCCCTCAAAGAGCGGTCTGGGGCACGGTCCTGGCGTGGTGCGCCGTGGAGGCCCTGGGTCGTTGTTACCGTCCGGATGATCCGGCCCATGGGGCGGCGGAGCTGTTCGACCTGTACCGCTTCCGGGAGCGGATGGCCAGTGCGTTTGGCCACCTGGGCCTGGCGGGCGAGGATTGCTGGCGGGCCGCCGCTCGTGTGCGGATCGCGTTGGCTCATCCTGACTGGGCCCCTGCTGCGGTGGGCCCCAGCGCCTCCTCCCCGAATTGGCTGCATGATCCAGACGTTGCCTGGATCCTGGGGATCCACGAGTACCAAGGTGTGCGGTACCTCGTGAAGGAACCGTTTGAAGAGCTCCTGTGGTGGATGTCACTCGAACGGCTGCTCGAGATCGCCGGGCCAGCAACCCCGAATCGGGAGTCTATTCTCGCTCTGGAAGCAGCGCTTGGGGATCGCATGCACGCCGCCCAGAAAGCAGGGTACCGGATCGAAGGCCTGCTCGAGGAGAAGAGATAAGATCCTTGGGAACCGTGGACGGCGAAGACACGAGTACTCGCGGGAAAGTCCATGTGTTATGGATCCCAAGTCCCGGATAGAGTGGACGTCAACGGGGTCAAAGCCGCGATGGACCCTGTCGTACGTCGCGCCTCGACCGGCGCGCAGGATATCCGACCGTGTGGGCGAAGAGCACTCGCTGCGCGGCACGCAGTTTGAGTCTTCTGGTGAGGCCTCTTCGGTCGCAGTTGTGAAACCACGACGCAAGGCCTTGAGAGGCTGCGAACAGATACACGTTGCCAGCGATGAGTCCCGTGTCGACATAGTAGTAGGATTTCTGAATCTCAGGGTCGTGCAGCCCCGGCTCCTGGAAGCCAGAAGTGTGGGTGAGCCGATGAATGTCGACGACGTAAATAATTTGCACAGGAGCCTTCATCGGCATATTCCGTTGGCCGTGCCCGATAGCCAAAGTCCGCAAGTCGCGCGCAACGACCGAAAGCAACTGGTGGTGTTGTGCGTCGAAACGATAGACCCCATCCTCCATGGCGACGAAGAGATCAATCTCTTGAGAGTTGCTGGCCGATGCAGCCGTTATTCCTTGGGCGCCAAACGGGCCTTTGCGACGATTCACCCCGCACGCCGCCCAAAGCAGGTTCGACAGGAGCTGCAGGGGCACCTTCTTATCGGCGATTTCGCGGATCGTCTGGCGTTGGCGGAATGACTCGGGCAGCGACTTGCCGCGGCGGAGCTTGGGCCGCGGCAGCTTGATCGGCGAACTGGGACGACGGCTACTTGCCCTGGTTCCGCGGGTCGATTGACGGGTCTTGTGAGGCATCGGATGCGTCCCTCCTTCCTTGATGGAAGGCGAATGTGCGTTGGCGGTACGGAGCGCAGAGCTGGTGCAACAAGGACGGCGCATCGGGCTCGTCCGTGTGAGGGGGGATGCGCTGCGCAGCGCCGTTAAGCATCCCCACTAGACGACCTTCCTTGGCCTGCGCCAATCCGAGACCGCGAGAACATTGGTCGGGCGCGGGTCATCACGTTGATGAGCGGGCCGCGCGGACGAGGCTTCCTGTGAACCGGTCGCATCCCAAAAACCAGGAGCTCCCATGCACGACAAGGTTGTGGTCATCACGGGTGCGAGTGGTGGCATCGGCGCGGCGATTGCGGACGCATTGGCCGCCCGTGGAGCGGCGCTCGTGCTAGTGGCACGGCGTGAAGATGCACTCAGCGCAGTGGCTATTCGTTGTGGCGAGTTCGCGCATCCTGTCGTCGCCGACGTAACACGCCGAGAGAACGTGAAGCGAGTGGTCCAGGAGTCGCTTGCCCGGTTCGGCCGGATCGACGTCTGGGTGAACAACGTGGGCCAGGGGATTTCCCGCCCGCCGTCACAGCTAACGGATGAAGATATCGACGAAACCATGCGGACCAATCTCAAGTCCGCGCTCTACGGGATGCAGGAGGTTCTGCCGCATTTTCAGGCGCGAAACATCGGGCACGTGATCAACATCTCGTCGATGCTGGGACGGATTCCGTTCGCGATTACGCGCTCAGCCTACAGCGGCGCTAAGCACTTTCTGAATGCCCTCACCGCGAACTTCCGAGCTGAGGTGCAGCAGACACATCCGGGCATCCAATTCTCTCTCATTTCCCCCGGCGTGGTGCGGACTGAGTTCGGACTGCACGCGCGGCACGGAGGGCCCGACTCCCGCCAGCTGCCCGATTCGCAGAGCGCTGAAGAAGTGGCCGCCATTGTTGTCACAGTTATCGAATCACGGCGTCCTGACGTTTATACACGCTCTGGTGCGAACGCCCGAGTCGTTGCGTACTATCAGACGCTCGGCACCGATCCGTGACCGAGATTTGCGATAAGGGTCGCGTAGCTGTCTTGGCGTGGTTGTGCAAAGATCGAGGAGGAAGGCATCAGCCCCCGTGGTCGAGCGCGTAGCGCCGCGCGCCTATAGACGATGAGCCCGTCGGCGATGGCGTCCGTGTGCCCCGGGGCCGAGTTTCAAGACTGGTGCCTGGGTCCGCCCTCCCTTGGGATCCCCGGTCTCGCGCAGCGCCTCGGCGACAACCCGACGCAGCGGGTCACGCGCGGGGAGGGTGTCCCCCGCATCGCCCGGCTCTCTCGCGAACCGGCAATCTTCTTCGAACGGTGACAGCCATGACGAGCCCCCTCGCGGGCCATCCGGCGCCTCCGGCCATGCTGCTCGACGTGTCCAAGCTGGTCACGGCCTATTACACCGAAATCCCCGATCCCTCAGTACCCACCGAACGGGTCGCCTTCGGTACGTCGGGGCATCGCGGCTCAGCGTTCGGGAGGACGTTCAACGAATGGCACGTGTTGGCGATCAGCGAGGCCATCTGCCGTTACCGCGCGCGGCAGGGGATTGACGGCCCGCTCTTTCTCGGCTGGGACACCCACGCATTGTCGGTTCCGGCCGGCGCCACTGCCCTCGAGGTGCTGGCGGCCCACGGCGTCGACGTCCTGCTCGCCGAGCAGGACGAATACACACCGACGCCCGCGGTCTCGCACGCCATCCTCTGCTACAATCGGGGACGCACGACGGGGCTGGCAGACGGCATCGTGATCACGCCATCCCACAATCCGCCGGACAACGGAGGGTTCAAGTACAACCCCCCCCATGGGGGACCGGCCGAAACCGACGTCACGAGCTGGATCGAAGCCCGGGCGAACGACTTGTTGCTGCGCGGCCTCGACGGCGTGAAGCGGATCCCGTACGAGCAGGCGTTGCGCACAGCCACGACGCACCGGTATGACTATCTCAACGCGTATGTCCGCGACTTGGAAACCGTCGTCGATATGGAGGCGATCCGCGGCGCGGGCATTCGCCTAGGCGTGGACCCGCTCGGTGGGGCCGGCGTCCACTACTGGGCCCGCATTGCGGACCGCTACAATCTCAATCTCACGGTCGTGAGCGAGGAAGTGGATCCGACGTTCCGGTTCATGACAGTGGATTGGGACGGTCGCATCCGGATGGACCCGTCGTCGCCTTACGCGATGCAGCGGTTGATCGACTTGAAGGACCGGTTCGACGTCGCGTTCGCGTGCGATACGGATCATGATCGCCACGGGATCGTAACTCGGAGCACGGGCCTGCTGCCGCCCAACCACTATCTCACGGTCGCTATCTATCACCTCTTCCAGCATCGGCCACACTGGCGCCCCGAAGTCGGGGTAGGAAAGACGGTGGTGAGCAGCGGCATGATCGATCGGGTGAGCGCGACGCTCGGCCGTCGGCTCCATGAAGTGCCGGTCGGCTTCAAATGGTTCGTCCCCGGGCTCGGCGACGGGTCCCTCGGGTTCTGCGGTGAAGAGAGTGCCGGCGCGACATTCCTGAGTCGTGACGGGACGGTGTGGACGACGGACAAGGATGGTATCGCGCCCGCCTTGCTCGCCGCGGAGATCACCGTGCGCGCCGGCCGGGACCCGGGGGAGATCTACGGGGACCTGACTCACGCATTCGGCGAGCCGGTGTACGATCGGATCGAGGCGCCCGCGACCGCTGACCAGAAGAAGCGGCTGGCGACGCTCTCACCGCGCCAGGTGCGCTGCGCCGACCTCGCTGGGGAGAAGGTCCAGAGCATCATCACCGAGGCTCCGGGCAACCACGCGCCGATCGGCGGCGTGAAGGTCAGTGCCGCGACCGGCTGGTTCGCCGCTCGGCCATCGGGGACCGAAGATGTCTACAAGATTTACGCCGAGAGTTTCCGGGGCAAGGACGAGCTGACTCGGATCGTGGTGGAGGCCCAGGCGATTGTTAATACTGCGCTCGCGGTGGGAGCGCCGAGCCCACCATGATTCCGCTCTGTCACGTGTGAGTTCGAGATGGACAGGATGAATGATCGTCTGGCATCGTCCGATGCCCTGGTCGTGTTCGGCGTGACGGGTGACCTCGCCGACAAAATGATCTTCCCCGCGCTCTATGCGATGGTCAAGCGGGGTGTCCTCACAGTTCCCGTAGTCGGAGTGGCTTCCCGCCCGTGGACGGTGGCGCAACTGCGCGAGCGGGCAACCGACAGCATCACGCGGTCCGGCGCCGTCCTAGAGCGGCGGGCACTGAGCCGCCTCTTGTCCCTGCTCCGCTACGTGCCCGGAGACTACAACAGTCCGGCGACTTTCGGGGTGCTCAAGCAAGCGTTGGGGATAGCGCGACGCCCCGCGTATTACCTCGCCATCCCCCCTGCGCTCTTTGCGACGGTGATCCAGGGGCTTGGGGCCGCCGGTATGGCGGACCAAGCGCGCGTCATCGTCGAGAAGCCGTTCGGACGCGATCTGGCCTCCGCGCGCCAACTCAATGCTGTCGCGCGGGCGGTCTTCCCCGAAGACGCGATCTTCCGTATCGACCACTTTCTCGGGAAGGAGGCGATCATGAACATCCTCTACTTCCGCTTCGCCAACTCCTTCCTCGAGCCCCTGTGGAACCGCAACTACGTGGCGAGCGTCCAGATCACCCTGGCCGAGAAGTTCGGCGTAGGCGGCCGGGGTGCGTTCTACGAAACCGCCGGTTGCCTGCGAGACGTGATCCAAAACCACCTCTTTCAGATCGTGGCCTTGCTGGCTATGGAGCCGCCAGTCTACCAGGGCTATGGATCCGTGCAGACCGAGAAGGCTAAGGTCTTCGAAGCGATGCGGCCGCTAACGCCGCGCGACTTGGTCCGCGGTCAGTACACCGGCTACCGGCAGGTACCGCACGTAGCGCGAACTTCGGACGTCGAGACCTTCTGCGCGGTGCGACTCTTCATCGACTCATGGCGGTGGGAGGGAGTGCCGTGGTACCTCCGCGCCGGCAAGTGCCTTCCCGAGACGGCCGCTGAGGTACGGGTCGTGCTCAAACCCCCACCGACCCGGTTGTTCGCCGACTCGGTCGCGCCGGCCGGCCCGGCGAACTACGTGCGTTTCCGGCTTTCCCCGAATGCCGCCGTCGCCCTGGCCGCGCGCGTGAAACACCCCGGCAAGGAGTTCGTCGGCGACCAACGGGAGCTCTATCTGATGGAGGAGGTCTTGGGGGCGGAAGGGCCGTACGAGCGCCTGTTGAGCGATGCCATGGTCGGCGACGGGGCGCTCTTCACGCGAGAGGACGCGGTCGAGGCCGCCTGGGCGGCGGTCGATCCCGTGCTCAAGACCCATCCCCGGGCGCTCCCGTACAAGCGCGGCACGTGGGGCCCCGAACGGGCCGAGGCGCTCATCGCGCGACCCGGTCGCTGGCACAACCCCACGCCCGATCGGGCGACGGCGTGAGCGCGCCCGATGACGTCGTGTTCCTGCTCGACTGCGACAACACGCTGCTCGATAACGACGTCGTCGAGGAGGATCTCCGCAGTCACCTCGCACAGGAGTTCGGGCCAGCGAGCCGGGACCGGTATTGGGCGATCCTAGAAGACCTGCGTCGCGAGCTCGGGTACGCCGACTACTTGGGTGCGTTGCAGCGCTATCGGTTGGCAGATGTGAGCGACACCCGGGTGCTCTTGATGTCGTCGTTCCTGGTCGACTATCCGTTTGCGAGCCGACTGTATTCTGGTGCGCTCGACGTCATCCGCGACCTGGGCACCTGGGGATTGACGGTCATTCTGTCAGATGGCGATGTGGTCTTCCAGCCACGGAAGATCCAGCGCTCCGGCCTCTGGGCGGCGGTCGAAGGTCGGGTGCTGATCTACATCCATAAGGAACAGATGCTCGATGCCGTCGCCGCGCGCTATCCGGCCGGACACTATGCTATGATCGATGACAAGCTTCACATCCTTAGCACCATCAAGGGGGTCTGGGGCGACCGCGTGACAACGGTGTGGCCGCGTCAGGGGCACTACGCGCGCGACCCCAACGCCCTCGCCGCGTATCCCGCGGCCGATCTCACGGTAGAGCGGATCGGCGATCTGGTCACCTGCGGTCTGCCGGCGCTGCTTGACGCGAACACCCGGCGTCCGTCAGAGGAACAACAGTGACGGCGGCACGACAACAACCGAGCCCCAACCGGAATCTCCGACTCGACTGTGTGGTCGCCAGAATGTCTGGAGCCCTACTCCGGTGGCAGCGGTGCGCAAGGATCCAAGCGATCCTCCCCCGCACGCCAGGCAACGCGTTGTAGGTAGGGGAGGGAGCGGATCCTGGAGGATGCTCAGGCGATCGTCAGCCATAGGCCGGCAGGGCCGTCTGCGAAGGATGAGGACGTCAAGACATGAGCAAACAGTCCCGCGTCAGCCACCCCATCTACAGCCTCCTCCCCGCGGATATCGAAGGGTTCGACGCTTTGGCGGAACTCGCCTTGGATATGCGTTGGTCGTGGAATCATGGCACCGACGAGGTGTGGCGGCAGCTTGATCCGGCGCTGTGGGAGACCACGCATAATCCGTGGGTCGTCCTGCAGACTGTCTCGCGGGACCGGATCGAGCGCGTGTTGGCCGATCCCGTTTTCCGACGGCAGGTAGACGGCCTGATCGACGCCATTCGGCGCGCGGCGGCAGCCCCGGCATGGTTTCAGCGGACTCATTCGGACGCTCCCCTCACGTGCGCCGCGTATTTCAGCATGGAATTCGGGTTGAGCGAAGCGCTGCCCATCTACTCGGGCGGGCTTGGGAATGTGGCCGGCGATCAACTCAAGGCGGCTAGCGACCTGGGCGTGCCGGTGGTCGGCGTGGGCCTGCTCTATCAGCAAGGCTATTTTCGGCAGGCGATCGACAAGAACGGCGAGCAACAGGCCCTGTTCCCGTATAACGATCCCGGACAGTTGCCGATCACGCCGTTACGCCAACCCAACGGGGAGTGGTTGCGGTTGGAGATCGCGCTTCCGGGATACTCGGTGTGGCTGCGCGCCTGGCAGGTGCAGGTCGGCAGGGTGAAGCTCTACTTGCTGGACAGTAATGACGGGGCGAACTCCCCGGCGCATCGGGGGATCACCAGCGAGCTGTATGGCGGCGGGCCTGAGCTGCGCCTCGCGCAGGAACTGCTTCTCGGGATCGGCGGATGGCGGCTCCTGCGCGCGCTCGGGGCCCGACCGGAAGTCTGTCATCTGAATGAAGGGCACGCCGGGTTCGCTGTTCTAGAGCGTGCCCGCACCTTCATGGAAGACACCGGGCAGCCCTTCGAGGTCGCGCTGGCGGTCACGCGGGCGGGGAATCTCTTCACCACTCACACCGCCGTGGCCGCGGGCTTTGACCGTTTCGCTCCAACTCTCATCGAGGAGTACCTCGGTGGTTATGCGGAGCGGCACCTCGGCATCACACTCCAGGAGTTGCTGGCCCTGGGCCGCCAGAATCCGGACGACGCGTCGGAGAGTTTCAACATGGCCTATTTGTCAATCCGAGGAAGCGGGGCCGTGAATGGTGTGAGTCGATTGCATCGAAGTGTCAGCCAACACCTTTTCGCCCCCCTGTTCCCCCGCTGGCCGGTGCACGAGGTGCCCGTCGGCCACGTGACCAACGGCGTGCACGTGCCGAGCTGGGACTCGGCGGCGGCCGACTCTCTCTGGACAGAAGCTTGTCGCAAGGACCGCTGGCTCGGGCCGGTCGACCGTCTGGAGCAGGACATTCGCTCCCTCTCCAACGCCGCACTCTGGCAATTCCGCACCGCGGCCCGCAGGGACCTTGTCGTTTTCGCGCGCGAGCGATTATCCAGGCAACTGACCGCCGCCGGCGCGGACGCCGAAGCGATTGTCGGGGCTAAACATCTCTTCGATCCCAACGCATTGACGCTGGGCTTTGCGCGCCGCTTCGCGACCTACAAGCGACCGAACCTGCTGCTGCACGACCCACAGCGATTGCTTCGTCTCTTGACCGATGCGAAGCGCCCCGTACAGCTCATCATCGCGGGCAAGGCGCATCCGGCGGACCAGGCTGGACAGGCCCTGATTCGGGACTGGGTGCATTTCATCCGGCGGCCCGAGATCCGCCCACACGCGATCTTTCTCAGCGACTACGACATGCGGCTGACCGAGCATCTGGTGCAAGGGGTGGACGTCTGGATCAACACGCCACGGCGACCCTGGGAGGCGTGTGGAACCAGCGGCATGAAGGTGCTTGTCAACGGTGGGATAAACCTGTCGGAGCTGGATGGGTGGTGGGCGGAAGCCTACACTCCGGAAGTGGGGTGGGCCCTGGGCGACGGCCAAGAACGTGGCGAGGATCCTGACTGGGACGCCGCCGAAGCCGACGCGCTCTACGGCCTGCTCGAACGAGAGGTGATTCCCGAGTTTTACACCCGGGACGCACAGGGCATTCCCGCGGCCTGGGTCGGGCGGATGCGGGCAAGCATGGCGCGGCTAACACCGCGCTTTTCCACGAACCGGTCGGTGCGGGAATACACTGAACAACACTACCTCCCGGCTGCGGCTGCCTACCGTCTCCGCGCTGCCGATAACGGCGCGGTGGGCAGGAACATCGTGGATTGGGAACGGACGCTGAAAGAGAAGTGGGTCACGCTCCGCTTCGGCGACGTGAAGGTGCAGACCGATGCGGCTCGACACACCTTTGAGGCCGAGGTGCATTTTAACGGCCTCGACCCGAACGCCGTGCGAGTCGAGCTGTATGCTGATGGGCTCTATGGCAGTGGCCCGATCCGACAGGAAATGACGCGCATGCAGCCGTCAGCGGGGTCGGCGCGTCGGTGGATCTACGGCGCGTCGGTATCGACGACTCGTCTCGCAACGGACTACACGGCGCGCATCATGCCGTACTTCGCCGGTGTTGCGGTGCCCCTCGAAGTCGCTCCCATTCTGTGGCAGCGGTGAACGAACCTCGGCTCAGAAGGCAATCCACGTCGCCACGTAGATAGTGTTGTTGCTGGACGCATTCCGCCCCGCGCCATCGTAGTTCGTGGAGCTGCCGTTGAACTTCCCGTAGGCCACGTATTGGAGCTGCACCCGAACGTTATCCCACGCGTTGAAGTCGAGCTCGGTGATCAGGCCGTCGGTGTTCGGAGTCCCCGTGACATTCCCCGTGATGGGGGCCGGCGCGTACAGGAGCGTGTCAGTCGAGCCGGTCGTAGTGAACGGCGAAGCGATCAGACACCATTGGTGCGACAAGTGCAGCGCCGCGTCTACCCGAAATGTGTTCAGCGTGTTCGAGGGGTTCGCGGTGCCACCGGCGTTCCATTGCTGAGTCTCGTGAATCCAGGTTCCATGGAGCGACAGCTGTTGGGTCCCCATCTTGCCGAGTTTGAGCTGGTCGCCAATGTCGAATGCGACATCCGTGAAGTGGTTGGTGGGGCCCGTGACGCCCGTGGGGAACACGTCGGCGCTCAACCCGTATCCTCCGACCATGAGGTAGTTCCTTCGTGAGTTCTGCTGCCAAGCGACGCGCCAATAGGGGGCGACCCCGCTGATCACTCCTGTCGCGGTCGAATCGAGCGGCACAGTCTGGCCAAACTGCGCCGACCGATACGCGCCGACCTCCACATAGAGCCGGTCGTTCCACATCGCGTAGCCGGTGAGGCCCGCCACCTGCTGCGCAAGCGGGCCGTCAATCAGCGTCACGGCGGCGGGTGTCGGCGCGACCGACGAGGAAAGCCACGGATAGCGCCACGCAGGTGTGGAGTTCCACAGGTCTTGCACCGTTGGATTGTTGTTGAGCGACAGCCCGACGATGGCATTCCTCGCAAACACACGGGCACTGTCGGCAAACCGGAAGTCCGTGTTGTCAATACCAAACGTACCGGTTTGAGGATGATAGGTGATCTGGAGGAATCCCCCCAGCCGGGGGCTGATGCGGCCGCCCATGAAGACGGCCAACTGTTCCGGCATGAGGACGGTGCCGTTCTGCGTGCCGGGTTCCGCTTGTTGGAGCTGCGCGTAGGAGGTGTACATCATGAACCCGAGCGACGAAGCGAGGTTCAGCAGCAGCTGCTGTGACCCGCTGGGCGTGTTCTCCTCGATATCGCCCAGGAGCGAGTCAATCTTGCTTAGCCGATACCCGTTCAGCTTGAACGCCCGGCCCATCGCCGTGAGCTCGGGGAAGTGGGCGAGCGTATGACAGGCCGAACACATCCGATTGGTCTGACGCGCGAACAGCGGGACGCGCACGCCAGCCATAGCTCTGACGGGAGCGACCCACGCGAGTGCGACCAGCGGAACGAGCGTCCACCACCGACCTGACGTCCTCATAGAGGCCTCCGGCACGAGTCCAACTCCGCGGGAAAGCAGACGGGAGAAGCTCCCTCGGACGCGCTGAACGAGTGCTGAGACGAGTGTGAAGAAGTTTTATGGATCGAGGATCCCTGACATGCAGAGTCGCCGGCCGGCGCCGGGTGGGGACGTCACTCGGAATCTGAGCTTTCCTTCCAGACGCGATCACGATTGCTTCATCGCTCCCGGCGGAGATTCGCCCGTCGCCGGCTTCTGCATATCACCTCACAGGCAAGGGGGGCAGCATGGAGATGTTCGGTCGAGGCGCGGCGCTCGGCGCGGGGCTCATCGCGCTCCTGTTGGTACCGGGCGGGACCCGCACCGCCACACGAAGCGGCGACGGGGCGACGATCACGGGCCAGGTGAAGTTTGTCGGACAAGCCCCCGTCAACCCGGCCATCGATATGAGTGAGGATCCTGATTGCCAGGCTAAGTACCAGACGGCCCCTCGAGCCGAGCTTGTGACCGTGAACCCGAACGGCACGTTGGCGAACGTGCTGGTCTACGTGCGGGCGGGGCCGCCCGCCGACGCACCATACCCTATCCCCACGACACCCGTGATCCTGAACCAGGCCGGGTGCATGTTTCACCCCCACGTCCTCGCGGTGATGGTGAACCAGCCGCTCGAGATCCGGAACAGTGACGGGCTACTGCACAACGTCGGCGGCAGCTACCTGTTTCTCGGGAAGGTGAATCGGCCCTTCAACGTCAGCCGTCCCGGCGCGGGGACGATGGCGACCCACGCCTTCAGCACGCCGGAGGTCGCGGTCCCGCTCGACTGCAGCGTGCATAGTTGGATGCACGCGTACGTGAGCGTCTTCGCGCACCCCTTCTTCGCCGTGACCGGGACGGACGGGACCTTCACCCTGTCAGGGCTGCAGCCGGGGATCTACATCATCGACACGTGGCAGGAGCAGTACGGGACGCGGGAGATCACGGTGACTGTGGGCCTGGGTGAGACCAAGACCGTCAACATCATCTATGGCGGGGGCTGACGCGACGTCGAGCTGGGTCGTGCGCTCGCGGATCGCTCGAAGGTCGTCAAGGCCTTCAATGATGTCTATGGCGCTGCGCTGACCACGGACGGACAGCAGCCGGCACCGCGAATCGCCGCGCCCTGGTCATCGCCGGCCACGACACAGACGCGAAGGCCAGAGCGACCGCTTTGCTCAACGAGTTCGGCTTCGATACGGTGGACGCAGGTCCGCTGAAGGAGGGGTGGCGTATCCAGCGGGATACCCCTGGCTATGGTGCACGTTGCACGGCAGCTCAACTGCGCCAGGACTTAGTGGCGGCCAAGCGGTACGCGGATCAGCGAGCCCGAGAATGGCGCCGAATAGCTCGTCGGCCTTTCGGCTAGGTCTGACAGCGATCCCACATCGGTCGCATCGACCACAACGAAACTGGCGGGACATCCTCAACCGCGCGATCGAGCGCCGTGGGATCAGCCGAGGAGATCGAGGTGAGGATCCGCCCCCGCGCGTATGAGCTGTACCTGACTCGGCGAGGAGCCCGGGGACGGACGTGGATGATTGGCTCCAGGCCGACCGCGAGACTCGTGCTGACGTGTCGCGTTGGGCAGACCGCGCGCGACCGCGAGGTAGGGCACGACCCCCGACCTGTGACCCTGTCCCTTATACCGTCGCCCGTGTCCGGTTGATCACCCCAGCCTCCTCCAGCGCCGCCTGCGCGGCCGCGAGCCGCGCGATCGGCACGCGAAACGGCGAGCACGAGACGTAATCCAAGTCGCTCCGGTGGCAGAAGTGGACCGAACGCGGCTCGCCGCCATGCTCGCCGCAGATCCCCACCTTGAGCTCGCTCCGCGCGCCGCGCCCGAGGCGCACGGCCATCGTGATCAGCTTGCCCACTCCGTCCCGATCCAGCACCTGGAAGGGATCGTCGGGCAGAATGCCGTGCTCCACGTAGAACGGCAGAAAGCGCCCCGCGTCGTCACGCGACAAGCCGAACGTAGTCTGCGTCAAGTCGTTCGTGCCGAACGAGAAGAACTCGGCCTCCTTCGCGAGTTCGTCAGCGGTCAGCGCGGCGCGTGGCAGCTCGATCATCGTGCCCACGCGATACGGCACGGCCCGCCCTTCAGCGTGGAAGACCTCCTGCGCCACGCGCCGCACGACTTGTGCCTGTCGCCGGAACTCCTCCACATGGGAGACGAGCGGGATCATGACTTCGACCACCACCCGCCGGCCTCGCGCCACCACCCGGCACGCCGCCTCGAAGATCGCGCGCGCCTGCATCTCCGTAATCTCGGGGTACGTGATCCCAAGCCGGCAGCCGCGGTGCCCGAGCATCGGGTTCGCCTCGACGAGCGAGTTCACGAGGCGCTTCAAGCGCGACACGGGGAGGTGGATGGTTCTCGCGAGCTTGGCGACGTCTGCCTGTGTGTGAGGGAGAAACTCGTGGAGCGGGGGATCAAGCAGTCGGATTGTCACGGGGTGACCGGTCATCGCCTCGAAGAGCCCTTCGAAGTCGCGGCGCTGCATGGGGAGGAGCTTGGCGAGCGCTCGACGTCGACCGATCTCATCGGTGGCGACAATCATCTCTCGCATCGCAGTGATCCGGTTGCCTTCAAAGAACATGTGCTCGGTGCGGCATAGCCCGATTCCCTCTGCGCCGAACTCGCGGCTCCGCTTCGCGTCCTCAGGTGTGTCGGCGTTGGCGCGCACGCGCAGCCGGCGTCGTGCGTCGGCCCAGGCCATGAGCTTGGCGTAGTGGGTGCCCACCTTCGGTAGGGCGAGCTTCGCCGCCCCGAGGATCACGCGGCCGGTCGTGCCGTCCACCGTGATGGTCTCGCGGCGTCGAACGAACCGGCCGTTCACGCGGAACCGCCGGCGGACAACATCCACCTCGATGTCTTTCGCGCCCACCACGCAGGTCTTTCCCATCCCTCGGGCCACGATCGCGGCATGGCTCGTGATCCCGCCCCGAGCGGTGAGCACAGCCTGCGCCGCCACGATGCCGTGGAAATCGTCGGGACTCGTCTCGGGCCGCACCAGGATGACCTTGCGGCCCTTGTCCGCGAGCGCCTTCGCTTCGTCCGCGTCAAAGACGGCCTCACCGATCGCGGCCCCGGGGGACGCCGGGAGCCCGCGGGCCAGGACGGTGACGGGCGAGCCAGGGTCCACCATGGGGTGGAAGATCTGGTCTAGGTCCTGCGGGGGCACGCGCTGCACTGCCTCGTCGCTGGAGATCAGCGCCTCCCCCTCCATGTCGACCGCGATCCGCACCGCAGCGACCCCGGTACGTTGTGCCCGTCGCGTTTGTAGGATGTAAAGCTTGCCACGTTCGAAGGTGAATTCGATGTCTTGAACGTCCTTGAAATGGCGTTCGAGCTTGGTGGCGATTCGCTCCAGGTCTCGATACACCTTCCCCAGCGCGCCCCGCCGCATGCGGCTGAGCGGCAGGGGGGTGCGCGTCCCCGAGACGACGTCCTCGCCCTGGGCGTTCGGGAGAAAGTCCCCATTCAGGATGTTCTCTCCCGTGGAGCAGTCGCGCGTGAAGGCTACCCCCGTCCCCGAGTCATCACCCCTATTGCCGTATACCATGGCCATCACGTTCACCGCCGTGCCCATGTCATCGGGGATGTTGTGGACGCGGCGGTACTCAATCGCGCGTCGCGTGCGCCAACTGCGGAACACAGCAGCGATCGCGCCCCAGAGCTGTTCTTCCGGCTGGTCGGGGAATCCCTTGCCGGTGCGCGCCCGGATGATCGCCTTGAATTCCCGCGCGAGCGCGGCGAGATCGTCGGCGGGCAGTTCGATGTCGCGCTGCACGCGCCGGCGGCGCCTCGCCTTCTCGAGCAGGGTTTCGAACGGGCCCTTCCCCAACTCGAAGACCACGTCCCCGTACATCTGCACGAACCGGCGGTAGGAGTCGTAGGCAAAGCGCGCGTCTCCGGAACTCGCGATCAGTCCTCCCACCGTGTCGTCGTTCAGGCCCAAGTTCAGGATCGACTCCATCATCCCCGGCATCGAGACCGCGGCGCCCGAGCGCACCGAGACGAGGAGCGGACGCGCGGAGCTGCCGAACCGCGTGCCGCTCGTTCGCTCGAGTTGCTTGAGGTGGCGATCGACCTCTTCGCGGAAGTGGTCGGGGAACGTGCCGGATTCGAGGTAGCGGATGCACAGCTTGGCGGTGATCGTGAATCCCGGGGGAACGGGAAGCCCAAGGTTGGCCATCTCCGCAAGACCGGCTCCTTTGCCACCCAGGACGTCTCGCATCGCGGCGGAGCCGTCGGCGCGGCCGTTTCCGAAGGCATACACCCACCGCTCAAGGGAGGGCATCCGCGTCAGGCCCGTTGGGCCCGGTGTAGGGCTCGCTCGAGCGCAACGCCCGAGACGTCAACACCGGCGCACATGTCTGGTAGCAGAATCACCATCCGATGAAGGAAGAGGTGCACAGCGCTCGGGAAGTTGGCCACGGGTGCCGCGCGTGGATGAGGCTCACCTTGGCGGTGCTCCGCCGGATTGGAGAAGACCGTCGACCGTCGTGCGCAGCCGCGGCAGGTTCTCGCGGACGGTGCGTCAGATAAGCTCGCGTTTCACCGTGGCATACCCGTACACCAGGATGTTGCGGAGCCCGGACGGCTTACCGGTCCGTGGCTGCCGATCCGGGCTCCGGTAATCGATTAGCACGGTGCGGGAGCATGGGGCCATGGTCCCGCACAAGAACACGAAACCGACCCTCGGTACTCAGGGGCTCACGGTTAATGGTGACTCGGGTGTCTTTAGCACCTGCAGCTGGTCCGGCCGGTCCAGCCACATGGCCCAGCGGGTGTGTGTCATATGAAGTTTCCCCGTGACGCGCACGCGCTTTCCCATCAACTGTTCAGGGTGAGGGAAGGCGCTCGCTGCGGAGGCGGGAATAACCGCCGTGACTGTCCAGCTCAGTCCGAAGTTTATGAAGGTTATCCCGGCCGTGTCCGTGTGGACGCTGGTCACAATGCCCGACATGCTAAGTGTGTCTTCATTTTCGTGCCCCGCGAGGGCAGCCATCGCGGCGTTTCCTTGGGCACACGCGTGCCGGACGGGTTGCAGCAATGCTACAGCGACCATCGCCAACAACACTCGATGGAGGAAGGATTGGTGGCTCATAGGTTCTCCCGAGGTGACGGGGGGTCTACCGTAACCAATCGCCTCTAAGGTGAGGTCCGCCCCAACAGCAATCAAGGAGTTCCGGGTTGCAACCGGCCGACCGCGAGACACGCACCCGCGACCGCTTTCGCGCGCGCGCGAGCGCGGCGATGTCAGTCAACTTAATGTGCGCTCTTCGATTAGACTGGAGGTGGAAAACAGGAGGACCAAGCTATGACTCGGATGGTGACCTTCGAAGAGCGTGTCTGGACCATCTCCACCCAGCCACGAGTTACGGGCGACGGCCGCGCCACGCGCGAGCATGACGGGCTATCACGCGTGGGTGGTCTCTGGTTTCGGTCGAACAAGGGCGACAAATACTTCCTGCCCTTAGAAGGGAGGCAACTGCCAACGGAAAAGGAGCTACGTGCACTGTCCTTGGACCGTGTCGCTGAATTCATAAAGCGCGCTATGCGTAAGATGTCCGGGCCATTCTGAGCGACAGCCGGACAGCCGGCTGAGTTCGTCTCCTCGCTCGGTCGCTCCTTACGGGGAGTCTTTTCCCTGAGCTGAGGGAGAAAACCGCTGTCGTCAGGCCGGACCCCCTCCTCGACGACACCCATCCTCGCAAAGCTCCGAACTGACGGACGCTGGTCAGAGGCGTGCCGCCGGCCTGGGCGGCCCGGTCGGTTCGCACGGCTTAGCCACCCCGCCGGGGCAGTTGCGCCGGGCCCCGTCGCACGCGCAAGGCATTTAGGATGACGGCCGCGTCGAGGGCTTCCTGCATCACGGCCCCGACCGCCGGTGTTATCACGCCAAAGCTCGCGATTCCCATGAGGACGGCGCTCACCCCGAGGCCGACGCCGATGCTTTGGAGCGCGATGCGCCGCATCCGCTGGCTGATCGCCATGGCGTCGCCGACGCGGGAGATGTCATCGACGAGGAGCACTATGTCCGCTGCTTCTGCCGATACCGCCGTGCCGTGCGCTCCCATGGCGATCCCGACGGTCGCCGCGGCGAGCGCCGGGGCGTCGTTGATCCCGTCCCCCACCATCGCTACTGCCCCGAAGCGCCCCTTCAGCTCCTGGACGGCCGTGACCTTGTCGGCCGGAAGCAGGTTGGCGCGCACCGACCGGATGCCCGCTTGCGCCGCGATTGACTGCGCAGCTACCTCGCCGTCTCCCGTGAGCATCACCGTTTCGCTCACCCCAAGGACGGCGAGGCGCTGCATCAACGCGGGAACTTGATGGCGCAGTCGGTCAGCAAAGTGGATCGAACCCGCGAGGCGCCCGTCCACGGCGACGAATGCTGTCGTCCCATCGTCGGTCGCGGGCAGAGCGACCCCTCGACTGGCAAGAAAGGCTGCCGACCCGACCGCCACCTCGCGGCCGTGCACCGTCCCCCACACCCCGGACCCGGCGCTTTCGCGAAACGCTGTCGCGACGGCGAGGCGCCCGAGTCGCTCGCGTCCCGCCTCTGCCACCGCCTGGCCGAGGTGGTGCGAGGACAGCTGCTCCACGGCGGCCGCGAGCTCTAGGACTTCGTCGGCGGCGAACGCCCCCATGGGCGCCACTCGTTCAACCGTCGGGTGGCCGACCGTGAGGGTGCCGGTCTTATCGAAGACGACGACCCGAGTTCGGCCGAGCTGTTCGATCGCGGCCCCCGTCTTGACGATGACCCCGACGTCCGCCGCTCGCGAGACACCCGCGATCACCGCCACCGGGGTGGCGAGGATGAGCGGGCAAGGCGTCGCGACGACGAGCACGGCGAGCACCGTCGTCACATCATGGGTGGCGAGCCAAGTGAGGCCGCAGACCGCAAGGGTGAGCGGCGTGAACCACACGGCGGCACGGTCGGCGAGGCGCTGGATGGGCGGCCTCTCGTGACGGGCTCGCTCGACGAGCTGGACGATTTGCTGGTATTGGCTCCCTTGGGCCGGCCGGACGGCGCGCATGCGCAGGGCGCCATCCAGGTTCGCGCTCCCCGAGAGCAGCGCCGTGCCCGGCGTCGCCCGGATCGGAAGCGGTTCCCCGGTCAACGCGGACTGGTCGACTGTCGCGCTCCCCTCGACGACCTCGCCGTCGACGGGGACCAGATCTCCGGGCCGCACAAGAAGCATGTCTCCGACCCGGATGTCCTCGACGGGGAGTTCTTCCACGCGATCGTCGGACACCCGATGTCCGATCTTCGGTGCGCGGGCTAAGAGCGTTTCAAGGGACTGAGAGGCCCGGCCCATGGCGTATCGCTCGAGGCCCTCGCCCCCCGACTGCATCAGCACAATGACGGCTCCGGCGAGGTATTCGTGCACCGCCAATGCCGTGACGATCGCGAGCATCGCGACCACGTCGGCTGCGAACCGCCCGCGCAACACGCCCCACAGCGTACGCGCCACAATCGGCGCGCCAGCCACGACCAGCGTCCAGAGCCAGATCTGTTGTGCCAGGATGGGCGCCCCGGATGCGAACCGCGCGATGAGGCCGGCTGCGAGGCCGATTGCGGTGACGACGGGAAGGGGGTGCGAACGGACCAACCGCGTTGCCAACACGATCTCTCTTTGCCGCGCTCCGTCTTTCCGGTGTCCGCCGCTCGCTACCGGTTCGGTGTGCTTACTTACCGGAGACCTCTTGGCGTAGAGTCGCGATCACGGTGCGAATAGGAGCATGCTAGCGAATGCCTTACCGAGGGTGTTCCGACAGCTCAGTTGCTAGTCCAGAACGTCCGCCTAAGATGCATCTTGCGACGCCTCGCGTCGAGCGGGGTCGAGGGCTCGACGGAATCCTGAGTATCTCTTGCGGACACCCAATGGTGAGGGCGATGACACCCGCAACCCACCGCCGCGACCCGGGCCCTGAGCCTGCGGACGATCGCGCGGACGGCGGGAAAGAATCCGGATCCCTCATTTTTGTCGTTCAAAAGCATCGCGCCTCTCAGCTGCATTATGATTTTCGCCTGGAATGGGACGGCAGACTCCTTTCTTGGGCGATTCCGAAAGGGCCTTCGCTCTCGCCGTCGGTCAAACGTCTTGCAATGAGCGTGGAGGATCACGCCGTCGAATACGCCGGTTTCGAAGGCGTGATTCCCGCCGGTGAGTACGGGGCCGGAACCGTGATGGTTTGGGACCACGGTACCTGGGAACCGGACCTGCCCGACGCGAATGCGGCGCTGCAGAAAGGCGACCTGAAGTTCACTCTCCGCGGATCGAAGCTGAAGGGATCATGGGCCCTTGTTCGCACGCGAGGCTACGGCTCGTCTCGCCGTTCCTCGTGGCTCCTCATCAAACATCGGGACGAATATGCCTCACAGCGCGACATTGCCGTCGAGGAGCCCTACTCCGCACTGACGCATCGGCTCTTGGCGGACATCGCGCGAGATGGCGGCGGCGACGTTGAGAAGGCGGCGAGCGGCGATCCCGCGGGGCCCGAAACAGGGCGCGTCTCCTCGATGAACCCTCGCTCCGTGAGGGGACGCAAGCGTCAGCGCTAGCGCTCGGTGCGCCTGACCCGTCAATCGAGCGCACGAGCTCTTCTCACCGAATCGTGTCACCCAGCCGATGGGTTATTGCCTGGTCAGCCGTTCCCCCGCCTGGAGCTACAGCTGCACCTGAACGCGCACTTCGAAGACTTGGTAGTAGAGGCAGGCGGAAGCACGCGTCGGCGGGCAAGGCGTGTCGAGACATCAACGCGAACAGGCGTTTCGCACCGGGCGGGTAAGCCCGGACGGTCGGTTGAGATGAGCGTCTTGCGACCGGGCAAGAACGTCGTCGCGTCGAGGTCCATCGGGGACCACGCCTTGAGCCCCATCAGGATCGCTCGCCGTTCGTGGGTGGGCGGGTTGTGGTCGGGGTAGATTGCGACATGCACCGCGCCGTCCCCGAATTGCTCGCCCCCGCGGGAAGTCTCGACGCCGCCCGCGCCGCCATCGCCAACGGCGCGGACGCTGTCTACCTGGGCGTCGAAAAGTTCAACGCACGCGATGACGGGGCGCAACTCACCTTGGCCGAGCTCGAACAGGCCTGCCGCCTCGCGCATGCCCGCGGGGCGCGCGTGTATCTCACGTTGAACGTCTTGATCAAACCGGCCGAGCTTGAAGATGCGTTGTCCCACCTCGGGAGCTGTGTCGACGCCGGCGTCGACGCCGTCCTGGTGCAGGATCTCGGCATGATCGGGCTCATCGGCCAGGTCTATCCAGACCTCGAGATCCACGGATCCACGCAGCTTACCGTGCATGACGCGGGTGGTGCGCGCTTGCTGCAGCAGATGGGGGTCTCGCGCGTCGTTCTGGCCCGCGAGAACACGCTCGACGACATCCGGGTAATCCGCGCCGCCGTCTCCGGAATTGAGCTCGAGTCGTTCGTCCATGGCGCACTATGCATTGCGTACTCGGGGCAGTGCTTCATGTCGGGCATGATCTCCGAACGGAGTGCCAACCGAGGTGCCTGCGCGCAGTCCTGCCGCAAGGAGTACACGCTGACAGACGCCACGACCTCGGCCGTGCTTGATCGCGGCTATCTCATCTCCGCCAAAGACCTGGCCGCCTGGGAACACCTTGCCGCCATGGCAGATGCTGGGATTGGGTGTCTCAAGATCGAAGGGCGGAAGAAGAAACCTGAATATGTCGCCACGGTGACGCGGGGCTATCGACGCTTTCTCAACGATCTCGCCGCCGGCAACTGGAAGGCCGAGGTTCCGTCAGAGCAAACCGAGCCCTTGGTGCAAATCTATTCGAGGGGGTTCACGGCCGGCATGTACGGCGGTCGCGTCGGTCGCGAATACATCACGCGCAGTCACCCAGACAATCGCGGCTTGGTCTTGGGACGAGTGGTCGGGCCATCCGGGAAGGACCTGCTCGTATCCGTGACGAGACCGCTCCACAGCGGCGACGGGGTGGGGTTCGAGCATCCGGAGGGGTCGGCGCGGGGGAATACGGGTTTCACGGTGGGTCGCGTTCGCACAGTGAGCAGCGGCAATGGCGTGCTCACGCAGGCCATCGCAGCCCCTCGCGATGTCCCCGCCGGCTGGGTCGTCGTGCGATCCTCACAGGCGAGCCTCCTCGAGCAAGCACGCGCGTCTCTTGCGGCGGTGACCACGCCAGCCGGGGGAGCGAGACAACCGCTCCAGGTTCGTGCCACCGGCCGAAACGGGAGCCCACTCACGCTCCACTGGACGGCAGACCAGCAGACCGTCACTGTGCGCAGTGCCATCACACTCAGCCCCGCGACCCGGCACGGACTGGACGCCGCGAGCTTGCGACGGCAGTTAGGCCGGCTCGGCGACACGCCGTTCGCCCTAGCCGCGGTGGATCTGAGCGCGCTCGAGCCGAATCTGTTCATGCCCGTGAGCGTGCTCAACGATCTGCGCCAAGAGGCGATCGCCGCGCTGGTTCCGGCGTGCGAGCAGGTTCGCGCGCAAGACGCGGTGACGCGGCGGGCGCGGGTGAGGGGAACGATCGCAGGTCTTCCCCGCACGACGCCCCCAGGCGTGGCGCCCGTACTGACCGCCGAGGTGTGGCGGCTCGAGGACGCGGAGGTCGCCGTCGCGGCGGGCGCGACTGAAATCTCATTGGACTTGTTTCTGCGGCACCCGCCGCCCCCCGTGAGCCGGGTCCGGGGCCTGATCGAGACGATGGCGAGCCGTGGGGTCACAGTTCGGCTGCGGACGCCAACGGTTGTGCGGCCCGACGATCGCAGGTTCGTCGACAAGTGGCTCGCGTTGGACACGGCACTCGTCAGCGGTCATCTGGGGATCGTCGCGGAGCTCGCGCGAGAGCGAGACCTCGTCGCCGACTACGGTGTGAACTGCTTCAACGAGTTCACTGCCGCGGAGTTATTTCGGTTGGGCGCCCGTCGCGTGGTGCTCTCGATCGAGCTCACGGCCGACGAGATGGCCCAGGCGAGCGCGCCGTGGCTGGGCCGGGCCTTCGACGTCGTCGCCTACGGGCGTCCGGAGGGCATGACGATCGAGCATTGCGTACTGTCGGCAGCGTTCGATCGCGAACCGTTCACTTGTCGTGACCTCTGTGTAGCGAAGCACCCCAACGTGGCGCTCACCGATCAGGTAGGGTATACGTTCCCGGTGGCCACAGACTACGCGTGCCGCAACCGGCTGCTGCATTCGCGTCCCGTGAACGCCGCGAGCTACGTCCCCGCCTTGTGGCGCGCCGGGATCCGCAACTACCGCCTGGTATTCAACGTCCCCGGCGATCCCGTTGCGGAGAAGACCAAGGCGTTCCGGACCCTGATCGACACGCTCGAAGAAAGCCGCACACCGAACGCCGAAGTGATCCGCCAGACCTGCCAGGGTGCGTTTACGCGAGGCCACTTCGCCCGTCCCGTCTAGTCAGCGTGCCGGCGGAGTGCGCTGGCCTGCGTGATCTACTCGATTAAAGCGCGCCACGCAGCCAAGGGCGACTTTCGAAGAAGATCACCAGAACTCGCCCATCCTACGGCGGTCGTGAGACCTGCGACCCCGAGCCCCGCTGCGGCCAGGGCTTTCCAAGGGAGCGTGAAAGGCATCTCAAGAACGAATCGGACGACTCCCCAGCCCGCGGCGCCCGCCAGGAGCAGGCCGACCGCGCCCGCCAGGGATCCCCACAGGATGTATTCCATGAACACGATGCTCCGGATTTGGACATCGCTCGCGCCGAGCATGCGCAGCAGCAGCGTCTCGCGCTCGCGCTGGAGGCGGGAGGTGGCGAGTCCGCCGATCAGAATCGTCACGCCGCTTGCGAGACTGAACAGCGCCATGAAGCGGATCGCCGTCGATACCTTCGTCAGGACACTGTCGAGTGATTGCTCGACGAGGGCGATGTCGAGACACGTGATATTCGGAAAGCGAACCACGAGGTCCCGTTGCAACGTGGCTCGAAGGGACGGCGCAGCAACGCGCACGAGGGACGCGTAGGTTTGCGGCGCGTCCTCGAGTGTGCCGGGCTCGAAGACCACGAAGAAGTTCGGCTGGAACCGGCCCCAAGACACCCTCCGCAGGCTTGTCACTTCACTCTCAAGCGTCACTCCCTGCACATCCCACGTGACGTGTGACCCCACAGAGAGGCCCAACGCTTTGGCCAGGTCCTCGTCCACGGAGATGCGCGCCATCGGCTCGGAAGGCTCGCGGCTGGACCCGAGGCCCTGCCGAGTCAACCCGCCCGTGGGACCCCACCATTGTCCCGCCGTGATCTCCTCCCCTCCCACGAGGGAGTCGCGGTACGTGTTGCGGTACTCCCGCACGAGCGCCGCGCGCGAGAACGATCCGCGTCGCGAGGAATCGCGAAGCGCAGCGATCGGCTGACCGTTGACCCCGGTGATGCGGGCGGGCACGACGGGAATGAAGCCGGCGGGGGCGACACCGTGCCCCGAGAGGAAATCGACGACGTCCGAGCGCTGGTCGGGCTCGATGTCGAACAGCACCAGGTTTGCGCGGCCGGGCCCGGTATCCGGTGCAAACTGCGCGACGAGATTCCGTTGGACGACGTAGATCGTTCCGAGCAGACACACGCCGAACCCGAGCGACAGGATGACGGCGACCGTTTGGTTCTCGGGTCGAAACAGGTTGGCCAAGCCCTGGCGAACCACGTACGGGGCCGTAGCAGGGAGGAACCTCCGGAGCCCGTTCATCAGGCCAACGGCTGTGAGCCACAAGAGCAGGGCCGCTCCGCCGACGCCGCCGGCAAATCCCAGCCCCACGCCAGGGCGTGGTGCCTCCCACAACGACAAAACGACCACTCCGCCGGCAACGGCCGCGAAGGCCGCGAGCCGCCCCGCGCGGAGGCCGGGCGTCGGCCCGGTCTGATCGCGGCGGAGCGCCTGAAGGGGTGTCGCCGTTCGCAGGGCGAGCAACGGGACGAAGGCCGAAACGACGGCCGTCAAGACGCCGAGTGCGAGTCCTGACAGGACCACCCGACCATCGAGCGCCGGCGTGACTTCCAGGGGGAGGAAGGCCCGTGCAACGGCGGGCAGCACCGTTTGTGCCGCCACGCCGAGGAGGGCGCCTCCTGATGCGCCAATCAGGCCGACTGCGATCGCTTGCGCCAAGTAGATCGCGAACACCGAGCGCTCGGTCGCGCCGAGGCAGCGAAGCAGGGCCGCTGTCGACAGCTTGCTTCGAACGAAAACCCGGACCGCGCTGGCCACGCCGAGGGCCCCGAGCAGCAGGGCGACCAGCGCTACCAATCCCAAATACCGGGCCAGGGTCCCTAGGGCGCGGTTCAAATCCTCCTCCTCGTCGCGCACCGTGCGGTGCCCGATGCCGGCCGCGTCGAGCGCGGCCCGATGAGTGGCGAGGAACCGTTGGCCCTCGAGGTCGCTCGCGAACTTGAGGTACACGCGGTACCGCGCGCGACTACCGAATCCCAGCAGCTCGGTCGATGCGAGGTAGCGAGCGGGAAGGAAAACGCGCGGGCCCAAGGCTGTCCGCAGACCGACGTCGCCGGGGGCGTCCGTGACGGCCCCCGCGATGGGAAAGCGCGCCTCGCCGACCGCCACGGTGTCGCCTACCCGTGCCCCCAGGGTGATCAGCACGGCGGAATCGACCAATGCGCAGCGCGAAGTCTGGAGGGTGGGCCACAACCCCGGCGGCGCGGTCGTGATGGTCGCGTAGTAGGGGAACTGCCCCTCGATCGCCCGGATCTCGACCAGTCGAGTCCGGCCGGTTCGCAGCGCGAGGACCATCGACCCGAAACTCGTCACCCGCGATACGGCGGCCCCCGCGCGGCGTGCGGAATCGAGCATCGCCGCAAGGGAGTCGAGCGGTTCGGGCGCTTGAAGCTCGAGGTCCGCGCCAAGGAGGGCACGGGCCTGGTGTATGACGGCTCGATTCACGTTCGCGCCGAATGAATTGATCGCCACGACCGCGCCCACGCCGAGGCTCACCGCGGCCACGTGGAGGATCAAGCGCCCCCGCGCGCGGCGGCTCTCGCGCCACGCCATGACGAGGGCAAACCGTAGGAGGTTCACTCAGCTAGCCCAAATCGGGCGGCCCGTCCGCGACGATCGACCCCCCCGCGAGGCGCACCACGCGTTGTGCGCGTGCGGCGAGTGTCGGATCGTGGGTCACCAGCACCAAGGTCGTGCGGACGTCGCGGTTGATCTCGATCAGCAGGTCGATCACCCTCATACCGGTTTCGGCGTCGAGACTTCCGGTCGGCTCATCCGCGAGCAGGACTTTGGGCTCGCCCGCGAACGCCCGCGCGAGCCCCACGCGCTGCTGCTCGCCGCCGGAGAGCTGCGCAGGGTAGTGGTGGGCGCGGTCGGCGAGGCCCACGCGGTCAAGCCAGTGCCGGGCTCGCGGAGTCGACGCGCTTGTTCGAGCGCCCCGAAGCTCAAGCGGCACGAGGACATTCTCAAGCGCCGTCAAAGTCGGGATCAGCTGAAAGGTTTGGAAAACAAACCCCACCTTGGTGGCCCGCACGGAGGCCCGGGCGTTCTCGGAAAGGTCGGCGAGATTCTGCCCGTCCAGGCGCACGATTCCCTTCGTAGGCGCGTCCAGCCCGGCGAGCAGGCCGAGGAGAGTGGTCTTGCCGCTCCCTGAGGGTCCGACGATCGCGACGAACGCCTGGGGCTCGATGGCGAGGTTGATATGTTTCAGCACCGTGAGTGGGGCGCCGGCACTCCAGTACGTCTGCTCGAGGTCAATCGCTTCCAGCATCATATGGGTCCAAAGATAGGGCACCTGGCCCTTGCGCTTGTCGCTTGGAGCTCCTCCGCCTGGGCGAATCGCTCGCTCTTATCGCGAGCGCGCGACATCGATCAGACCTCGGTGATTCATTTTCGCGCGACCGGAGCGTCCGATGGCCGGCCCGTTGTCATGTTTTTCGGTAATTCCCTCACTGCTGGGCTCGGGCTCGATCCTGAGGCGGCCTACCCGGCGTTGGTCCAGCGGAAGATCGACGCGGCTGGCCTTGCCTATCGCGTCGTGAACGCCGGAGTGAGCGGAGCGACGTCCGCCGACGGGGTCCGGCGGCTCGATTGGGTCCTTCAGGTCCCCGTGGCGGTCTTTGTGTTGGAACTCGGAGCCAACGACGTGCTCCGGGGGCAGGACCTTTCGTCAACTCGTCGCAACCTCCAAACGATCCTCGACCGGGTTCGGTCGAAAGAACCTGCGGTCCGTCTCGTGATCGCGGGAATGCGCGCGCCACCGAACCTCGGCCGGGCCTACGCGGACCAGTTTCGAGCGCTGTTCGGAGAACTCGCCCGCGCGAACCATGCCGTGCTCATTGACTTTCTGCTCGCTGGGGTCGCTGGGATTGATTCCCTCAACCAGGCCGATGGTCTTCACCCGAACGCGGCCGGAGCGCGCCGGGTCGCTGACACGGTGTGGCGCGTCCTCGAGCCCCTACTCCGCGCCTGCCCGCACCAAAGCAGCGTCTGTCGCGCCTCGAGGTAGAGTCGCGAGCTACCGTGATATGCACTAGTGTCGAGACACTATTCTGCCTCCAGGGATCGAGAAGCCGGCCGCTCGAGCTCGGAGCCGAGTCGCAAGCTGCCATGGGTCTCGCTCCATGCGGCACAACGACAAGAGGTTGAGCAGCAGAGAGTAGCGTACGCGTGCTGGGGTCCGGAACAGGTCGCTCGCTGCGTCGGTTCGTTGTCTGCTCAACGATGCCCCGTCACTGCACCAGATCGACAATCTCACGGAATACGCTATCACTTAATAAGTTACTCTGCGCTTGCCCGTGAGGATCCGCGAGTCAGAGCGTATCGTTTTTCGACAATCCCTGCTCAGCCCATACCTACGTTCATTGTCAAAAAACTTGACACAAAGTCGAAAATTTGACAGTTCGGCACGGCGGTTGCCCTTAGGAGGCGCAGTGAGAGCGCCGAGAGCGCTGTAAGCGAAGCCGCACCACTA
>Ga0209415_10001388_pt1 | contig 46434 bp, 48 predicted proteins | sample PeaSoiSIISIP2007_FD_187696 | JGI IMG/M metagenome (GOLD analysis project Ga0209415, IMG submission 187696) | Peat soil microbial communities from Weissenstadt, Germany - SII-SIP-2007 (SPAdes) (version 2) | ecosystem: Environmental > Terrestrial > Soil > Wetlands > Peat | place: Germany... | reverse complement strand
TGATGCCCTTGTCGTAGTGCTTCATGCCCTCCAGCGCGGTGAAGTAGCACCAGTCGTCGCCCCGGGGGTTCTGGGCGGCCGTCAGGTGGTTGTATAGGGACCGCTCGATCTCATCTGCACACGCCACGTTGCCGGTGAGGCGCAGCAGCTGCAGGTTCAGCTGGATCCATGTCGTTGTCACGCACGTCTCGCCGACGTCCGCGTCCTCTCCATTGGGCAGCTCGTGGTCCGCCCCAAATTTCTCGAAGTTGCTCGACGTGCCGGTTATGTAGAGCCGGTTCTGGACGATGTCCGTCCATGCGTTGGTGGCCGCGCTGAGCAGACGCCGGTCGCCTGTGGCGCGGGCGAGCTCGCAGAGTCCGACCAGGTTCGAAAGCATCTCATAGGCTTTGCGGTTCGCGGTCCGGCTCACCTGCTTGACCGAGAGCAGGGTCCGGACGATCGAGGGCCCGCCCGGCTCGTCGTACGCGCTCACAACGTACCGGGCGAAGGACAGGTACCGCTCGTCGCCCGTGACACGGTAAAGCTCCACGATTGGCTCAAGAACGCTCGTCGCGGCCATTCCCATATGGGTGCCCGCGGCGATAATGCTCCTCTTCGCCGGGAACGTGGCGATCAAGAGGTCGCCCGCTCGGCGCGCCGCATCGAGCGCGGGCCGGTTGCCGGTGTAGCGGTAGTAGGTCAACAGCCCGATGATGCTGTATTTGTGGGACCAGACATCCCAGTCGGCGCCGGGGTAGATGCCAAAGCGTTGCGCGGGCAGGTAGGTGCCTAGGTAGCCGTCGGGCTCCTGCGCCGCTACAAGCTGCGACGCAGCGGCATCAAGCTTGTGTCTAAGCGCCTCGTCACCCGTGTAGGCCCACGCGAGCGTCGCCGCGTGAAGCCATTTGCCTATGTGCTCGCCAATCCAGGGATGTTCTCCGGGCTTCTTGATGTAGCCGGCGAGAAGCGGCACCGTGTCCACGACCTCAAGGCGCCCGCGCACGTTTGCGTCGATCCGGGCCCCGAGCCATCCCTCTAGCCTCACCGCGGAAGGATCGAGGGCCTGCAACACGTCGGGCATCGCGGGCGCAGCCTTGTAGGGCACCGGCGCCACCGGCTGCAATTCCGCACCCAGCATCGGCAAGGCAAGTGACAGAAATCCGGCTAATGTTCTCATGGGAGTCTGATTATCCTTGGTCTATGAGGCGGTGGATGCACCTCCTCGCTGGGGTATTCTTGCTCGTTCGAGCAAATGCTTCCGCTCTGCAGCGCGCAATGGAATGCAACCCGGACTCGGGCAGATTGTCGAGCGCGAGGAAGGGAAAGAACCCTTCCTGCCTTGCTCGCCGGCGTCTCAACGGTGCCAGATGATACGCCACGCGCATGGACGCGGCCGCCCCGGCGCCGGAATGGATTCGGCCCCGACGGCGCAAGCGCCGTCAGCGGCGCCTGGAATCTGCCAGGCGAGGGCCGGTCAAACTGGCATTCGGCATCAGTTGTGCTCTTGTATGCCCGGTGAACCCGTCCCCCGCGCCGATGCCCAAGGCGGCCTACCGCCTGACGAAGATCGTATTCACCCTGGGCCCCGCGACCGAGGGCGAGGAGATGCTCGAGCGGCTGGTGGCGGCCGGGGTCGACGTGTGCCGGCTCAACATGGCCCATGCCGACGAGGCCTGGACGCGCGCGATGATCCGAAGGGTGCGGGAGGTCTGCCGCAGGACGCAGCGCCACATCGCCCTCCTCATGGACGTCAAGGGCCCGGAGATCAGGACCGGCGATCTGCCGGAGCCGGTCGACCTCGTCGAGGGCCAGCTGATCGACCTCCTGCCGGCGCCGGGAAGCGCCGCAGGCGGGATCCTCGCGGTCGGCGTCAACTATCCCATGATGGGGGGGGACGTCTCGGTCGGGACCACGGTCCTTGTGGACAGCGGCCTCATTCGGCTCAAGGTGCTGAGCACCACGCCCGAGCGCGTGCGCTGCCGGGTGGTCGTCCCGGCGAGGCTGTGCAGCCGCCGCCACCTCAACCTGCCCGGCGTCAAGGTCCGGCTGCCGGCCCTCACTGCCAAGGACCGTGCCGACATCGCCGTCGGCGTGGACGAGCAGGTCGATTTCTTCGCGCTGTCGTTTGCGCGCGAGGCGGACGACGTCGACATCCTCAGGCGCCTCCTGTCCGACCTGAAGAGCACGGCGCGCATCATTGCGAAGATCGAGGACCAGTCCGGGATCACGAACCTGGACGAGATCATCGTCGCCGCCGACGCCGTGATGGTCGCGCGCGGCGACCTGGGCATCGAGGTGCCGATGGAGGACGTGCCCCTGCTCCAGAAGAGGGCGATCGAGGCGTGCATCAGGCACCGAAAGCCCGTCGTCGTGGCGACCCAGCTCCTGGAGTCGATGATAACCTCGCCCGTGCCCACGCGGGCCGAGGTGAGCGACATCGCCGGCGCGGTGTGGTCCTCGGCGGACGCCATCATGCTTTCCGGCGAGACGACCACCGGCCGGTATCCGCTCGAGTGCGTGCAGTTCATGAAGCGCGTGGCGGGGCGCATCGAGGGCAGCGCGACCAAGGGCTTCAACACCGAGCTTCCCCTCAAGACGCACAAGGACCGCCTGCTCAGGGCTGCGGTCGTGCTCGCCCAGGAGCTGGGGGAATCCGGGATCGTGGTGTTCACCCGCAGCGGACTGCTTCCCCAGACGCTGTCGGCGCTGCGGGCTTGGCGGTGCCCCATCTATGCGTTCACGGACGAGCCGCAGGTCTTCCGCCACATGCTGCTCATGTGGGGCGTCGAGCCGTTCCTCATGGAAATCAAGCCGGAGCCCGAGGCGACGATCCGCGACGCATTCGCGTACCTGCTCAGGCGCGAGTGGGTCCGGCCGGGCGACTGGATGGTCGTCGTGACAAACGTCCTCGCCGGAGAGAGGACCATCGATTCCATCCAGATGAGGCCCGTGGAGTGAGGGGCGCCCGGGCCCGGCGGGCGGCCGGGACAGGGAGACCTGCGACTTTTCTGCTTAATGCGCTCGCCAATCTCCGCCCTATCGGGGAGATTGGATCCGGTTGACTCGCCACACGCGGGTCCCAGCAAGAAATGTCAAACACCAAGCCGGCCCACAAGGGGCCTCATGCCGACGACTCTGTCAAAGGCGTAATCCAGTTCAGGGCAGGCGGTTCCGCCTATGTCATCGTCGGTGGAAACCGCGACGCGCCCTCGGTCCAGATAGCTCCCGACGACACGGGGGTCGCCCTGCCGGGCGACACCGTCGTCGTTCGAATCTACCGCGGGGTCGCCGGGAAGCGCCCCGGCGAGCGGGTTGGGCGCGTCATCGAGATCCTCGAGCGCGGGCGCGAGACCATCGTGGGGGACCTCAGGCGCGAGGGGCGCAACTACTTCGTCGCCCCGGACGACCCCCGCTTCGTCTACGAGATCGCGGTCCCCGACCCCGCCACGTCCCCCGCGCGCCCCGTCCCCCACCCCGGCGACAAGGTGGTCGTTAAGCTCGGGGAATGGAGGCGGCGCGAGCAGCCCCTCGTGGGCGAGGTCACCGAGCGGCTGGGCCGCACCCACGAGCCGCGGGCCGAGCTCCTCGGCATCTTCGTGAAGCACGGCCTCGAGCCGAACTTCCCTGCCGACGTCGAGCGCGAGGCCGCCGGCCTTCCCGACAGGGTCGGCGCAAGGGACACCGAGGGCCGGCTCGACTACAGGACCATCCCCGTCTTCACTATCGACCCGGACGACGCGAAGGATTTCGACGACGCCCTGTCGATCGAGCACCTCGCCCACGGCGACGTCCGGGTAGGCGTCCACATCGCCGACGTGTCGAGCTACGTGAGGCCCGGCACCGCCATTGACCGCGAGGCCAGGAAGCGCGGAAACTCCACCTATCTCGTCGGCACCGTGATCCCCATGCTGCCCGAGAAGCTCTCCAACGGCCTGTGCTCCCTCGTCGAGGGCCACGACCGCATCTGCAAGGCGGTCTTCCTTACATATGGGGCGGACTCCCGGCTCAAGGACACGGGCTACGCCAACACGGTGATCCGCAGCCGCAAGCGGCTCACTTACAGGCAGGCCTACGCCCTGCTCTTCGAGGACAATCTTGAGAAGATCCGCGCACTCCCCGTCCCTCCGAAGCACCAGACCGGGTCCACCGGCAGGGCGCTCCGGGAGCTCGATGACCGGGAGCTCTCCGACCTGAGGGGCTGGATCAGGTCGCTGTGGCGGATCGCGAGCGCCCTTCGCGCCAGCCGGATGGCACACGGGAGCCTCGATCTCGACATGCCCGAGACGAAGATATTCGTCGACCCGCTGGGCTACGCCGACCGGCTCGAGAAGATCGAGCAGGACGAGAGCCACCAGCTCATCGAGGAGTTCATGCTCGCCGCCAACGAGGCGGTCGCGCGGCTGACTCGCGCGAACCGGCTGCCGTCGCTTTACCGCGTCCACGACGAGCCCGATCCGGAGAAGCTCAGCGAGTACCGGCAGTTCGTGGCGACCTTCGGGATCAAGGTGGGCGACCTGACGCGGCGCGAGGAGGTGTCGAAGCTTCTGGGGATCCTGCGAACGCACCCCCAGGGCCACACGCTCCGGACGCAGTTCCTGCGCAGCCTGAAGAAGGCCTGCTACCGCTCGACGCCGGACGGCCACTACGGCCTCCACAAAAGGGACTACACGCACTTCACCTCGCCCATCCGGCGCTATTCCGACCTCGTCGTCCACCAGGTCCTCCAGTCCTACCTCGCGCACGGGGGCGGCCACAGGCACGACATCCGCGGGATCGAGCAGCTGGCCGAGCACCTGAGCCTCACCGAGATCAATTCGGCCGAGGCGGAGCGCGAGAGCGTGAAGATCAAGCTCCTCGAGTTCTTCGAGCGCGAGCTGGCGAAGAGGAAGCGCACCGTCTTTGTGGCGGTCATAACCGACGTCCGCAGGCACGGGTTCTTCATCGAGCTCGTCGAGTCCATGACCTTCGGCTTCGTATCCTCCGACACTCTCCCCGACGACTACTACCAGCTAAGCGCCGAGGGCAACAGGCTCGTGGGGCGGCGCCGGCACCGGGCCTACGAACTGAACGGCCGGCTTGACGTCGTCGTCGACAAGGTGGACCGGTTTAAGCGCATCATCGACTTCAGGCCTGCCTAGGCCCCAAAGACCCCCATGAATCATTACGAATTCCCTACGGAGTTCCGGGCCCTCTACGACCAGGCGGTCGACCTCTACCAGAAGGGCAGGCGCGGCGCAGGGACCTACTTCAGCAAGGGCCAGGCGGCGTGGCTCGCCGCAAACGGCATCAGCCCGCAGTACATGTACGACTACGCCGAGGACGAGAGCGCCTACGGCGAGCCCGGCCTCGGCCACGCCCTCGCGATCGAGCTCTTCCGGCGCAACTACTTCCTCAACGTGCAGGACGCAAGGCCGTCGCGGGTCGTGCTCGACGAGACGAAGATGCCGGCCAAGACCGACTCGGCGAAGGGGATCGAGTGGCTTCCGCGGATAATCCCAAAGGCTAAGGCGAAACTCCGCGGCGAGCTCCCGGAGAGCCTCATGTACTGCTGCGGGGGGGACAGGCGCTTCTTCAAGGCGAACAACATCCTGCCCGCCGAGTTCCTTGGCATCGTCTGGCGAAACGGGGACGACGACGTTGCGACAATCGACTGGGTCGTGGCCCGGAGCAAGAACCCCTCCTAGGGCCGCCGTCAGAGCAGCTCGCCCTGCGTCGAGTCGGCCTTTGCCGGGGGCGCGCTCACCCCCAGGAACTTACCGTACCTCTCGAGCCAGTCGTCGAGCTTCGCCGCGTAGTACTCGCCGTCGTAGGGCGCCGCCACGGGGTCAAACAGGGCCAGCGGGCGCGCCCGCTGCCAGTCGCTGGTCATTCCCTTCTGCTTCGGGGTGACGTAGTAGGTCACCCGGTCCCCCATCCTCGGCGGGGGCGACATCTGGAGCGCCGCCTCGGCCGAGGCCCGCCTCGGCTTGCCCCCGCCCTCGATGAAACGCAGGTAGGCCTCCGGGTTCATCCCCAGGATCTCGCCCTTCGCGACCTCGGAGACGCCGAGCGACCGCTCGAGGAGACCCTTGCGGTAGCCCTCGAGGAGCCCCAGCGGCGACTCGCCCGAAAGGCCGAGGATGAACCGGATCAGCGTGTCCGTCAGCCGCCTGAGGTACGGCTCGACGCCCCGGGACCGCAGGGCGCTTCCCCGCACGACGAGCCGGCCCGAGTCGTTGAGCGCGTAATTCTTCGCCTTGTAGCAGAACATCGCGTCGTAGCGGCCGTCGAACTCCAGCTCGATCCCCGGGGGGAGGATCGGGGCGACGATGGCGAGGAGCGCGCCGGGGTTCTCAAAGTGGGCGTCGGAGGACAGGTAGATCCCGTCGGTGTCCGCCTCGAGCATCATGCATCCGTGGCGGCTGAACTCGTCGATCAGCTGCTGCAGCAGCTCGCGCCCGCGCCGGGTGACCTCGGCCGCGAGCTCCCCGTCCCCGAACCGCGCCCCCGAGAACCCGAGGTAGCCGTAGAACGAGTTGATGAGGATCTTGAACGCCCTCTGCCGCGCCTCCGCCTCTGCGCGCTCCTCGCGCTCCGGGGCGCTGCGCGCCAGCAGCTTGTACCTTAGCCGGTACTCGAGGAGCCTCCTCAGGAGCGGAATGAACACCCCGAGCGAGTCATCGGCCGGGTTCCTGCCGATGTTGAGCAGCAGGCTCGGATAGAGCGACGCGACGTCGAAATGGAGCACGTGGCGGAAGACGCCCTCGCTGAAGCTGCGCGTGTAGCCGCCGTCGAACGGACGGATCTCCGGGGGCTGCGGGCAGGACTGCCGGGCATGGTAGTACTCCTCCAGGAAGAGCAGGTCTATCTTGACGGTGGTCCCGCGAAGCGTGGCCTCCTGGAGAGGGATCGGGAAGGTGCGCGCCTGCTCGAAATAGGTCGGCAGCAGCAGGTCCGCCAGCCCCTGGGTCTCCCTGAGGTCGTCCCCCAGGTAGGCGCAGAAGCGCTCCCGGTCCCTTTCGAACGCCTCGGCTATCCGGCTTCCCTCGATGTAGGTCCGGTCCGAGCCCTCCTCCTCCGTGATCCCGAAATGGACGGCCACCTCCTTGAGCCCGTACGAGTTGAGCTCGCGGGTCGCTATGTCATTGAGGAGGGCGAGGAGGTACGTGTCCACCACGGCGCGGCCCGGCAGGTCGGCGCGGGGGAAGTCCACCCAGCGCTCGGCGACCTTGATCCGGCTGCTCCTGAACGTGGCCCTCTGGCCGAACCGCCCCCAGAGGCAGGGCACCCGGCGCATCCGGCACCGCACCCGGAGGTAGTCCAGGTCGAACTTGAAGATGTTGTGGCCCTCGATGACGTCGGGGTCGAGGGAAGCCAGCCTGGAGTTGAAGGCCAGGAGCAGCCGCTTCTCGGCGGCGTCGCTCATCTCCTCCAGGAGCAGCAGGTGGTTCGCGCCTCCCATCCGCATCCCGATCGCCAGCACGCGGTCGCCCGGCCGCTCGGCGTCGCTGAACCGGCCGTCGGCCGAGCCCGTCTCGATGTCGACCTGGCACCGGCGCAACTTCGCGAATCCCATGTCGGCGTACAGGCGCGCCCTGCGCTGGAGCAGGAACTGGCTCTCGAGCGGCCGGATCGCGTCGACCGCCACCGTGTCGCGCGCCGCGCCGAGGAGCGTGTTGAACGCCTCGAGCGAGCGGGCCTTGGCCAGCGTTCCCAGCGCCGCGTCGCCGCCCAGGCGCTCGAACACGACGCCGGGCACGGGGGCGTCGAACGACGCCGACGCGAGCCAGGCGAACGGCTCGAACGGGAGGGTCCCCTCCTCGCGACCGCCGTCGGGCCCGGCCACCGAGACCCGCGCCCCGCCCTCGCCGTCGATCCAGACGCCGCAGAGCGTCCCGTCCATGGTCCCCTGACCGCTCAAAACGGCCGCACGTACACCATCGCCACCGCCGTGATCGCGAGGACGAGCGCGACGATCATGAAAAGGTCCGCCATGGCGCGCCTTCGGTAGGCGATGGCGGCGATCGAGGCGAGCCCGAGGAGGCAAACCAGCTTGACGATGACCCACCCGGGGAATCCGAGCTGCAGCTTGTGCAGCATGCTGAAGCCGGTAACGACGACAAGGAGCGCCGCGATCCCGGTTATCATGAGGACCCGCCTTCGGGTCTCCGCCGGGGCGGCGAACGCGTAGAAAGTGTACCCCAGCAGCACGATGATCGAGCTCAGGTGGAGCACGAGGGTTGTATTGAGGGTCATCGTGGGGGCCGCAGGGAGAATTAGGACACCCCGCCTGTGCCGTATGCCCAAAGGCTCAAGACCTTTTCAATTCAAGGTGGGTGCCGCCGCCGCGGTGTTTGCTTTCCGGTTTACGGCCTAGCAGCTTCCGCGCCGGTTTTGGCTCCCGTAATGTTTCCAAGGCAAAGAGCGGTTATTGTAAGCACCTCGAACACTGCAGGGTGTCTGGCCTTGAGTCTGGGTAATGTCGGCCCACCGTCAAGTATGCCCTTGCGGATTCTGCTAGCGACGATCGGCAGCGCGGGCGACGTCAACCCCGTGATCGGCCTCGGGCGGGCCCTCAGGGGCCGAGGCCACCGGGTCGAGGTCGTGGCGAACGAGACGTACTCCGGGCAGGTGGAGGGGGCCGGCCTCGAGTTCGCCCCGATGGGAACGGCGGAGGAGTTCGAGAGGCTCTCGGGCGACCCGAGGCTCTGGAACCTGAGGAAGGGCTTCGCCTGCATCGCCGAGGGAGCGATCCTCCCCAATATCCGCCGCCTGTACGAGATCATCGAGCGGCGCCGCGGCCCGTCGACCGTGGTGGCCGCCACGACCCTGTGCCTTGGCGCCAGGGTGGCCCAGGACAGGCTCGGGGTCCCCACAGCCTCGATCCACCTTCAGCCCGGCGTGATCCGGAGCCTGGTCGACGCCGGCAGGATCGGGTACGTCGACCTGGGGCCGGGAGTGCCACGGTCCGTCAAGCGGCTGCTATTCTGGTGCATCGACACCCTCCTCGTCGAGCGGCGGGTCGGCCTACCGCTCAACGCGTTCCGCTCGCAGCTCGGCCTCGCCCCGGTCCGGGGGATATTGGGCTCCTACATCCACTCGCCCCGGATGGTGCTCGGCCTCTTCCCCGGGTGGTTCGCGGCGCCCCAGCCCGACTGGCCGGCGAACACCCGCCTGACGGGCTTCATCCTGAACGACTCCGGCGGCAGGGCCGGGGCCCGGGCCGAGGCGGAGGAGTTCGCGGGCGCCGGCGCGCCGCCGGTCCTCGTCACCCCCGGCTCGGCCGCGATGGACCGCTCGCGATTCTTCCTGGACACCGTGGAGGCCTGCCGGCGCGCAGGGCTCCGGGCCATGCTTGTCACGAACCATCCCGGGCAGCTTCCCGAGGTCCTGCCGCCGGGGATCCGCGCGTTCCCGTACGTTCCATTCAGCCGGATCCTGCCCAAGTGCTCGGCGGTCGTCTACCACGGCGGGATAGGGACCCTGGCGCAGGCCGTGAAGGCCGGCGTGCCCCACCTGGTCGTGCCCAACGCCCACGACCAGCCCGACAACGGCCGGCGGATCGAGCGCCTGGGCCTTGGCGTGTGCATCGCCCCGGGCACCTACAGCCAGGGCCGGGCCGCCAGGGCGATCGGGCGCCTGCTCCGCTCGCCCGAGATCCGCGGGCGCTGCCGCGAATACGCGGCCAGGGTCGACAGCGCGGACTCGCTGGAGCGCGCCTGCGCGCTCATCGAGGAGCTGGGAGGAGGCGGCCGGCCAGCCGAGCGCGCTGGCCTCGCCAGGAGCGACGCTCACCGCCCCAGGACCAATTCCCACTCAGCCGCGGGGCCGGGCACGACCCGGAAGAGCGGATGAGCCAGGGGCCGCCTGACGCCCGCCAGCCGGGAAAGCCACGCCGGGGAGCGCTTCGCGAGCTTCCGGGCGAGATGGCCCCACTCGTAGTCGAGCTGCCCCCGCGTCACCGGAAGCGGGCCGATGGCGACGCCGCGGCCGATCTTTGAGGCGTCGAAGCGGTAGCCGCGCCTCTGCGCCTCGGCGTGGACGGCCCGCAGGTACTCGGAATTCCGCCTCCCCGGGGCAGGCGCCTCGAGAAAGCGCGCCAGCTGGGGATGGCGCCTGTAGCCGCGCGTCCTGCCCGCCAGCACCGCCTGGGCGAGCAGGCCCTCCCTCCACAGGGCCACGAGGCCACTCGGGTCGAGGTACCGCGGATGCAGCGACCAGAGCCTCATCGCTGCGCCCGGGAAGCCCGGCCCCTCTTTCTCGGTTCTCGCGTGCTCAATCCCGCGCCGCCGCCTAGGAACCAATGATGCTCGAGTCGAGGTGCTGGATGATGAGCTCCTGGACGGTGGCCAGGAAGAGGTAGCACATGAAGGCCTTGCGGACCGGCTCGTCGAGCCCCTCCATGTCGATGTCGCCGGTCTCCAGCGCCTCGTCGCTCAGCATCTTCAGGCGGCGCTCGCGAAGCTGAAGCCGGAACGCGGTGCAGGCCCGCACGATCGGCTCGGCGTTGGTCTCATCGAACGCCACGACGCCCTCCGCGAAGAAGTTCCCGTCAAACAGGGCGAGGAGCGCCCGCAGGTCCTCGTTCTGGCCCTGCAGCAGCTCGCCGATCCAGGCCCCGCGGAACTCCTGGTCGAGGTCGTGGAGCGCCTGGGGCGCGGCGAGGATCTTCTCCAGCTCGAACGACAGCTCCCGGATGACGTCCAGCAGGGGCGCCACCACGGGAAGGCTCAGCTTGACCTCAACGCGTTTCATCGGGCTCGAGCACCGCCGTGAGGTGCCACTGCTGCAGGCTGAAAACGTGGGCCTCGGCCGTCTCCCGGACGCCGGTCCACACGACCGAGCGGCCCTGCTCGTGGACCTCGAGCATATGCTTGCGCGCCTTGCTCTCGTCGAAGCCGAGCACCTTCTTGAACACCATCACGACGTACGACATCAGGTTCACGGGGTCGTTGAGCACGACGACCCGCCATGCGCCCTCCAGCTGCTGCTCCGTGGACGGGCGGCCCTCGGTGCGCGTGTGGCTTCGATACTCAGGCACGTCGATTCGGACGGCATAGCGGGCGCTCAGGCCCTCTCCCGGACGGCCGCCTCAACCCTGGCTTCCGATTCATTGAGGGGCACCTTAAGGGTTTCCGCGGCTCCACGCCACCTCATTTCGACGACGCCCTCCTTCAGCCCCCTGCCTCCCACGGTTATGCGCAGCGGGATCCCCAGCAGGTCCGCGTCCTTGAACTTGACCCCGGGCCTCTCGCTCCTGTCGTCGACAAGCACGTCGGCGCCGGCGCGCTCTGCGGCGGCCGCGAGCCTGCCCGCGACGAGCGCCGCGTCGGAAACCTGCGGATCCAGCAGGCACACAATGACCTGGAACGGCGCGATCGCCCACGGCCAGATGATGCCATCCGCGTCGTGGCTGTGCTCGATCACCGCCTGCAGGGTCCGGCTGATCCCGATGCCGTAGCAGCCCATGACGAAGAGGTGCCGCTCCTTCTTGTCGTCCGTGTAGCCCGCGTCGATCCTCTCCGAGTACTTCGTGCCGAGTATGAAGATGTGGCCGACCTCGATCCCGCGCCGGACCAAGAGGGGCCTGCCGGCGATGGGGTCGGGCTCGCCCGCGCGCACGCGCCGGAAGTCGCCAAAGCCCGTGACCTGGAGGTCTCGCGCCACGTTCACGCTGCGCAGGTGGAATCCGTCCCGGTTCGCTCCGGTCGTGCCGTTTCCGACGAGGCGTATCGCGTGGTCGGCGTGTATCCCGGCAAGCGCCGCCAGGTTCCTGATCGTACCCCTGACGACGCCCAGGCTGCCGGGCCTCGCCCCCATGATCGGCTCGATTTCCTCCGGCGTCGCCGGCCGCACGAGCGTGAAGCCCAGCGAGCCCAGCTTCGCCTCCTCGAGCTCGTCGCTGCCGCGCAGGACAACGGCGAACGGCCGCCCGTCGCCGATGTAGACGAGCGTCTTGAACTGGCGGTCGGCGGGGACGCCGTACGGCGGCGCCTCGAGCGCGGCTATCGTCAGTACGCCGGGAGTCGGGAACTCCTCGAGCTCCCCCGCGGGCGCCGCGTCCGCGAGGCCCTCGGGCACGATCGAGCTGCGGGCCTTCTCGCGGTTCGCCGCGTACCCGCTCTCCTCGTTGAAGAACAGGTCGTTGTCGCCCACCTCCGCCGGCACCATGAACTCGTGGGAATAGCTCCCTCCCATGACCCCTGTGTCGGCCTCGACGGCGATCGCGTTAGCCCCTATCCGCCGGAAGAACGCCTGGTAGGCAGACCTCATGGCCTCGTAGCTGCGGATCGCGCCCTGGTCGTCCGCGTCGAACGAGTACGCGTCCATCATCGAGAACTCCCTGGCCCTCATGAGGCCGTAGCGGGGGCGGATCTCGTTGCGGAACTTGGTGCCTATCTGGAAGAAGATCTTCGGCAGGTCGCGGTAGCTGGAGATCTCCGCCTTGATGAGCGGCGTGATCACCTCCTCGTGGGTCGGGCCGAGCACCAGCTCCGGCTCCCTCGGCTCCCGCTTGCCCATGCCGGCGCTGTCCGCCCGGAACATGATCTCGCGCACGGGCCCCCACCGGGGCCCGGCCGCCCAGAACTCGGCCGGGTGAATGTGCGGCATCAGGAGCTCGATCGCGCCCGCACGCTCCATCTCCTCGCGGCAGATCCGCGTTATCTTCTGCATGGCGCGCAGCCCGAACGGGAGGTACGTGTAGAGGCCGCCGCCCAACCTGCGCACGAGCCCGGCCCGGACAAGCAGCCTGTGCGACGCGATCTCGGCGTCGGCCGGGCTCTCCTTGAGCGTGGGAATGAAATAGCGCGACCAGAACCTCATTGGAATGGGACAGCCAAGAAAGGGGGCGGCCGGATGGCAACACGCGAAAACGCATGTTGCCAATTTGGCGGCGCCGATTTGCCCTTGAATCGCCCATGTCCGCCGCCCGCAAGGACCGAAAGCCCTGGCCGATGAAGTGGATCGTCCTTGCGATCGCGCTCTTCGTCCCGCTGTACACCTTCCTGACCCTGCACTACCGCCGGCCCGGCCCGGCGTTCAGGCCCTACCAGGACATGCGCGACAGGGTCGACGTCTCGAGACTCCTCAAGGCGGGTTACCAGCGCGTGGCGATCGAGGCCCGCCGCCCCGCGGACCCGACGGCCGCCGCGGGCCTCGCCACGTCCCCAACCCCCGGGGGCCTGCCCGAGGAGCTCAGGGGGACGCTTGTCGAGTCCCCGCTCCTTCCCCTGACGATAGGTTCGGTCTCGGCGGCCCCCGAGGCCGTCTCGGGGATCGACTACCAGGTCGAGCTCACCTACACGCTCGCCGACAACAAGCGGCAGCTTTCGGGGGCGCACCTCTACGAGCGCAGGGGAGAGGTCGTGATCGTGGCCGACTTTGAGCGGCTCGGCGGCGACCTGCTCTCGCGGAGCCGGGAGGGCGCCGCCCGGCTCACGATCCCCCCCGGCGCCCTGAAGCCGGGAACGTACCGCGTGACCCTCGTCGGCGAAAGGGAGTCGCGGACCTGGACCCTGCGCGTGCGCTGAGGCGCGCCCGCCGCCTTAGAGGTCCCTTGACGTGCGGGGCCGCTTCCATGAGAACGCGAGACTGCCAATGACCAGCGAAAACGGGCACACACCTCCGGCGGCGCCCCCGTCGGCCCAGTCCACGACGATAAAACCCACGGACCTCCGGGGCATACTCCAGTACGTGCCTAGGTTCCAGGGGCAGATCTTCATCATCGCGGTGGACGGCTCGATCGTGGCGGACGAGAACTTCGGCAACCTGCTCGTGGACATCGCCGTCCTGAGGAGCCTCGCGATCAAGGTCGTCCTCGTGCACGGGATCGGCCACCAGCTCCAGGAGCTCTCCGCGCTCCGCGCGATCCCGATCTCCAACAGCGACGGCACGGGTCCGACCGACGCGGCCACGCTGGACCTGGCGATCCGGGCCTCCTCGCGGGTCTCGCACCTGATCCTCGAGGGCCTCACGCAGAGCTCGCTCAAGGCCGCGATAACGAACGCGGTCCGCGCCGTGCCCGTAGGCATCATCAAGGGGGTCGACCAGCAGCTCACCGGCAAGGTGGACCGGATCGACAAGGACCTCATCGTCGCGCTGATCGAGCGCCAGGTGGTCCCCCTCGTGTCGCCGCTCGCGTTCGGCCCGGACGGGAAATCGCTCCGGGTCAACTCCGACCTCCTCGCCGCCGAGATGGCCGAGGCCCTCAATGCGACGAAGATCATCTACCTGGCGCCGAGCACCGGGCTTGAGATAGGCGGCGCGGTCAGGCACGAGATCTCGGCCAACGCGCTGCGCACGATCATGAGCGAGCACCCGGAGCAGATCGCCGAGTCGAGCCGCAGCAAGGCCACCCACGCGATCCGGGCGATCGAGACCGGCACGCCGCGGGTCCACATCGTCGACGGCCGGATCTTCGACGGCCTCCTCAACGAGATCTTCTCGAACGAGGGCGTCGGGTCGCTCGTTTACGGCAACGACTACCAGCAGATCCGCAAGGCGACCCGCCGCGACGCGCGGCTCCTCTACAACCTCACCCGCAACGCCGTCAGGCGCGAGGAGCTGATCCACCGCACCCAGCAGGCGATCGAGAAGAACATCGACCAGTTCTTCGTGTTCGAGGTCGACGAGGCCGTCATCGCCTGCGTCACGCTGATGTTCTACCCCGACAAGCCCGAGGTGGCCGAGATCGGGTCGCTCTACGTCCTGCCCTTCTACCACAACCGGGGCATCGGCAAGAAAATGGTCGAGTACGCCTGCCTCCAGGCGAAGGAGAAGGGGGCGAAGAGCGTCATCGCCCTCTCGACCCAGAGCGCGGGCTTCTTCACGGGCGTGTGCGGCTTCGAGGAGAGCACGAAGGAGATCCTGCCGGAGGCCAGGCTCAAGCTGTACGACGAGAGCGGGCGCAACGCGCGCGTCATGACCAAGAATCTATTGTAACCAAAACGCCGGGCCGGCGTCTAACGAAACATGCATCAAGAAGCCATGAAGACATCAAGACCCCTCGGAATCGCCCCACCCCCGCGCGCACGCTTGCCGCGCGCGGCGATAGCGGCGGCCGGCGCCGCGGCACTCCTCTCGGCGCTCGCCGTCACGGCCGGCTGCGTCGTCGCGGTAAGGCCCGCCCCGGTGGGCGTCGTCTACTCCGAGCCGGCCGAGGTGGTCGTGGCCGACGCCCCGCCGGCGCCCATCGTCGAGGCGGTCGGGGTCGCGCCGGGACCCGGCTACTTCTGGATCGGGGGCTACTACCACTGGTACGGCAACCGCTGGGGATGGGTCAGGGGCCACTATGAGCTGCCGCCGCGCCGCGGCGCCGTCTGGGTCGGCCCGCGCTACGACTTCCGCGGGGGCCGCAGGGTCTACGTCCGCGGATACTGGCGCTACTAGCCCCTGACCTCGAAGACCGCCTGAATCTCGGCGGTGGCCCCTTTGGGCAGGCCGTTGACCGCGACCGCCGCCCTCGCGTGGCGCCCCGCCTCCCCGAACACCTTCACGAGCAGGTCGCTCGCCCCGTTGATGACCGCGGGGCTGTCGGCGAATCCGTCCACCGCGTTCACATAGCCGGTCACGAACACGACGCGGGCAACCCGGTCGAGAGAGCCCAGCGCGGCCTTGACGTTCGCGAGAGTGTTCAGGGCGCAGGCCTCGGCGGCCCTCGCCCCCGACTCGACGGTCTGCTCCCGGCCGACCTGCCCCGAATGGGTCAGCCTGCCGTCGGCCATCGGCAGGGTGCCGGCGCAGAAGAGGAGACTGCCGGCGCGCACCGTGGGCACGTAGCTGCCGGCAGCGGCGGGCGGCTGCGGGAGCGCGAGGCCCAGCGCGGAGAGGTTCGATTCCGGATTCATGGAGCGGCCCTTATCGCCCCAAACGGCCGGCTTTAAAACAAAAAACTGGCGTTGCGGGGCGCCGGCAAATGCGCCACACACTCCCAGCCCTCCGCCCGATCCATGGTATCACGCTTCTTCAAGCTCGAAAGCCGCGGAACGACGCCGTTCCGCGAGTTTCAGGCGGGCCTGACGACGTTCGCCGCGATGGCCTACATCCTCGCGGTCAACCCCTCCATCCTGGCCAACGCGGGGATGGACAAGGGCGCCCTCGTCACCGTCACCGCCATGACGGCGGCCGTCGCCACCACGCTCATGGGGCTCTTCACCAACTTCCCGATAGCCCTGGCGCCCGGCATGGGGATCAACGCGTTCTTCACGTACACGATCTGCCTTGGAAAGGGGCTGCCGTGGAGCGAGGCGCTCGGGATGGTCTTCATAAACGGGCTCATCTTCCTGTCGTTGTCCGTCACCGGGGTCCGCGAGAAGATCATCGCGTCGATTCCGCTCGGCCTGAAGCTCGCGGTGACCTGCGGCGTCGGGCTCTTCATCGCGTTCATAGGGCTCCAGCGCGGCGGGGTCATCGTCGCGAACCCCGCCACCTTTGTCGGCCCGGGCGACTTCACGGCGGGCCCCTCCGCGCTCTGCCTGGCCGGGATCGTCCTCATCGCGCTCATGGTCGCGCGCCGGATCAGGGGCGCGATCGTGCTCGGCATCCTCGCGATCACCCTGGTCGGGCTCGTCGTGCCCAACGGCGCCGGCGGAAGGGTCACCACGCTCGGCAACGGACTCGTCTCGCTGCCGCATTCGGCCGCGCCTGTGTTCCTGAAACTGACGTTCGGATTCCTCACGAGCTGGTCGAGGTTCCAGACGGCGCTCCCGCTCATCTTCACGCTGCTGCTCGTCGACATGTTCGACAACATAGGCACGCTCATCGGGGTCACCAAGCGCGCCGGGCTGCTCGACGCCGAGGGGCGCCTCCCCAACGCGGGGCGCGCGCTGCTCGCCGATTCGATTGCGACGATCCTCTCCGCCCTGTCGGGCACCTCCACGGTCGTCAGCTACATCGAGTCGGCGTCTGGGGTCGAGGCGGGGGGCCGGACCGGGCTCACGGCGGTCTGGGTGGCGGTCTTTATGCTCCTCGCGCTCTTCCTCACCCCACTGATCCTCGCGATCCCGCCGTGCGCGACGGCGCCGGCCCTCGTGATCGTGGGCATCTTCATGATGCAGTCGGTCGTGGAGATCGACATGAGCAACTTCGAGACTGCGGCTCCGGCCGTCCTGACGATCTTTGCGATCCCCCTGACGTTCAGCATCGCCCAGGGAATCGGGATCGGGCTCATCTGCTCGGTGCTCCTTGGCGTCGGGCTCGGGCGCGCCCGCACGATCCCGCCGATCGGCTACGCGGTGGCGACCATGTTCTTCCTCTCGTTCTTCAAGATCTGGCCGTTCCGCTGAACCGGCGCCGCCGCCATGTCCAAGACCACGGCCCGAGTCGTGTTCCTCGCCACCGCCGCCTTCTTCGCGGTGTTCTTCCTCTGGCCGATCCTGCAGATCCTGCGCGGAGGCTTCGTGGACGCGGACGGGCGGCTCACCTTCGCGTACGTCGGCGCGCTCCTGAGCAACCCCACGTATCTCGTGGGGCTTCGCAATTCCTTCTTCCTGGCCTGCGCCGGGACCTCGCTCGCGCTGCTGATCGCCGTGCCGCTCGCCTTCATCTCGGACCGCTTCCTGTTCCCCTTCAAGGGCTTCCTTAACTCGGCCGTCCTCGTCCCGATGATCCTGCCGCCCTTCGTCGGCGCGATCGGCATCAAGCAGATGTTCGGCCAGTACGGGGCGGTGAACGCCCTTGTCGTCGCCCTCGGCCTTCGGCCGCAGGGCTGGACCTTCGACTGGTTCGCGGCGAACCAATTCTGGGGCGTCGCGGTCGTCGAGGCCCTCTCGCTCTACCCCATCATCTACCTCAACGCCGTCGCGGCGCTGGCCAACGTCGACCCCTCCATGGAGGAGGCGGCACAGAACCTCGGCTGCACGGGCCTGCGCCGGTTCAGGAGGATCACCCTGCCGCTCATCCGCCCCGGTCTGTTCGCGGGCGCCACGATCGTGTTCATCTGGGTGTTCACGGAGCTCGGCACGCCGCTCGTCTTCGACTACTCGCGGGTCACGAGCGTCCAGATCTTCCATGGGCTGAAGGACATCGGGGGGAACCCGTTCCCCTACGCGCTCGTGGCCGTCATGCTCGCCTGCTCGGTCCTCATCTACGCCGTGGGGAAGGGCGTCTTCGGGCGGGCCGGCTACGCGATGATGGCCAAGGCTACCGCGGTCGGCGGCGCCCGCGCGCTTCCGGCGCCGAAGGCGCTGCTCTGCACCGCCATCTTCTGCGCCGTCAGCTTTGTCGCCGTCCTCCCCCATCTCGGGGTGCTCCTGGTCGCGTCCTCGAGGGACTGGTACGCGAGCGTCCTCCCGGCCGGGCTCACGCTCGACAACTACCGCGCGGCGCTCGGAAGCGAGTACACGGTCCCGGCGATCGCCAACAGCCTCAAGTACGCGAGCGTCTCCACGGTCGTCGACGTCGTCCTCGGCATCGCGATAGCCTACGTCGTCGTCCGCACGAGGATAGCCGGCAGGGGCATTCTGGACTTCCTGTCGATGCTGCCGCTCGCCGTGCCCGGAATCGTCCTGGCCTTCGGCTACCTCGCGATGTCCCAGGAGGGCCGCCTCTTCGCGTCCATAAACCCGGTGCGGAACCCGACGGTGCTGCTCATCGTCGCCTACTCGATCCGCCGGCTCCCGTACGTCGTTCGCTCGGCCGCGGCCGGTTTCCAGCAGACAAGCGTCACCCTGGAGGAGGCCGCCGAGAACCTCGGCAGCCCGCCCATGAGGGCGCTCGTCAGGGTCACGCTGCCCCTCATCTCGGCCAACCTCCTGGCGGGCGCCCTGCTCGCGTTCGCCTTCGCGATGCTCGAGGTGAGCGACTCGATCATCCTCGCCCAGAAGCAGGTCTTCTTCCCCATCACCAAGGCCATCCTCGAGCTCTTCCAGCTCCTCGGCGACGGGAAGTACCTGGCGTGCGCCCTCGGCGTCTGGGCCATGGTGTTCCTGGGGGCGATGGTCGCCGGCGCGAGCGTGCTGCTCGGCAAGCGCCTGGGCGCGGCCTTCCGGGTGTGACCGCACGCGGGCCTTCGCGAGGACCCGGATGATCCTGCTGCTCGGCGCCTCGCTCATCTGGGCCTTCTCGTTCGGCCTGATAAAGGAGGGCCTCGCGGGGCTGGACCCGACGGCGGTCGCCGTCCTGCGGCTAGCCATCTCGCTCGCGGTCTTCGCGCCCTTCTACAGGCCGCTGCGGGCGGGCGCCGCCCAGGCGCTCCGGCTGGCCGCAATCGGCGCCGTCCAGTTCGGGGCGACCTACGTCCTGTACCAGCGCTCCTACGCCCATCTCCACGCCTACGAGGTCGCCCTGTTCACCATCACGACGCCGATCTTCGTGTCGCTGATCGACTCCGCCGCCGAGCGCCGGTGGCGGGCGCGCTACTACTGCGCCGCTGCGCTCTCCGTCGCGGGCGCGGGCGTGGTCCTCTGGCGCTCGCTCGGCGAATCCGGGACATTGCGCGGCGTCATCCTCGTCCAGCTCTCCAACCTCTGCTTCGCCGGCGGCCAGGTCGCGTGGAGGCGCGAGCGCCCGCGCCTTCCGCCGGAGGCGACCGACGTCTCGGTGTTCCTCCTGCCCCTCGCCGGCGCCCTGGCTCTCTCTCTCCTAGCCTCCCTGCTTATGACAGACTGGCGCTCGCTCGCACCGAGCCCGCCGCAGTGGGCAACGATCGCCTACCTGGGCGCCGTCGCCTCGGGCGCCGGTTTCTTCATGTGGAACGTCGGCTCGACGCGCGTCAACGCGGGCGCCCTGGCGGCGGCCAACAACGCCAAGATCCCCCTCGGGATCGCCTGCGCCCTGCTGGTGTTCGGCGAGAGGGCCGACCTTGTGCGCCTGCTGGCGGGCGGCGCCCTCATGGGGTCCGGGGTCTGGATCGCCGGCTGGAGGCCGGAGGCCGGCCCCACGGCCCCGCGGCCCGGCGGGCCCGCCCGCTAGGCGCGTCAGCGGAAGTCGAATCCCCAGGTCCGCCTCGCGTAGCCGTAGGCGACCGGCTTCACGGCCGCGAGCGCGCCGAGCGCATCGTCGGTCGAGCCCGCGCCGTACTTCCCCTCGAAGGCCGCGATCCGCTGCTCGTACTCGGACAGAAGCCTCGCCTTCACCTCGGGCTGGGCGAACGAACGGCCCAGGGAGTCGCGCCCCATCGCCAGGATTTCGGCCCACGAAAGGTGGAACAGGGTGACGGCCGTGTAGTACTCGTCGGTCATGTTGGAATCCCACATCCCCCGGTCGTCCGTGTTGAGGCAGACCGGGACGCCGGTCCTAAGGTACTCGGGGAACGGATGGGCGGAGAGATCGGGGACGTAGCCCAGGAGATGGTTCGAGATCAGGTTTATCTCGACCAGGACGCGGCGGGTCTGCTGCAGCAGGAGCAGGGTCTCCGGGTCCCTGATGAGGTTGATGCCGTGGCCGATCCTCGACGCCCCGAGGAGCAGCGTGTCCCGCACGTGCCTGTCCGGGCCGTCCATCTCGCCCGCGTGGATCGAGAGCGCGAGCGTCGGATAGCGCGCCCTCATCTTGCGGAAGGTCTCCAGGAACCGCGACGGGTAGCCCTGGCCGTTCTCCTCGATGCCGGCCATGTTGAGGCCGACCCAGAGGTCGCGGTGCGCGTCGGTGAACGCGTAGGCCCTGGCGAGCCGCAGCTCGGCGTCCGGGGCGAACCGGAGTACGACCGTCTGGAACCGCACGGTCACGCCGGTTGCCGCGGCGTCCGCCATCGATAGGCGCCGGCGCACCTGCTCGACCGCCGCGTCCTCCGGGACCGCGCCGCCGTCGTTGTCGACCATCCCCCCGACCACGAACTGCGTCTCCAGGTAGGCCAGGTGCTCGGCGCCGTAGGCCTTCATGTTTTCGACCAGCAGCTCGGACGCGAGCGGCAGGCACTGGGTGAGCTGGCCGAGGCGCGGCCATATGTGCGAGAAGAACTCGAGCCTGCCATCCCCCTTGCCGTCGAGCCGCAGGCTCGAAAGCCAGGCCTCCCTCTCCTCGGGCGTGAGGGCGGCGAGCGAAACGAACTCCGCCCTCGCCCCTTGGGGGAGCATCTCGTAGGTCCTCCTCCGGATCGTCTGGAAGCGCGCCCTTGGGTCCACGGAGTCCGGGGAGCCGGCGGGGCGCGCCCGGGTGTAGAAGGTCTCGCCCCCGTCCCTGGCGGGATCGGTGCAGATCGCGTAGATCCACTCGGCCCGGTTCGACCCGGCCGCGTGGTTGTGCAGGTCGCCGCCCTTCGGCATGTCGTAGAGGAGGGCGTAGAGCTGCGCGGGCGTCGCCCGGGCCACGATCTCGTCAAAGCGGCTCCCGAATTCCGCGGCGCGCCCGCACGGCGCGGCGAGAAGCGCCAGGGCGAGCGCCCACCCCCGAATCAGGATTCGTGAAGGCATGGGTAACGCAAACGCCGCCGGAGCGCCCGCGCAAGAAAACTTCTGCCTGGGCGCTCAGAGGACCTCGAGGTCCGCCCTCACCGCGGCGCGCAGTCGGTCCATCCCGGCGCGAACGGCCTCGCCGTCGGGCCCCTCGACCAGGAGGCGCACCTTGGGCTCGGTGCCGGAATAGCGCACCAGGACCCGGCCCCGGGAGCCGAGCTCGCGCTCGAGCGCGCGGATCTCCCCGGAGAGGGCCGGCAGGGACTCGAGCGGTCTCTTGGCGCGCACGCTGAGCGCGGCCGACAGCTGGGGAAACTTCCTTAGCGCCCCCCGGAGCTGCGACAGCGGCCGGCCCGTCTCGAGCATCACCGCGATGACCTTCAGGGCCGCGGCGAGGCCGTCGCCCGTCGGCCCGAACTCGAAGCTCACGACGTGGCCGGAGGACTCCCCGCCGAGCACCGCCCCCTCGGCCCGCATCCGCTCCGAGACATAACGGTCGCCGACCGCGGTCCGTATGACGCGCCCGCCCGCGGCCCCGACGGCCTCGTCGAGGCCCAGGTTGCTCTGGACCGTCACGACCAGCTTCCTCGGCTCCAGGCGCCCCCGGGCCAGCGCGTGCGTGGCGAGGATCGCGAGCATCTCGTCGCCGTCCAGGATGGCGCCGAGCTCGTCGCACAGCACGCAGCGGTCTCCGTCGCCGTCGTGGGCGATCCCCAGCCGGGCCCCCGAAGAGCGCACCTGCGCGGCCAGCCTGGCCGGGTGCTCGCTCCCCACGCCCTCGTTTATGTTGGACCCGTCCGGGCGGTCCCCCAGGCCCGACACCTCGGCGCCGAGCGCCCGGAGCGCCGCCGGGCTCGTGGCGCACGTCGCGCCGTTCGCCGTGTCGAGCGCTATCCTCCAGCCCCGGAGCGAGCCGGCGGGCAGGATCGCCGCCGCCGCCGCGACATAGTCCCCCGCCACCGATTCGAGCGGGATATCGCAAGGGCGCCCTCCGATCCGGGCAGCGGCGCCCTCCGGAGGGATGTGGGACTCAAGATCCGCCTCCTCCTCGTCGGTCAGCTTGAACCCGTCGCTGCGGAAGAGTTTGAACCCGTTGTCGGACGCAGGGTTGTGCGATGCTGTGATCACGGCGCCAAGCGATGCGCCCATGAGCCTTACGGCGCGCGAGACGGCGGGCGTCGGGACGATCCCGAGCGCCACCGGCCGGCCCCCTCCGCGGAAGATCCCGTCGCCGAGGGCGCCGGCGAGCGAGGCCCCGGAGGCGCGCGTGTCGCGCCCGATAAGCACCCTGCCCTCGTGCACCCCCCTCGATTCCATCCATGCCGCGGCCGCCCCCCCCAGCCTTGCGACGAAGGCCTCATTCATGACGGGTCCCCCGTAGGGTCCCCGCACTCCGTCCGTCCCGAAGTACAGCCTTTGCATGAGATCGGTTTCCTAGCGCTCGTAGAAGTCGCGCGTCTGCGCGATCTTCCCCGCCACGGCGCCGCCGAGCAGGAGCTCCCGGGCCTCGTCTATCGACCCCCGGACGTCCGCCCTAGCGCCGGCCACCCAAAGGGCCACGGCCCCGTTGAAGGCGATCGTGTCGGCGAGGCCGCGCGGCCCTCCGCCGCCGGCCAGCGCGCCTGCGATGGCGAGGTTCTGCGCGACGTCGCCGCCCGCTATGTCGGAGAAGGGCGAGGCCGCGAGGCCGAACGAGGCCGGCGCCCACTGCTCGCGGATCATCCTGAGGCGCCCGGCTCCGCGCACCACGTTGAGGGTCGCCGACGTGAGCTCGTCGATCCCGCGACCCGGGCCGATGATCCCGTGCACGGCGAGGCCGGCCTTGGTTCCGAGGGCGTCGAGCGCGTCGGCGAGTTTTTCGGCGATGGCGGGCGAGGCGGCGCCGAGGAGGATGTGCGCCGGCCGGCCGGGATTGAGCAGCGGCCCGAGGATGTTGAAGACCGTGCGCTCGCCCCGCGCCGCAAGGATCTTGCGCACGGGGGCTATGCGCTTGAAGACCGGGTGCCAGGCGGGAGCGAAATAGAAGGCGTACCCGAGCGCCCCGAGCGCGCCCCTCAGCTTCTCAGGCGGCGCATCCAGCCTTACGCCCATGGCCGCGAACAGGTCCGCGCTTCCGCACTTCGAGGTGATCGCCCGGTTGCCGTGCTTCATCACCGGGACGCCGGCGCAGGCGACCACGAGGGCGACCATGGTCGAGACGTTGAACCCGCCCGCCTGGTCGCCGCCGGTGCCGACGATGTCGACCGACCTGGGCGCCCAGTCCCCGACTCCGGGGTCGATGGCGAACGCCCTGAACGCGGCAGCGAACGCCGCTATCTCGGCCGAGGTCTCGCCCTTGCTCGAGAGCGCGGAGAGGAACTCGGCCTTGGCGGCGTCTGTCGCCCCGTCGGCGGCCAGGGCGTCGGCGGCGCCCCGCGACTCCTCCGCGGAGAGGTCGCGCCCCTCCCTGAGGGAGGCCGTAAGCGAAAGGAGGTCCCACATGGCCTAGTACCCCATCGACGCGATCGCGCAGAGCCCGGCGGCCGCGGCAAAGCAGTAGATCCCGAAGTAATGCCAGTGGCCCTTCTCGAGCCATCCCGAGAGCCAGCGCAGGGCGAGGAGCCCCGCCCCGAAGCTAAATGCCGTCCCGAGAAGCCCCGGCATGGCGAGCGCCGCGAGGTCGACGGAGCCGGACGCCGACTCCCGGGCCCGGTAGAACCTGAGCAGCTCCCACAAGATCACCGGCGGGGTGATCACGACCGCAAGCGCGAAGCTAAACTCCTCGGAGACGCGCCTGTCCACGCCGAGGAGCATCCCCGCCGAAATCGTCATCCCGGAGCGCGAGAGCCCGCGGAACGGGAGGCACAGGCCCTGGACGGCGCCGATCCATACCGCCGGGCGGACCGCCACGGCCCCCCCGGGGGCCCGCGTCGGGGCGCCGTCGCGCCGGGCGCGAAGCCCCGCGGCGACGATGAGGGCCCCTGCCGCCGCGAGGGACACGGCGATCAGGGGCAGGTTTGAGAAGAGCTGCTCGATCTCGGCACCCGGGCGCGCCCGCAGGACCACCCGCTCGATGACGATGATCAGGGGGCCCCCGACGCAAAGCGTCGCGGCGGTCGCGACCGCCACCCGGGCGGCGGCATCCCTGAACTGGGCCGCGCTCGAGAAGAAGCTGCGCCTCCAGGACTCCCAGAAGTACGCGATCATCGCGGCCATGGTGCCCGCGTGCAGCATGACCAGGAGGAACGTCATCTCGGGGCTCGAGGGGTCCAGACGCATGATCTTTTCGGCGGCTATGACGTGGGCGGAGCTCGAGACCGGGAGCAGCTCGGTTGCTCCCTGCACGATGCCCAGGACGGCGATTTGAAGCAGTGAAGGCGACATGGAGTCGCTCCTTGGTACGCGACCCTGCCCGGGGCACAAGTCTTGTGTGCGCACGAGTGCGCGCTTGACGGGCGGGTCCGACGGCCTTTAAACGGTCACCCTTTAACCCCGTCAACAATGGCAAATCCGAAACGCAAGCAGTCCAAGCGCCGCAGTGCAAACAGGCGTGCAGCCAACGCCTTCAAGGCGCCGGAGTTCGCCCGGGACCCCTCCGACGGAAGCCTCTTCCGGCCGCACCGGGTGAACCCTAAGACCGGAATCTACCGAGGCCGCCAGGTCCTCAACGTCGAGGTCTGAGGCCCCGGGCTCCCCTCCAGACAGAACGCCGACCGTCATGGCCCCCGGATCAACCGGTCGGATCGCGGTGGACGCGATGGGCGGCGACTTGGGCCCGAGCGAGGTCGTCGCCGCCGTCAAGCTGGCGCTGGCCCAGAACCCGCACCTGAACCCCATCACGCTCGTCGGTGACGAGGCGCTGCTGCGGCCCATCATTCATCACTACGGCCTGGGCCGAAGCGAGCGGCTGTCCATTCTCCACGCCTCCGAGGTCATCACGATGGACGACAAGCCGCTCGCCGCGGTGAAGAAGAAGAAGGACTCGTCGATGACCCGGGCGATAGAGCTCGTCAAGGCAGGCGAGGCCAACGTCGTCGTCAGCTGCGGCAACACGGGGGCCCTCATGGCGTGCGGAACGTTGCGCCTGAGGACGATGGAGGGGGTGGCGCGGCCGGCGCTCGCCGCGGTCGTCCCGAGGGAGGGAGGGCATTTCGTCCTCATCGACGCGGGGGCCAACCCGGAGTCCAAGCCCGAGCACCTCGTCCATAACGCCATCCTGGGCAACCACTACTGCCGCGTGATGCTCGGCATCGGCTCGCCGCGCGTCGGCCTCATGTCGATCGGGACCGAAGACGGGAAGGGCAATTCGCTCATCACCGAGACAAACGAGCTCCTGAAGCGCATAGGCGGCATCATCCGGTACGCCGGCCCGATCGAGGGGTTCCAGGTGTTCGCGGAGCACGTCGACGTGGTCGTCTGCGACGGGTTTGTCGGCAACATCATGCTCAAGAGCTGGGAGTCGCTCGCGAAATTCATCTCCGGCATGCTGCGCGAGGAGCTGAGCGCCAACCCGATGCGCGCGACCGGGGCGCTGCTCTCGAAGGGCGCGTTCTCTGCGCTGAAGGACCGGATCAACCCGGAGCGCTACGGCGGGGCTCCCCTCCTCGGCCTGCGGGGAAACATCCTCAAGGCCCACGGCTCGTCCAACCGGCATGCGATAAAGAGCGCCATCCGCGCGGCGGGCGAGATCATCAAGAACGACATGAATCACCGGATGGAGGCCGACATAGCGAGGGCGAACGAGCTGATGGACGAGGCCTCGCCGTAACTTCCCCGGCATGCCCAACCGATCGACCGTCATCCTCGGCACGGGCGCCTACGCCCCCGAGCGGGTCCTGACAAACGACGCCCTTTCCCGAATGGTGGACACGTCGGACGAGTGGATCCGCGCCCGCAGCGGCATCCGCGAGAGGAGGATCGCTGCGGCGGAGGAGGCCACCTCGGACCTGGCCGTCCAGGCGGCCCGCCGCGCCCTCGAGGACGCGGCGACCTCGCCTTCGGACGTCGACCTGCTCATCGTGGCGACGGTCACGCCCGACCACGCCATGCCCGCGACGGCGTGCATCGTGCAGCACAAGCTGGGCTTGCCGACCGATGCCGCGTGCTTCGACCTCAACGCCGCCTGCTCGGGTTTCATCTACGGGCTGGACGTCGCCTGCGCGCTCATCGGGTCCGGCCGCTACAGGAAGGCCCTCGTGGTCGGCGCGGAGAAGCTCTCCTCCATAGTCGACTGGAAGGACCGGGGCACCTGCCTGCTTTTCGGGGACGGGGCGGGCGCGGCCGTCCTGGGCGCGAGCGCCAGGCCGGGCATCGGCCTGGTGGGGACGAGACTGGGGACCCTCGGGGAGAGCACAGACCTCCTTTACATCCCCGCCGGCGGGAGCCGCTACCCTTCGACGTCCAAGTCGATCGCGAAAGGGGACCAGTTCATCAAGATGAAGGGCAAGGAGGTCTTCAAGCTGGCCGTCCGGCTGATGGAGGAGGCCGCTCGAGATATATTGGAACAACACGGCCTCGCGGCAAATCAGATCGGGCTGGTGATACCCCATCAGGCCAACCTCCGCATCATCGAGGCCATCGCGCAGTACCTCGAGCTGCCCATCGAGCGCTTCTTCGTCAACGTCGACCGGTACGGCAACACGTCCGCGGCCTCGATTCCCATCGCCCTAGACGAGGCGCGCCGCGTCGGCCGGATCAGGCCCGGCGACCTCACCCTTCTCGTCGCGTTCGGGGCAGGCTTGACCTACGGGAGCGCCCTGATTCGCTGGTGATTTACGTTCTCATGCCGACCGTTTTTCCCCGCCGCCTCCTGCTCCCATTATGGATCGCGGTGGCGCTCCCCATCTGCGGAGGCAGCCGGCTGGCCGCGGACTTGACGTGGAGCCCCGAGACGGGCTGGCAGGTGGAGGGGTCGGCCCTGGCGGGCCTGACGGGCGCCCAGGGGCGCTCGGCGCTCAGCATGATGAACAAGGCCCGCAAGGCCGAGGAGGCGGGCAGCCGGAGCACGGCGATCAGGGAGTACGAGACGATCGCCAGAAAGTACCAGGGGTCCGTCTTCGCCCCGGAGGCCCTGTTCAGGGCCGGGCGCATCCTCGCCCAGCGCAAGCAGTTCTACAAGGGATTCCAAGACTTCCAGGAGATGCTCCGGCGCTACCCGAACTCGAAGCGGTTCAACGAGGCGATCGGGGAGCAGTACCGGATCGCGTCGGCGCTCGTCGACGGGGCCCACAACCGGGCCTGGGGGTGGATTCCCATGATCACCAACCGGACCAAGGGGATCGAGTTCTTCGAGGTCATCGTGCTCAACGCCCCCTACGGCGACTACGCCCCCCTCGCCCTGATGGACATCGCGCGCGGCAACCAGTACATCAAGAGCACGGACGACGCGATCGACGCGCTTGACCGGCTGGTCAACAACTACCCGCAGAGCGTCCTGACACCGGTCGCCTACCTCAAGCTGGGCGACCTCCACGCGTCCCTCACCCAGGGGCCCCAGTACGACCAGGCGGCCACGAAGGAGGCGATGACCTACTACGAGGACTACATGATCCTCTACCCCGGCGACTCCAACATCGCGCTGGCCGCGGCGGGCGTCGACAAGATGAAGACGATCCTGGCCAAGAGCAAAATCTACATCGGCGATTTCTACTTTTACAAGAGGCTGAACTTCACGGCCGCCAAGGTGTTCTACAACGAGGCGATAACGACCTATCCGGACTCCCCGATGGCGAGGACCGCCAAGAAGCGCCTGGTCGACTTGGACGCGAGGATCTCGAGGGACCTCGTCGGGCCGAAGCCACCGCAGAAGAAGCGGTTCTGGCTCTTCTGATCGAGCCGGGATGGCCCGCCATGACGCGAGTGTGGACGCTGCTCCTCCTCTCGGCTTTCCTCGCCCAGGGCTGCGCAAACTACAGGCTGGGCACGGGCGCCGACCCGTCGTTCGCCACGCTTTTCATAGAGCCCGCCAAGAACAAGACGAAGCTGGCGCAGTCGCAGGCGCTGGTGAGCACCATGATCCGCGAGGCCTTCATCCGCGACGGGCGCGTGACGGTCGTGGACAATCCCGACGAGGCAGACGCCACGCTCGAGGTCACCCTCGTCAACTACCACCGCGACAACGCCGCCAACCGCGAGGACGACGTCGGGCTGGCGCGCAAGTTCACCCTGTACCTCAGGGCTAGCTGCCGGCTGCGCGACAACCGGACCGGCCGGATGCTCTTCGACGGCAGGATCGTCGAGGTCCAGCGCGAGTCGTTTACCGACAACGGCCTGGGCTCCGTCCCCTTCGGCACCAGCAACGACCAGCTCCAGTCCGAGTACAACACGCTGCCGCTTCTCGCGAGCTCCCTGTCCGAGAAGCTGGCCCACACGGTCCTCGACGTGTGGTGAGCCCGGATCCAGCCTCGCCCCGGATGAACAAGCCGATCCTCGCGCCCTCGCTCCTGGCCGGAGACCACGGCGCGCTCGCCGAGGGGGCCGAGACCGTGGCGAGGCTTGGCCTAGAGTGGCTGCACCTGGACATCATGGACGGCCACTTCGTGCCGAACCTCTCGTTCGGCCCGCAGACGCTGGCGGCGCTCAGGCGCCACGGCTCGAAGCTGTTCTTCGACACCCACCTGATGCTTTCCGAGCCGCACCTCTTCGTCGACGCATTCGCAAAGGCCGGCGCGGACCGGATCACGATCCATGTCGAGCCCGCCTTCGACCATGCCGCCGCGTTCAGGGCCATCAGGGCGCGCGGATGCAGGGCGGGCATCTGCCTGAAGCCGGGAACCCCGGCGGCGGCCGTGGAGCCGTTCCTCGACCAGGTCGACCTTGTGCTCGTCATGACGGTGGAGCCGGGCTTTGGCGGCCAGGAGTTTCGGGAGGATGTGCTCCCCAAGATCGGCGAGCTGGACCGTTGGCGGGCGGCGCGGGGCCTCGAGCTGCGCATCGAGGTGGACGGAGGGATCGAGCCCGCCACCGCGGCCATGTGCCGCGCGAAGGGCGCAGACACCTTCGTGACGGGCACCGCCTTCTTCGCCGCGCAGGACAAGGCCGCCTTCGCGGCGGCGTTCGCGGCGCTCTAGGGCCCGCCTCGCTCCCCGGCCCCGGCTATCCTCTCCGCGAGCCCGTACCTCTCGCGGAACCTCTCGCCCAGGTTCCGGGCGAGGTTGACCTCGTCGACCTGGTTCCTCGAGACGAGGGCCCTCGTGATGGGCCCGAGCGCGTGGTCGTAGTCCACGAGCTCCAGGTCCTGCAGGGCGGCGAGCGCCCTCGCCCTCGCGGGCTCCGGGGCCGCGATGATCGCGCGCCACGCCCTGACGAGCTCCTCATGGGTGTCCTCGGCCATGATCCGGACGACGAAGGCGAGCTCGGGGAAGAGAGGGCCCGTCCACCCGGCGCGGTAGACGAGCAGCTCCCTCTGGGAATAAGGGTCCACGCCGGGATCGCTGCGGTACTGGGTCCATTCGACTTGTGCGTAGAAGTCGCGCCGCACCGGAAGCCTGCGGAGCGCGAAGTGGCGCGGGCCGCCCGGGGTCCCCGTGCGGAAGTTCCAGAGCTTCTGGCCCTCCATCGAAAGCGAAAACTCGATGAACGCCGCGGCCACGGACCTGTGCGAAGCGCCCCTGAGGAGCGCGATCGGGTCCACCGAATACGCCGAGCCGCCCTCGGGCGACACGTACCCCACCCGGTCCGACCCGTTGCGCCGGCGCACCGACTCCTGCTGCTCGCGCCCGTAGAAGTCGATGCACATGCCGGCGGCGCAGTCGCCCGCCGCGACGTCGATCGGAGGCTTCTGGGAGCTGTCCGTGAAGTAGCGGGCGTTCGCCCCGACCAGCTGGAGGAGGCGCAGGCCGTCAATCCAGCCCTGGCGCACGGCCCTCGCCTCCAGCGACCTCGGGTCGCCGGCCGGCTCTGCGGCCTCGAGCGCCTCGAGACGGCGCTGCATCTGCTGCTGCACCACGTTCTCGAAGGCGGTCGCGATCGACCCGCTCTTGGTCGGATCGCTCAGCGCGATCTCCCCGAGGAACCTAGGGTCGGCAAGGTCGGACCACTGCTCGGGCTCCCGGTCGAACCCGAGGCGCTTGAGCGAGTCCCGGTTGAAGAGGATGCCGTAGGAGCTCAGGACCGTTCCAAACCAAAGGTCCGAGCGGCTGCGATACTGCTCGCCGCCGAACGCCAGCGGGAGAGCGTCGTCCGAGAGCCAGTCGGCGCGCTTCGCGCGCAGCCCGGAGTCGACGAGCCATCCCGCCCGCTCCGCCCTCTCGAAGTCATAGGCGCCCCCGCCGAAGAAGAGGTCGACCCCGCAACCCGCCCCCGACGCTAGGAAGGCCCCGCGGGCCTCCCGGACGGCGGCTGGCGCGTCGGGCGCCAGCCGCCCGTTCTGGAAGCCAGCCTGGATCTCGGCGCTCCACGCCCCGCCGGGCCTTGCCGTCCAGAGGCGCCGGAACGACGCCGCGTACTCTCCCTCGAGGTACTTCGTTATCTCGCTCGTGCCCCCGATCAGCCTCCAGTCGATGTAGACGGTGCGGCCCGTCCTCGCCCGGTACCAGTCGCTGAACCCGAGCGCGAATTCCTCGCGGATCGCCGCATTGTGGGGGGTGATGATGACCACCGTGTCGTCGGCCTGACCCGGCGCCGCCTGCCTCGGCCGAAGGGCAAACGGCAGGACGACGGTCGCCGCAAGGGCCACGAAGATGATCCCCCGCTTGAGCATTGGGGAGGCCTCAGCCCGTCAGCACCACGACGTCCTCGGAGCGGGCGCCCGCGTAGAGCTCCCCGGCGTCCGGGCGGTCCACGAAACGGGGATTTAGCTCCAGGATCTTGAGGGTCGTCTCGCCGGACACAAAGTCGTACTGGGCGTTCTCGCCGAGGTACACGGACTTGCCGATTCGGCCCCGCACCGCGTTCTGCGCCGGGCGGTCGCCGGAGATCGTCCAGCACTCGGGCCGCACGGAGACGGTCACCGCGGCGCCCGGGGCGGGCTGCGAGGCCGGTTCGCCGAGGACGCCGTCGAGTTCCCCCACGACTGTGGCCGCCCTCGCCCGGCCGCCGGAGGCCGACAGGAGCCTGCCCTCGATGAAGTTTGTCTCGCCGACGAAATCAGCGACCGTGCGGCTCGCGGGCCGGCGGTAGACGTCCTGCGGCGAGCCGACCTGCAGGATCCGGCCGCCGTCGAGGATCGCCATCCGGTCGGACACGGAGAGGGCCTCCTTCTGGTCGTGGGTCACGTACACGGTCGTGAGCTTGAACTCCTTGCAGACCCGGCGGATCTCCATGCGCATCTCGAGCCTGAGCCTGGCGTCGAGGTTGGACAGGGGCTCGTCGAGGAGCAGGCACCGGGGGCGGATGACGAGCGCTCGGGCCAGCGCCACGCGCTGCTGCTGGCCGCCGGAGAGCTCGTTCGGCCGGCGGTCGGCGTAGGAGCCCATGTGGACGGACTCGAGGGCCTCGCCCACCTTAGTGCGGATGTCGGCGCTGGGCAGCCTCCTCTCCTCGAGCCCGAAGGCCACGTTCTCGGCGACCGACATGTGCGGCCACAGCGCGTAGCTCTGGAACATCATTCCCGTGTTCCTCTTGTGGGGGGCCAGGCGGGTCACGTCGTCGTCGCCGAAGAAGATGCTCCCCTCCTCCGGAATGTAGAACCCGGCCAGGCACCGAAGCAGCGTCGTCTTGCCGCACCCGCTCGGCCCGAGGAGAAAGAAGAGCTCCGCCGGCCGGACCGCGAGGTCCAGGCCGCGCAGCGCGGTCACGTCGCCGAAGCGCTTGGTAAGTTTCTCGACTCGGATGGACATCATGGCGCGCGCGTTCCGACAATTTGCGACGGAAGGTGCCTTTCAGTCGAAGTCAAAGGAAAACGCGGCGGGCGATCATCGGCGGGCGAGCATAACGGTTTGCGTCCACGCCGGGCGCTTGGCAGCCTCAGCCCACCTACCCATGCCGACCAGCGACCGGACCCTGAGAATCCACCCCGACCTGGAGAGCGTGATGTTCACCGAGGCACAGATAAAGAAGCGGGTCCGGGAGCTCGGGCACGAGATCAGGGCGGTCTACGGCCAGGGCGAGTTCACGATAATATCCATCATCAACGGCGCCGTCCTGTTCACGGCCGACCTGATGCGCCAGATCGAGAATCCGGTGCGCCTCGACTGCGTGCGGATCTCGAGCTACGGCGACAGGACTAAGTCGGTCGGGACCCCGCAGGTCGTCTCCAGCCTCACGATCGACATAGCCGGGCGCCACGTGCTCCTGATCGACGACATCCTCGACACGGGCAAGACGATCACGCTGGTCTCCGGCCTGGTCAGGAAGCTCGGGCCCGCGACGCTGAGGACGTGCGTCCTCCTCGACAAGGAGGGGCGCCGGGAGGTGCCCTTCGAGGCCGATTTCGTCGGGTTCAAGATACCCGACAAGTTCGTGGTCGGCTACGGGCTCGATTTCGCGGAGCGCTACCGGAACCTCCCCTGCATCGGGGTCCTCAGCCCGCGCCTGCAGAGCCCGACCGGCGAGGCCTGATCTTCGCGGGTTTCTTGCCGAGCCTCTTGTAGGAGCCGGACCTGAGGGAGTCGACCTGGTCCCGGATGAGGGCCGCCTTCTCGAACTCGAGCCTGCCGGCCGCCTCCTGCATCTCGGCCTCGAGTTCGGCGATCACCGCGGCGACGTCCTCGGGGCTCTCGGCGACGCCCGACTCGCCGCTGGATCCGGGGCTGACGTGCGCCTGAAGGCTGGCCTGCGCGCCCCGCCTGACGCTGCGGGGCACGATCCCGTGCTCCCGGTTGTACGCGATCTGCTTCTCGCGGCGGCGGTTCGTGATCTCCATCGTGCGCGCGATCGATCCGGTGAGGGTGTCGGCATAGAAGATGACGCGGCCCTTCTCGTGGCGCGCGGCGCGCCCCGCCGTCTGGATGAGGCTCGTCTCGCTTCGTAGGAACCCCTCCTTGTCGGCGTCCAGGATCGCGACAAGCGCGACCTCGGGCAGGTCAAGGCCCTCCCGCAGGAGGTTTATCCCGACGAGGGCGTCGAAATTGCCCAGCCGCAGGTTCCGCAGGATCTCGATCCGCTCGATGGTGTCGATGTCGGAGTGAAGGTACTCGACGCGCACCTTCGCCTCGCGCAGGTACGCCGTGAGGTCCTCGGAAAGGCGCTTCGTCAGCGTCGTCACGAGCACGCGCTCTCCCGCCGCCGCGGCGGCCTTGATCTCGCCGATCAGGTCCTCCACCTGGCCCTTGATGGGCCTCACGACGATCTCCGGGTCGAGGAGGCCCGTCGGCCGGATCACCTGCTCGGCGACGACCGACGACCTCCCCAGCTCGAACCCGGCCGGTGTCGCCGACACGTAGAGCGTCTGCCCGGTTATGCGCTCGAACTCCGCAAGGCTCTGCGGCCGGTTGTCGAGCGCAGACGGCAGGCGGAACCCGAAGTCGACCAGCGTCTGCTTCCTCGAGCGGTCGCCGTTGTACATTCCGCCGATCTGGGGCACGGTGGCGTGGCTCTCGTCGATCATCACGAGGAAGTCCTTCGGGAAGAAGTCGATCAGGCAGAACGGCCGGTCGCCGGGCTTCCGGTTGCCGAAATGCAGCGAGTAGTTCTCGATGCCGTTGCAGAAGCCCATCTCCTGGAGCATCTCGAGGTCGTAGTTGGTCCTCATCTTGATGCGCTGCGCCTCCAGGTACTTCTCGCGGGCCTCGAACCACGCCACCCTCTCCGCCAGCTCCGTCCGTATCGACGCGATGGCCGGGGCGAGCGACCCCCGGCTCCTCACGTACTGGTTGGCCGGGTACAGGTCGAACATCTCGAGGCCGCGGATGACCTCGCCGGTCAGGGGATCGAATTCGCTGATCGCCTCCACCGTGTCGCCGAAGAACTCGACGCGCAGCCCGTGCTCCATGTACGCAGGCATCACGTCGACCACGTCCCCGCGCACACGGAAGCGCCCCGGCTTCAGCTCGTAGTCGTTTCGATCGTAGATGTTGTCCACGAGGCGCTCGAGGAACTCGTTGCGGCCCAGCTCGCTGCCCTTGCGGATCGAGATCCGCAGCTCCGTGAAGTCCTCGGGCGAGCCGAGGCCGTAGATGCACGAGACGCTGGCAACCACGATCACGTCGCGCCGGCTCACAAGGGAGCTCGTCGCCGATATCCGCAGGCGCTCGATCTCCTCGTTGATCGAGGAGTCCTTCTCGATGTAGGTGTCGCTGGACGGGATGTAGGCCTCCGGCTGGTAGAAGTCGTAGTAGCTCACGAAGTACTCGACGGCGTTCTCCGGGAAGAAGCCCTTGAACTCCGAGTAGAGCTGGGCCGCGAGGGTCTTGTTATGGCTGATGATCAGGACGGGCCTGTCGCACCGCGCGATGACGTTCGCCATGGTGAACGTCTTCCCGGATCCGGTCACCCCGATCAGGGTCTGGTACCGGTTGCCGGCCGCAATCGACCCCACGAGCTTCTCGATCGCCTGCGGCTGGTCTCCCGTGGGTTTGTAGTCGGAACTCAGCTTGAATAGCATGGCCAACGCCGATGAGATCGGGCAACCTGCCCCCATGTCAAAGGCCGTTGTTTCGACCCTCTACGACTCGGACGTCTTTAGGATGGCGTGCCGCCAGTTCGACCAGGCGGCGGACGCGATCAACCTCGCCGAGGACATCAGGGACAGGACCAAGTACCCCCGCCGCTGCCTGGCCGTGTCCCTGCCGATAAAGCGCGACAACGGGGGCGTGACGGTCTTCGAGGGCTACCGCGTCCAGCACAACCTGTCGACCGGCCCATCGAAGGGGGGACTGCGCTTCCACGAGGGCGTCACGTTGGGGGAGGTCGCGGCCCTGGCCATGTGGATGAGCTGGAAATGCTCCCTCGTGGGCCTGCCGTACGGCGGCGCAAAGGGCGGCGTGATCGTCAATCCGCGCGAGCTGTCCCAGTCTGAGCTCGAGCACCTCTCACGCCGCTACATGCAGGAAATGATCGGGTTCGTGGGGCCCCAGATCGACATCATGGCGCCGGACGTCGGCACGAACGAGCAGATCATGGCGTGGATGATGGACACCTACTCGAACCACGCCGGCCACATCTCGCCCGCCGTCGTCACCGGGAAGCCGATATCCCTCGGCGGCTCCGAGGGCCGGCGCGAGGCGACCGGGGCGGGCGTCGCCTACCTCGTCAGGAAGTACCTGGAGGACATGAAGCTGGCGGTCGACAAGTCTACCGTCGCCATCCAGGGATTCGGCAACGTGGGCAGCGAGGCCGCGCTCGCCCTATCCTCGATGGGCGCGCGGATCATCGCGGTCTCCGACTACACCGGCGGGATCTACAACCCGGCCGGGATCGACGTGAAGAAGGCGCTCAACTACGTCAGGTACTCGCGGGTCCTGAAGGACTTCGACGGCGGCGAGCCCATCGGAAACGCGCAGCTCCTCGAGCTCGAGTGCACCGTCCTCGTCCCCGCCGCGCTGGAGCGCGTCATCACGCAGGACAACGCGCCGAGACTAAGGTGCCGGCTCCTCGCCGAGGCCGCCAACGGGCCGACGACGAACGAGGCGGACCGGCTGATCGAAGGTCGAGGGGACATCGAGCTCATCCCCGACGTCCTGTGCAACTCCGGCGGCGTCATCGTCTCGTATTTCGAGTGGCTGCAGAACCTGCAGAGCTTCTACTGGGGCCGCGACGAGGTGCTGGCCAAGCTCTACGCGATACTGGACAAGGCGAAGGACTCGGTCGAGTACCAGAAGCGAAAGCTCAAGTTCAGCAGGCGCCTGGCGGCGCTGACTCTCGGGATCGCGCGCGTGGCCGAGGCCAAGCAGAAGCGGGGCCTGTTCCCGTAGAGGCGCCCGGGGGCCGAGGCGGCGCCCTCAGACAAGCGCCGGCACCGACGCGAGGGACGTGACGAACGCGGCCGCCTCGCGCCTGATCCGCTCGCGCGCGACGAAGCCGCCGAATCCCACGAATAGGTCCACCGCCGGCCGGGTCTCCAGGTCACTCGCGCCGTCGCCGACCATGACCACCTTCTCGGGGCGCAGCTCCGCGCGAAGCCGCTCGATGATCTCCCGCTTCCCACCGGAGCGCGTGGACGGGAAGGCCCGGTCGTAGCCCAGGTAGCCCCCGTCGGCCCCGAAGAACAGGTCGACCGCCTCGACCCTCTCGACGCCCAGGTGCTCGGCCAGCGGCCGGATGGCCTGCCTGAAGCCGCCGCTGACGATGGCCGCCGTCCAGCCCGACCCGCGCATCCCCGCTATCGTCTCCCGGGCTGTCGGCTCCGCGGTCTCGATGTAGCGCCTGCCCACCGCGGCCACGTCCGTCCGGCTCGGCCGGATGGCCTCTAGGCGGCGGCCGAAGACCTCCTCGATACGGAGCCTGCCTTCCATGGCGTCGCGCGTCAGCGCCTCGATCCGCTCGAAGACCTCCGGGCCCCGTAGCCGGGCGAGCTCGTCGATGCCCTCGATCGAGCTCAGCGTGCTGTCGCAGTCAAAGCAGATCAGCTTCAAAAGCCCGGGGCTACTTCTTCGTGCTGCGCTTGAACTTCGAGGTGAACTTCTCGACCCTGCCGGCCGTGTCGACGAGCCTCTTCTCGCCGGTGTAGGCGGGATGGGAGTCCATCGTCACGTCGCGCAGGACTATGAAGTACTCCTGGCCGTCGATCATCTCCTTGCGCGCCGACTTCATCGTCGAGCGCGTGAGGAAGCGCTTGCCGGTGGCAACGTCGAGGAAACAGACTGCGTTCAGGGCGGGATGGCCTTCGGATTTCACAGTGAAAGCGGGTTAACGTTCAGCCCTGGCGCGCCTTATAGCGCGGGTCGGTCTTGTTGATGACGTAGATCTTGCCGCGCCGGCGGACGACCTGGCAGTCGGGGTGGCGCTTCTTTGCCGACTTGATCGAGGAAACGACTTTCATAAAAGGCACCAAAACAGAGAGCGGACACCCCCCCTGTCAACTCAGTTCTCGCCGGGCTCGTCCGGCTCGTCGACCAGCAGGCGCCACTGGTCGCCCTCCTCGCTGAGCAGGCTGCGCCAGAGCTCCTCCTTCATGGGCCGCTCGAATAGGTCCGCCGGCGGGCTCGCCACGATCCAGGTTCCGCACTTGAGCTCGTTCTCGAGCTGGCCCGCGGACCATCCGGAGTAGCCGAGGTAGGCGCGCAGGCGGGTCGCCTCGTCGGCGAGCATCTGGACCGCCTTGTCGGGATCGATGCCGAAGTGCAGCTGGAAGGCGTCGCCGCTCGATTGCCACGCGGCGAGGATCAGCTGGTCGGTCTGGACGGGGCCTCCCGTGAAGATCGGCGTCCCCGAAAGGGGGCCGAGGGCGAAGTCCCCCTTGAGCTCGCCCAGCCGCTTTCCGAGCGGGCGGTTGAGCACGACGCCCATCGCCCCCTCGGGGCCGTGGGTCGACATGAGGACGGCGGTCCTGCGGAAATTGGGGTCGCGGAGCACGGGGTGGGCGAGCAGGAGCGATCCCGCGAACGATTCCCTGGCTCCGTGAATGCTTTCTCGCATGGGTGAACCTCGCCTCAGAGCTTCTCGACCACGACGCCGGCGTCCGACATCAGGCGCGCGACGAGGGGATCATTGCGGTAGTTGCTCCGGAACCGGATCTCCGCGATCCCCGCCGCGGCGAGCATCTTGGCGCAGTTCAGGCAGGGGTAGTGCGTCACGTAGGCGATGCAGCCGTCGAGGCGGCTCCCGCGCCGCGCGGCGTCGGCGACGGCGTTCTGCTCCGCGTGCACCGTCGCCTGCTCGTGGCCTCCGCGCACGCGCGAGACGTGGGGCGTCCCGGGAAGGAACCCGTTGTAGCCCGCGGCCACCAGGCGGTTCCTCCGGTCCCCGCCGGCCACGATCACGCACCCGACCTGCAGCCGCCCGCAGCTGGAGCGCGTCGCTATGAGGACGGCTGTCGCCATGAAATACTCGTCCCACGAGGGCCGGCGGTGGAATCGCGTCGCTGCCTGCGCAATAAGGTCGACCGGGCTGTTCTTGGCTGCGCTCATCGGGTGCGGTCCACACTCTGGACACGCGCGGGCGGCCGGGCAATCTTCGAGTCCATGCTGCGCGTCTGCAAGCCCGAGATGCTCGATTCGTTGCCGCCGGACCATCCCGACGCGGTCCACAGCCGCCGGGACCTGCTCCTCATCAACCGGATCATGGGCAACCACGCATGGTTCAGGCGCACGCTCCCCTCCCTGCTGCGCCGGGGGGAGCGCGTCCTCGATCTCGGCGCCGGGACGGGCGAGCTGGCGAGGGCCCTGGGCGGGCTCGGCATCGCGGTGGACGGCCTCGACCTCTGGCCGCGCCCCGCGGCCTGGCCGCCCGACCGGGCCTGGCACACGGCCGACCTGCGCGGGTTCGCGGAGCTGAGCGGGTATCCCGTCGTCATCGGCAACCTGATCTTCCACCAGTTCACGGACGCCGAGCTCGCCGAGCTCGGGGCGAGGCTTCGCCAGGGGGCGCGCGTCATCCTCGCAAGCGAGCCGGAGCGCCGCCGGATGCCGCAGTTCGCCACCGCGGCGCTCGCCCGCATCTTCGGCGTCAGCCGAGTGACGCTTCACGACGCGCACGTGAGCGTCGGCGCGGGCTTCCGCGGGGACGAACTGCCGCGACTCCTCGGCCTGGCCGGCGGCGCCTGGCAGTGCTCGTGCAGGACGACTACGCGCGGGGCGAACCGGATGATCGCGGTCCGGCTCCGATGAACGCCCCTCTCCCCATTGAGATCGTCGGTGGGGGCCTGGCCGGCCTGGCGGCGGGGCTGGCGCTCCGGCGCTCCGGCGTGCCCGTCACGGTCTTCGAGGCCGGGGGCTATCCCAGGCACCGCGTCTGCGGCGAGTTCATCTGCGGGCTCGACGAGGCGACCCGCGACCGCCTCGGGCTGCACGAGGTCATGGCCGATGCGCGGCCCCACCGCACGGTGACCTTCCACCTGCGCGGCAGGCGCCTGCGCCCGATGCCGCTGCCCGCGCCGGCGTGGGGGATCAGCCGGCACGCGCTCGACGCCCGGCTGGCGGACGCGTTTGTCGCGGCCGGCGGGGACCTTCGCACCCACGCGCGCGTGAGCGAGGCCGACGCGCCTCCGGGCAGGGTCTTCGCCGCGGGCAGGAGGAGGAGCGGCCCGTTCTGGGTAGGGCTCAAGGTCCACGTCCGCAGCCTCGAACTGCTCAATGACTTCGAGGTGCACCTGGGGGACCGCGCCTACGTCGGCCTGTCCTACGTCGAATCCGGGGCCGTCAATGTCTGCGGGATCTTCGCCCAGAGGGCCCTCGCGCAGCGGGGCGCCGGGCTTTTGGCCGCGTACCTCGGCGCCTCCGGGCTTGGCGCGTTGGCGGAGCGCCTGCTCGCGGCGGACGCGGACCCCGCGACGTTCTGCGTCACGGCGGCCCACCTGGGCGACCGCAGGGTCGCGGGGCCCGACCGCATCCGGATCGGCGACGCCTGCGCCAGCATAGCCCCGTTCACGGGCAACGGCCTCGCCATGGCCCTGCAGGGCGCCGCCATGGCGGTCGGGCCGCTGCGCGCCTACTCCTGGCGCGAGGCCGGCTGGTGCGAATCCGTGCGCGCGACGGCCGCAGCACAGAGGCGGCGGTTTCGCCGCAGGCTGATGCTCGCCTCCCTGCTGCACCCGTTCTTCCTTGAACCGGGGCGCCAGTCGCTGCTCGCGGCCCTCGTGCGCCTGCGGCTGGTCCCGTTCCGCGCGCTCTACGGAGCGCTCCACTAAGGGGGCCGCGATGTTCCTCCACGCCCTCGCCACCGCCGTTCCCCCGGCCGCGTACACGCAGCGGGACTGCTGGGACATCGCCGAGCGCTCGGAGGCCCGCTCGCGGCTGAAGAAGCGCTCGATGATGATCCTGCGAAACATCCTGCGCGGCGACCACGGCATCGCGCGGCGCCATTTCGCGATGCCGGACATCGACCGGGTTTTCGACCGCTCGCCCGATGAGCTCAACAACGCCTTCCGCTCCGAGGCTCCCAGGCTCGCCGGCCGAGCGCTTGGCGAGGCCCTCAGGCTCGCCGGCGTGGCGCCGGATGGGGTCGACGCCCTGCTCATCTGCACCTGCACCGGGTACCTTTGCCCCGGACTGACCAGCTACGTGGCGCAGGACCTCGGACTGCGGCCCAACGCGATCCTGCACGACCTGGTCGGCCTCGGCTGCGGGGCCGCGATCCCGACCCTGCGCGCCGCGAGCCACCTGCTCGCCGCCCATCCCGGCGCGGTCGTGGCCTGCGTCGCGGTCGAGATATGCTCGGCGGCGTTCTACCTGGACGACGACCCGGGCGTCCTCATCAGCGCCTGCCTCTTCAGCGACGGCGCGGCCGCGACGCTCTGGCGGGCGACGCCCGGCCCCTCGGGCCTTCGCGCGCGCGACTTCGACTCGCTGCACCTGCCGGCCGAGCGCGACAAGCTCCGCTTCGAGCAGCGAGACGGCAAGCTGCGCAACCTCCTGCACCGCTCCGTTCCCGAGCTTGCCGCCGACGCGGTCGGCCGCCTGTGGCGCGGCCGCGGGCCGCGCCCCGTCTCACACGTCGTCGTGCACCCGGGCGGGCGCGACGTCCTCGAGGCCGTTGCGCCGGTCGTCGCGCCCCACCCTCTCGACGCGAGCGCGCGCACCCTGCGCGACTACGGCAACATGAGCAGCCCGTCCGTGCTGTTCGCCCTAGAGGAAGCCCTGAAGGGGGCCTCGCCGGGGCCCGGCGGCGATTTTTGGCTCGTGAGTTTCGGCGCAGGCTTTAGCGCACATAGCTGCCGAATCGGCGTCTGACCCATGCCAAAGCTCAAAGATCTCGTGGCCTACTGCGACAAGCGCACGCGGCCCGCCGCGTTCAAGGACAGTCCGGGCGCCTTCAACGGGCTGCAGGTCGCCAACGACGGCGCTGCGACGAGGATCGGAGCCGCGGTCGATGCCGGCGTCGTCCCCTTTCGGCGGGCCGTCGCCGCGGGAGTGGACTTTCTCATCGTCCACCACGGGATGTACTGGGACATGCCGCGGCCGCTTACCGGCCCGGCCTACGAGCGGGTCGCCGCCCTCGTCAAGGGGAACTGCGCGCTGTACTCGAGCCACCTTCCCCTCGACGCCCACCCGAGGATTGGCAACAACGCCCTCCTCGCGCGGCAGCTCGGCCTCAAGGCCCGCCGCGGCTTCATCGAGAACGAGGGGGGCGACGTCGGGTGCATCGCGCCGTGCCGCCTGCCGCGGGCGGCGCTGCGCCGCCGGCTCGCCGCGCTGTACCCTCGGGTCGTCGCGATCGAGTTCGGGTCGGCCAGGCCCTCCGAGGTCGCCTTCTGCAGCGGCAGCGCCAACGGCGCGATGGCCGCGTTCCTGGCGTCGGGGGCCGACACGCTTGTCACCGGCGAGTTGCGCGAGGAGTGCTTCAACGTCGCGCAGGAGCGCGGGCTGAACCTCTACCTGTGCGGCCATTACGCGACGGAGGTCCACGCGGTCAGGGCCCTGGCTGCGGAGCTGTCGGCAAAGTTTGGGTTGCCGTGGGAGTTCATTGCGACCGAAAATCCCCTTTGACCGGCCCATGAAGAAGATCGCGATAATCAACGGACCCAACCTCGACCGCCTGGGCAAGCGCGAGCCCGAGATCTACGGGAGTGCCACCCTGGCCGACCTGGAGGCCGCGCTCCGCGCGGAATTCGGCGCCAAGGCCTCGCTCGAGTTCTTCCAGTCAAACCACGAGGGCGAGCTGATCGACCGGATCGCCGGGCTGGCCGACGCCAAGTGCGAAGGGATCGTCATCAACGGAGGGGCGCTCACGCACACCAGCGTCGCGCTGCGCGACGCGCTGCTCGGCGCCCGCGTCCCCGCCGTCGAGGTGCACATCTCCAACATCTACAAGCGGGAGGAGTTCAGGCAGATCTCGCTCACGGCGCCGGCCTGCGCGGCCGTCATCACCGGCCTCGGTCTCGAGGGCTACCACGCCGCCGTCCGCTTCCTCCTGAAGGCGTGAGCACCGAGGCGGTCGCGGGCGACTGGTATGCCTGCCACACCAGGCCGCGGTGCGAGAAGAAGTTCGCAGCGCTCCTAGGCGCCGAGGCCTTCGAGCACTACCTGCCCCTCGTTTCAAGCATCCGCCGGTACCCGCGCGAGACCAAGCGCTTCACCAAGCCCCTCTTCCCCGGCTACGTCTTCGCCAGGGTCCCCGCTCCCAGCAAGGCCAGGATCTACCAGCAGGAGCTGCTCGTGCGCGCGATACCGGTCGACGACGAGGCCCGGTTCCTGCGCCAGCTGGCGGATGTGAAGAAGATCGTCGCCTCCGGCCTCGAGCTGACGGTGATCCCGCTGCTTACCCGCGGCCGGCGCGTCCGCGTCATCGGCGGGCCGCTCCACGGTCTGGAGGGCCAGGTTGACGACTCCTCGAATCCGAACGGGGTCGTCATCTCGGTCGACGTGCTCCGCCAGGGCCTCCTGCTCAAACTGCCCGCGGAGAGCCTCCAGGCTCTGCCCTGAGGTCCCCGGGCCCGCCCTCAGACGGCGACCCACACGGCATGCGCGAGGTGAAGCGTGGCGCAGGTCGCCAGGGCCGCCGCCGTGTCGTCGAGCACGACGCCCCAGCCGCCAGGTAGACTCTGCAATGAATTGATGACCCACGGCTTGCGTATGTCGAAGAACCGGAACAGCGCGAATCCCGCTAGGAGCACCGCCCAGGCCGGCACCGGGCCGACGATCCACTGCCAGCCGAGGAAGCAAAGCGGCATCGCGACGAACTCGTCCAGGACGACCTCGCCCGGATCGTGCGCCCCGAGGCGGATTTCCGCCTCGCCGCATATGCCGACCGAGAGGTAGGCCCCGATCGCGCTGGCCAGCAGGTTGCCGATGATCCCCATCCAGTAAAAGCCGACGATGAAATAAAGCAGGCCGGCAGCCGAGCCCCACGTCCCCGGGGCGGCGAGGCGCTTGCCGATAGGGCCGAGCGTCGCCCACCCCAGGACGACCGGCGTCGGCACCTGCCTCGTCCAGCCGGGCTGGTCGAAGCTCATGGCGAGCGGCCGCCTTCGCCGAAGACCAGGCGCGCGTTGCGCGAAATGTAGCGGTAGCCCGACCACACCGACAGCGCCGTCCCGGCGACGAACACGACGATGCCCACCCGGCCGACGAGCTCCACGAAGCCGGGGGCGTGGAGGTGGAACAGGTAATTGCCGTCCCGCGACACCATCGGGGCCCCGAGGAAGAAGCCGAGGGCCATGAGCTGGGTGACGGTCTTCGTCTTGCCCCCGGAGTCGGCCGCGACCACGACGCCCTTTGTCGCCGCAACCATGCGCATGCCTGTGACAAGAAACTCGCGGCACAGTGTGATGAGCGCGAGCGCGACGGGAATCTCGTGCTTTTCTACGAGGGCGATGACGACGCCCATCACCATGATCTTGTCCGCCATGGCGTCCATCAGCTTGCCGAAGTTCGAGACGAGGCCGTGCTTGCGCGCGAGGTAGCCGTCGTACCAGTCGCCCATCGCCGCGCCGATGAAAAGGACGAACGCCAGGGTCGCCGCGCCCGGCCACGAGCAATACATGAGCCCGACTATCACGAACATCAGCGGAATCCGGGAGAGCGTGATGACGTTGGGGAGGCTCATTCGCGACCCCAAAGGACATCCCCCGAAAGGGCGAAGGCAACATCGGAGAGGAACGCGCTCGCCAGCCGCGGGCTTACGTTATCTTCTTCGGCACGGATTCCCATGCGCCACTGCATCTATCCCGGAACCTTCGACCCGATCACGTACGGGCACCTCGACGTCCTCAAGCGCGCCGTCAGGCTCTTCGACCGCGTCACGGTCGCCATCGCCGATAACCCGGGCAAGGAGCCGCTCTTCAGCCCGCAGGAGCGCCTGGCAATGATCCTTCCCAATGTCGCCGCGTTTCCGAGCGTGTCGGTGACGACCTTCGCCGGCCTCCTGGTCGACTTCGCCGTGGAGCAGAAGGCCGACGCCATCATACGCGGGCTTCGCGCGTTCTCGGACTTCGAGTTCGAATTCAACATGGCGCTGATGAACCGCCACCTGAAGCCCACGGTCGAGACGATCTTCGTCATGCCTAACGAGCAGTTCAGCTACACGAGCTCGTCGCTCGTGAAGCAGGTGGCGAAGTTCGGCGGGAAGGTGGACAATTTCGTGCCTCCGAACGTCGCAGCGGCCCTGCGCGACGCCTTCGGCAACTGAAGGGGCACCGTGAAGGCCGTCCCGCTGTGCACCGGGCTGCTCGCGGCGCCCCCCGCCGCGCTGGCGGACCGGGGGAGGGCCCTCGGCCCGGCAGCCGCGACCGCCGGGAAGGACCCCAGGCGCGGATCCGCCGCCTACCGGGCGACAGCCTCGGTCTTCGAGCGGCAGGGCCGCGCCCAGCAGGCGCTTTCCGCGAGGCAGGCCGCCGAAAGGCTCGCGCAACCGGCCGCCCGGTGATATCAGGACGCCAATGCCGCGCATTCCGATCGAGGACAACTTCACCGACGTGCTTGCAAAGGCCCAGCGCGGCCGCGGCATCCCGGACGCCGAGCTCTGCCGGCTCGCGGAGGTCTCGCCCAGAGACCTCTCCGCAGTGAAGTCGGGAACGGTGATCGACGCAGTCCTGCGCCGCGTGGCCCGGCACCTGGGCCTGGGCCCGGGCCCGCTCGAGGACTTGGCCCACAGCCGGTGGTACCCGGAGTGCCCGGTGTTCCGCCACGGCTTTGCCGTCTTCAACACGCCCTTCGGCGACATGACCGTTAACAGCTATCTCGTCTGGGACGCCCGCGCCCGCGCCGGCGCGGCTTTCGACACCGGGGCCGACTGCGCGCCCATGCTCGACCTCATACGGGCGGAGGGGCTGCGCCTGCATGCGATCTTCTTGACCCACACCCACGAGGACCACGTGGCCGACCTGGCGAGGCTGGCCCGCGAGACGGGCGCGCAGGTCTGGGCGAGCGAGCGCGAGCCTTCCAACCACCCGGGCTCCAAGGTCTTCAGCGACAATTCCCACTTCCAGGTAGGCCGCCTCGACGTGAAGGCCCTCTCGACATGGGGCCACTCGCCGGGCCAGACCACGTTCTACGTGACCGGCCTGGGCCACCCCCTGGCCATCGTGGGCGACTCCCTGTTCGCCGGGTCGATCGGGGGGAGCCCCTCACATTTCGCCGACCAGTACAAGAACGACGTTGAAAAGATCCTCAGCCTGCCCCGGAATACGGTACTTGCGTGCGGGCACGGCCCGCTCACCACCGTGGGGCAGGAAAAACGCCACAATCCGTTCTTCGCATCCTGAGGCGCGTCTGCTAGGCTAATCCGAATCCGACCCTATGAGCTCTTCCAGCAACGAATCCGCGAGGGTTTCCACGTCCATGAAGCGCAAGGAATCGACGACGATCTCCCAGTCGATGAAGCGAAAGACCGTATACATCCTGATTCTGGGATTCGCCCTTGCCGTGGGTTGGGGGACGATCGTCACGGACGAGCAGCTGCGTGAGCGCCTCGGCTCCAACCTCTACATCATCGGGTTCTCGATCACCGGGTGTTTCCTGCTGATGCTGGCGGGCTACATCTGGGACCAGACGCTCGTCAAGGCGCTGCGCTCGCTCCACGACACGACGAGCTCGATACAGACCGACGACATCCCGTCCACGGGCGATGAGTCGGACTCGGATGAGATCATAGGCCTGGCGCGCAAGATCGAGCACATGGCGCGGTCCCTCCAGCACGTCGAGGCGAGCTACAAGGGGATCGTCGAGGACCAGCCCGACCTCATCTGCCGCTACAAGAACGACGGCAAGATAACCTTCGTGAACGGCGCCTACGCGCGGGCACTGAACCGCAAGCGCAACGACCTCGTTGGGGCCGATTTTCCCTACTTCGTCCCGGGCGCCGCGATCGCCGACGAGCCGTACACCTTCGAGTCGGAGATGACGTTCGACGACGGCAGGCGACTGTGGATCCGCTGGACCCAGCGGGCGATCAAGGACGATAAGCGCAACACCTCGGAATACCAGGCGGTCGGCCACGACATAACCGAGCGCAAGGAGGCGGAGGCCGCGCTGCTGCGCGCCAAGGAGGCCGCCGAGGCGGCCGACCGGGCGAAGTCGGAGTTCCTCGCGATCGTGAGCCACGAGCTGCGCACGCCGATCAACGCCATCATCGGGTTCTCCAAGATGCTCTCGAGCACCACGTTGAACCTCGACCAGCGGGAGCAGGTCGAGATGATCAACTCGAGCGGCCTCGCCCTGGAGAAGATCATCGCCGACATCCTCAACCT
>Ga0209415_10001387_pt1 | contig 46446 bp, 42 predicted proteins | sample PeaSoiSIISIP2007_FD_187696 | JGI IMG/M metagenome (GOLD analysis project Ga0209415, IMG submission 187696) | Peat soil microbial communities from Weissenstadt, Germany - SII-SIP-2007 (SPAdes) (version 2) | ecosystem: Environmental > Terrestrial > Soil > Wetlands > Peat | place: Germany... | reverse complement strand
GGCGTACAGCAACGACGACCAGGATAAGACGTGGGAATGGGACAAAATTCTAAAAGAGTCCCAACGCGGACGAACGGAATGCTATGTCCTTTACGCCCGTGAACGGCTACAGGGCCTTGCGTGCTTCGATACGAAGGGGCATGCCACGGCATCTGGACAGGCCCTCGTGGTGGACTACCTCACCTCGCGGCCTGGGAATCGACGGGGCACCGGGGGCTTGAAGGACGTGGGTGCAGCTTTCTTAGCCATCGCCATCCATCGTAGCCGCGAGCTTGGCTGGGCGGGGCGTCTCTGGCTCGAAAGCCTGTCAGGAGCCGAGGCCGTCTATACGCGCCTCGGCTTTACGAAACTTGAGGGGCGCTCGAAGGACGGGCATGTTATGTTCGAGCTTTCCGAGGAAAACGCGAAACAGCTTTTCGATCTGGCCCGGGCGCAAGATATCGTGGCGTTGCTCGGATGAAACTGGGTCATACACGAAGCGACGTGACGTTGACAGTCAGGAGTGTTTGCCCTATACTAAGAATGGTGCCACGATGCAAAACACAAACCTGAATCCGATCGATCTGGACGCTGCCGCGGAGGCTGAGCGGTTCGGCGCCCTTGCTGTCAGCCGAAGATCCAAAAACCGTGGCGCCAAGCTCACCAAGAAGGGGCTGACCACCGCGCAGTTGCGCGTGCTGGTAGACTCCGCTTCGTATATCTTCGGAGTGCTAAAGCGTGTTAGGAAAGTCCACGTCGGTAAGACGACCCTTGAGTTCAGCGAGCGAGGCAACAAGGAAATCGTCGAGATGCACAGCTGAGCGTACATCCCCCCGCTCCTGACTACAACTCGAAGGTCGTCGTGAAAGTTCTCTTATTCGCGTAGTCCGGGACCCCAGTTTTTGACGCGTCCTGAGGCCGGAGCCTTGATGAAGGCTCCGGCCCTTTTCATTCCGGCGCGTCCGCCGAGAGCGCGCCGCCGGCGGAGCCCGATGCCGGGTTGATCGCCGGCCCGAAAGAGTGTCATAATACATTGGCTCCCATTCAAATGAGGCGCTCTCAAGACATCCTCGACTCCATACGGCGGATCGTCCGGGCGCTCCGGGTGGCCTCGCGGCGCGCCGAGGCCCGCTTCGGCCTGAGCGGCGCGCAGCTGTTCGTGCTGCAGGCCCTGAAGGACGGCTCCTCGTTGACGATCAACGAGCTCGGCGAACGCACCTGCACGCATCAAAGCTCCGTCTCCATCGTCGTGACGAAGCTCGCGGACGCGGGGCTGATCTCGCGGACTCGATCGCGAGAGGACGCGCGGCGCAAAGAGGTCAAGATCACTCCGAAAGGGAAGCGTCTCTTGAAAATGCGGATCGAACTGGGACAGCCGCGTCTTCTCGCGGGGATCGGCAAGCTGCCGCGGCGCGAACAGCGGCAATTATCGGTCCTCCTGAGGAAGCTGGTCAAAGAGTCCGGCTTTTCCGACTCGCCGGTCAGCATGTTTTTCGAGGAGAACGGGAAATGAGCGCGCGATTGGCCCCCCCTTTGCAGAGGCTGGATTCCCGAGTCGTCCGGATCTCATTGTTATGCGTCGTCATCGCGGTCCTGGCCAGCGGCGCGGGGCAGCTTCTCCTAAAGCTCATCAGTTTTTTCACGCAGCTGTTTTTCTTCGGACGGATCTCTTGGGCGCCCGTCTCTCCCGCGCAGAATCATCTGGGCCTATGGGTGGTGTGCGTCCCCGTGATCGGCGGCCTGGTCGTCGGCCTGATGGCGCGCTACGGGGCCAAGGCCATCCGCGGGCACGGAATTCCCGAGGCGATGGAGCAGATCCTCACCAACGAGAGCCGGATCCCTTATCGGATCACGTTCTGGAAGCCGGTCTCGTCGGCGGTCGCCATCGGCAGCGGCGGACCTTTCGGCGCGGAAGGACCCATCATCGCGACCGGGGGCGCTTTGGGCTCCGCGCTCGGCCAAATCCTGCGCACCGAGCCGCACGAGCGAAAGGTCCTGCTCGCGGCCGGCGCCGCGGCCGGGATGACGGCCGTCTTCGGAAGCCCGCTCGCGTCGGTTCTGCTGGCCATCGAGCTCCTCCTCTTCGAGTTCCGTCCGCGCTCGCTCATCCCCGTCTCGCTGGCCTGCGCGGCCGCCGCGGGAATACGGATCGCGGTCATGGGCTCGGCGCCGATCTTCCCGATCGCGCCGCTGAGCGCGCCTTCGGCGCCGTCTCTCGTCTTCTACATCCTGCTCGGAGGCGCGATCGGGGTCGTCTCGATCTGGGTGACGGGAGCGGTCTACGCCGTCGAGGACGCGTTCGAGGAGCGGCTCGGCCGTCGGCTTCGAGTTCATTGGGCGTTCTGGCCCGCGATCGGCGCCGTCGCGGTCGGCCTGATCGGATATTTCTCGCCGCGGACTTTGGGCGTCGGCTACGAGAACATCGACGACATCCTCTCGCTCCGCCTCGGAGGCCAGCTTTTGGCGGTCTTCGTGCTCGCGAAATTCGTCTCGTGGGTCATCGCCTTGGGAAGCGGAACGTCCGGGGGAACGTTGGCGCCCTTGTTCAGCGTGGGCGGCGGACTCGGGGCCCTGTTGGGCGCGGCCGCCGCGAGCGCCTTCCCATCACTCGGGATTCAGCCCAGCCTCGCCGCTCTGATCGGGATGGCCGCCATCTTCGCCGGAGCGTCGCGCGCGTTCCTCGCGTCGACGGTGTTCGTGTTCGAGGTGACGCGGGATTCGAACGCGATCATCCCCCTGCTCGGAGCCTGCGCGCTGGCCTTCATGATCTCCCACCTGGGGATGGAGAACAGCATCATGACGGAGAAGATCATCCGCCGCGGCGTCGAGGTGCCGTCGGAATGGGGCGTGCTGGAAAACGAAATCGAAGGAGACGACATTTAGGCCGCAAAGAGGATGCGAGCCGGATTTCGGCGCGCTCCATTTCGCGCGTGTTATACTTGGAGCGGCGGGGACGGGCGAGGACATCCACATGAAAGCGAGAGACGGCGACGCTCAAATGAAGAACGTTCCGGACGGCAACGCTCTCCGCGCGAGCGGGCGGCCCGGGCGCAAGGCCGGGCATTGCCCCGCGTGCAAGACGGAAGTCCCGCCGAAGAGCGGATTCCGGTTTTCTTCCCTCAAGTGCCCCAAATGCGGGACCTTGATGGGCAAGCAGTAGCGGCCCGCGTCGGGGTCCTCAGTGAGGGACGGCCAGGCCGTTCTTCCAGGCGAGGACCTCGGGCTCGCGCCGTCCCGTCGGCGGCGTCTCTCCGGCGGGGTGGCCGACGATGATGGGCGCGTAGGCGATCAGCTCCGCCGGGACCTTCAGCTCCGCCTTCCATTCGGGCGTGTTGAGCGCGGCGACGGAAAGCCCGATCACGCAGGTCCCCAGCCCCCGGCCGCGCGCGGCGAGCATGAGGTTCTCCGCGGCGAGCCAGCAGTCGGCGACGACGAACGGGCCCAGCGGCTTGCCGTAGATCACGATCAAGGTCCCCGCGTCGTAGAACACGTTCTCCGGCAGGAGGAACTCGCGGGCGCCGCGGCTCGCGGGGAGATGCCGTGGGTCGCCTCCCTCTCGCAGCAGCGTCTTCGCCTTGTCCGACAGGCGCCGCAGGACGTCCCGGTCCTGGACGACGGCGAACGCCCAAGGCTCCTCGTGCACGGCGGTGGGCGCCTGGACGGCGGCGTCCAGCAGGGCGCGGACCTCGGCCCGGTCGACGGCCTCGGGGGCGTAGGCGCGCACGGAGCGGCGGCCGTAGATCGCGTCGGCGACGCCGACGGCGGTTTCGCGGCTCGCGGCGGCGGCGGTTTCGATTTTCATGATCCCTCCCGGAATGAAGCGCGAATCAGCGCGGCGCGCCGGCCGCGCTCTTGTCCAGCAGCCGTCGCGCCTCCTCGTCCTCGATCTGACGGAAGTCCCTATAGAACTGACCGATCGCCATGAAATCCTGGGGCTCGAGTACGCAGACGACCTCGTCGGCCTCCTCGCGCAGCGCCGCGACGGCGTCGACGGCGCCCACCGGCGCGGCGACGACGATCCTCTTCGCGCCCTCGGCGCGCGCCACGCGCACGGCGGCGAGCATCGTGTTGCCGGTCGCGATCCCGTCGTCGCAGACGAGGACGGTCTTGCCGGCGAGCGGGATCTCGGGATGCCCCCCGCGGTAGAGGCGGCGCCGGAACCGGAGCAAGGTCCGGATCCGCGCGATCTCGTCGGCGAGGTAAGAGCGCGGGATCGCGTCCCGCTCCACGACGTCCTCGTCGATGATCTCGCCGCGGAGATTGACCACGCCGATCGCGCACTCGGGGTTCGCCGGGTGGCCGATCTTCTTCGTCAGCACGACGTCGAGGGGCAGCCCGAGCGCCTCGGCCAGCACCGCGCCGATCGCGACCCCCCCGCGCGGGATCGCGAGGACCGCCGCGTCCGGGCGGCCCTTGTAGCGCGCGAGCTTCGCGGCGAGCGCGCGGGCGGCATCGGCCCGGTCATCGAACATGGATTTGGCGCGCGACTCTCGTCTCGGAGAGCCATGTGGACCAGACGCGCGTTCCGTGCCGTCGCGGCTTGTGGACGTGGGGCGTCAGCCGGCGCGTCCTCTTCAGCGGAGCTTCTTTTTTCATGCAGCCCCCTCCGTCAAGACCCGTCTCTATTATACGCCCGCGCAACGATACGGCCGTGGCCGATCCGCGGCCGAAATTGTCAGAATCCGGCCGTGGGGAACCAGTCATGAGCGAGCGCGAGGGCGCCGGGCCGGAGCCGCGGGCCGGCATGCGCCTCGAGTGGACCCGGACCTTCACCGAGGACGACGTCCGGCGCTTCGCGGAGCTCTCGGGCGACCGCGGCGTCCATCACGTTTCCCCGGACGAGAAGGGCCGGCTCATGGTCCACGGCCTGCTGACCGCCAGCCTGCCGACCAAGCTCGGCGGGGATCTCGACTTCATCGCGCGCACGATGACCTTCGAGTTCCTGCGCCCGGTCTACGCGGGCGAGGAGCTGCGCTGCGCCGGCCTCATCGAGGAGGTCCGCCCCGAGCCGCGGCGCTGGGCCGCGCGCTTCTCCTTCGAGGTCGCGAACGCGCGCGGCAAGATCGTCATGCGCGGGACCTCGGCCGGCGTCATTTTCCGGCCCGCGGCGTGACGCGCGGCGGGGTGGACAAAACCCGGGCGGCGGGCTACACTGGGCGCGAAGCCGCGGCGCTCCCGCGGCCGCGGAGGCGTCGACGATGAAGACGATCATATTTCTCGCCTTGCTCGGCTTCGGGGCCTGGTACGCGTACGGCTTGATCCAGAAGCAGAAGGCCGCTGCCGAGCAGAAGAAGGCCAACGAGGCCGTGCGCTGGGCGCAGGGCATGAAGGCCGCCGAGGTCAACGCCGCGCGCGGAGTGGAGAAGGCCAACGCGGCGATCCACGCCGAGGAGAAGCAGATCAACGAGGGCGGCCAGTGAGCGAGGCGCGACCCGCGTGAACCTGGGCGGCCTCCTCAACAATCTCAGCTTCGCGAACATCATCGGCGGGATCCTCTTCTCGGGGATCGGCTACGTCGCCTTCATGTACGGCAAGAAGACCATGAACGTCCAGCTGATGATGGTCGGCGGGGCGCTGATGCTCTACTGCATGTTCGTCAGCGAGACGCTCTGGCTCTACGTCGCCGGCGTCGGGCTGACCGTCGCCGCCTACTTCGCCCGCAACGCGGACTAGCGTGAGGATCGGGATCGGCCTCGGCCTCGACGCGGACCCCGGACGCGCCGCGGAGCGCGCCGCGCGCGAAGCCCTGCGCGGCGCCCCGCGTCCCGACCTGACGCTCGCCTTCGGCGGAGCGCGGCTCGACCAGACGGCGGTGCATCGCGGACTGACGCGCGTCTTCGATCCCTCGCGCCTGCTCGGCGGCTCCTCGTACGCCGAGATCACGAACGCCGGCGTGACCGAGAACTCCGTCGCCGCGCTAGCGCTGTCCTTCGACGGAGCTCCGGTCCGCTTCGCCCAGGTCGGCATCTGCGACACCTCGCGCGAGGTCGGCGACGCTCTCGCGCGCGGGCTCGGGCCCGCGCCGGACGCCGCCCGCCGCCTCGCGCTCTTCTTCGGCTCCGTCGCCGACGGGCGCGACAACGCGGCGCTCGAGCGCGCGCGCGCCGGCCTCGGCGCCACTCCGTTCTTCGGAGGCATGACGGGCGGCGACTACGACCTCGGCCTCGGCGATCCGCGCTTCTGGCACAACTGGCAGTACGGCCCGAAGCTCACGCGCTGGGCCGCGCGCGCGGCGCTCGTCGGGCTTCCCGACGGCTGGGAGCTGGCCTTCGGCTTCGAGCACGGCTGGGAGCCCGTCGGCCCACTCGTCGAGATCACGCGCGCGCGCGGCGACCGCGTCTACGCCGTCGACGGGATCCCCGTCTTCGACTACTACCGCCAGCTCCTCGGCGACCAGCGCGACGCGAAGTTCTTCGAGCTCATGATCCAGCGCTACGGCTTCTCGATCGCCGGTCCTGAGGGCCGGACCCTGCTCAAGCTGCCGGTCGTGTGCGACTTCAAGCGCGGCTTCATCCAGTATTTTCCTTCTGAAGACATGCAGGGACGCCGCGCGCGGCTGATCCTGTCCAGCCGCCGCAGCCTGGTCTCCGGCGCGCGCGCCGCGGCCGAGCGCTGCCGCGCCGCTCTCGGCGGGCGCCGCCCCGACTTCCTGCTCGTCGTCTCCTGCTGCACGCGCAAGCGCATCCTGCACAGCCGCATGAACGACGAGCTCGACGCCGTGCGCGCCGTCTTCGGCCGCGGGCTTCCCGTGTTCGGCTTCTACTCGTCGGGCGAGATCGCGCCGTACGAGAGCCTCTACTCCGAGGCCGCGGACCCCGCGCGCGGCGGCTCGCGCTATCACGCGACCACGATCGCGCTGCTCGCGTTCTCGGCGCCGAAGCCCGCGCGCGTCGGCCCCCTGCCGCGCCCGGCGCGCGCGCAGGCCGCGGCGGCCGGCGACGTCGCGGGCCTGCGCCGCTCCCTCGCCGACGGCGAGGAGACCCTCGACCGCGCGGAGAGCGTGCTCGCGAACCTCAGCCGCAAGTCGCACGAGGACGCGGAGAAGCTGAGGCGCCAGAACGAGGTCATCCACCGCTACACGCCGCACGAGGTCTGGGACGAGGTCGGCGCGCGCGCCGCGCGCGGCGACTACGAGCTGCCCGACGCGGCGTTCCGCGGCGCGTTCATGTTCATGGACGTCAAGGGCTTCACGACGTTCAGCGAGACGCACCGCCCGGCGGAGGTCGTCGCCGCACTCAACGCGCTCTTCGGCCCCGCGACCGACCTCATCCACGACTGCGGCGGCGACGTCGACAAGTACATCGGCGACTGCATCTTCGCGGCGTTCCGCAAGCCCGCGGGCGCCCTGCGCGCGGCGCGGCGCCTGCTCGAGCTCGTCGCCGAGCGCCGCGCGGCCGGCCACCCGTTCGACGTGCGCATCGGCGTCAACGCGGGCCGCGCGATCCGCGCGAACGTCGGCTCGCGCGACCGGCGCGAGTACACCTACATCGGCGACGCGGTCAACCTCGCCCAGCGCCTCGAGTCGAACTGCGCGCCGGGCCGCGCGCTCGTCTCGGCCTCCGCGTTCCGCGCCGGCCGCCCGCGCTTTCCCGTCGTCGCGCGGCGCACGCTGAGCGTCAAAGGCCGCGCGCGCCCGGTCGCCGCCTATGAATGCGGCCTCTGAACGCGCGCCGCGCGGCGCGCTCGCGGCGGCCGCGGCCGTCGCCGCCGTTCACGCGCTCGCGGGCTGGGGCCACTCGTTCGGCTCGGCCAGCGACGAGGCCTTCTTCGTGCGCCTGGCGCTCGCCCTGCGCGGCGGCGCCTACTCCCTGCCCGGTCCCTTCGGCGGACCCGTCACCGATCCGCTGCCCGGCTATCCCGCGCTGATCGCGCCGGCGGTCTGGGCGCTCGCGCCGGCCTGGGAGCGTCTTTGGGTCCTCGGGCTCGCGGCGACGCTCGCGGCCGCCTGGCTGACGTGGCGCCTCGCGCGCCGCCTGCTGACGCCGCGCGCGGCCGGCGCCGTCGGCCTGCTCGCCGCGCTGTCGCCCGCGCTCGTCGCGCAGTCCGGCGTGGTCATGCCCGACGCGGCTTTCGCGGCCGTCGCCGCGGCCGCCTTCCTGGTCCTCGCCTCCGGCGCGGACGGCGGGATCGCGTTCGGCGCCCTCGCGGCTCTCGGCGCTCTCGGCGGGCTCCTGCGGCCGTACGGCGCGATCCTTCCCGCCGCGCTCGCGCTCGGCGTCGCCGCGCGGCGCGGGCCGCGCTCAGGCGCGTGCCTGCTCGCCCTCGCGCTGCTCCCGCTCGCCGCCTGCCTCGCGCGCAACCGCTTCGCGGCCGGGACGGCGACCGATTACGCCGCGCACTGGTCCCTGCAGGCCGCCGCGTTCACTCCCGCCCTGCTGGCCGAGCACGCCTATGCCGCCGCGGCGTCCGTTCTGGGCCGCGGAGCGGCCGGAGTCGCCGACGGTCCCGTCCCCGCGGCGGCGCTGGCCGGCCTGCTTCTGCTGACCGCCGCGGCGCGCGGCGCGCGCCTTCTCGCGCGAGGTCCCGAGCGTCCCGTCGCGCTCGCGCTCGCCGCGTTCGCGGGAGCCCTCGTCGCGGTCCACCTGACCTGGCGCTTCGCCTCGGCGCGCTACGCGCTGTCCCTGCTCGCGCCGCTGTGGATCCTCGCCGCGGCAGGCGTCGAGCGCTCGGGCCCGGCCGCGCGCCGCGTCGGCACGGCGGCCGCGCTCGTTCTGGGCGCCTGCGCGCTGTCCTCCGACGCGGCGCTCGCGCGCGTCGCGCTCGACCGGAAGCCCCCGGCGCTCGCGCGCGTCGGGGCCTGGGCGCGCGCGAGCCTGCCGCCCGACGCGCGGCTCGAGAGCTTCGCCTGCCAGCCGCTCGAGCTGCAGGCGCAGCGCCCCGTCGAGTGCGCCTCCGTGCGCGACCCGCGCGAGGCCTGGCTCGCGCACCTGCTCGACGCGCGCATCGGCTGGGTCCACGAGCTGCCGGGCTGGGCGCCCGACGGCTTCATGCCCCCGGGCATGGACGATTTCCAAGTTCAGAGCCAGGGCTGGCTGCGCGACGCGGCCGACTTCGAGGAGGTCTTCGCCGACCCCGCCGAGGGCCGCGTCTTCCGCCTGAAGCCGCGCGACGAGGCGCGCGACCGCGCCGCGCTGGCCGCGTTCCTTGCGGCGCGCGCGGCGCTCTCGGCGGGCGACGAGGCGCGCGCGCGGCGCGGCTTCGAGGAGGCGGTCCGCCTCCGGCCGCGGTTCGCCTACGCGTGGGCCCAGCTCGCCCTGCTGGAGCACGACCGCGCGCGGGCGGCGGCGCTGCTGCGCCGCGCGGCCGAAGGCGATCCGGCCTCGGTCCGCGTGCGCGCCGCGCTCAAGATCCTCGAGACGCCGCCCGCGCTTTAAGCGAAGCCGTCGGGAGACGGTCCGCCGAAACGCGCGGCCTAGGGGCCGCGCTCTACCCTCGCCGCGCCGCGGGCTCTCGCGCGGCTCGGGAGGTTCGGCGGACCTTCTCCCGACGGCTTTCCTCGACTCGTCGCGACGCGGCGGCCTTCGGCCGGCTTAGGATTCGTACGGCCGATGGAGGCCGAATCCCCGCGGGCCGGAAGGAAAGGCGCGGAGGCGGGCGCGGCGGGATGTCGAGCGAGGACGGCGTCCCAGCCGTCGTTCCGCCGTAAGCCGCCGAGCGAGGCCAAGCGGCGGTCGATCCGCCGCGTTCCCGCCGCGCCCGCCTCCGCGCCTTCGCGTCTGCCCGCCGTTATTCGTACCGCAGCGCTTCGATCGGCGACAGCAGCGACGCCTTGCGCGCCGGCCAGAACCCGAACAGCACCCCGACGCCCGCCGAGAAGAAGAACGCGAGCAGGATCGACTGCGGCGCGACGACGGCGGCCCAGCCCGCGAAGTAGGACAGGCTCAGCGAGACCGAGACGCCGAGGACGATGCCGACGATGCCGCCGACCGTGGAGAGCACCGCGGACTCGATCAGGAACTGCGACAGGATCGCGCGGCGCGCGGCGCCGACGGCCTTGCGCAGGCCGATCTCGCGCGTGCGCTCGGAGACCGAGACGAGCATGATGTTCATGATGCCGATGCCGCCGACCAGCAGGGAGATCGCGGCGACGATGCCGAGCAGGAGCGTGAAGGTCTGCGTGGTTCCCGACAGCGCGGCCTGGATGTCGGCCATGTTGCGCAGCGTGAAGTCGTCGTCTTTGTAGTCGGGTAGATGGTGGCGGCGGCGCATCAGGCGCTGGACGTCGACGATGACGGCGTTGATCGTGTCGGGGCCGTCGGCCTCGATGTAGATGTAGTCGAGATAGAGCTTGCCGATCACGCGCTTCATCGCGGTGCGCAGGGGCATGATCACGACGTCGTCCTGGTCGTTGAAGCCCTGCGAGCCCTTGATCGGCAGGACCCCGATGACCTTGAAGTCGAGCTGGTTGACCTTCATGATCTTGCCGACCGGGTTCTCGTTCTTGAACAGGTTGTTGATCACGGTCTGCCCGATCAGGCAGACGCGGTCCATGTGCTGGTCCTCGTCGTCGGTGAAGAAGCGGCCGTAGTAGGGGTCGGCCGCGTGCATCTTCGCGTACAGCGGCGTGGCGCCGTACAGCGACGTGCTCCAGTTGTTGCTCTTGTAGACGACCTGGCCGCTGCCGCGCACGTTGCCCTCGACGCGGGAGACGTGGGTGACGCGCGAGATCACCTTCACGTCGGCGAGCGTGAAGCGGCTGAAGCTCCCGGCTCCGCCGCGGACGCCGCCGATCCCCGTCGAGCCCGGGATCAGCATCACGAGGTTCGAGCCGAGGCTGGCGATGCGCGCCTCGACGGCCTTCTGCGCGCCGCGGCCGATCGCGAGCATCGCGATGACGGCCCCGACGCCGATCAGGATGCCGAGCATCGACAGCGCGGAGCGGACTTTGTTGGCCGCCATCGCGCGCATCGCCGAGGCGCCGTACTCGCGGAACTCGGCGAACGAGAGCTTCGGCGTCTGCAGGTCGAATTTCGAGGCGGACTCGCCGCGGCGCGGCTTCGTCGCGACGGCCGCGCGGCCGCGGGACGGGGCTTCGTCCTCCGTCGGATTCAGCTCGTCCGAGACGATGAGCCCGTCCTTGATCTTGATCACGCGCTTGGCGTAGGCGGCGATCTCGGGCTCGTGCGTGACCATGATCACGGTGATGCCGGAGCGGTTGAGCGCTTGGAGCTCCTTGAGGATCTCCTCCGCCTGCGCGGAGGCCAGGTTCCCGGTCGGCTCGTCGGCGAAGAGGATCTTCGGGCGGTTGACGAGCGCGCGCGCGATCGCGACGCGCTGCTGCTGGCCGCCGGAGAGCTGGTTCGGCGCGTGGTCGAGCCGGTCCTGAAGGCCGACCATCGTGAGCACTTCGGTCGCGCGCTTGTCGCGGTCGGGCGCGCCCGCGTAGATCAGCGGCAGGGCGACGTTGTCGAGCGCCGAGGTGCGCGCGAGCAGGTTGAACATCTGGAAGATGAAGCCGATCGTCTTGGAGCGCAGGACGGCGCCCTCGTCGTCGCTGAGATGAGAGACGTCGCGGCCGAGCAGGCGGTACGTGCCGGAGGTGGGCCGGTCCAGGAGCCCGAGGATCTGCATCGTCGTCGATTTGCCCGAGCCGGACGGGCCCATGATCGCGACGAACTCCTGCTCCTCGATCTTGAGGTCGATGCCCTTGAGGACCTTGAGCTCTCCCCCGCCCACCATGTAGGAGCGGGTGATGCCCTCGAGCTCGATGAGAGCCATCAGTGTCCGCCGCCTCCGCCGCGGCCCCCGCCGCCCCCGCCGCCCCCGCCGCCGCCGGGAACGCGGCCGCTGGGCGGCGCCGCCGTGAGCGGGCTGTTGGCGAGCGCCTGCTGCGGCGTGTACTTCGCCTGGCGGATCAGCACGGTGTCGCCGGGGTTCAGGCCCTCGACGACCTCGACGGTGGTGTCGTTCTCGATGCCGGTCTTCACGTCCTGCCACAGGTCGCGGCCGTTCGGATCGGGATTGGGGACCAGCACCTGCTTCGAGCCGTCCCGGACGCGCAGCGCGCTCGCCGGGATCAGCAGGGCCTTCTCCTTCTTGCGCACGATGAAGCTGATGTTCGCGGTCATCTGCGAGCGGAAGTACGCGGGCACCTTGTCGAACTTGATCTTCACGCCGTACTGAATCACGTTGGAGACGTTCTTGCCCTCGTAGAGGATGTCGTACACCACGCCGAGGTCCTTCTTATCGGGGTAGGAGTCGAGCACGACGCGCGCGGGCATGCCGACGTGGATCTTCCCGATGTCCGACTCGTCGACCTGGGCGAGGACGATGAGGACGTCCGACATCGCGTAGATGACGACGGTCTGGTCGACGGTCTGCCCCTCGACGACGTTCTTGAGGATGATGAGGCCCGGCAGCGGCGCGATGATCGGCGTCGGCTTGTAGGTGTCCTGCCACTGCTTGAGCGCCGCGGGGCCCTGCGCGCGCGCGCCGTCCAGGATCGCGGCGCGGTCGGTCGAGCTCATCCAGGCGATGATCTGCCCCTGCTTGACCATGTCGCCTTCGTCGACGAGGAGCGTCTCGATGCGGCCCGAGACGGTCGACTTGATCTCGACGCGGTCCTTCGGCGCGATGGAGCCGGTCGCCTCGACGGTGTCCTCGATGGGGGCGAGCGTCGCCTTGACCGCGAGCGCCTCGATCGGCGCGCGCTTGAAGAGCTTCTTGCCCGCGAACCAGCCGCCGCCGCCGAGCACGGCCAGAACGCCGACGCCGATCGCCATGTTCTTCATCCTATTCCTCTCCCAAAGCCTTGCCCAGCGCCTGCTCCCACGCCGCCTGCGCGGAGACGGCCTGCTCCCAGTCGTTGATCGCCGACTGCTCGGCGCTGACCCACTGCGTGACGATCACCTGCCAGTTGTCGAACGTGACCAGGCCCGCCGCGTAGCGCACGTTCCCCTCGTCGTTGCGCTGGCGGTACGACTCGAGGATCGCCTGCTCGCCGACGGCCTGGTCGACGGCGTTCGCGTAGCTCGCCCAGGCGCTCTCCAGGTTCGCGAACGCGGCGTTGCGCGTCGCGCGCAGGACCGCCTCCTGGTTCCCGAGCGACTGCTTCGCGGACTTCACGTTGAAGTAGGCCGCCGCGGGCCCGCCCGCGAAGAGCGGGTAGCTGAGAGTCGCGCCGGCCGACCACAGGTACTCGCTCGCCGGGAACTCGGACCCGCCCTCGCGCGAGCGCGCGTAGTTCAGCGAGAGGTTCGGGAACAGCGGCGCCTGCGCGGTCGCGACCGACGCCTTCGCGCTCGCGACCGAGGCCTCTTGGACCGCGACGTCGGGGCGCGACTCGAGGAAGTCGCTCATGCGCGCGGGGAAATCCGGCGGCGTCTGGGCGACGAGCGTTCCGGTCACGACGACGGCGGAGAATTCGTCGAGCCCGAGGTACTCGTCGAGCTGCTTGACGCTCGAGCGCAGGCTGCGCGTCGCCTGCAAAGTGTTGATCCGCGCGACGAGGTACTGGGCCTTCGCGTTCATCATGTTGCCCTTGTACTCGTTGCCCGCCTGGTAGCGCAGGTCGACCTCCTCGGAGTTCTTCTTTTGGATTCCCTCGATGAGCTGCGTCCTCGCGAGGTTCTCCTGGGCGAAGTAGACGCTCGCGAACGCGGCGCGCAGGTTGAAGCGCAGGGTCGCGGAGGCCAGGCGCTGGTTCGCCATCGCCGAGCTGTAGCCGGCCTTGGCGGCGCGGATGCTCGCGACCGAGCCCATGTTGAACACGCTCCAGCTGGCCGCCGCCTCGGCCGTGTACAGTCCCTGGGCCCCGGGCGCCGCGCCGGAGCCGGTGCTGTCGCGGTTGTAGGAGTTCGTGAGCGTCACCGAGGGCAGGACGCCGTCGTAGCTGCCGTAGTAGGACGACCGGCTCGCCTTCTCGGCGTAGTCGGCCGCGACGAGCGTCGGGCTGCGCCGGGCGGCGAGCGCGACGCAGTCGTCCCACGTCAGCGTCAGAGCCGAGGGCTCGTCGGGCGGCAACGGAGACAGCCGCGACGGCTCCGACGCGGGCGACGGGGCGGGCGGCAGAGGGGCGGCCCCGACCGCGGCGGGCCCGAGAAGGACGGCGGTCAGGACAAAAAGCGCGCGCAGCCGCCGCGGCGGCCGCATCTCGGCGTGAAGTCGAGCCATCCTGGATTAGACGCTGAATCCTCTTATAAAGTGGCGAACGAGGCATTGTCGCTCATTTGCCGCGGACGCTTCAACAGACCGCGAAATGAGGCGGCCGCCCCCGCGAGAGAGGGCGGCCGCCCCGGCCGTCGAAGCCGCGCTAGCGCAGCTTCGCCGCGTCGATGAGGCCCGCGCCTTCGTCGGTCGCGGGCAGGCAGGCGCCGGCGGCGCACAGCCTGGAGGCCGCCGACTTGAACGCCGCGCGCACGCCCGAGGGGCCGCGCGCGCCGCGCTCGAGCGCGAGCGCGGCGAGACCCGCGACGTGCGGCGAGGCCATCGAGGTCCCCGACAGCTTCTTGGTCCCGCCCCCGGGCACCGTCGACGTGATGTCGACGCCGGGCGCGATGAAGGCGACCTGCGGGCCGCGGCTGGAGAACTGCGCGACGTCGTCGTTCGAGTCGCTCGCGGCGACGGCGATGACGCCGGGATAGCCGCCCGGGAAGCCGACCGTGTTCGGGTCGGGGCCCGAGTTGCCGGCCGCGCAGACGACGACGACTCCCTTCGCGAGCGCGCTCTTGACCGCGCGCTCGAGGGCCGCGCTGCCGTTGGGGCCGCCGAGCGACATGTTGATCACGTCGACGCCGGCTTTGGCCGCCCAGTCGATGCCCGCGACGATGTCGGACAGGCTGCCCGAGCCGCTCGCGTCGAGGACCTTGACCGGTATCAGCGTCGCCTGCGGCGCCACGCCGTACGGGCCGCCCGAGCCGCGTCCCGCGATGGTCCCGGACACGTGCGTGCCGTGCTCGTTGTCGTCCATCGGGTCGGACCCCGGGCTCACGATGTTCGTGCCGGCCGAGAAGTCGCACTGCAGGTCGGGATGCGTGCAGTCGATGCCGGTGTCGATGACCGCGACCTTGACGCCCGAGCCGCGGCCCGACGACCAGGCGGCCGGCGCGTTCACGCGCGCGACGCCCCACGGGACGTTCGACGCGGCCGCGGCTTTCTCGGAGGCCGCGAGCCCTTTCGCGCGGGCCAGCGGCGCGGCGAGTCCTTGCAGAGCCGACTCGACGCTCGGCAGGGGCGTCGCCTGGAACGAGGAGCTCTCGTAGAGCCAGTTGCGGTAGACGTCCTCCTCGACCGCGACGACGCCGGGCTGCGCGCTCGCCGCCGTGAAGTCGTCGGGACTGAACGCGCCTTCCTTCTCGAGGATCGAGACGCCGATGTCGCCGAGGTCGCCGCGCAAAGTCAGGTGGAGGGCGCGCGCGGCCGCGACGCGCTGCGCGGCGCTCGTTCCCTGCTTGAAGGTCACGATCAGCCGCTTCTTCGCCGGGGCCGCGGCCCCGGCCCGTCCCGCCGCCGCCGTCGCCACGAGCGCCGCCAACACGGCCGCCGTCCAAGTCCTCGCGCGTCCTCTCATGTCTCGCCCTCCGAGTGCGTCGGGTTCCCCGGGCCCGCCGAGTGTGGCCCCGAAGACCCGGCGCGGCGAGAGCCGAAAGGCCTACGCGGAATTAGGACTTGCGGCCCAGACGGCGATCGGCGGCGGCGACGGCGAGGAAGGTGAGCGCGGTGAAGACGAGCGCGAAGGCGAGCGAGGCGTCGCGCGGGGAGAGCCAGGTCTCGAACAGGCGCGCGTCGAGCCAGAGCTTGAGGACTCCGGGCTTCCCGCCCGGCAAGGCCGCGGGGACGAACTCGAGCACGCCGTAGACGAAGCCCGAGAGCACGTAGGCGGCCAGCGCGTGGCGGCCGACGGTCTCGAACGGCGCGGCGGCGCGCGGCGGGCTCTCGCCGCAGGCGCGCAGGACGAGCGCGAGGACGGCGAGCGCGAGGCCGCCGGCGGTCAGCGCGTAGGAGCTGGTCCAAAGATGCTTGTTGAGCGGAAAGACGAGGCCCCACGCCGCGCCGAGCGCCGCGAGCGCCAGCCCCGCCGCGGCGAGCCGCGCGGCGAACCGCGGCTCGGCGCGCGCTCTCGCGAGGCGCCGCCCCGCGACGAGGCCGAGCAGGGCCGTCGCGAACGCGGGCAGAGTGCTCAGCAGGCCCTCGGGATCCTCGACCGCGTTCATCATGTGCCCGCCGATCAGGCGCCGGTCGAGCCAGGAGGCGAGGTTCCCCTCCGGCGAGAGATCCCCGGGCGGGCGGCCCGGCGCGGCGAGGCGCGTCAGCGCCAGCCAGTAGCCGCCGAGCAGCGCGGCCGCCGCGACGGGCTCCAGCCCGGGCCGGTCGAGCGCGAGAAAAAAGGAGACGCCGAGCGAGCACAGGGCGATGCGCTGGAGCACGCCGAGCCAGCGCACCCCGCCGCTCGGATCGTGGTAGATCACGACGTTGGTCAGAAAGCCGAGCGCGAAGAGGCCGAGGGCCCGGCTCGCGGCGTGGCGCTCGATCGCGCCGGCGGTCTGGCCGCGCGCGCGGCGCGCGGCGTGCGCGAACACGGCGGAGACGCCGACCGCGACGAGGAAGGCCGGGAAGACCAGGTCGGCGAAGGTCAGCCCGTTCCAGGGCGCGTGATCCAGGAGCGGATACACGTCGTCGCTGCCCGAGCAATTGACCACGACCATCAGCGCGACGGTGAGGCCGCGGAAGACGTCGAGCGCGCGCAGGCGAGGCGTTCCAGGCATGGCGGTCCTTATATTGTAGACGTTCGGCGCGGCCCAAAAGGTTCGGTCGTTCGCGGGCCGCCGGCGCGGCCTGCTATAATCTCGGCGTGAGGGTCGACCTCGGCGCCGCGCCGATCGAGAGAATCACGGTGATCTACGTCGGCCGCCTCGGCGACGTGATCGTCGCGACGCCGTTCCTGCGCGCTCTGCGCCGCCGGTTTCCGCGCGCGCGCGTGCGCCTGATCGTCGGCCGCCGCGCTCTCGAGCTCCTGCCGATGATCCCCTTCTGCGACGAAGGGATCGCTCTCGGCGGGGTCTTCGAGCTCGGGGCTCACGCGAACCTGCTCAAGGCCGTGCTCGGCGGCGCTCCGTGCGACCTCGTCGTCGACCTCAATTCGGCGCGCTCCACGACCGCGAGCTGGCTGGCGCGCGCGGCGCGCGCGCGGCTGGCGCTGTCGTTCGCGAAGGACGCGCCGGTCTTCAACCTGACGATCCCCGCGCCGGCCGAGCGCGAGCACATGTCCGAGCGCTTCGCGCGCCTGACCGAGGCCATCGGCGCCCCCGCCAGCCCCGACCTCGAGTTGCGCGTGCCGGCCGACGACCAGAGCGAGGCCGACCGCCGCCTGGCCCCGCTGCTCCCCGCGGATCCCGGCGTGTTCAAGATCGTCGTGCACCCGGGCAATCTCGCGCGCCGGCCGTCGCTGTGGCCGCTCGACCGCCTGGGCGAGCTCTGCGCGCGGCTCCAGCGCGATCCCTCGACGCGCCTCTACTTCCTCGCCGGCCCCGGCGAGCGCCGGGCCGTCGAGTCTCTCGCGGGCTCGCTGACGCGGCCGGAGCCGGTGCTTCCCGCCGCGCGCCTCGGGGTCGTCGGCGGGATGGTCCGCCGCATGGACCTCCTGCTCGGGAGCCTCACTTCGACGACTCATCTCGCCGCCGCGCTCGGCGTGCCGACCTTCGCGTTCTACGAGGGCTACACGCAGACGGTCTGGCGCCCCGGCGGCGCGCGCCACGGCGGCACCGTGAGCCCGGACTGGGACAACGTCCAGGCGACCGACGTCGAGGAGGCGTGGTCGGCCCTGCGCGAGCACCTGTCGCGGCTCAAGCCCCTCGGCCGCGCGTAGGCTTCGCGCTCGCGAGCAGGTCCGAGAGCGCCGCCCAGGCCTCGTGCACCGTTGGGTGGCGTCCCCCGGTGTCGAGCACGAGGTGGCCCGGGACGTGGCCGTAGCCGAAGCGCCAGGTCTCGGTGTGGCTGAAGAGCTCGACCGTCGGGGCGCCGACGGCCACCGCGAGGTGCATGGGGCCGGTGTCGGCCGTGAGCACCGCGCGCGCGTTCGCGAGCGCGGCGGCGAATTCCCGCAGCGGGAGCTCGGGCGCGACGACGACGCCCGAGGGGATCACTTTGCCCTTGAGGCTCGCGCGCTCGGCCGGCCCCGCGGTCAGGGCGACGCGCCGGCCCGCGGCGCGCAGGTGGCCGGCCAGCTCGAGGAACCACTCGACGGGCAGGCGCTTCTCGGCGCGCGCTCCCAGAAAAAGCGCGACGGACTCGGCGTCGAGGCTCCAGCCGCGCCAAGTCTCCTCCCCCCGCGCGCGCTCGCCGGGGCCGAAGTGCCATTCGGTGCGCAGCGCGGAGTCCGGCGGCAGGGCCGCGCCCGGCGCGGCGTGGCGCACGAGGCGCGCGAGATTCGCGGTCTCGTGCGCGCGGTCCGTCGGAGCCGCGACGAGGTCGTCGAGGAATTTCGCCGCGTCGCCGCGGTCGAAGCCGACGCGGCGCTTCGCGCCCGAGAAAGCCGTCCAGACCGCGCTCGACAGCGAGAACGCGTGCTGGGGCGAGAAGTCGAAGGCCAGGTCGTAGCGGCGCGCGCGCAGTCCCGCCAGGGCGCGCGCGGTCAGGACCTCGTCCACGCACGGGTTGAACTTCAGCGCGTCGCCGTACTTGTCGGACAGCAGGACCTCGACGCGCGCGCTCGGGAACGCGGTCTTGATCAGGCGCAGGGACGGCGTCAGCAGGAGCAGGTTGCCCAGGCGCGCGTCGTGGCGCACCGCCAGCACGCGGCGGACCGTCTTCGGCTCGACGGGCCCGTCGGGGCGGCGCGGGCGCGGCAGCAGGCGCACGAGGCCGCCGCGCAGGACGGCCTTGCCGCCGCGCTCGAGCGCCTTGCCGAGATCCTGGAGCCGCCCCATGGGTCAGCCTCCCGTATCCTTCGGAGGCCGACCATTTCCTTCGGTCACGGCGCGATTCTATCACTTTGTATAATCCGCCCATGCCGCAGGTCCTCTGGCGCACCGAAGGCGCGGTCACGCGCCTGACGCTGAACCGCCCCGACGCGCTGAACGCGCTCGGCGAGGAGACGGCGTCCGAGTTCGCGGCGGCGGTGAAGCGCGTCGCGCGCGAGCGCTCGAAGGTGGTCGTGCTCGAGGGCCGGGGCGCGGCGTTCTGCGCGGGCGGAGACCTCGCCTTCATCGAGCGCAACCGCAAGCGGCCGGCGTCGGCGCTGGCGCCGCTGATGCGCCGCTTCTACGGCGCGTTCCTTTCCGTCCGCGCGCTTCCGCAGGTCACGATCGCGAGAATCCACGGCCCGGCCGTCGGCGCGGGCCTCTGCCTCGCGCTCGCGACGGACCTGCGCGTCGCGGCCGAGGACGCGCGCCTTTCCTTCAACTTCGTGCGCCTGGGCCTCAACCCCGGCATGGCGGCGTGGCCGCTCGCGCGCGCGGCGTTCGGCGACGCGCGCGCGCGGGAGCTGCTGATGACCGTGCGCGTCTTCTCGGGCCGCGACCTCGCGGCCTGGGGCGCGGGCGAGTGCGCGGCGCCCGGGGCCCCGCTCGACGCGGCCGTCGACGCGCTCGCGCGCGGCGTGGCTTCGTGCTCGTCGGAGGCGCTGCGCATCTTAAAGGAAGAGACGCGCCTCGGCGAGGACCTGACTCCGTTCCTCGCTCACGAGGCGCGCGGCCAGGCGCGGACGTTCCGCGGCCGCGACATCGTCGAGGGCCTCGCCGCGGTGCGCGCGCGCCGCGCGCCGCGCTTCGACGCGCCGCGCTGACGCAGCTCGGCGGCGGCGTCCGCGTCAAGAGGGCGCGTCCCGCGCTCAGCCTTCGCGCACGGCGGCGAGGAAGATCTCGCCGTACTCGACCCACTTCTTCGGGCCCATGCCGGGGATCTGGCGCATCGCGTCCTCGTCGAGCGGGCGGCGCTGCGCCATCGCGAGCAAGGTCGCGTCGTTGAACACGAGATAGGCGGGCACGTGCCGAGCGTCGGCGAGCTTCTTGCGCAGCTGGCGCAGCTTTTGAAACAGCGGCGAGCCGGCGGAGCCCGCGGATTCCTCGGAAGCCGCGCGCGCGCCGAAGGACGAGCGCTTCGTCGCCACTTCCGGCGCGGCGCCGACGGGGTCCAGGCCCGCGCAGACGTCGCAGGCGGACGCGCACGCGGCGATCTCCTCGCCGAGCTGGCGCGACAGGGCCTGGTGGCGGCAGGCGCGGCGCTCGGCCAGGCGGAACATCTCCCGCGCGCGCTCGCGGTGCCAGCGCGAGAGCTCCGGCGGCAGGTCGGAGGTCAGGCGCTCGTAGCCGATCACGTCGGCCCACGAATAAAGGAGGACGCAGTCGCTCGGCGCGCCGTCGCGGCCGGCGCGGCCGACCTCCTGCACGTAGGCCTCGACGGAGCGCGGCATGTCGCGGTGGATGACGAAGCGCACGTCGGGCTTGTCGATGCCCATGCCGAAGGCGACGGTCGCGACGATGACGTCGGCGTCGTCGCGCTTGAAGGCGTTCTGCACGCGCTCGCGCTCGGCGGCGTCCAGGCCCGCGTGGTACGGCAGCGCCTTCACGCCGCGTCCCGACAGGAATTCGGCGGTGGACTCGACGGACTTGCGCGAGAGGCAGTAGACGATGCCGCTCTCGCCGGCGCGCGCGCGGATCAGGCGCAGGATCGACGACTTGGTGTCGTTGACGGTGCCGGGACGCGGCGCGGCTTTTTCGCCCGTCTTCAAATACGCCGACAGTTTCAAGTTCGGCCGGAAGAAGGAGCCGCGCACGTGGAGAGGCTCCTTCATCGCGAGCTGGCCGACGATGTCGCCGACGACGTGCGGCGTCGCGGTCGCGGTCAGTGCGAGGACGGGCGCGCCGAAGCGATCCTTGAGGCCTTTGAGGTTCCGGTAAGCGGGCCGGAAGTCGTGGCCCCATTGGCTGATGCAGTGCGCCTCGTCCACCGCGATGAGCGAGAGCTTGGCGCCGGACAGCGCGGCTCCCGCGCCGGCCTCCAGTCCCTCGGGCGCCGCGTAGACGAGCTCGTAGTCGCCGCGCTTCACTCCGTCCACGCGCGCGCGCCGCTCGTCCGGCGCCAGGCTCGAGTTCAGGAACGTCGCGCGCAGGCCGACCGACGCGGCCGCGTCGACTTGATCCTTCATGAGCGCGATCAGCGGGCTCACCACCAAGGTCGTCCCGCCGAGCACGCGCGCGGGGATCTGATAGGTCAGGGATTTTCCCGCGCCGGTCGGCATCACGCCCACGCAGTCGCGCCCGGCCAGCACCGCCTCGATCACCTCGCGCTGGCCCGGCCGGAAAGTCGGGTAGCCGAACACTTCTTTGAGGACCTGCTCGGGCGTCATGCGTCTATTCTACGATTTTCCGGAGCCTCGCGTTTTCTCGTCGGAGAGTGGGACTTTGGGCCCGCGAGCCGCGAGGGACTTTCGGGTGTTTTTTCGTCATCCGGCCGTGACGCGCCGGTGACCATCGGACTATTCGGCAAACGCTCCCGGGCGCCTACAATGACGGCATGATCCGAACCGCGCTCGCGGCTCTGTATCTGCTCACGATCCCCGGTCCCGCGGCGTGGGCGCAGGCGGCCCGCGTCGCGCCCGTTTCGGCCTCCTCGATCTCCGTTCCTCTTAATCCGTCCGCCGGCGCCGCGCTTCCCGGCCTCGGCGCCGCGCGCGGACTCTCGGCTCCGTCGCTCTCTCTCGGCTTGACGGCCGCGCCGAGCGCGCTCTCCGCTCCCGCGGCCCGCGCGGCCGGCGCGTCGGTCGCGCCGCCCTACGCCGCCGTGCCGTTCGCGGCCGTCGCGCCGTCGGCTCCGGCCTCCGCGGGCCCGATCGCCCTCACCGCCTCCGCGCCGTCCGCCGCCGCTCACGACGCGTCCGCCCCTGCGGCCGCCGCGCTCGAGGCGGCCGCGTCGCCGCGCGCGCCCCCCGCTCCCGCCCTCGCGGCCGCCGCGGACGCGTCCGGGGAGATGGGCTCGCCGCTCGCCGCCACGCGCGCCGCGGCGCCGAACGAGGAAGCCGCTCCGGTCTCGCCTGAAGCGGCTTCGGTCCGCGGAAATATTTTCGACGGCGTGCGGCGCGCGGCGTCCGACGGCCTCGCGGTCCTGGCCGCGGCTCCGCGCCGCCTGCTCGCCTCCGGCCTCTCGTCGCGGCGCGGCGAGACCGCGCCCGATCCCGCGCATCTCGTCCCGTCCGCGCCGGCGGCGCCGCCGTCCGGACGCGCGCCGAGCCTGTGGGGCTATCTCTCCGGGACCTTCGGCGCCCAGCTCGCCAGCAACGCCCTGCAGGTCACCATGCCCCTGCTGTTCCTCAAGATGACCGGCTCGGCCGCGCACGCGGCGTTCGCCGTCACGATCGGCTCCTTCTTCGACGCGGGCGGCGCCTGGCTCGGCGGCGGCCTGACCGACCGCTTCGGCGCCAAGCCGGTCCTGCTCGCGACGACGGTCGCGCGCCTCCTCGCGGTCGCCGCGCTGCCCCTGCTCGCGATGACCGGCGGCCTCACTCTTCCCGCGGTCGGCGCGGCGTACGTCGTCGAGTGCTTCGCGCGCGGCCTCGCGGACACCGCGCGCAGCACCTTGCCGGTCGAGCTCTCCGGCGGCGACAACGGCCTGCTCAAGTGGATCCTCGCCAAGAACCAGACCTTCTTCGAGGCCGGCGGCGTCGCCGGCCCCTTCCTCGTCGGCGCGCTGATCGCCGGGATGGGCGGCGTGACCTCGGCGGCGGCGCTGTGGCTGGGGCCCGTCGCCTTCGCGTTCGTGACTCTGGCCTACCTCGCGATCCCGCGCACGTCTCCCGCCGCGGCCCCCGCCGCCGACGCGTCGGCGCCCGCGCCGAAGGTCTTCGACGGCTGGATGAAGTGGGCCCTGCTCGCGACCGCGATGCTCGCCGTCTATCCGCTCAAGGGCCTCCTGCCCGCGATCTTCGCGTCGCAGATCCTCCACAGCGAGGCCTCGGCGGCCTGGCTCACGGGCCTGTTCGGCGTCGGCGGCTTCCTCGGCGCGCTCGCCTACGGGAAGTGGAACGCCTCCGTCGGCATGAAGACGTGGATGCTCGGCGGCGTCGTCGGCGTCGCGGCGCTCGCCGCGGCCTTCCTGCCAGGCGGGTTCCTGCCGGCCGCTCTCGGCGTGCTGGTCTTCTCGATCGCGAACGTGGCCGCGCGCCTGTCGCTCAACGCGGCCATCCAATCGCGCGCCGCGCCCGGCAAGGCCGGCGCCGCGATGGGGCCGGTGCGCTCGACGGCGAACTTCATGGGCCTCGCGATCCGCTTCCTCGCGGGCCTCGCGTTCACGGCGGCGGTGGCGCCGGCCGTCTCGTTCTGGCTCGTCGGCGCCGGCCTGCTCGGCGCCGCGGGCGTCCTGCTCTTCGCGTCGCGCCGCCTGCTCGCGCCGAAAATACTCGGCCTCCACCTCGCGGCGCTCGGCGTCGCGGGCGGCTCGGCCGGACCGCGCGTCTCTCCGGTCCACGGCATGCCCGGGCGCCTGATCGTCGTCGAGGGCCTCGACGGCTCGGGCAAGTCCACGCAGATGGAGCGCTTGAAGGAGGAGCTCGAGGCGCGCGGCCTCAAGGTCGTCACGACCAGCTGGAACTCCTCGGAGACCGTCGCCGACGCGGTCAAGAAGGCCAAGAAGTCGCGCACGCTGAACGCGCAGACCTTCGCGCTGATGAACGCGGCCGACCTCGCCGACCGCATGGAGAAGACGATCGTCCCCGCGCTGAAGGAAGGCTCGATCGTGCTCGCCGACCGCTGGTTCTACACGTCGCTGGCGCGCGACGGCGTGCGCGGCAACGAACCGCGCTGGCTGCGCCGGCTCTACGACTTCGCGCTGAAGCCGGACCTCGTCCTCTACTTCCGCCTGCCGGCCCCGACCGCGATCAATCGCGTGATGGCGCGCGCGCGCGGCAAGGTCGGCCTCTCCGAGGACTTCGAGGACGAGCCCGACGGCAAGGTCCTCGGGCAGAACTACTACGCCGTCGGCCGCGACCAGAAGTTCGCCGAGGACGACCTGGAGAATTTCCGCGAGTTCCAGACGCGCGTGACCGCCGCGTACGACGCCCAGGCGCGCGAGTTCGGCTTCCGTCAGGTCGACGCGTCGAAGAGCCGCGACGTCGTCTTCGGCGCGGTGATGAAGACGGCCCTGGGCGCGCTCGGCCCGCTCGAGTCCTTCCGCCGCCGCGACGGCACCGGCCCCGGCGCGAACCTCTTCGACAAGGACCCCGCCGCCGACGCCGAGAACATCCGCCGCAACTACGTGCGCGAGAAGCGCGGCGTGCACTTCTACTTCCGCAACATGCTGCTCCCGATGCAGGAGCGCTTCGCCCAGCTGCTGGACCTCGCCGCGATGCCGAAGGTCTTCCTGCACGGCTCGCCGCACGTCGACAACTACGCGAAGTCGCATCAGGGCGCGGCGATGGTGGACTTCGACCGCGCGCGCGTCGGCCCGTACGCGTGGGACCTCGTGCGGCTGATGGTCTCGCTCTCCCTGCGCCAGAAGAAGCCGGCCGAGGGCCTGCTCGACCGCTCCGTGCTCAAGCAGATGCGCAAGGGCTACCTGCACGGCTTCCGCCATCCCGACCGCCCGTTCTCCGAGGTGCGCCAGGTCAAGGACGTCGAGGCCGACGCCGACGAGGAGACCGTGAGCGCGTACGCCGCGGCGAACGGCAAGTGGGCGAAGGAGATGCGGGCCAATCCCCTGCCGGTCGACGATCCCGACGTGACGGCTCTGATCCGCGGCTACGACGAGAGCGCCGGCGGCCGCTTGCTCGACAAGTACGAGATCGAGGAGGCCGGCCGCGGCCAGGGCTCGATGGGCTTCCGGGGGCTCTTCCTCGTGGTGCTGGCGCCGAAGGACAAGAAGTCGAAGCTCGACCGCATCCTCCTCAATATAAAGCAGGTCCGCTCCGATCCGGACTCCGAGTGGTTCAAGAATCCGTATCCGTCCGAGGTCGAGCGCATGCACGCGGCCGCCGAGCTCTACGCCCCGGGCTGGACGCTCGGCCCGGGCTCCGCCGTCCTCGACGGCGTGGAGTACGACGTGCGGCAGATCGATCCGCTGAACGCGAAGATCAAGAAGATGTTCGATCTCGAGCAGCAGGAGGACTTCGCCTACGCGGTCGGCACGCAGCTCGGCCGCGCGCACCGCCTCTCCCTCCAGGGCGCGGCCGCGCCGGACCTGCTGATCCGGCACTTCGTCGACAATTTCGACGCGCTCGCCGCGGCCGGCCTCACGATCCGCGACGAGCTCGCCGCCGCGCATCAGCGCTACCTCAAGCGCATGGACAAGGCGGGCCTGACGCCCGGGGAGGGCGGCGATGAGGAATAGCCCCGCGCCGCGCCGCACGATCGTGATCGGCGACGTGCACGGCTGCGCGGCAGAGCTGCGCGACCTCCTGCGCGCCGCGCGCGCGACGCCCGCCGACCGCCTCATCAGCGTCGGCGACCTGATCTGCAAGGGCCCGGACAGCCGCGGCGTCATGGAGTGGGCGATGTCGGCGCCGAACCTCGAGGTCGTGCTCGGCAACCACGAGCTGCGCTTCCTGAACTGCTGGCGCCGCGGCGCGATCCCCGACGTCAAGCCCTTCGACCTGGAGACGCACCGCCAGCTCGGCGACTTGTACGGCGACGCGATGCGCTTCGCCTCGCGCTGGCCGCTGACGATCGAGGGCGAGGGCTTCCTCGTCGTGCACGCCGGCTTCGACCCGCGCCGCCCGCTCGCGCGCCAGTCCGACGTCGCGCTGACCAACCTGCGCCGCCTCAAGGACACCGAGGAGCCGTGGTACGAGCGCTACGAGGGCGACGCGCTCGTCGTGTTCGGCCACTGGGCCTCCCCGAAGCCGGTCGTGCGCCGCAACGCGATCGGGCTCGACACGGGCTGCGTCTACGGCGGCGCGCTCACCGCGCTGATCCTGCCCGAGCGCCGCCTCGTGAGCGTCCCCGCGCGCCGGGTCTACGCGCGCAAGGAGTCGTGGCCCGCGCGCGTGCCTGAGGCCGCGTGAGCGCGACCTTGGACGTCGAGCCCGCGGCTGCGCCGGCGGGCGCGGCGGACGAGAGGATCCCCGTCGCCGGCTTCCTGTCCGGCGTCCTGCTCTCGCAGGTCGTCAACGGGGCCCTGCACCTGGCCCAGCCCTTGCTGATCATCTCGCTCTCGGGCGGCTCGCTCGGCGTCGCGGCCTTCTTCTCCGCGTTCGACACGGCCGTGCACATGGCCGGCGCCTTCCTCGGCGGCTGGCCGGCGGACCGCTTCGGCGCGCGCCGCCTGCTGATCGCGTCGACGCTGCTGCGCGGGGCCAGCCTCGCGCTGATCCCCGCGCTGTGGCTCGCGGGCCGCCTGACTTTGTGGGCCGCGATGGCGGCCTACACTCTCGACGCGCTGGTGCGCGGCTTCACGGACACGGCGGTCCACGCCCTGCCGCTCGAGCTCGGGGGCCGCGACCGCGCGGCGCTCGACCGGCTGAACTCGCGCTTCGAGTTCGTCTTCGATCTCGGCGCGGCGGCGGGACCGCTGATGCTCGGCGCGCTGATGATCGGCAAGAAGGGCCTCGCGCCGCACGCCGTCGTGCCGATCGGCTTCGGCCTCGCGGCGCTCGCCTTCTGCGCGATCCCGCGCCGCGCGCGTCCGGACGCCCTGCGTCCGCGCGCGGAGCGGCCGGGCGAGGCGCCGGGCGGTCCTCTGCGCGGCGTGCGCGCCCTGCTCGCCGACCGGGCTCTTCTCATATCCGCGGCCGGCCTCGCCGCGCTGAACCTCTACCCGCTGCGCAAGCTGCTGTCGGCGTTCTTCGCCAAGGCGATCCTCGGCCAGCCGCCCGCGGCCGGCTGGGTCGGCGCGGCCTTCGGAGCCGGCGGCGCGCTCGGCGCGCTGTTCTACGCGCGGCGCGGCGGGCGCGGCGGCGCGGCCCCCTGGGTCGCGGCCGGGGGCGTCGGCGTGCTCGCGCTCGCGGTCGGCTGGGCGCCGGCGAGCCTGTGGCCGATGCTGGCCGCGGCCTTCGTCTTCTCGTTCGCGAACGTCGGCGCGCGGCTCGCGCTGACGCGGCGCGTGCAGGAGCGCACGCCGATCGGCCTCATCGGCGGCGTCACCGCCGTCGCGCGCTTCGCGGCCGACGGCGTCTCGGTTCTCGCGAAGTCCCTCGTCGGCGCGGCGTTCGCGCTCGGCGCGGGCCCGCGCGGCGCCTTCGCGGCCGTCGGCGCGGGCCTCGGCGTCCTGTCCGCGCTGCATTTCGTCCTGGCCCGGAGCCTCTCCGGGACCCGGCGCGCGCAATAAGCTATCATGGCTGGGATGGCCGGGACGAACGGCAAGACGCGCGCTCATTCGCTTCTTCCCCTTTTCATCAACGAGGCCCCGGCCGCGGCCGCGAAGCCCGACGCGGGGCTGGCGGCGTCCGAGCGCTTCTTCAACCGCGACCTGTCCTGGCTCGCCTTCAACGACCGCGTGCTCTCCGAGGCCGCGGACCCGACGGTGCCGCCGCTCGAGCGCCTGCGCTTCGCGACGATCGTGAGCTCGAACCTCGACGAGTTCTTCATGGTCCGCGTGGCCGAGATCGGCAAGATCGCGCGGCACTCCCCCCAGCGCCGCTTCGCCGACGGCCTCACCGCGCGCCAGGCGCTCGCGCAGATCCGCGAGCACGCGCTGCGCCAGAAGTCGCGGCAGGCGACGGTGCTCCTCGACGTGCTCGCCGCGCTCAAGCGCGAGGGCATCGACATCCTGACCGAGTTCGGGACCGGCCGCACGCCCGACCGCGAGATCCAGGCGCGCCTGCCGCGCCTGCGCGTGATCCTGCGCCGCTACCCGGAGCCGCCGCCGCCGCTGATGAGCGAGCGCATCCACGTCTTCGTGCGCTTCCCGCGCGAGTACGCCGTGATCACGATCGAGGAGCGCGAGACGCGACTGGTCGCGCTGTCCTCGCGCGGCGGCGCGCGGCGCTTCGCCCTGCTCGAGCGCTGGCTCGCCGACCGCGCAGCGGCCCTGTTCCCCGGCCGCGAGGTCATCGAGACCTTCCCGTTCAAGATCATCCGCGACGCCGACCTGCGCTACCGCCCCGACTACGAGGAGTCCCTCGAGGACCAGATCCTCGAGGCCGTGCAGAGGCGCGTGCGCGCGAAGGTCGTGCGCCTCGAGGTGGACTCGCCGTCCTACTCCGAGGGCGCGCTGTTCCTCGCGAGCGCGCTCGGGCTCGACTCGGCGTCGCTGTACCGCTTCGACCTGCCGCTCGACATGCGCACGCTCGCGCGCATCGAGCCGCCGAAGCCCGGCGCCCTGCGCTACCCGCCGATCGAGCCCTACGTGCCGAGCCCGTTCCGCAAGCCGCAGTCGGCCTTCGCGATCGTGCGCAAGCACGACATCCTGCTCCACCACCCGTACGACTCGTTCGACATCGTGGTGAAGTTCCTCCAGGGCGCCGCGCGCGACCCGCAGGTGCGCAGCATCTTCCACACGCTCTACCGCACCAGCCAGGACTCGCCGATCATGGAGGCGCTCAAGGAGGCGGCGGCCCAGGGCAAGAAGGTCGTCGCCTACATCGAGATCAAGGCGCGCTTCGACGAGCTCAACAATCTGCGCTGGGCCGAGGAGCTGCGCGGCGCCGGCGTGCGCGTGGTGCGCCACCTCGGCCGCTTCAAGGTCCACTCGAAGGTGACCCAGGTCCTGCGCGAGGAGGACGGCGTCGCCGTCTCCTACCTCCATCTCGGCACCGGCAACTACCACCCGATCACCGCCAAGCAGTACACGGACCTGGGCCTGCTGACCTGCGACCCCGAGCTCGGCCGCGAGGTCGCCGACTACTTCGCCGCGCTCTCGCGCGGCCGCAAGCCCGAGCGCTTCAAGGAGCTGCTCGTAGCGCCCGTCAACCTGCACTCGAACATGCTCGCGCTGATCCGCGAGGAGACGCGCCTGCAGAAGGAGGGCACGCGCGGCCACATCGTCGCGAAGATGAACGCGCTCGTCGACCCGGTGCTGATCGAGGCCCTCTACGAGGCCTCCCGCGCCGGCGTCAAGATCGAGCTGCTCGTGCGCGGTATCTGCTGCCTGCGCCCCGGCATCGCGGGCATGTCCGAGAACATCCGCGTCGTCAGCGTCGTCGACCGCTTCCTCGAGCACAGCCGCATCTACTACTTCCGCGCCGGCGGCGCGCGCAAGATCTACCTGTCGAGCGCCGACTGGATGCCGCGCAACTTCTACTCGCGCTACGAGATCGCCTTCCCGGTCAAGGACCCCGAGCTCAAGCGCTACGTCCACGACACGATCCTGGGCAAGGGCTTGGCCGACAACCAGAAGGCGTCGCTCCTGCGCCCCGACGGCTCCTACGCGCGCATCGTCCCCGGCGCCGGCGCGACCCTCATCCGCTCGCAGACCTTCTTCGAGGCGCTCGCGCGCTCCGACTATCGCGACACCGCGCTCGCCCAGCGCGGCGTCGCCGCATGAGCCGGCGGGCCGCGCTCGCGGCGGCCGCGGCGGGGCTGCTCCTCTCCTCGGGCTGCCGCACGCTCGGCGCCGCGAAGCCGACCGCGGCTCCGGCCGTGGTCCTGCTCCCGGATCCGATCGACGTCGAGGACGGGATCCACGCGTGGCGGGAAAAAATCCACGCCGCGGGCGGAGCGATGGTGAAGGACGACGCGCTGAGCGACGCCGGCTACACCGAGTGCGCGGAGGCGAAGCAGATTCCGGGGACCTACGTCTGCCTGAGCTTCTTCGCGATCGACATGAACCGGATTTTCGGGCGCGCCAGCGTCTACGCGGAAGGCGGCTTCGGGCGTCCGCGCGGCAGCTTCCCGGCCGACTCCGACGCCGACGTGCGCAAGCTGAACCTTCTGGTCGAGGGCCAGGACCTGAAGTCCGAGGACCTGACGGCGTTCTTCGACGGGATGCGCGCGCGCTGCGCGCGCGGCGAGCGCAGCCGCTGCCTGAACCGGGCGGAGTCGCTGTTTTACGAGACGGTCTTCAGGCCCGCCGCGGCGAAATATCCGCGCTTCGTGTTCTTGAGCTTCGCCTCGCAGTCCTTCGACTCCTATCAATCGAACCTGGGCCACGAGTTGCTGCACGCGCAGTATATGCTGCGGCCCGAGTTCAAGGAGACCATCGACGCGTTCTGGGACGCCCTGCCCGAGCCGGACAAGGCCGGGGTGCGCAAGATCTTGGATCAGAACGCCTACGATCCGCACGACGAGTATCTGATGCGCAACGAGTTCCAGGCCTACGTGCTGGAGCCCGAGTCGGACGAGGACCTGCTCAAGGAGTTCGTCCCCAAATACGCCCCCGCGCTGACCCGCGCGCTCGCGGCGCGCGGGCTCTCCCCGATCCGGGTTCGCTAGCCGCGCGTCCGGCGCAGGATCACCAGCGACTTCCCCCCGCCGGGCCGCGCGAACAGATGAGTCTCCGGCTCGGGCGCGTCCGCCAGGACGGGGTCCGGGCAGGCGAAAGGCTCGACGCGGTAGCCGCCGCGCGCGGCGCGCGCGCGGAAGAAGCGCAGGACGTCGTAGTCCCGGCCGGGGTCGCGGCTGAGCTCGTACGGATGCATCGCCGCCCACTCCGGAGATTCGGGCCAGGGCGGGCCCTGGTCGCCGCCGCGCACGCGTAGGCCCGAGTAGAACTGGAGGGCGGAGTCGCCGTAATTGGTCAGCACGACGTCGTCCGGCGCGGCGCGTTCCTTTATATAACGCGCGGCGGCCCGGTCGCAGGACTCGTAGCCGCCGCCGATCTCGCGCGCGAGCTGAACCAGTGGCGAGCGGAGCGGGCCCGCGTCGGCCCAGCGCGCGAGGCCGAGAGCGGGCAGGTCGCTCGCGAGCAGGACGACGGCGGCGACGGCGAGGGCGCGCGAATATCGGCGCAGGCGATCCAGGGCGGCCCCCGTCAAAACGGCGGCGGCGGGAGCGAGCACGATCACGTAGCGCAGGAACAGCCACGGCGCGAGCGCGAGATAAAGAAGATAGAGCGCGCCGAGGGCGAGAAGAAAGCGCGCGCGCGGGGTCCGCGGCGCGGCGAGCGCGGCGGGCCACGGAAGCACGAACGCGAAGGCGAGGACGAGGTCGCGCAGGCCCTGGGCGGCGAAACGGGAGGGCTCGAAGCCGCCCGGCCTTTCCAGGACATGGAAGTACGCGAGGCCCGGAACGGCGCCGAGCGCGACGGCGAGGAGCGCGAGGGCGAGGCGGCGGCGCTCGGCGGGCCTCGGATGGAAGAAGAAGGCGGAGACGGCGACCGCGGCGAGCAGGCCGATCGCGACGAAGTAGTTCGCGTAAAAAAGCGCGAGGCCGGCCGCGACGAAGCCGGCGGAGGGGCGCCGCCGCCCGGCGAGCAGGCCGTCGAGGCACAGCAGGAGCGCGGCGCAGGCGAGCGCGGCGAGGGAATACCAGCGCGCCTGGCGCGCGTGCAGGAGGAACGGCGTCGAGAGCGCGAGCGCGAGCGCGGAGAAGCGCGCGGCCCAGAGGGACTCGAGCCAGCGCCGCGACAGGAGGAAGACGGCGGGCAGGCACAGGAAGCCGGCGAGCGCGAAGGGCAGGCGCGCGGCGGCCTCGTTCTCGCCGAGGACGCGCATCGAGGCGGCGGCCGCGTAGATCGGCAGCCACGGCGACCAGTTCCAGAGCCCGCGCTCGTCGCGGTCGCGGCCGAGCTCGGCCGACACGGCGTTGAAGTCGTCGTCGGCGAGCGGAACGCCGCGCTCGAGGACGCGGCGCGCGAGCATCGCGGTCTCGGCCTCGTCCTGCCACAGCCCGCGCCCGCCGAGGCCGCCGAGGCAGAGGAAGGCCCCGAGCAGGAGGATCGCCGCGAGGACCGGGTCGGCGCGGCGGAGGAGCGCTCGCGTCACGGCCCTCAGTGCTTGAGGAAGAACGAGGCGCAGCGGTGGTACTTGTCGAGCGGCTCGCGCACGAGGTCGAAGCGCTTGCCGACCTCGGCGTTGAACTCGTGCATCTCGTCCATGTGCTCGAGCTTGGCGCTCAGCGAGCCGCCCTCGGCCTTGATCTCGTTCTCGAACTCGCTGAACGTGGACAGCGGGTGCAGGCCCTTCTTGGCGATGTGGAACGCGTAGATGCGGTCGAGCGAGGGCTCGAGGAAGGCGGAGCCGAGGTCGACCTCGAACTTCTCCTTCTGATACAGCGCGATGATCGGGCCGCTCGTGATGCGCCGCACGACGTCGGCTCCGAGGTGGCGCCGCATCGCCTCCGACATCTCCTCGGTGGCCTGGCCGCGCAGGATCGACTCGACCGTCGCGTCGGTGAAGTGGACGATGTCGTGGTGGCTCTCCTCCAGCAGGATGCCGACCAGGCGCGCCGACGAGAACTCCGAGCGGAAGAGGACGTCGTCCTTGGTGAAGCCGGGGCCCTTGTACTGGAGGTAGACCGCCGCGCCGTTGCGCTTGTAGCGCAGGCGCAGGCTCGCGCCGGCCTTGAGCAGGTGGTCGTCGGGCGTGTCGAGGAACTGGTCGAAGAACATCGCGCTCTTCTTGTGCTTGACGCCCTTGCGGTCGGCGAGCCAGTCGCGCAGCTCAGCGGTCTCCTCGGGCAGCACGCGCTTCTTGCACTCGATCTCGACGTAGCGCAGGTCGTCGATGTCCAGGCGCTTCAGCACGTTCCGCGCGAAGGCCTCGAGGACGCGGCTCATGCGCGCATGATAACATATCGCGCATGGAGCTCCTGATCGTGCGCCACGGGCCGGCCGGCGACCGCGCGAAGTGGCGGCGCGGCGGACGGCCCGACGCCGAGCGCCCGCTGACGAGGGTCGGCCGGCGCAAGACGCGCGCCGCGGCGGCCGGCCTGCGCGCCGCCGCGGGCCGCGTCGGCCTCGTCGCGACGAGCCCCTGGGCGCGCGCCGTCCAGACCGCGGAGCTCGTCGCGCGCGCCTGCGGCGGACGCGTCGCCGCGCGGCCGGAGCTCGTGCCCGATCGCCCGTTCGAGGAGCTCCTCGCCTGGCTGTCCTCGCGCCGGGAAGGCCGCGTCGCGCTCGTGGGCCACGAGCCGCACCTGTCCCGCTTCGCCTCTTGGCTGATGACCGGCGGGACGCGCTCGGCCCTCCAGCTCAAGAAATCCCAGGCCGCGCTCCTGGACCTCCCCCGCCCGACGGCCGGCGCCGCGACGCTGGTCTGGTCGCTGGCCCCGCGCCACCTGCGCGCTCTCGCGCGTCAACTCTGAGGGACGCCCGCGTGACGTCCGTTTGACGTTCCCGAGGAGGGCGGCGCCGACCGCTCGAGCCTCCTCGGGACGGCCGCCGCGGCGCGATTGACGCGCGCGACGGCGAAATGGGACCATTGCGCCGTGGCCCAGGAGAAGATTCTCGTCGTCGAGGACGACAAGGACATCGTTCGCCTCCTGAAGTACAACCTCGAGAAGGAGGGCTACCGCGTCGTCGCCGTCATGGACGGCGAGGCCGGCTTCGCCGCCGTGCGCAAGGAGCGGCCCGACCTGCTGATCCTCGACGTGATGATCCCGAAGCTCGACGGCTTCGAGCTGGTCAAGCTCGTGCGCAAGGAGTCGCGCGTTCCCGTCCTTATGCTCACGGCCCGCAAGGAAGAAGTCGATCGGGTCCTCGGCCTCGAGCTCGGCGCCGACGACTACGTGACCAAGCCCTTCGGCGTGCGCGAGCTGCTCGCGCGCGTGAAGGCCCTGCTGCGCCGCGCGGGCCCGGCCGAGGCCGCCGCGTCCGTCCTGCGCGCCGGGGGCATCGAGCTCGACGTCGAGCGCTACGAGGTCCGCGTGCGCGGCAAGGACGTCCAGCTCACCTCCAAGGAGTTCGAGTTCCTGAAGGTCCTCCTGCAGGCCGGCGGCCGCGCGCTCTCGCGCGATCAGATCCTCGAGAAGGTCTGGGGCTACGACCGCTCGATGGAGATCGACACGCGCACCGTCGACCAGCACGTCGCGCGCCTGCGCGAGAAGCTGGGCCCCGAGGCCGCGCGCGTCGCGACGGTCAAGAACGTCGGCTACCGCATCAAGCCGGAGGAATGACGGGCTTCCTCGCCGGCTTCGCCGCGGCGGCGCTCCTGGCCGCCGTCGCCGCGCTGAGCCTGGCGAGGACGCTCGACGACATGACGGAGCTGGTTCGCCGCCTCGCCGCCGGCGACTACTCGGCGCGCGTGCGCGGCGACCGCGGCGGGAGAGCCGGGCGCCTCGGCGCCGCGCTGGACGACCTCGCCGCCCGCGTCCAGGAGACCGTCGGCGAGCTCTCCCGCGACAAGGCCCAGCTCTCCGCCGTGCTCGACCAGATGACCGAGGCGGTCGTTGCCGTCGACGCCGCGGGAGCCGTGCTCGTCGTCAACCCGGCGCTCTCGCGCCTCCTCGCGATCGACGCGGAGGCCGCGCGCGGCCGCCGCTACATCGAGACCCTGCGCCACAACGGCATCGTCGGGCTCATCGGCGCGGTCCTGCGCGGGGCCAAGCCCGTCGCGCAGGAGGTCCGGCTCTTCGCTCCGGAGGAGCTCGTCTTCGACGCTCACGCCGCGCCGCTGATGCAGAACGGCCGCGTGGCCGGAGCTCTCCTCGTCCTGCACGACATCTCGCGCCTGCGGCGGCTCGAACAGATGCGGCGCGACTTCGTCGCGAACGTCAGCCACGAGCTGCGCACGCCGCTGGCGTCGATCAAGGGCTTCGCCGAGACTTTGCTCGCGGGCGCGATCGACGACCCCGAGAACCGGATGGAGTTCGTGCGCACGATCGACGAGCACTCGAACCGCCTGACGAAGCTCGTCGACGACCTCCTCGACCTCTCCGCGATCGAGTCCGGCCACCGCTCTCCGCGCCTGTCGGCGGTCGACCTCCCGGCCGCGCTCGCCGAGGCAGCGCACGGCTTCGCGCCGATCGCCGAGGAGCGCGGCGTGACGCTCGAGGTGCTTCCCTCCCCCGGCCTGCCGCGCGCGCTCGCGGACCCGGATCAACTCCGGCAGATCGTCGCGAACCTGCTCGACAACGCGATCAAGTACACGGAGAACGGCGGCCGCGTCGAGGTCGGCGCGGAGCCGTGGAAGGGCGGCGTGCGCGTGACCGTGCGCGACACCGGCGTCGGGATACCGGAGAAGGACCTACCGCGCGTGTTCGAGCGCTTCTACCGCGTCGACAAGGCGCGCTCGCGCGAGGCCGGCGGCACCGGCCTCGGCCTCTCGATCGTCAAGCATCTCGTCGAGGCGCAGGGCGGCGAGGTCTCCGTGGAGAGCCGTCAGCCCGGCGGCTCGGCGTTCCGCTTCACTCTGCGCGCGGCGTAGCCCGTCACGGCAACGTGACGCGAAAGAGACTCGCGCCCCATGACGCCGCGCGTGCGGACTTCACTAACATCCCCGCGAAGTGAAAATTAAATCCGAGGAGAACCGAATGCGCTCACGCCGAGATGCGATTCTGTCCGTCCTGTTGTCCGCCGCAATCGTCGCCGCACTCGTCCCGACCGCGGCGTTCGCCGCCGATGAGCCGGAGCCTCTGCAGATCACGACGAGCTACCTGAAGGGCGCGAGCCTGCGCCTGTACGGCTTCGTCGAGGCGGACTCGATCTACGACACCACGCAGAGCTTCACCGAGGAGCCGGACAACAACCTCGTCTCGAAGCGCAACACGATCACCGGCCAGCGCGGCCGCGAGGAGATGAGCATCCGCAACAGCCGGCTCGGCCTCGAGCTGAACGTCCCGACGACGGACGCGGGCTGGAAGACGAAGGGCGTCTTCGAGATCGACTTCCTCGGCAACAACGCGGAGAACCAGACTCCCGGCACCGGCGGCAGCGCCCAGAGCGAGCGCGACTTCTTCAACAACCCGGCGCTGCGCGTGCGCCACGCCTACGTGGACCTGGCCAACAGCGGGTTCGACGCGAAGATCGGCCAGTACTGGTCGCTGTTCGGCTGGCAGCCGTACTACTTCCCGGGCGAGGCGACCGTGCTGCCTTCGCCGGGCATGCTGTACCGCCGCTTCGCCCAGGCCCGCGCGATGGAGACCTTCCCCCTCGGCGGGGGCTGGACGTTCGAGGCGGCGGCGGACGCGGCGAAGCCGGCCGAGATGAACTCGGGCTCCCCCGAGGGCCAGGCCGGACTGCGCGTCGCGTCGAACGACATCAAGGGCGCGTCGATCAGCGGCGCGGGCACCTCGATGGTCGGCCTGTCGGCGGCGGTCACGGGCGTGGTGCTCCCGATCCGGACCGCGAACATCGGCAACCCGACGGGGATGGGAGCGGCGTTCGACTTCTTCGTGCCGATCATCCCGTCGTCCGACGGGAAGAGCCGCGACAACACGCTGATCCTGGCCGGCGAGGCCGGGGCCGGCACCGGCATCGGCGGCCTCGAGTACGCGGGGCTGGCCCTGGGCGTGCCGGCCGTGACGGCCGCGACGCCGGGCGCCGACGGCGCGCTCGACTCCGGCATGGGCGGCCTCGACTCGAGCAACAACCTCGAGCTCCTGCGCGTGCGGGCTTTCCGTTCGCACCTGCAGTACAGCCTGCAGAAGTGGGCCGTATCGGGCGGCTACGCGCAGGTCGAGGGCCGCAACCTCGACCGCTTCTCGTCGAACATGGGCAACACGCCGGCGCAGAACCTCGCCCTCGTCAACGGGCTCGCGCCGAAGATCCAGTACGGCTACGTCAGCGCGATGTACGACCCGCTCGACTGGCTGCGCTTCGCGGCGGAAGTCAGCCAGACGAAGGACACGTACAACGACGCCGCCAACCGCCACGCGTCGAACAACCGTTACCAGCTGTCCGCGTACTTCAAGTTCTAAGACGCGTTCTCGAGCCCGCCCGGCGGCCGTCAATCGGCTGTCGGGCGGGCGTCACGCGCCCGTCATTGGCGCCTGTTACCATTCTGACACGGGAGAAAACGATATGAAGACCATCCTGACGCTCCTCGCCGCGGCCGCGCTCGCGGCCCCCGCCGCCGCCGAAGTCGCGACCCTCAACGGCGCCGGCGCGACGTTCCCCTACCCGGTGTACTCGAAGTGGTTCGACGAGTACCACAAGGTCAAGCCCGACCTCCAGATCAACTATCAGTCGATCGGCTCCGGCGGCGGCATCCGCCAGTTCACGGAGAAGACCGTGGACTTCGGCGCGTCCGACGGGCCGATGACCGACGAGCAGATCGCGAAGGTGAACGGCGCCGTCGTGCACGTCCCCACGGTGCTCGGCGCCGACGTCCCGGCCTTCAACCTCGACGGCGTGACCGAGCTCAAGCTCGACGGACCGGCGCTCGCCGGCATCTTCCTCGGCACGATCGCGAAGTGGAACGATCCCGCGCTCGTCCAGATGAATCCCGGCGCGAAGCTGCCGGACATGGCGATCACGGTCGTCCACCGCTCCGACGGCTCCGGCACGACCTACTGCTTCACCGACTATCTCTCCAAGGTCAGCAAGGAGTGGGAGACGAAGGTCGGCAAGGGCACGGCGGTCAACTGGCCGGTCGGCCTCGGCGGCAAGGGCAACGAGGGCGTCTCGGGCCTGGTCAAGCAGACGCCGGGCTCGATCGGCTACGTCGAGCTCATCTACGCTCAGCAGAACGCGATCGCGTACGCGGCGATGAAGAACAAGGCCGGCAAGTTCGTGAAGGCGACGATCCCGGCCGTCACCGCGGCGGCGGCGGGCGTGAAGATGCCGAAGGACTACCGGGTCTCGATCACAGACGCGAAGGGCAAGGACGCCTACCCGATCTCGACCTTCACCTGGCTCCTGGTTTATCCGAAGAACGCCGAGGGCAAGGGCGTGGTGATCAAGGACTTCCTGCGCTGGATGCTGAAGGATGGCCAGGGCATGGCGCCGGCGCTCGGCTACGCGCCGCTGCCGGCCGCGGTCAAGGCGATGGTCGCCAAGACCGTCGAGACGATCCAGTAATATGAGCACCGCCGTCGCGCCCGTCCGGACGTCCCCGGCCGAACGCGGCGGCGCTCGGGTCCCCGGCCCTCGCGAGAGGGCCGGGGATCGCGCTTTCCGGCTCGTCGTCTCCGGCTTCGCCGGGCTGATCCTGCTGGGCGCCGCGGCGATGGCGTGGCAGCTGACGCGCGGCTCGTGGCGGACCTGGGCGGCCTTCGGCCCGAAGTTCCTCTGGACGAGCACCTGGGATCCCGTCAACGACGTCTTCGGCGCGCTCCCGTTCCTGTACGGGACCGTCGTCTCGTCTTTGATCGCGCTCCTCATCGCCGTCCCGCTCGGCGTCGGCTCGGCGATCTTCCTCGCGGAGCTGGCCCCGCCGCGCGTCTCGAACGCGGTCAGCTTCGCCATCGAGCTGCTCGCCGCGGTCCCGAGCGTGATCCTGGGCCTGATGGGCGTCTTCCTCCTGGTCCCGGCGGTGCGCGCCGTCGAGCCGTTCCTGTCGCGCTGGCTGGGCTTCCTCCCCTTCTTCCGCGGCGCTCCGTACGGCGTGGGACTTCTCGCCGCCGGCCTCATCCTCGCGTTCATGATCCTTCCCTACATCGCCGCGATCGCGCGCGAGGTCCTGCTGACCGTGCCACGCTCCTTGAAGGAGGCGCTGTACGCGCTCGGCGCCACGCGCTGGGAGGTCGTGCGCGAGGTCAGCCTGCCCTACGCGCGCTCCGGCATCCTCGGCGCGGTCTTCCTGTCGCTGGGCCGAGCGCTCGGCGAGACGATGGCGGTCACGATGGTGATCGGCAACACGCCGAAGATCTCGGCGTCCCTCTTCGATCCCGCCTACAGCATGGCGGCGGTGATCGCCAACGAGCTCGCCGAGGCCGCGGGCGACGCGCACCTGTCGGCGCTGATCGCGATCGGCCTCGTGCTCTTCGGCGTCACCGTCGTCGTCAACGGCCTGGCGCGCCTGCTGATCTACCGCCTGGAGCGGCCGTGAACGCCGCCGCCTACGCGCGCCGGCGCGCGATCAACGCGCTCATGCTCGGGCTCACGGCCGTGTGCGCGGCGCTGTCGGCCGGAGTGCTGCTCGCGATCCTCGGCTACATCGCGTGGAAGGGCGCTTCCTCTTTGAGCTGGTCGTTCCTGACGAACCTGCCCAAGCCCGTCGGCGAGGCCGGCGGCGGGATCGCGAACGCGATCGTCGGCTCGGCGAAGGTGGTCGGGCTCGCCGGCCTCATCGGCATCCCGATCGGCGTCCTCGCGGGCATCTACCTCGCCGAGTACGGCAAGGGCCGCCGCTTCGCGTTCTGGGTCCGCTACGCGGCCGACGTGCTCAACGGCGTGCCCTCGATCGTCGTCGGCCTCTTCGCGTACGCGCTCGTCGTGATCCCGTTCAAGCGCTTCAGCGCGGTCTCGGGCTCGATCGCGCTTTCGATCATCATGGTCCCGATCGTCCTGCGCAACACCGAGGAGTTCCTGCGCCTCGTGCCGGCTTCGATCCGCGAGGCCGCGCTCGCCCTCGGCGTGCCGCGCTGGAAGGTCGTCCTGCGCGTCGTCCTGCCCACGGCGGGGCGCGGCATCATGACCGGCGCCCTGCTCGCGCTCGCGCGCGTGGCCGGCGAGACGGCGCCGCTCGTCTTCACCGCCTTCGGCAACCGCTTCTGGGATCAGGGCTGGCTGAACCCGATCGCGACCTTGCCGCTGACGCTGTACAACTACGCGATCTCGCCGTACGAGGACTGGCACCGGCAGGCCTGGGCCGCGGCGCTCGTCCTGATGCTGTTCGTCCTCGCGGTCAACGTGGCCGCGCGGCTCTGGCTCAAGCCGGCCCAAGGAAGCGCCCACTGAGATGAACCCGATCATGGACACGAATCCCGTCGTTCCTCCGACCCCGGCCCCGGCGCTCGCGGCCCCCCTCCCCGCGCCGAAGCCGGGACCGTCCGCGCAGAAGGAAAAGCCCGTCGTGATGTCGGTGCGCGGACTGCGCGCCGGCTACGGCGGCGGCGCGAGCGTGCTCAAGGGCGTCAGCCTCGACGTGCGCGAGCGCACGGTGACCGCGATCATCGGCCCGTCGGGCTGCGGCAAGTCCACGCTGATCCGCTGCCTCAATCGCCTGCACGAAGCCCTGCCCGGCGCCTACTGCGAGGGCGACATCCATCTCGGCGGGCGCAACGTGCTGGAGATCGACCCGGTGCTCCTGCGCCGCGAGGTCGGCATGGTCTTCCAGCGCCCGAACCCGTTCCCGACGATGAGCGTCTTCGAGAACGTCGCCTCGGGCCTCGTGCTCAACGGCGAGAGCGACCGCGCGAAGATCGCCGAGCGCGTCGAGACGAGCCTGCGCCGCGCGGCGCTCTGGGACGAGGTCAAGGACAAGCTCGCCGCGCCGGGCGTCGGCCTCTCCGGCGGCCAGCAGCAGCGGCTCTGCATCGCGCGCGCGCTCGCGGTCGAGCCGCACATCCTCCTGATGGACGAGCCCTGCTCGGCCCTGGACCCGATCGCGACCGCGCGCATCGAGGAGCTCCTGGTCGAGATCAAGGAGCAGCTCACGGTCGTGATCGTGACGCACAACATGCAGCAGGCGGCCCGCGTTTCGGAGTATACTGCCTTCATGCTCATGGGCGAGCTCGTGGAGTTCGGGGAGACCCAGCAGATCTTCACGAAGCCCGTCGACAAGCGCACCGAGGACTACATCACGGGGAGATTCGGCTGATGAAGAGGCATTTCGACGAGGACCTGGACGACCTGCGCGGACGCCTGCTCCGGATGGGCGGGCTCTGCGAGGAGATGATCCACGCCGCCGTGAAGATCGTCGTCGAGCGCGACGAGGAGCACCTCAACGACGTCGCCGAGTGGGAGCGCCAGGTCAACCGCCACCACCTCGAGATCGACGACGTGTGCCTGAAGCTCATCGCCCTGCACCAGCCCGCCGCCGGCGACCTGCGCCTGATCGCGGCCGCGCTGAAGATCAACTCCGACCTGGAGCGCGTCGGCGACCAGGCCGTCAACATCGCCGAGACCGGCGTGTTTCTCTGCAAGGAGCCGAAGATCAAGCTCGGCGACGTGCCGCGCATGGTCGAGGTCGCCACCGGCATGCTCAAGGACTCGCTCGACAGCTTCGCGCGCGGCGACGTCGAGCTCGCGCGCGACGTGATCCGCCGCGACGACGAGGAGGACCGGCTCAAGAGCCAGACCTTCAACGAGCTCGTGCACTTGATGCAGCGCGACTCCTCGGCGATCGCGCGCGGCATGGACGTGATCCTGATCGCGCGCAACCTCGAGCGCGTCGCCGACCACGCGACCAACATCGCCGAGGACGTGATCTTCATGGTCCTCGGCAAGGACATCCGCCACCCCGCCGAGCAGGAAGCGCGCGAGGCCGGCGGGGCCTCCGCGACGGCCTAGCGCCGAGGCGCGCGCGCCTACTTGGGGTGGATCGGGGTCAGGTCGCTGACCTGATCGTGGACGGAGCTTCCGACGCGCACCCAGACGTGGACCTTGTCCGCGCCTTCCTTCTGCCACTTCATGAAGTCGGCCCACTTGCAGAACGGGCCCCAGCAGCCGCGCACGGCGAAGCCCGAGACCTGATCGATGACGCCGGGGGCCGTGATGACGCCGGAGACGCGGCCGCCGACGATCTTGAAGGTGTGGCCGGCCTCGTCGAACTCGAACGCGTCGGTGCGGTCGTAGAGAAAGTTCAGGCGTCCCTGGCCGCCGACGGCCGCGACCATGTGGAAAGGCCGGCCGTCCTTCGCGTTCCCGGCCGGCGGCAGGATTCCGATCACGTACTTGTCGTGAGCGCGCTGAAGCGCCTCGGGCGACGCGTAATAGACGCCGGCGCCGCGCAGGGCCGGGTCGGTCAGCAGGTCCATGAAGGTCGCGGCGCGCGCGGCGGCGTTGCTCAGCGCCTCGTCGATGACCGACGCCGGCACGGCGCGCACGCTCTCCGCGGGAAGGCCCGGGATGCGCGCGCGCAGGAACGCGAGCGTCGCGGCGTCGGGGGCCGGGAACTCGATCTTGCGGTCGAACGAGAACAGGCTGTCCGACGCGGCCAGAGCGGCCGCCTCGGCGGCGGCGAAGGCGCGCAGGGCCGGCGACGGGCGCAGGACGTCGGCCGAGCCGGCGGCCAGCTCGAGCGGCGCGAAGCGCGGCTGTGCTGCGACCTGGGCCGCGAGCGGCGCGGCGGACGCGCAGGTCAGCGCGAGGGCGGCGAAGGCGGCTGTCTTCGTGAGGGTCATCGGCTTCGGCCTCCGAGAATCGTGATGTTCGTCGCACGGCCCGACGGGGCCTATCGTATCAGAAACTCGTCGGCGCGGGGCGGCCGGGCGAGCCCTCGGGAGCCGCTATTTTTGGGGGGTCTTCGCGGCGGCCCAGCGCCGGATCTCGGGAGCGACGAGGCGGGTCCAGAGCGCGTAGCCCTTCGGAGTCATGTGGAGGCCGTCCACGCGGAACAATTCCTGGCGCGGCAGGCCGTCGGCGCCGAGCATCGGCGCGAAGACGTCGACGTAGCCGATGCCCCGCGCGTTCTTCGCGTACTCCCGGATCAGGCGGTTGGTCCGCCGGATCTCGTCGGCCAACTTCCAGCGCGCGAGGCTCGGCTTGATCGAGAGGAAGAGGATCGGGACGTCGGGCTGGGCGGCGCGGACTTTCGCCACGAAGTCCTCGAAGTCGGACAGGATGAGCTCGGGCGTCCGGCCGGCGGCGACGTCGTTGTCGCCCGCGTAGAAGACGACGAGCCGCGGCCGGTAGGGGACGACGATGCGGTCCGCGTAGCGCGCGCAGTCGGCGACGCTCGAGCCGCCGAAGCCGCGGTTGAGCGTCGGCACGCCGGGAAAATCGCGCGCGAGCGTCTCCCAGAAGCGGATGCTGGAGCTGCCGACGAACAGCACGGCGCCCGGCGCCGGCGCGCGAGCGCGGTCGGCGGCCTCGAAGGCCGCGATGTCGCTCTCGAACGGCGCGGCCTCCGCCGCGCAGAGCGCGGCCGGCCGCAGGAGCGCGGCCGCCGCGGCGAGCGGGACGAGGAGCTTCACCAGACCTTCCGCGCGAGCGCCCAGAGCAGGCGGACGACGGCGACGTGATAGGCGGCGGCGCCGATCGCGCCGACGAGGCCGAGGGCGCCGCAGAGGCCGTCCTCCTCGGTCAGCGCGAGTCCGAGGAGGACGAGCGGCGCGGCGCAGGCCATCGCGCCGAACGGCAGATAGAACGGCAGGGCGAGCATGAGCCCGAGCGCGGCGATCGCGGCGCCGAGCAGGCGCGGCGAGCGCGCGAAGGCGGGGCCGCGGGCGCGCGCGGCGCGCTCCAGGAAGCCGACGACCTTCTCGGCGAAGCCGAGCAGGCGCCGCAGCGCGGGCTCCTCGAGACGCCGCTCGGCCGCCCGGCGCGGCAAGGCCAGGCTCTCGGCGCCGCGGGCCGTCTGCCAGCCGGCCGCGGCGACGATCAGGCCGGCGGGGATGGTGAGCCCCCCCGTCGGCAGAGGGTGCAGGAACGGCGCCGAGAGCAGGAGCACGAGAAGGCCGGCGCCCTCGCGGCCCAGGCGCTCGGAGACCTCGCCGAGCGTGAGCGGGCCGGCGAGGCCCTCGCGCAGGCGGCGCAGATGCGCGGCCGCGGCCATCGGCGCGTCCTAGCGGACGGCCCGGCTCACGACGGAGCGACCTCGGGCGCGTCGTCGCCGGAGGCCTCGCCGGTCGGCTTGACGCGGTCGACCTGGACGCGGCCCTGCGCGTCGACGCGGACGCCGTGGTTGCGCTTGAGCTCCTCGAGGACTTCCTCCGGCGAGAAGCCGTGGGAGCCCGCGCGGTTCTTGATGTCGTTGAGCAGAGGCTTCACGCGCGACGGGACGTCCTTGATCCTCTGCAGGCGCGCCGCGTAGGTCCACGCCACCTCGGTGATCGTCTTGCCGCCGGCCTTGCGCGGCACGTCCGGCGGCGGCGGGGGCGGAGGAGGCGGCGGCGGGACCGAGGAGCGCGACGAGGACGAGGAGCCCGAGCGCGTGCGCCGCTCGCGCGGCGCGCGGGCGCGGCCGCGTCCGCCGCGGGAGCGGGAGCGCGAGCGGGGACGCGGCTCGTCGGCGGCCTCTTCGCGAGCCTCGCGGGAGATCGCCTCCGGATCCGGATGCGACGTCCAGAGCGAGGCCACGCGGCCCAGGCGCTGGAGCTCGGCCGCCATCGCCGAGAGCGTCGCGTCGTTGGTCACCATCAGGAAGGAGATGTGGTGCGGCAAAGTCGCGTGCAGCATCCCCGCGTGCAGGGACATCACGAAGTCGGCCGCGTTGGCGCCGCCGCGGGGCGAGACCACCGTCGCGCAGTGCGGCAGGTGGCCGAGCTTCTTCTCCAGCGTCCGGGGCATCTTGGCGCCGGGGCGCAGGAAGACGCGCACGAGCGTGTTCCGCGTCGGGCGCACGTCCGGCGGGACGTGCGGATCGTTGTCGCCGTCGATCAGCAGCACGCTGTCGATCGGGGTGCGCGGCGGGAGCGACGAGTCCGGGTTTCCGGCCGTCGCCGCCGCGAGCTCCTCGGCGGAGAGCTCTTCCGCCGGGGACGTCCCCGTTTCGGGGGCGTCCTGGTTTTCCGCCGTCGAGGCGGAGTCGTTGTCGTTCATGAGACGGAAGTCTAGCAGTTACGCCCCCCGGGCCGCCATCCAGGCGTCGTAGTAGCGCGGCGTGTCGTCGCAGAAGCCCAAGAAGCGAGGCTTCCAGCCGAGCAGCCGCGCGGCCTTCGCCGAGTCGACCTGCTGGTCGAGCGAAAGCCCGCGCGCGAGCGCGGCGCCGTAGAGCGTCTCGGCCTCGGCCGGAGGCAGCGCGACGACCGCGCCCTTCTTGCCCGCGGCCAGCGAGGCCTGCTCCGCCATCTCGCGCACCGTGAAGCGCGTCGGGTCCGTCGCGTTGAAGAGCTCGCCGCGCAGGCCGCTCTCCGCGGCCAGCGCGTAGAGCTCCCCGCAGTCGTCGGCGTGCACCGTCGCCCAATGGTTCGCGCCGTCGCCGACCATCGGCGCGGCCCCGCGCTCGAGCGCGCCCGAAAACCAGAATGCCGGCAGTCCCCCCGCGCGGCCGTACACGCAGCCGGGCCGGATCACGAGGCCGCCCGCCGCGAGCACCTTCTTCTCGTGCTCCGCGCGCCACGGCACGAGCTCGGCCCGGGACGCGGCCGCCGTCTCGTCGACGACGCGCGCGTCCGAGCCGTACAGCCACACGCCCGAGGTGTAGATCACGACGCGGCGCTGCGGACCCTCGGCCGCGGTCTTGAGCAGGAAGTCGACCGTGAGCCGGTCGAGGGCCTCGTACTCGGCCGAGTGCTCGGCCGCGCAGTGGACCAGGACGTCGGCGGTCTTGGCGAAGCGCGCGTACGACTGCGGGTCCTTCATGTCCCCGACGACCGACTTGATCTCGCGCAGGTGCAGCGCCCGCGCCTTCGCCTCGCCGCGCGCCAAGCCGGCGACCTTGTGGCCGCGGCGGCGAAAAGCCTCGGCGACCGCCAGGCCCACGTAGCCCGTCGCTCCGGTCACCAGGATCTTCATCGCCTCTCCCCCGCGCTCCTCGCCGCGCCCTCGGCCGAGGGCCGCTTCTTGCGCAGGCCCTTGAGCTTCGACGCGAGCCAGTCGTAGGCGAAGTCCGGGATCGCGGGCACCAGATACTTCATCGGGTACGAGAGCGGCCAGGGGAAGTGCACCACTCGGCGCCGGGCGTCGATGCCGCGCAGGATCGCGGCCGCGCCGTCCGTCGTCTCCATCAGGAACGGCATCGAGCGCGGGTCGTTGCGGTCCGTGATCTCGCTCTTCACGAAGCCGGGGCAGACCGTGACAACTTCCACGCCCGTGCCGCGCAGGTCCACGCGCGACGATTCCAGCAAGGTGAGGAGCGCGGCCTTGCTCGCGCAGTAGGCGCCCGACTTCGGCAGGCCGCGGAACGCCGCCAGGCTCGCGACGCCCGCGATCACGCCCGAGCCCTGGGCGATCATGCCGGGCAGGACCGCCTCCATCCAGCGCGCGACGCCGAGCACGTTCGCGTCGAAGGTCCAGCGCACGAGCTCGGCGGAGAACTTCCGCGCGTCCGTCTCGTCGCTGACTCCGGCGTTGAGGATCGCGCAGTCGAGCCCGCCCCAGGCCGCGCGGATCGCCGCGTAGTGGCCGCGGACCTCGTCGTCTTCCGTGACCGAGCCGACCAGGAGCAGGGCCTCGCCGCCCGCCGCGTTCACGAGGGCCGCCGTCTCCTTGAGCGCGTCGGGACGGCGTCCGGTCACGGCCACGCGCCAGCCGCGGCGGGCGAGCTGGACGGCGAGCTCGCGCCCCAGCCCCGACGTCGCTCCCGTGACGACGGCGCGCGGCGCCGTCTTTTTGCCGGAGATGTCGTTCATCGGAGGATTCTAAGATATCGCGGGCCCCGGCGTCCTCGGGCCTGGCGCGCGGGGCGCGTTTCGGTTATCATGAGAGCGACCGACGGACCCGGGGCGCGCTGGGCCCTTGGGCCCAGGCGGGCCTGCCGGCGAGGGCCGTATAATCGTACTTATAAGGATGAAACCACGATTGTCGACGTCCTCGCGGACGGGCGCTCTGCTCGCGCTCGCCTTCGCCGTCGTCCCCGCCGGCGCGCAGACTCAATCGGCCGAGAGCGCGGCTGGAGCGCAAGGCGTCGGAACCCCGACCGTCGCGGTTTCGCCTGCGGCCAGCGGCGCCGCCGCGGCCACGAAGACCGCGGCTTCCGTCTCCCTGTCCCCGTCGCTGAGCGCGGTCGGCTCGGCGCGCGTCGGGACGTCGGCGAGCGCGCCGGCCGCCGTCGCGCCGGCCGCCGCCGCGGCCGCCCCGGGC
>Ga0209415_10001386_pt1 | contig 46452 bp, 62 predicted proteins | sample PeaSoiSIISIP2007_FD_187696 | JGI IMG/M metagenome (GOLD analysis project Ga0209415, IMG submission 187696) | Peat soil microbial communities from Weissenstadt, Germany - SII-SIP-2007 (SPAdes) (version 2) | ecosystem: Environmental > Terrestrial > Soil > Wetlands > Peat | place: Germany... | reverse complement strand
AGGAGGGCCTGCGCTTTGCGATCCGCGAGGGCGGCCGCACCGTCGGGGCCGGTGTCGTATCGAAGATTCTGAAGTGACCTATGGCTAATCAAAACATTCGCATCCGCCTCAAGGCCTTCGACCATCGGTTGATCGACAATTCTGCCCGCGAGATCGTCGAGACGGCGCGCCGCACCGGCGCCACCGTGCGCGGTCCGGTGCCGCTGCCGACCAAGATGGAGCGCTTCACGCTGCTGATTTCGCCGCATGCCGACAAGGACGCGCGCGATCAGTACGAGCTGCGCACGCACAAGCGCCTCATGGACATCCTCAATCCCACCGACAAGACAGTGGACGCGCTGATGCGCCTGGAGTTGCCGGCCGGCGTGGATGTGCAGATCCGCCTGAACTGATTTCAGCGGACCGGCAAAGCCGGTCGCGTCGATGAGGGCGTATTGCTCCAAAGGCCCGTCGCCTATATACTGCGCGGCCTTCTCGCCCCCGGGCGCAATGCCCCGAGGGGCGGAATCTTGCGCGAAAGCGCGCATCGGGCGAGGTTGGGGCCGCTATTGGCTGGCCCCAAGACCACTCGAGAGCAACGGCGCCGGGCGCGCTGCCCTCCTGTGATGTTTCGTTCCGCGCACGCGAACCGGCATGCACCCATCGGCGTGTGTGCCATTGGAGAGGGCTTAACAGATGGCAATCGGTCTGGTCGGCCGCAAATGCGGCATGACACGCATTTTCACGGACGCTGGCGAATCCGTGCCCGTGACCGTGCTCGAAGTGCTCCCGAATCGGGTCACGCAGGTCAAGTCGGTCGACCACGACGGCTACCGGGCCGTGCAGGTGACTTTCGGCATACGCCGACCGCAGTTGCTCAGCAAGGCGGCCGCCGGCCACTTTGCCAAGGCCAAGGTTGAGCCGGGCCGCGGGCTGATCGAGTTCCGCCTGAGCGGTAACGACGGCGCCGACCTCAAGCCCGGCAGCGAGCTCAAAGTCGACCTCTTCTCCGAGGGTCAGGTGGTCGATGTCACGGGTGTCACGATCGGTAAGGGCTATGCGGGCGTCATGAAGCGGCACAACTTTGCCGGCGGCATGGCCAGTCATGGCGCTTCGCTGTCGCACCGTGTTCCGGGCTCGATCGGTCAGCGCCAGACTCCGGGCCGCGTCTTCCCGGGCAAGCGCATGTCGGGCCATATGGGCGTCGTGCGACGCACGACCGAGAATCTGCGCGTCGTCGGCGTCGATGCACCGCGCAATCTGCTGCTGATCCGCGGCGCTGTGCCGGGCTCGCAAGGCGGCAATGTGATCGTTCGCGCCTCGGTGAAAGCGGCGCGGCATTCAGCGCGCAAGGTCGTCGTCCCCCATAAGGTCGTCGCCCCCCATAAGGCTGCAGCGGCACCGAAGAGCGCAGCGCCGCCCAAAAAGTGATGGCCATGAAACTGAAAGTTGCCAATGGCGGTACCGATCTTCCCGTCTCGGACGAGAACTTCGGCCGCGAATTCAACCAGGCCCTGGTGTTCCAGGTCGTCAACGCCTACCTCGCCTCGGGTCGTTCGGGCACCAAGGCGCAAAAGACGCGAGCCGAAGTTCGCGGTGGTGGCAAGAAGCCCTGGAACCAGAAGGGCACGGGCTCGGCGCGCGCGGGCTCCATCCGCAGTCCCATCTGGGTCGGGGGTGGACGTGCGTTTGCGGCACAGCCCCGCGACTTTTCGCAGAAGGTCAATCGCAAGATGTACCGCGGCGCCATGCGATCGATGCTGTCCGAGCTCGTGCGCCAGGACCGGCTGGTCGTGACGGCCTCGCTCGCCATCGATGCACCCAAGACGCGCTTGCTGGCCGCGCAGCTCAAATCGCTGTCGCTCGAGAACGTGCTGATCATTGTTGAGGCGAGCGACGACAAGCTCGAACTCGCGGCGCGCAATCTGCCGCATGTGGAATTGCTGCCGGCCGCGGCCGTAAACCCCGTGAGCCTGGCGCGTCACGACAAAGTCTTGGCGACCGTTGGTGCCGTGAAGCTGCTCGAGGAGCGCCTGCAATGACTGCAACGCGCAAGCCGCTGGGACGGGAAGGGCTCATGAACGTGTTGCTCGCCCCGCACGTGACCGAGAAGACCTCGCTGTCGCTGCAGGAGCGCAATCAGTACGCATTTCGAGTGCGTCGCGATGCGACCCGCACCGACGTGCGCCGCGCCGTCGAGCTCATGTTCGACGTCAAGGTCGAGGGCGTGCAAGTGGTCAACCAGTTGGGCAAGAAGCGCCGTTTCGCCGCGCGCACCGGCCGCACGCAGGACTGGAAGAAGGCCTATGTGCGTCTCGCGGCGGGCCAGAGCATCGACTACGAAGCGCAGGCCAAGCGCTGAAGACTTTGAGGTACGCAAATCCATGGCCCTGATCAAACTCAAGCCGACCTCGCCGGGTACGCGCTTCCAGGTGCGCGTCAGCAAGAGTCACCTCTACAAGGGTGGCCCCCACGAGCCGCTCACGGTCGCGCAGGACCGTACCGGCGCGCGCAATCATTTCGGCCGCATCACCACGCGCCACATCGGCGGCGGATCGCGCCAGAAATATCGCCTGATCGACTTCCGGCGCGACAAGGACGGCGTTGCCGGAGTGGTCGAACGCATCGAATACGATCCGAACCGCACGGCCCACATCGCGCTGGTGCTCTATAGCGACGGCGAGCGGCGCTACATTCTCGCGCCCAAGGGCGTGAAGGATGGCGATGAGATCCGCTCGGGCAGCGAGGCGCCGATCAAGCCCGGCAGTGCGATGGCACTGCGGCACATTCCGGTCGGCTCGCTGGTGCACAACATCGAACTCAAGCCGGGCCGCGGCGGTCAGCTCTCGCGCAGCGCCGGGAGCTCCGCCTCCTACACCTCGCGCGAGGGCGCGCATGCGTACCTGCGGCTCAAGTCCGGCGAGACGCGCAAGGTGCACATCGATTGCCGCGCCACCATCGGCGAGCTCGCCAACGATGAGCACAACCTGCGCCAGTACGGCAAGGCCGGTGCAAAGCGCTGGCTCGGCATCCGCCCGACGGTGCGAGGCCTGGCGATGAATCCGGTCGATCACCCGCACGGCGGCGGCGAAGGCAAGTCCGGCCAGGGCAACCCGCACCCGGTGTCGCCCTGGGGCTTGCAGACCAAGGGCAAGAAGACGCGCCGTAACAAGCGCACGAGCAACATGATCGTGCAGCGGAGGAAATAAACGTGCCTCGTTCGTTGAAGAAAGGTCCGTTCGTGGATCTGCATCTTGCCAAGAAGGTGCAGGTCGCGGTGCAGAAGAGCGATCGCCGGCCGATCAAGACCTGGTCGCGCCGCTCGATGGTGATTCCCGACATGGTCGGGCTCACGCTCGCGATCCACAACGGCAAGCAGCATATCCCGGTGCTCGTGACCGAGAACATGGTGGGCCACAAGCTCGGCGAATTCTCCCCGACGCGGTTGTTCAAGTCGCATTCGGGCGATCGCAAAGTGACCACGGCGGAGTGATGCGATGCAGGTAACCGCTCGACTGCGCCATGCGCGCATCTCGCCGCAGAAATGCCGGCTAGTCGCCGACACGGTGCGTGGCAAGGGCGTGGGCAATGCGCTCGCGACGCTGAAGTTCATGCCGAAGAAGGGCGCGGCGCTGGTGCTGAAGGTGTTGCAATCGGCCATCGCCAACGCCGAGAACAATCTCGGTGCCGATATTGATGAGCTCAAGGTACAGCGCATCGAAATCGATGCGGCGCCGGTGCTCAAGCGCTTTGCGGCCCGAGCCAAGGGCCGCGGCAGCCGCATCGTCAAGCGCAACAGCCACATCACGATTCAGGTCAGCGACGGCAGGAAGGACTAGTTATGGGCCAGAAAGTCAATCCGCTGGGCATACGGCTTGGGATCACGCGCGATTGGACCTCGAAGTGGTATGCCAGCAAGAAGCAGTTCCCGATGCTGGTGCATACCGATTTCCTGGTGCGCGAGTTCCTGAAGAAGAGACTGGCCGATGCCTCGGTCAGCCGTGTGTTGATCGAGCGCGCGGCCAAGAAGGTCAACATCACGATCCAGACCGCGCGTCCGGGCATCGTGATCGGCAAGAAGGGCGAGGACATCGAGAAGCTGCGCGGCGAGACCGCGAAGCTTCTGGGCATGGCCATGCTCGACGTGCGCCTGAACATCTCAGAGATCCGCAAGCCCGAGCTCGATGCCCAGCTCGTGGCCGAAAGCATTGCGCAGCAGATCGAAAAGCGCGTGATGTTCCGCCGCGCGATGAAGCGCGCGGTCATGAGCACGATGCGTAGCGGCGCGCTCGGCATCAAGGTGCGCATGTCCGGCCGCCTCAACGGCTCGGAGATCGCGCGCACCGAGTGGTACCGCGAAGGCCGCGTGCCATTGCACACCTTTCGCGCCGACATTGACTACGGCCTGGCTGAGGCTCACACCACCTACGGCGTCATCGGCATCAAGGTCTGGATATTCAAGGGCGAAGTGTTCGACCAGGCGCAGCTCGACCGTCAGGCCGAAAACGCGGCGCAGGGCGAGGCCGCGAATGCCGCCGCGGCGGCGGCCGCTGCGGCCGCGGTCACTGCCGCAGCAGTGCCGGTTGCACCGTCGGTGGCGGCAGCACCGACGCCGGAGGCGGGGGCCTGAGGCCGATCCCAACGCAGTAACGCATCATGTTGCAACCAAAGCGAACCAAGTACCGCAAGCAGTTCAAGGGCCACAATGGCGGCCTCGCGCTGCGCGGCAATACCGTGGCCTTCGGCGATTTCGGGCTCAAGGCGACCGACCGGGCGCGCATGACCGCGCGCGAGATCGAGGCGGCGCGACGCGCGATGGCACGCTACGTCAAGCGCGGCGGCCAGATCTGGATCCGCGTGTTTCCGGACGTGCCGATCACCAAGAAGCCGCTCGAGGTGCGCATGGGCAGCGGCAAGGGCAACGTCGAGTATTGGATTGCCAAGGTCAGGCCGGGCAAGGTGCTGTTCGAGATGGAAGGCGTCAGCGAGCAGATCGCACGTGAAGCCTTCCGCCTGGCCGGCGCCAAACTCTCGGTATCGACCAGCTTCGTGAAGCGACAGGTGCGCTGATGAAAGCCAGTGAGCTGCACAAGAAATCAGTGAGCGAATTGCACAACGAGATGCTGTCGCTGCGCAAGGAGCAGTTCGCACTGCGATTGCAGCGTGCGACCGGACAGGCCGTGAAGCCCGATCAATTTGGCAAGGTGCGCAAGAACATTGCGCGCGTCAAGACGGTGCAGCGCGCCAAGCGCGCTAAAGGCAAGACATGAGCACGGAAATCACGAGTGAGCGCAAGTCCGTCCGTACGCTCACGGGACAGGTCGTCAGCAACAAGATGGACAAGACCATTGCGGTCGAGATCGAGCGCGTGGTGCGCCATCCGACCTACGGCAAGTTCGTGCGCCGCACGACCAAGCTGCTGGCGCACGATGAAAAGAACGAGGCGCGCGAGGGTGATACCGTGTCGATCACGCCCTGCCGGCCGCTGTCGCGGCACAAATCGTGGCGCCTGCTCGCGGTCGTCGAGCGCGCAAGCCAGGGTTGAGCGGGCAGCCATGATCCAGCTACGCACGATGCTCAATGCCGCCGACAACAGCGGCGCGCGCACCCTGATGTGTATCAAGGTGCTCGGTGGCACGCGCCGCCGCTATGCCTCCGTCGGCGATGTCATCAAGGTCAGCGTGAAGGACGCAATTCCGCGCGGCAAGGTCAAGAAGGGCGAGGTCTACGACGCGGTGGTGGTGCGCACACGCCGCGGTGTGCGCCGCCCGGACGGTTCGCTCATCAAGTTTGACGGCAACGCGGCCGTGCTGCTGACCAACAAGCTCGAGCCGATCGGCACCCGCATCTTCGGGCCGGTCACTCGCGAGCTGCGGACGGTGCAGTTCATGAAGATCATTTCGCTCGCCCCCGAAGTGCTGTGAGCGAACAAGCGGTAGGCAGTCATGGAAAAAATCAGAAAGGGCGATCAGGTAGTGGTGCTCTCGGGGCGCGACAAAGGCCGACGAGGAGCCGTGATCCGTGTGGCGGGGACCGAAGTCGTGGTTGAGAACGTCAATCGCGTCAAACGGCACACCAAGGCCAATCCGCAGGCCAACAAGCCTGGCGGCATCATCGAGAAAGAGATGCCGTTGCCGATCGGCAAGGTCGCGCTGTGGAATCCGGCCTCCAAACGGGCGGACCGGGTCGGCGTCAAGAAATTGGGCGATGGCAGAAAAGTGCGTTTTTTTAAATCCAACGGCGAAGTCATCGACGCCTGAGGGCCGCAGTGGAGAGGCGTCCGGCGACGCCGTAACGGAGTATGGCAAGGCTACAACAGTTTTATCGCGAGACAGTGGTTCCGAAGCTTATGGCGGAACTCAAGCTGTCGAACGTCATGCAAGTGCCGCGCATCAGCAAGATCACGGTTAACATGGGCGTGGGCGAGGCCGTGGCCGACCGCAAGGTCATCGACGCCGCGGCCGGCGACATGGCCAAGATCACCGGCCAGAAGCCGCAGATCTGCAAGTCCAGGAAGGCTATCGCCACCTTCAAGGTGCGCGAGGGACTGCCGATCGGCTGCAAGGTGACCTTGCGCGGCGAGCGCATGTACGAGTTTCTGGATCGACTGATCAGCGTGGCGATGCCGCGTATCCGCGATTTCCGCGGCATTTCGCCGCGCGGCTTCGATGGCCGCGGCAACTACAGCATGGGCGTGCGCGAGCAGATCATCTTCCCCGAGATCCAGTACGACCAGATCGATCAGCTGCGCGGCATGGACATCACGATCACGACGACGGCTCGCGACAACCGGCACGGCCGCGCCCTGCTGGACGCATTCAGCTTTCCGTTCCGCAAATAGGCAACGCAGCGGGCTTCAAGGAATAAACGCAATGGCCAAGACCAACATGGTGGAGCGCGAGAAGCGCCGTTCACGAATCGTGAAGAAGTACGCCACCAGGCGCGCTGCGCTCAAGGAAATCATCCGCAGTCCGAAGTCGACGCCGGAGCAGCGCGTGGCCGCTCAGGCCGCGCTGCAGAGCCAGCCGCGCGATGCCAGCGTGAGCCGTCATCGCAACCGCTGCCAAATCACGGGCCGATCGCGCGGCGTGTACCGCAAGTTCGGTCTGGCGCGCGTCAAGATCCGCGAGGTGGCAATGCGCGGCGAGATTCCAGGGCTAGGCAAGGCGAGCTGGTAGGAGCTTAACGATGAGCATGACCGATCCGATCGCCGATCTGCTGACCCGAATCCGCAATGGCCAGTCCGCTCGCAAGGCGAGCGTGACGGTTGCCTCTTCGAAGCTGAAGACGGCGATCCTCGCGGTACTGAAGGACGAGGGCTACATCGCCGACTTCAATCGCTCGAGCGACGAGGGCAAGCCCGTACTGACCATCGATCTGAAGTATTACGAAGGTCGGCCGGTCATCGACCGCATCGAGCGTGTCAGTCGCCCGGGCCTGCGGATCTATCGCGGCAAGGGCGAGATTCCGCGGGTGCTCGGCGGCATGGGTACCGTGATTGTCTCCACGCCCAAGGGCGTCATGACTGACAAGGCGGCACACGCGATCGGTCAGGGCGGCGAAGTGCTTTGCATCGTCGCCTGATGCGCGGGCCACTGCCACGAGGTCACAGGGTAAGCTGAACATGTCCAGAGTCGCCAATCGAATCATCGATCTGCCTTCCGGCGTGACCGTGAGCGTGACGAGCGCGGCCGTGACCATCAAAGGCGCACGCGGCGCGCTGATCCTGACGCTCGGCGCTGGCGTATCGGTCGTGCAGCAGGACAAGACGCTGTCGGTCAAGTATCAGGGTGACGACGCCGTGCGCATGCGCGCCGGTGCCACCCGCGCGCACCTCGCGAACATGGTGCAGGGTGTGACCCGTGGCTATGATCGCAAGCTCGAGCTCGTGGGCGTCGGCTTTCGTGCGCAGGTCGCCGGCAAGGCGCTCAATCTCACGCTGGGCTTCTCCCATCCCGTGAGCTATCCGATACCGGAAGGCATCACGATCGAGACGCCGAGCCAGACCGAGATTCTGATCAAGGGCAATGACCGGCAGCGTGTCGGTCAGACAGCGGCGGAGATCCGCGACATCCGTCCACCCGAGCCCTACAAGGGCAAGGGCGTGCGCTACTCGGATGAGCAGATCGTCCTCAAAGAAGGCAAGAAGAAGTAGCGCGACGAGAGATTCATGCACATCACCAAGAAACAGCGGCGCCAGCGCCGCGCAGTCAAGACCCGGGCACAGATCCGCGCGCTCAAACTCGAGCGCTTGACCGTGCATCGAACCCCGCGACATATCTACGCGCAACTGTTCGACGGCAAGGGTGAAAAGGTGCTGGCAGCTGCCTCCACGGTGCAGAAGGATGTGACCGAGGGACTCAAGGGCACCGGCAACATTGCCGCCGCGCAGGCCGTGGGTCGCGCCATTGCCGAGCGCGCCAAGGCCGCCGGCATTACCCGGGTCGCATTCGATCGCGCCGGCTTTCAGTATCACGGCCGCGTCAAGGCGCTGGCCGAGGCGGCCCGCGCAGCGGGTCTTGAGTTCTAGGCAGCGGATTATTGCAGGCACGTATCTATGGCAAGAATGGAAAAAACGCAGAGCGCGGATGAGCTGGTGGAAAAGCTTGTCGCCGTGAACCGCACCGCGAAGGTCGTGAAGGGCGGGCGGCAGTTCGGCTTTACCGCGCTCACCGTGGTCGGGGACGGCGCTGGGCGCGTCGGCTTCGGTTTCGGCAAGGCGCGCGAAGTGCCCGTGGCGATCTCCAAAGCCATGGCGCAGGCGCGCAAGAACATGGTGGTCGTGAGTCTGCGCAACGACACCCTGCACTATGCGGTCAACGGCACGCACGGCGCGACGCGCGTGTTCATGCTGCCGGCCTCCGAAGGTACCGGCGTTATTGCCGGCGGTGGCATGCGCGCGGTGCTCGAATGCGCCGGCGTGCGCAACGTGCTTGCCAAGAGCTACGGCTCACGCAATCCGATCAACGTCGTGCGCGCCACCGTCAACGCGTTGGCCAGCGTGCGCTCGCCGGAGGAGATTGCCGCCAAGCGTGGCAAGAGCCTCGAAGACATCCTCGGGAGTGCCTGATGAGCGCCGCCACCGACAGCCACAAGCAGGTCAAGGTGACGCTGCTGCGCAGCGTGCACGGTCAGCTCAGGCACATCGCCGCCTCGGTACGCGGCCTGGGACTGCGACGCCGGCATCAGAGCGTGACGGTGGCCGATACGGCGGCCAATCGCGGCATGATTCGCACCGCCGGGCATCTGCTCAAAGTGGAGTCGAACTGACATGAGCGTCATGCGACTGAACAATCTCCGACCGGAGCCTGGCTCGCGCCGTCCCCGGCTGCGTGTCGGCCGCGGCGCCTCGGCAGGCCAGGGCAAGACCTGCGGCCGCGGTGTCAAGGGTCAGCGCGCCCGCAAGGGCGGCTATCACAAGGTCGGATTCGAAGGCGGCCAGATGCCGTTGCAGCGCCGCCTGCCCAAGGTCGGGTTTCGATCGGCCATGAAGCGCGCGCGCGCGGAGGTGCGCTTGCACGAGCTCGCCCTGGTGGATGCGCCCGTGATCGATCTGCCGGCGCTCAAGCGGGCCGGCATCGTCTCGGCGTTCGCAGGCCGCGCCAAGGTCGTGCTGTCCGGTGAGCTCAAGAAGGCGGTGACGCTCAAGGGTGTCGCCGTCACCAAGGGCGCGCGTGCGGCCATCGCCGCCGCGGGCGGCAGGATCGAGGACTGAAATGGCCAACTCCGCGCTGTCGAATCCAGCCGCTGCACTCGCCGAAGCAGGACGCCTCGGCGAGATCCGCGGCCGTCTGCTATTCCTGGTCGGCGCGCTGGTGGTCTATCGCATCGGTACCTTCATTCCGGTGCCGGGCATCAATCCGGAAGCGGTGTCGCGGTACTTCAACGACCAGTCGAACACCATCCTCGGCGTGGTCAATATGTTCTCGGGCGGCGCGCTGCAGCGCCTGTCGATCTTCGCCATGGGCGTGATGCCCTACATCTCCGCCTCGATCATCATCCAGATGCTGTCGATGGTCGTGCCCTCGCTCATGGAGGCGCGCAAGGAGGGCGAGTCGGGCCGCCGCCGCATCACTCAGCTCACGCGCTATGTGACGGTCGGGCTCGCGCTGTTCCAATCGTTCGGCGCGGCGGTCGCCCTGGGCAACGGTGGCATGACCAACGCCAAGGGATTGTTCGACTGGCTGCTGCCCGCAACCATCACGATGACCACCGGTACCATGTTCCTGATGTGGCTCGGCGAGCAGATCACCGAGCGCGGCATCGGCAACGGCATCTCGATGCTCATCCTGTCTGGCATCGTGGCGGGGCTGCCCGGTGCCGTCGGCCGCACCTTCGAGTCGGTCAGCACGGGCGAGATGAATCCCCTGTTCGCCATTCTGCTGATCGGCATCGTCGTCGGCGTCACCGGCTTCTGCGTGTTCGTCGAGCGCGCCCAGCGGCGCATTACGGTCAATTACGCCAAGCGCCAGGTAGGCCGCCGCCTATATGCAGGTCAGAGCAGCCACCTGCCTTTCAAGCTCAACATGTCGGGCGTAATTCCACCGATCTTTGCCTCGAGCCTGTTGCTGTTTCCGGCCACGATTGCCAGCTTCTTCGGCTCAAATCCGGATTCCAAGCTCAGCGAGGTGCTGCAGAACATTGCCACCTCGCTCGGCTACGGCCAGCCGTTGCACCTGGTGCTGTACGCGACGCTGATCGTGTTCTTCTGCTTTTTCTACACGGCGCTGGTGTTCAATTCGCGCGAAACGGCGGATAATCTCAAGAAGTCCGGCGCATTCATTCCCGGCATCCGCCCGGGGCAGCAGACCGGCGAGTACATCGACAAGGTGCTTACGCGCCTGACCCTCTGGGGCGCGATCTACATCATGGCGGTCTGCCTGGTGCCCGAGATCTTGGTGTCTTCGCAGGGAGTGCCGTTCCAATTCGGCGGTACCTCACTGCTGATTGTCGTTGTTGTGGTGATGGACTTCATGGCGCAGCTGCAGGCGCACATGATGTCGCATCACTATCCGGGCCTAATGAAGAAGGCGAATCTGCTGGGCGGCGGCCGTGGTGGCTCCGCGTGAGACTTATCGCCTTGAGTCGCTTCTAGCGCAGGTGTGCCATGAAAGTACGTCCATCAGTCAAGAAAATCTGCAAGAACTGCAAGATCGTGCGCCGCCGCGGCGTGGTATTCGTGATCTGCAGTACCGACGCGCGCCACAAGCAGCGCCAGGGTTGAGGTAACGCATCATGGCACGCATAGCCGGCATCAACATTCCGATGAACAAGCACGTCAGCATCGGGCTGACTCACATCTTCGGCATCGGCCGTTCGCGCGCATTGCAGATCCTGGAGGGTGCAGGCATCGCTGCGACCACGCGCGTCAAGGACCTCACAGACACCGAGGTCGCAGCCATCCGCTCGCAGATCGCCAAGTGGCCGGTCGAAGGCGATCTGCGGCGCGAGGTGTCGATGAACATCAAGCGCCTCATGGACCTCGGCACCTGGCGGGGCATGCGGCATCGCAAGGGCCTGCCGGTGCGAGGCCAGCGCACGCGTACCAATGCGCGCACCCGCAAGGGGCCGCGCAAGCAGGCCGTGAAGCTCAACGCGCCGCCGGGTAAGGCCTGATGCGACCGACCCGGGCGCAGCATTCCTTTTCGACCTTGAGATTGCAGATAGGCGACCACATCTATGGCTGATCCGAAGACATCGCAGCAACAGGCCGGCGCCGGCGCGGGCAAGAAACCCAAAAAGGCGCGCAAGAACGTGCTCGATGCGATCGCGCACGTGCATGCATCGTTCAACAACACCATCATCACGATCACTGACCGGCAGGGCAATACCTTGTCGTGGGCCACTTCGGGCGGCTGCGGTTTCCGCGGTTCGCGCAAGAGCACGCCGTTCGCGGCGCAGGTGGCCGCCGAAAAGGCCGGCACTGCAGCCCAGGAGCACGGCGTCAAGAACGTCGAGGTCCGGGTGGGCGGACCGGGCCCCGGGCGCGAGTCGGCAGTGCGTGCGCTCAACGCCTGCGGTTTGAAGATCACCAGCATTGCCGACGTCACGCCGATTCCGCACAACGGCTGTCGTCCGCCGAAGAAGCGCCGCGTTTAAGCGCGGCCAAGGAACGCAAGCACCATGGCGCGATACATTGGTCCAACCTGCAAACTCGCCCGTCGCGAGGGCACGGATCTATTCCTCAAGAGCGGCGCCAAGCCGCTCGAGAGCAAATGCAAGCTGCAGGTGCCGCCGGGCGGCATCAAGGGCGAACGCCGGCAGCGGCTGTCGGACTACGGTCTGCAGTTACGCGAGAAGCAGAAGCTGCGCCGCATGTACGGCGTGCTCGAGCGTCAGTTCCGCAACTACTACCAGGCTGCGGCGCGGCGCACCGGCGCCACCGGCGAGACGCTGCTGAAGCTGCTCGAGAGCCGTCTGGACAACGTCGTCTATCGCATGGGTTTTGCGGCCACGCGCGCCGAGGCCCGGCAGTTGGTCGGGCACAAGTCGGTCAGCGTCAATGGCCAGGTCGTCAGCGTGCCCTCGTATCAGTGCCGCGCCGGCGATGTGATCGAGATCCGCGAGAAGGCGCGTAAGCAGTTGCGCATTCAAAGTGCGCTGGCGGTTGCGGCGCAGGTCGGCTTGCCGGACTGGCTCGAGGTCAACGACAAGGAGTTCCGCGGCGTATTCAAGACGGTGCCGGCGCGCGAGGACGTGCTGCCTGACATCAACGAGAATCTGGTCGTCGAGCTCTATTCGAAGTGATCGGCTGCTGCGTACGATACGCGGCAGCGCTCGCTCTTTTGCATTTCAAGTTTGGGGTACCGTAGCTATGCAAGCATCAATATCGGAATTCCTGAAGCCCCGGGTGGTCAAGGTCCAGCCCGTGGCCCCGCGTCAGGCGCGCGTGGTGATCGAGCCCTTCGAGCGCGGCTTCGGCCATACGCTCGGTAATGCGCTGCGGCGCGTGCTGCTCTCCTCAATGCCCGGTGCCGCCATCACCGAGGTGGAGATCGACGGCGTGCTGCACGAATACACCAGCATCGAAGGCGTGCAGGAGGATGTCGTCGATGTGCTGCTCAATCTCAAGTCGGTGGCGCTTCGCATGCATGCGCGCAACAGCGCCGAGCTGCGGCTGCACAAGAAGGGCCCCGGGCCGGTCACCGCCGGCGACATTCAGACCGATCACGATATCGAAGTAGTGAACCCGGAGTTCATCATCGCCAACCTCACCAAGGCCGGTGAGCTCAACATGCTGCTGAAGATCGAGCGTGGCCGCGGCTATCGGCCGGCGGTGCAGCGCGTGGCGTTCGAGGAGCAGAGCCGGCCCATCGGCCGGCTACTGCTCGATGCCTCCTTCAGCCCGGTGCGCCGCGTCACCTACTCGGTCGAGGCGGCGCGCGTCGAGCAGCGCACTGATCTCGACAAGCTCATCATCGACATCGAAACCAACGGCACGATCGAGCCCGAAGAGGCTATTCGTCGCGCCGGCGGCATTCTCAAGGATCAGCTGTCGGTGTTCGTCGATCTGCAGGGCGAGGACGAGGCCGTCGCCAAGACGACGGAGATGCAATTCGATCCGATCCTGCTGCGGCCGGTCGATGAGCTGGAGCTCACGGTGCGCAGCGCGAACTGCCTCAAGGCCGAGAATATTCACTACATCGGCGATCTGGTACAGCGTACCGAAGTGGAACTGCTGCGTACGCCGAATCTCGGCAAGAAGTCTCTAACCGAGATCAAGGAAGTGTTGCAGAGCCATGGGCTCATGCTCGGCATGCGGCTGGACGGCTGGCCGCCTGCGGGACTGAAGCACGAAGAAGAGAGCAGCGGGTTGATCTGATTGGTCATTGAGAGAGAGTCATGCGTCACAAGCTTTCCGGCCGCCAGCTGTCCCGCAACAGCCCTCACCGCCATGCGATGCTGCGCAATATGGCCGCATCGCTGCTGCGGCATGAGACCATCCGCACCACGTTACCGAAGGCCAAAGAGCTGCGGCGGGTCGTCGAGCCGCTCATCACGTTGGCGAAGACCGATACGGAATCGCGCCGCCGGCTGGCACTGGCGCGGCTGCGCGACAGCGAGGTGGTGACGAAGCTGTTCGGTGATCTGGGGCCGCGATTTAAGGCACGTCCGGGCGGCTACACGCGTATCCTGCACATGCTGCCGAGGCCCGGCGATGCGGCGCCGATGGCGCTCATGCAACTGGTCGAGGGTCCGGCGAGCGCCGCGCAGGCGGCCGCTGCGACTGCCGAGGCTGCTGCTGGCAAGCGGGCGCGCAAAAAGGCGCCGAAAAAGTCTGCCGACGCTGCCGGGGAGAGCAGTTCGCGTCCACGAAGGCGCAAAGCTGCTGCGGCCTGAGTGCGCACCGCACGCTTGGCGCGCCAGTCGGGCAGTGTCCTACAAATTCCCTCACCGCCCCGGGCAGAGTTTAAAATGTGGACGAGACTCTATAGAATCTGAAGGCGGGACGTATTCTTGCGCCTGCCGACTGTTGGCGTTGTTGATTTAGATTGCTCTACTTACATACCTTCTGGGGATTCATCGATGAATACAAAGCTTGTTCTTAGCGCTATTGCAGCGGCGCTGGTGCTCTCCGCTTGCAGCAGCAGCCAAGATTCCACGGCCCCCGCCGCTGCCCCGCCGGCAGCCCCGATGGCATCGCCGCCGGCTGACAGCAGCGCGGCCCCGGCAGCTCCCGCTGAGAGCAGCAGCGGTGGCGCCATGTCGTCCGCACCTCCCATGTCGGGCTCGTCTTCGTCGTCGAAATAAGTCAGACGTCGGAGCCGCTATAGGCCGACGAGCGACGCGCTCGTGGGAAAGCCCGTGCAGGCCGGAACCATCCGGTCTGCCGGGCTTTCCTGTTTCTCATCTTCACCATGCATCAAGTCAGTCTCCGGGACAGTCGTAGCGCGCGCAATGATCGGCGCTGGATTGAAGGCGTCTATCGCGACTACCTGAACGATCTGGCCCCGGCCGCTACGGGCATCTTTCCGGCGCTCGGGGAGATCGGACATCGCGAGCCGGATCAGCTGGTGCTCTGGTTCGGCGATCGCAGCGCGCAGGTGCTGACGATTCTTTACAACGAGCAGCCCGTCGGGTTTGCCATGGTACGCCGCCGCTCGCCCGCTGCCGGCAGCGGCTTCGGTGCGCCCGCGGACGCCGGCGCACAGGCCGTCTCCGAGTTCTCGATGGCGGAGTTTTTCATAGCGCGTCCCTGGCGCCGACGCGGTATCGGAGCCCAGGCCGTGCGGCTGCTATTCGACCGCTTCAACGGTCGCTGGCTGATTACCGAGCACCAGCGCAACACCGGCGCGGTCGAGTTCTGGCGCGGCGTGGTCGCCGCCTATACGTGCGGCAAGTATCAGGAGCGCATCCTCAACGGTGAGGTGCAGCAGCACTTCGAGTCCGGTCCGCAACGGCGCTAGCGCGCGATCAGGCCAGAGCCGCGCGTACCGCTCGAGGCGCCGCAACGCGCTCGAGCAGCGCCCTGAGGTATAGGCCCGTCACCGATTCCCTGACCGCGCCGACGGCTTCGGGCGTGCCGCTCGCGACCACTCGGCCGCCATGCTCGCCGCCGCCGGGGCCCAGATCCACGATGTAGTCGGCCGTCTTGATGACCTCGAGATTGTGCTCGATGACCACCAGGGTGTTGCCGGCATCGCGCAATTGATGCAGTACGCGCAGCAGCTGCGCGATGTCATGAAAATGCAGCCCGGTAGTGGGCTCATCGAGTATGTAGAGCGTGCGGCCGAGGCCGCGCTTGGCCAGCTCGCGTGCGAGCTTGACGCGCTGTGCCTCGCCGCCCGAGAGGGTGGTGGCATTCTGCCCGAGCCGCACGTAGGAAAGGCCGACTTCCATGAGCGTGCGCAGCTTGGCTGCGATGGCCGGTACGTTTTCGAACAGCCGTTGCGCCTCCTCGACCGTGGTGTCGAGCACTTCGTGGATATTGCGGCCGCGGTACAGGATCTCGAGCGTCTCGCGGTTGTAGCGGCGAGCGCGGCAGACATCGCAGGGGACGTACACGTCGGGCAGGAAGTGCATCTCCACGCGGATCACGCCGTCGCCCTGACAGGCTTCGCAGCGGCCGCCCTTGACGTTGAAGCTGAAGCGACCGGCATCGTAGCCGCGCGCACGCGCTTCCGGCACGGCGGCAAATAATTCGCGCACGGGTGCGAACAGGCCGGTGTAGGTCGCAGGATTGGAACGCGGCGTGCGGCCGATCGGGTTCTGGTCGATCTCGATCACGCGCTCGAAGCGCTCGAGCCCGTCGATGCCGTCGCAGGGGGCGGCGCCATCGGCGCTGGCGCCGTTGAGGCGCACCGCCGCGTGGCGGTACAAGGTGTCTTCGACCAGCGTCGACTTGCCCGATCCGGATACGCCGGTCACGCAGATCAGCGTGCCGACCGGCAATGCCAGAGTGATGTCGCGCAGGTTGTTGCCGCGGGCGCCTCGAATCGTGATCCATTGATCGCCGCTGGCCCCGCGCCGGCGTGCCGGCAGCGGAATGCGCTCGCGGCCGCTGAGGTAGTCGCCGGTCAGAGAAGCCGGGTCGGCCTCGATCTGGGCCGGCGTGCCCTCGGAGACGATGTGCCCGCCGTGCGCGCCGGCGCCGGGACCTAGATCCACGACGTGGTCCGCGGCCCGTATCGCATCCTCGTCGTGCTCGACGACGATCACGGTATTGCCCAGATCGCGCAGGCGCTTGAGCGTACCGAGCAGGCGTTGGTTGTCGCGCTGGTGCAGCCCGATGGAGGGCTCATCGAGAATGTACATGACGCCCGTGAGTCCTGAACCCACCTGGCTTGCCAGGCGGATTCGCTGTGCCTCGCCGCCGGAGAGCGTGCCGGCGCCGCGATCGAGTCCGAGATAGTCCAGGCCGACATCGACCAGGAAGCGCAGTCGTTCGCTGACCTCACGCACGATGCGGGCGGCAACCTCGGCGCGCCAACCCTTGAGCTTGAGGGCCGCGAAATACTCACTCGCCTGACCGACGGTCAGGCGCGTCACCGCGGGCAGATTGTGGCCATCGATGAGTACCGAGCGCGCGGCCTCGTTGAGCCGCGCCCCTGCGCAGTCGACGCAGGCGCGCGTACCGAGGTACTTGCGCAGCTCCTCGCGCACGGCCTGCGAGTCGGTCTCGCGGTAGCGCCGCTCGAGGTTGGGCACGATGCCCTCGAAGGTATGGCGCTTGCGTGTGCCGCGGCTCATGCCCTCGCGATAGCGAAATTCGATCTGTTCCTGGCCGCTGCCGTAGAGCAGCAGTCGCTGCACGGCCTCAGGCAGCTCGCTCCAGGGCATTTCGAGGTCGAAGTGATAGTGGCGCTCGAGCGACTGCAACAGCTGGAAATAATGCGCATTGCGACGGTCCCAGCCGCGCACCGCGCCGCCTGCGAGCGACAGATGCGGATGCACGATGACGCGCTCGGGGTCGAAGAACTCCTGGAATCCCAGACCATCGCAGGTCGGGCAGGCGCCGGCCGGATTGTTGAAGGAAAACATGCGCGGCTCGAGCGTCGGCACCGAAAAGCCGCATTCCGGACAGGCGTGCCGGCTCGAGAACAGCAGCGGGGTGAGCACCGGATTGTCCGGGAACACCACTTCGGCAATGCCGTTACCGAGTTGGATCGCCGTCTCGAAAGACTCAGCCAGGCGCTGGCTCGCCTCCGCACGCACCCGAAAGCGATCCACCACCGCCTCGATGGTGTGGCGCGCCTTGGAATCCAGCTTAGGCACCGCGTCGATCTCGTAGACGCTGCCGTCGATGCGCACCCGCACGAAACCCTTGCCGGCAAGCTCGGCGATGCATTGTGCGTGCTCACCGCGTCGCGCCTCCACCAGCGGGGCGAGCAGCAGGGCCAGCTCGCCGTGGGGCGCCTGCAGCGACTGGTCGACCATCTGACTTACGGTCTGCGCGGCCAGGTCGATGCCGTGGCGAGGACAGCGGGGCAGACCGGCACGCGCGTACAGCAGCCGCAGGTAATCGTAGATCTCGGTGACCGTACCGACGGTGGAGCGTGGATTGTGCGAGCCGCTCTTCTGCTCGATCGCGATCGCGGGGGAAAGCCCCTCGATGCTGTCGACGTCGGGCTTGTCCATGACCGCCAGGAACTGGCGTGCATACGCCGACAGCGACTCGACGTAGCGGCGCTGTCCCTCGGCATAGAGGGTGTCGAAGGCCAGGGAGGATTTGCCCGAGCCCGACAGTCCCGTGAACACGATGAGCCGCTCGCGCGGCAGATCGAGATTGATATTGGCCAGATTGTGGGTGCGGGCGCCGCGGATGCGGATGGTCTGCATGGCAGGTGGCGGTGCTGTTAAGGCAAAAGGGCAAAGAACCACTATAAACGCAGCGACGTGCTAGACCCAAAAACACTACAATGGCCGATACTCAAGGCGGCATTCACGACGAGGCGGTCCATGGCTCGGGGCATCAATAAAGTAATCCTCATCGGTCATCTGGGCGCCGATCCGGAGACTCGGGCGATGCCCTCCGGCATGACGGTGGCCAACCTGCGGCTGGCAACCACGGAGAGCTGGAAGGACAAGCAGTCCGGAGAGCAGCAGGAGCGTACCGAATGGCACAACGTTGCCCTGTTCGGCCGGCTCGGCGAGATCGCCGCCGAATACCTGCGCAAAGGCTCCCAAGTCTATATTGAGGGCCGATTGCGCACTCGCAAGTGGCAGGACAAGGAAGGCCGCGACCGCTATACCACCGAGATCGTCGGCAGCGAGATGCAGATGCTCGGCGGCCGCGGCGGTGGCGCGGCGGGCGGCGGCGGTGCCTCGGGCGGCAGCGGTCTGTCCGAGCCGACCGCGCGCGGCGATGTGGCCGAAAATGCCCCGGCCGGTGCCGGTGCGTCACGCGAGGAATTCGATGATGATATTCCTTTCTAGAGTACGCCCCACAAAAAATAACTAATTGATTCTATTGTATAAATTAGCTGGCGAGCCACGTTCTCGCCGCGTATCGCGTTTCCCGGGCCGTGCAAAACCGCTACCCTCTAGGGCTGCATAGCGTAACTTCATGGCTGGCCGCTACTACATCAAGACCTTTGGTTGTCAGATGAACGAGTACGACTCCGCGCGCCTGGCGGACGTGCTGCGCGCCCGCCTGGGTCTCGATGCCACCGAGGAGCCCGGCGAGGCAGATCTGCTGCTCATGAATACCTGTTCAGTGCGGGAGAAGGCACAGGACAAGGTGTACTCGCTGCTCGGCGAATGGCGGGCGCTCAAAGGCCTGCGGCCCGAGATCATCATCGGAGTCGGCGGCTGCGTCGCCAGTCAGGAGGGCGATGCCATTACCGAACGGGCGCCGTTCGTGGATCTGGTCTTCGGACCCCAGACGCTGCATCGCTTGCCGCAGATGCTCGATGAGCTCAAGCGCCATGGCCGTGCGGTCGTGGACGTGGGTTTTCCCGAGATCGAGAAATTCGACACGTTGCCCGCGCCGCGCGCTTCAGGGGCGCGCGCCTATGTCTCGGTCATGGAAGGCTGCAGCAAGTACTGCAGCTTCTGTGTCGTGCCTTATACGCGCGGCGAGGAAATCAGTCGCGACTTCGATTCGGTGCTGGCCGAGGTGCGTGCGCTGGCGCGGCAGGGCGTGCGCGAACTCGTGCTGCTCGGCCAGAACGTCAACGCCTACGCCGGCGCGATGCACGACGGTGCCACGGTGGATCTATCGACCCTCATGCACCACGTCGCGGCGGTGGCGGGCATCGAACGCATCCGCTTCACCACCTCGCACCCGCTCGAGTTCAGCGACAGTCTGATCGAGGCCTACGCCAGCCTACCGCAGCTGGCCAATCATCTGCACCTACCGGTACAGAGTGGTTCGGACCGCATTCTCGCGCTCATGAAGCGCGGCTATACCACACTCGAATACAAGGAGCGCGTACGCGCGCTGCGCGCCGTTCGGCCCGACATCGCCGTGTCGAGCGACATCATCGTCGGCTTCCCCGGCGAGACCGCGCGCGACTTCGAGGCCACGCTCAAGCTCACGGCCGCTGTGGGCTTCGACCAATCGTTTTGCTTCCTCTACAGCCGCCGGCCGGGCACGCCTGCCGCCGCGCTGCCCGACGATGTGTCGCTCGAGGTCAAGCAGCGGCGTCTCAAAGTGCTGCAGGCGCAGCTCGATGCCCAGGCGCTCGCCATCAGCTCGGCGATGGTCGGCAGCGTGCAGCGCGTGCTGGTCGAGCGCCACGCCAAGAAGGGCGGCGGGGATCTCGCCGGGCGCACGGAGAACAACCGCTGGATCAATTTCCCGGGCCCGAGCTCCCTGCTGCAGCATTTCGTCGACGTCGTGGTCACCGAGGCCCGGCCGCATTCGTTGCGCGGCCGGCTTCACGTCGCGTGAGCCCCATAGCCGCAGCGGCACGCGAATTCGCCCTCGAGCCCGAGGACAATGCGCGACTGGCGAGCCTGTGCGGGCCGCTCGACTCAAATCTGCGTCTGATCGAATCGCGGCTGGACGTCAGGATCCGGCGCCGCGGGCAGTCGTTTCGCATCCAGGGCGAGCGGGCGGGCGCGAGCGAGGCCGTGCTCAAGGATCTGTTTGCGCAAACCGAGCATCGCCAGCTCTCACCCGAGCAGGTGCATCTGTGCCTGGTCGAACACGCCAACGGCATCGACGAGGAGAGCGTGGACAGTATCGTCATCACGCCGCCTGCGCATGCCGCGCGACACGCGGGCGGCGGCGAGAGCGAGCGCGCCGGTCACGGCCGCCGCGACAGCATTCGTGCCCGCGGCGCGCATCAGCGCGAGTACCTGGCTCATATCCGCGACCATGACCTCAGCTTCGGCATCGGTCCGGCGGGCACCGGTAAGACCTATCTCGCGGTCGCCTGTGCCGTCGAGGCGCTGCTGTCCGAGCGCGTGAGCCGCATCGTGCTGGTGCGACCGGCCGTGGAGGCCGGTGAGCGGCTCGGTTTTCTGCCCGGCGACATGGCGCAGAAGGTCGATCCGTACCTGCGGCCCATGTACGACGCACTCTACGAAATGATGGGCTTCGACCGCGTGGCGCGCTTCATCGAGCGCAACGCCATCGAAGTCGCACCGCTTGCCTTCATGCGCGGCCGCTCGTTGAATGAATCGTTCATCATTCTCGATGAAGCGCAGAACACGACCATCGAGCAGATGAAGATGTTTCTGACGCGGATCGGCTTTGGTTCGCGTGCCGTAGTCACCGGCGATCTGACGCAGACCGATCTGCCGAGCGGACGCATGTCGGGCCTGCAGCATGCGCAGCTCATCCTGCGCGGCGTGGCCGGCGTGGTCTTCACCTTCTTCGATGCCGGCGATGTGGTGCGCCATCCGCTGGTACAACGCATCGTGCAGGCCTACGAGTCGCATGAGCGCACGAGTCAGCCATGAGGATCAGCGTGCGGCGTGCAGTTCGCGCCGGCTGGCTGCCGCCGGCGCAGCAATTGCGCGGTTGGGCAGCCGCGGCGCTCGGGCGCGCAGCCGCGGGCCGCGAGCTGTCGGTGCTGCTGGCGGGGCGCGCGCGCAGCCGCGCGCTCAACGCACGCTATCGAGGCCGCGACCGTGCGACCAATGTGCTGTCCTTTCCCGCACCGGCCGATGCGGCCGCGGTCAGCGGATTGCTCGGCGAGCTCGTGATCTGCCCGGCTGTGCTGCGGGCCGAGGCGCGCGCGCAGCACAAGCGCGAGCGGGCGCACTGGGCACACATGGTGGTGCACGGTGTGCTGCACCTGGCAGGCTACGATCATGAACTGCCTGCCGCGGCACGCCGCATGGAGCGACGCGAGATTCGCACCTTGCGCCGGCTCGGCATCGCCAATCCGTACCGCATCGCCCCGCGGGCCAGGTCTGCGCGCCGCGGCCGCGCGCAGCACTGACGCCGATGGCTAAGGGCACACCCGGCAATCCCGGCGGCACCGGCGCGAGCGGCCGCTGGCGCTCGCGCTTCACGCGCACACTGGCCGCCGGCGTCAAGGATCGCGCGCAATTGCTCGAGATGCTGGCCGAGTCGCAGCAGCGCGGCGTGCTCGATGCGGAAGCCTTTGCCATGCTCGAGGGAGCACTCGCGGTCGCGGACCTGCAGGTGCGCGACATCATGATCCCGCGCACGCAGATGGTTTGTCTGCGGCGCGAAGATCCGATCTCGCGCATCCTGCCGGCGGTGGTCGAATCGCGGCATTCGCGCTTCCCGGTGCTGGACGGTGATCGTGACGACGTCGCTGGCATCCTGCTCGCGAAAGATCTGCTGCGGCTGTTTGCCGGCGGCATGCCGGCCACATTCGACATGCGCGAGTATCTGCGGCCGGCCGTGTTCGTGCCGGAAGCGAAGCGTCTGAATGTGCTGCTGCGCGAATTCCGCGACAGCCGCAACCACATGGCGATCGTGGTCGATGAGTACGGCGGCGTTGCCGGACTGGTTACGATCGAAGACGTGATCGAGCAGATCGTCGGCGACATCGGCGACGAGTTCGACGTCGAGGATGATCAGAACATTCGTCGCGAGGGCGAACGGCAGTTCAGCGTACGCGGCAGCACCCGCATCGACGAGTTCAATCAATACTTCCATGCCGAGCTGCCGGAAGGGCAATTCGACACGGTGGCGGGCCTGGTCATGAAGCAGCTCGGCCGCATGCCGCGGCGTGGCGAGACGGTCATGCTCGGAATGTTCGAATTTCGCGTCATGCGCACCGATCGACGCCGCATCGACAGCCTGCGGGTGACGATCCCGCCGCATATTCATTCGGCAGCGCCCGCGGAGTGAGAGCCCCGAGATCTCCGGCGCTGAGCGGCGCGCTGGCGCTGGCAGCCGGCGCATTGCTGGCGTGCGCATTTGCACCGTTGAGTCTCTGGCCGCTCGCACTGCTGTGCCCGGCGGCGCTGATGTGGTTATGGGAGGACAGCAGTCCGCAGTCGGCGGCCTGGACGGGTTTCTGCTTCGGTGCCGGCACGTTTGGACTCGGTGCCTGGTGGCTGTACATCAGCGTCCATGGCTTTGGCGGTGCACCGCTATGGCTGACGCTGTTTATCGTGCTCGGGCTGGTCGGCATCATGGCGGCGTATCACGCCCTGACGGGCTACCTGGCAGTGCGTTTTCTGCCTCAGCGCAGCCTCTGGCGCTATCTCGTGGGGTTGCCCGCGGTGTGGCTGCTCGTGGAATGGTGGCGCGGCTGGTTTCTGTCGGGCTTTCCGTGGCTGGCGCTCGGGCTATCGCAGACCGATACCTGGCTCAAGGGCTTTGCCCCGATCGTCGGGGTCTATGGCGTCTCGGCATTGCTGTTGATTGGGAGCGGTGCGCTGCTGGCTCTGTGGCGTGGACCGCCACGGCTGCGGCTGCTGGCGGTGGCGCTCGCGCTGCTGCCCTGGCCGCTCGGCGCAGTACTCGGCCGCATCGATTGGACTCATCCTGCCGGCCCGCCGGTCACGGTCGCGATTCTGCAGGGTGCGATTTCGCAGGACCTCAAGTGGCAGGCGGACAATATCGAGCCGACACGCGAGCTCTACACGCAGCTGAACGAACAGGCGCTCGGCGCGCAACTGATCGTGTGGCCCGAGTCCGCGCTGCCGCAACTGGCCAACGAAGTGCCGCAGTATCTCGGTGAGATCTATTCGCGCGCGCGCCTGCATGGCTCGGACATCGTCATGGGCATCATCCGCGCCGACGACAATGACAATTACTACAACTCGATCATGACGCTGTCCGATCACGTCAGTTTCTACAGCAAGCGCCATCTGGTGCCGTTTGCGGAATACTTCCCGGTGCCCTGGTTCATTCGCTCCTGGCTGCGGCTCATGAATCTGCCGTATTCGGATTTCACGCCCGGTGCGGCCGCTCAACCGGCGGTCGCGGCCGGTGGCACGCTGCTGGCGCTGAGCATTTGCTATGAGGACGCCTACGGCAGCGCCGACCTGCCGGTGCTGGCGCAGGCGCGGCTGCTGGTCAACGTCACCAACGATGCCTGGTTCGGGCGCTCCTGGGCGCGCTATCAGCACTTCCAGATCGCCCGCATGCGCGCCATCGAGGCGCAGCGCCCGCTGGTACGGGCGGCCAACGACGGCATCTCGGCCCTGGTCGGCATGCGCGGCGAGGTGTTGGCGCAGGCTACGCAGTTCAAGAGCATGGTGCTGCCTGGAACGGTCCAGCCGCGAGCGGGTCTACCCCCCTATGCGCGAATCGGTAATGCTCTGATTGTAATTTTGGCATTGCTCGGCGCCGGGTTGGCCGCCGCCCAGGAACCGCGCCGTTGGCGCCTCAAGGGCCCTCCTCGGACCGGATCCGGATCCGGATCCGGTTCTGGCAGCGGAACCGGAACCGCCTAGTGCTTTCCGGGTCTATCATGCACCTGTTATCCAATGGATCGGAGTAGACCAGATATGTCGCATCAGGACGTGGGCCCCCGGCTGCTGGGCGTCATTGCGCTCGTCACACTGTTCGCTGCCTGCTCGCCGCAACCCTCGACGGCCGCCGCCCCGGGCGATCGCCCGGCGCCCGCGCCGCTGCAGATCGCCGCCGCGGCGGCGCCGGCAGCGCCGCTCGCAAGCCCCACAGCCGTACGCGGGATGCCCGACTTTGCCGATCTCGTCGCCCAAGTCGGTCCCGCGGTCGTCAATGTGCAGGTGGTTGAAAAGCCCGCCGGCAGCGCCAACAGCGATTCCGACAACGAGGAAGATCAGGACGATCCATTCGGTGATTTCTTCCGCCATTTCGGTATTCCGCGCGGCGGCATTCCGCAGCAACCGCGCAACTTCGCGCCGGTGCACGGCATCGGCTCGGGTTTCATCATCAGTGCCGACGGCTACATCCTCACCAACGCCCACGTGGTCACTAACGCCTCGAAAATCACCGTAAAGCTGACCGATCGACGCGAGTTCGAAGGCAGGGTCATCGGCGTCGACGAGCGCACCGACGTCGCCGTCATCAAGATCAACGCCAAGGGCAATCTGCCGGTGGTGCGCATCGGTGATTCGAGCAAGTTACGCCCGGGCCAGTGGGTGCTGGCTATCGGCTCGCCGTTCGGCTTCGAGAACAGCGTGACCGCCGGCGTGGTCAGCGCCACGGCGCGCAGCAACGTCGGCGAGGGCGGCAACGGCTACGTACCGTTCATTCAGTCCGACGTCGCGGTCAATCCAGGCAATTCCGGCGGACCGCTGTTCAATCTCGAGGGTGAAGTCGTCGGCATCAATTCGCAGATCTACAGCCGCAGCGGCGGCTACGAAGGCATCTCCTTCGCCATACCGATCGACGTGGCCAACAACGTCGCGGAGCAGTTGGTCAAGAACGGCCACGTGAGCCGCGGCCGCATCGGCGTGACGATTCAGGAAGTCACGGCCGCCACCGCCGAGAACTTCGGCCTCGATCGACCGCGCGGTGCCGCCGTAGCGTCCGTCGAGTCCGGCGGACCGGCGGACAAGGCGGGCATCGAGCCGCTCGACATCATCCTGAGCGTCAACGGCAGGCCGGTCGATACTTCAGATCAGCTGCCACCGATGATTGCCGAGATCAAACCTGGTCAGGCAGCTTCGCTCGAGGTCTGGCGCGACAAGGCCGTCAAACGCATCAGCGTCACGGTCGAGGAGCTCAAGGAGAAGTCCTCGGTGGCGAGCAACCGCCGCGGCGGCGGCGCGCAGGGTGAGGCCGCAGTCGTCAACCGTATCGGGCTGTCGGTGCGCGCCCTCACCGCTCAGGAGAAGAGCCAGCTCAAGACGCGCGGCAGCATCGTCGTGGTGGATGCGAACGGGCCGGCGGCCGAGGCGGGCGTCCGCGAGGGTGATGTGATCCTGAGTGTCAACCGCGAGTCGGCCACGAGCGTCGAGCAGTTCCAGAATGCGGTAAAGAACGCCGGTCATTCGGCGACCTTGCTGGTTCAACGCGATGCCCAGCAGTCGATAGTGACCATCACGCTGCAGTAGGGCCGGGTCGTTACCGGCCACGCGCGCTGCCAGGGACGGAACCGCGCTGCGCTTCGTGTATTCTTCAGGCATGCAGGAACGCTACGAGGCCGGCGTGGTCGAGCGCGCGGCGCAGGATTATTGGGACGCTCAAGGCAGTTTCGAAGCGCGCGAAGACCCGAACCGCGCGAAGTATTATTGCCTGTCGATGTTTCCGTACCCTTCCGGCCGGCTGCACATGGGCCATGTGCGCAATTACACCATCGGCGACGTGCTCGCGCGTTTCATGCGTATGCAGGGTCTGAACGTGCTGCAGCCGATGGGGTGGGACGCCTTCGGGCTGCCGGCCGAGAACGCGGCGATCGCCAACGGTGTGCCGCCGGCGACCTGGACGCGCGAGAACATCGCCTACATGCGCAGGCAGCTGCGCTCGCTCGGCTTTGCCATCGACTGGACGCGCGAGCTGGCCACCTGCGATCCGAGCTACTACCGCTGGAATCAATGGTTGTTCCTGCGCATGCTCGAGCGTGGCATCGCCTACAAGAAAACCGGGGTCGTAAACTGGGACCCGGTCGATCAGACCGTACTGGCGAACGAGCAGGTCATCGACGGCCGCGGCTGGCGTACCGGAGCGCCGGTCGAGAAGCGCGAGATCCCGATGTATTACCTGCGCATCACCGATTACGCCGAGGAATTGCTTGAGGCGCTCGATCAACTACCCGGCTGGCCCGAGCGCGTGCGCGTGATGCAGGCCAACTGGATCGGCCGCAGCGAGGGTGTGGAGCTGGCGTTTCCCTATGCCGAGGATACGCGTGCGTTGCTTGGCAGCGAGGGCACGCTCAACGTCTTTACCACGCGCGCCGACACCCTTTACGGCGTGACTTTCATGGCGATCTCGGCCGAGCATCCGCTGGCCGCGGCGGCTGCCGCGGGTAACTCTGCGCTCGCGGCCTTCGTCGAGCAGTGCCGTCACGGCTCGACTATGGAAGCCGACGTCGCGAGCGCAGAGAAGCGCGGCATGGCGACCGGACTGCACGTGCGCCATCCGCTGAGCGGACAGAACGTCGCGATCTGGGTCGCCAACTACGTGCTCATGGCCTACGGTGGCGGTGCGGTCATGGGCGTGCCGGCGCACGATGAGCGCGACTTCGCGTTCGCGCAGCGCTACGGCATCGCCATCCGTACCGTGGTCGCCTCGAGCCATGGCGCCTATGAGACCGTCGGCTCGAGCTGGCAACCCGAGTATGGCGAGCACGGCGTGTTGATCGATTCGGGCGAATTCAGCGGCCTGCGTTCCAGCGCCGCCGTCGATGCGATTGCCGCGGTGCTGGCGGGGAAAGGCCTGGGACGCAAGCGCGTGCAATGGCGGCTGCGGGACTGGGGCATCTCACGCCAGCGCTACTGGGGATGTCCGATTCCGCTGATCCACTGTCCGCGATGCGGCGAGGTAGCGGTGCCCGACGAGCAGCTGCCGGTGGTGCTGCCCGAGCACCTGGTGCCCGACGGCAGCGGCAATCCGCTCGCGCGCCTCAGTGAGTTCGTGAACTGCGAGTGTCCGCGCTGCCGCGGCCCCGCCCGGCGCGAGACCGACACGATGGATACCTTCGTCGATTCCTCGTGGTACTTCCTGCGCTACACCTGCACCGACCAGGATCGCGCGCCGCTCGATGAGCGGGCGCGCTATTGGTTGCCCGTGGATCAGTACATCGGTGGAATCGAGCATGCGATTCTGCACCTGCTGTATTCGCGCTTCTGGACGCGCGTCGTGCGCGATCTGCAGCTGCTGCCGCTATCCGAACCGTTTGCGAACCTGCTGACGCAGGGCATGGTATTGAACCAGATCTATTACCGCACTCTCGCCGATGGCCGCAGGCAGTACCTCAATCCGGCCGATGTCGAGCCGCAGTTCGATGCCAGCGGCGCCCGTGTCGGCGCGGTATCGCTCAAGGACGACGCGCCGGTCGAATACGGCGGCCTCGGCACGATGTCGAAGTCGAAGAACAACGGCGTCGATCCGCAGACCCTGGTCGAGAAGTACGGTGCCGACACGGCGCGCTTGTTTACGATGTTCGCCGCACCGCCGGAGCAGTCGCTCGAGTGGTCGGATGAGGGCGTGCAGGGACAGTACCGCTTTCTGCGTCGCCTGTGGAAGGCGGTCTACGACCACGTCGGCGAGGACAACCTGCCGCGGCTCGATCTGCGCAGCCTCGCCGGCGAATCAGCGCCCTCGGAAGCCGGGCGGACGCTGCGCCGCGCAGCCCATCAGACGCTGGCCAAGGTCACCGCCGACATCTCGCGCCGGCGCACCTTCAACACTGCCATCGCCGCGGTCATGGAGCTGCTCAACGCCGTGGGCCACTATCAGGAGCGCGGCGAGGTGCCCCACGCCGTGCGGCACGAGGCACTCGAGATCGCGGTGTTAGTGCTCTCGCCGATCGTGCCGCATATCTGCCACAGCCTCTGGTTCGCGCTGGGGCACACCACGGCGATCATCGATGAGCGCTGGCCCGAACCGGATTCGCAGGCACTGGCCCAGTCGCTGGTGGAACTCGTGGTGCAGGTCAACGGCAAGCTGCGCGCGCGGCTGCAGCTGCCGGTCGGCGCGGCGCGCGAGCGCGCGCTGGACGCGGCGCTGGCCGATCCGCGGGTGCAGCGCTTCGTCGCCGGCAAAGCCGTGCGCAAGGCGATTCATGTGCCCGATAAGCTGCTCAATCTCGTGGTGTGAACGCGCGCTCATGAGCGCGCAGGTAAAGCGCGCGGGCGCGCGCGCGCTGCTGACAGTGCTGCTGACCGGCGCGGCAGCGGCCTGCGGCTTTCATCTGCAGGGCAGCGTCCGACTGCCGCGATCGATCGCCGTCGTGCGCATCGAGAGCAGCGACACCGAATCAGACTTCTACTTCGGATTGCGCAAGGCGTTGCTGGCTGCGGGTACGCGCATCGACGAGGACGGACACGACGATTCGGCGACGGTCATTCACGTGCTGGGTGATTCGACCGCGCAGCGCATTCTGACAGTCTCGGCGTTGAACCAGCCCACTGAGTACGAGCTCAGCTATCAGGTCAAGTTTTCGGTGACCTCCACGGGGCGCGATCTGATACCGGCGGAATCGCACGTGCTGGTGCGCGACTACAACTTCAGCGAAAGCCAGCTGCTCGCCAAAGAGCGTGAACAGCGCGTGCTCATCGAGGCGCTGGCGCACGATCTGGTGACGGTCGTCATGCGGCGTCTGTCGAGCCTTTGATCGCAACGCGGCCGGTGCGCATGCTGCGGCTCTCGAACGTGGACCGTCCGGCCGTGGCGCGGCTACTCGCCGGCTATGGACTCGATACGCGCGTGCTGGCCGCCGGCGAGCCGATCGCGGGTTCGTACTGGGGCGATAGCGAGGCCGGCCTACGCGGTAATACTCTGTTCGCGCGCCATGACACGCCATTGCATTCGATCCTGCATGAGGCGGCGCATTACATCTGCATGAGCCCGGAACGGCGCGCCGGACTGGATCGCGATGCCGGCGGCGATGATGCCGAGGAATGCGCGGTGTGCTATTTGCAGCTGCTGCTCGCCGATGCGCTCGCGGGCATCGGGCGCGAGCGTCTGTTCGCCGATATGGATGACTGGGGCTACAGCTTTCGGCTCGGCTCGGCTCAGCTCTGGTTCGAGCGCGATGCGCAGGATGCGCGGCTGTGGCTGCAGCAGCGCGGCATCATCGATGCGCACTCGAGCCTGACCGGTGCGCTGCGGATCTAGCGCCGGGCTGTGCGGCGCGCGAACCGATCGGTCGCAGCGATCAGCTCGCGCGTTATACCGGCCTCGAAGGCCGAATGACCGGCGTCGGGCACGATGCGCAGATCCGCCTCGGGCCAGGCCCGGTGCAGCTCCCAGGCGCTGCGCATCGGGCACACCATGTCGTAGCGGCCCTGCACGATCACGGCGGGAATGTCGCGGATGCGGCCGACCTCGCGCAACAGCTGATCGTCAGCCTGCAGAAAGCCCCGATTGACGAAGTAATGCGCTTCGATGCGGGCGAAGGCCGCGGCATACTCGGGATTGTCGAATCTCGCCACGTAGTTCGCATTGAGGCGCAGGTAACTGGTCGCGCCCTCCCACGTCGCCCAGGCGCGCGCCGCAACGGCGCGCGTCGCCTCGTCCTGCGAAGTCAGGCGGCGGTAATAGGCCTGCATCATGTCGTGGCGCTCGGAGGCGGGAATGACCGCCACGTACTGCTCCCAAAGGTCGGGAAATATCGAGCCGGCGCCGAGTGGATCCTGATAAAACCATGCCAGCTCGGATCGACGCAGCAGAAAAATGCCCCGCAGCACCAGTTCCGTCACGCGCTCGGGATGGCGCTGGCCATAGGCGAGGGCGAGCGTTGATCCCCATGAGCCACCGAACACGAGCCAGCGATCGATGCCGAGCAGCGTGCGCAGCGCTTCGATGTCGCTGACCAGATCCCAGGTGGTGTTTTCCCGCAGCTCCGCGTGCGGACGGCTGGCGCCGCAGCCGCGCTGATCAAACAGCACGATGCGGTAGCGTTGGGGATCGAAGAAGCGGCGCATGGCCGGATCGGTACCCCCACCCGGGCCGCCGTGCAGAAACACGGCCGGCTTGCCTTGCGGGTTGCCGCTCTGCTCGTAGTACAGCTCGTGCAGAGCGGAAACGCGCAGCCGCGCCTTCTGGAACGGCCGGATGGCGGGGTAGAGCGCGTCGGCACTCGGCGTTGCGCGGGCCGCACGCGCCTTACGTTTGGCGCTAGCTCGGACCTTGGCTCGGGCCATCAGACGCTGACCATGGGCCCCAGTGGCTTGCCACCCAGCAAATGCAGGTGCAGGTGATACACTTCCTGGCCGCCGTGCGCGTTGCAGTTGACGATCAGGCGGTAACCATCCTCGGCGATGCCCTCACGGCCGGCAATCTCGGCGGCGACCAGGAACATGTGGCCGAGCAGCGCTTCATCGGCGCTGGTCACGTCATTGGCGGTGGCAATCGGCTTGTTCGGCACGATGAGCACGTGCGTGGGCGCTCGTGGATGGATGTCGCGAAAAGCCGTGACGCGCTCGTCCCGATAGACGATCGTAGCCGGCAGCTCGCCCTGGATGATGCGTTCGAACAGTGTAGCCATAGACCGCCCGCCCGTCGGTGTATTCGTCCGGTTCAGCTTAAGATATCGCCGCGATGGAGCACAACCGATGAAGCTCACCCTCGAGAGCCTGCCGGCGCAGCTGGCCGAGCGGTTGCTGCCGGCCTACCTGGTCTGCGGCGATGAACCGCTGCGGGTCGGGGAGGCGACCGATCTGATCCGGGCACGCGCCCGTGCCGCCGGCTTCAGCGAGCGCGAGGTGTTCTTCATCGAGCGCGCGAGCTCGATCTGGGAGGACGTGCAGCGTTCTGCGCAATCGCTGTCATTGTTTGCCAGCCGCCGCATGCTCGAGGTGCGGCTGCCGACCGGAAAGGCCGGAGTCAGTGGTGGTCAGGCGTTGCAGCGACTGATTACCGCCGCTGGCGATGATCTGCTGTTGCTGATCGTAAGCGGCAAGCTCGAGCGAGAGACGCAGGGCGCCGCCTGGGTACGGGTCCTGCAAGAGCGCGGCGCATGGCTGCCGATCTGGCCAATCGAGCGGGCGCGGTTGCCGCAGTGGCTGCGGCAGCGTGCTCGCAACGCGCAGCTCACGCTCGGCGAGGACGCCGCTGCGATGCTGGCTGAGCGTTGCGAGGGCAATCTGCTGGCGGCGCAGCAGGAGATCGAAAAGCTTGCGCTGCTGCTGCCGCGCGGAGCGGCCGTGAGCGCCGGGGATGTCGCCGCCAGCAGCGCCGACAGCGCGCGCTTCGATGTGTTCCAGCTCGGGGAAGCGGTGCGCAATGCCGATGCTGCGCGCTCATTGCGAATCCTCGCGGGACTGCAGGCCGAGGGGGCTGAGCCGGTGCTCGTGCTCTGGGGGCTGCTGCGCGAAATGCGAGCCTCGCAGACTTTCGCGCCGCGCGCGCCGCAAGCGCGCTTGGCGGCTCGCGCCGGCCGCGTCGATCGCATGGCCAAGGGCTTGATGCTCGGCGATCCCTGGGACGAGCTGGCGTTGCTGGCCGTCGAGCTGTGCGGTCTACGCACGTTGCCATTGCCGCGCGCGGGCTAGGAGGCCGCCGAGATGTCAGAACCCATAGGACTCTTCGGTGGCACTTTCGATCCCATCCACTATGGCCATCTGCGCACGGCGTTTGAGCTCTGGCAGTTGCTCAAACTCGCGCAGGTGCGCTTTCTGCCCACGGGCAATCCCGCACACCGGGAGGCGCCGCTCGCCTCGAGCGAGCTGCGACTTGAAATGGTGCGAGCCGCGGTGGCAGGCCAGCCCGGCTTTGCGGTCGATGACCGCGAGATCCGTCGCAGCGGTGTGTCCTACTCGGTCGACACGCTCACGGAGCTCAGGGGCGAATATCCGCAGCGCTCGCTGTGCCTCTTGCTCGGCATGGACGCGTTTCTCGGTATGCCGACCTGGCACCGTTGGCGCGAGATCTTCGCGCTGGCGCATGTGGTGGTCGCCCACCGTCCGGGCTGGAAGGCTCCGATCACCGGCCCGCTCGGCGAGGAGATGGTTGACCGCGGAACCGGTAGCGTGCGCGAGCTGCACGGCTCGATCGCGGGCCATATCCATGTACACGCAGTCACTCAGCTTGAAATCGCCTCGACCGACCTGCGTGCGCTGATTGTATCCGGCCGCGACCTGCGCTACCTGGTGCCGGATGCGGTGCGCGATCTCATCGTCCGCACCGGGTGCTATGCTCCGTCCAGCCGTTGAGGCCTCGAGGAGGATGACCCTAAGCCGCATGACCAACACCGCTCGTCCGCGCCGCGCACCGCGACGCAATTGCGCCCTGGAAAAGCTGCTGCTCGCGGCGCTGGATGACATGAAAGCAGTTAATGTCAAATTGCTGGACGTCCGCGGGCTGACCGACATCACCGACGCCATGATTGTGGCCTCGGGCAATTCCGACCGTCATGTACGCGCGATCGCCGACCGCGTGATCGAAAAGGCGCGCGAATCGGGCCGCCGGCCCCTCGGAGTCGAAGGCACCCGAGACAACGAGTGGGTGCTGGTCGATCTGCAGGACGTGCTCGTGCACGTCATGTTGCCCCGCGTGCGCGAGTTCTACGCCATCGAGCAGCTTTGGGAGACGGCGCCGACGTCGGCTGCGGTGAGCCCGACTCGCCGCAATGCCGCGCCGCGCCGGCGCCGCGGTGCCAGCCCCCGCGCCGCAGCGCAATGAGGATCGTTCGCGGGCGCGCCTAGCCGTGCAGCTGCGTGTGATTGCAGTCGGTACCCGTGTGCCCGATTGGGTCGATGCGGCTTTCGAGGACTATGCGCGCCGCCTGAGCGGCAGCTTCCGGCTCGAGCTGCACGCTCTGGCACCGGCCAGCCGCCGCCAGAGCGGTGGCGGCGAGGCCGCCAAGGCGCTCGAGGCCAGGCGCATACTGGCGTTGCTGACAGCACGCGATCTGGTGGTGCCGCTGGACGAACACGGCGAGCAGTTCAGCACACTCGAGCTGGCGCATTGGCTCGACCTGCAGCGTACGAGCGCTCAACGCCTGGCCTTCGTGATCGGCGGGCCCGACGGTCTGAGCCCCGAGGTTTTGGCTCGAGGCCGCAAGTGCTGGTCTCTGTCGCGCCTGACCCTGCCACATGCGCTGGTGCGCGTGGTGCTGGTCGAGCAGCTCTACCGCGCCGCCAGCGTGCTGGCGGGGCATCCCTATCACCGTGCCTGAACCGTGGCCCCACCGCCGCCGTTGCTGATACTGGCCTCGGCCTCGCCGCGCCGCAGTGCTTTGCTGAGCCAGATCGGCGTGCCGCATCGCATCGTGCACGCGCACATCGAAGAGCGACGCGGGGCAGCCGAGTCGGTCGAGCACTGCGTGCGGCGCCTGGCTGAGCAGAAGGCACTGCATGTCTCCAGTCAGCTGCGCGATGCCGCCCCGGCGGTCGATGCGCGGGCCGGCAATGCGCTGCCGGTCCTCGGTGCCGACACGGCGGTCGTCATCGATGAGGCAATGCTCGGTAAGCCGCGCGATCGCACCGAGGGGCTCGAGATGCTTGCACGGCTCTCGGGGCGCGAGCACGCGGTCATTTCTGCCGTGGCGCTTGCGCACGGCGGCACTGTGCACTCCAGGCTCAGCCGCAGCCTGGTGCGCTTGCGGGTGCTCGATCGAGCCGAGTGCGAAGCCTACTGGGCTACCGGCGAGCCGCGCGGCAAGGCGGGCGGTTACGCCATTCAGGGCCTCGGCGCGGTGTTTGTTGCAACGCTGCAGGGCAGCTATTCCGCAGTCATGGGCTTGCCGTTGTTTGAGACCGCAGCGCTGCTGGCGGCAGCGGGCGTGCCGGTGTGGCAAGCTTGAGCGACCTATGAGCACGACGGCCGATTCCCCGCTCGCACCGGTCACCGTTGCCGCCGTACAAATGACCTCGGCGGCGGAGGTGAGTGCCAACCTGAAGACGGCCTCCGAGTTGCTCGAGCGCGCGGCGCAACAGGGCGCTCGCGTAGCCCTGTTGCCCGAGAATTTTTCGTTCATGGGCCGGCGCGACAGCGATAAGCGAGCGGTGGCGGAGCGCGACGGGAATGGTCCGGTGCAGGAATTCCTGAGCCGCCGTGCGCGCGAGCTGCAGCTGTGGATCGTTGCCGGCACGACGCCGATCTGCGAGGTGCCGGGTGAGCGCGTCGCGGCCGCCTGCCTGGTCTACGACGCTCAGGGCCAGCGCGTCGCGCGCTACGACAAGATTCATCTGTTCGACGTCGATATTCCGGGACGGGACGAAAAATATCGCGAGTCGGCTCATATCGTGCCAGGCTCGCGCCGGGCGTTGGTGCCGAGCCCTGCGGGGCTGCTGGGATTGTCGGTCTGCTATGACATGCGCTTCCCGGAGCTGTATCGGCCGATGTCGGCCGCCGGAGCGCAATGCTTCACCGTGCCCTCGGCGTTCACGGTGCCGACCGGTCGCGCTCACTGGGAGGTGTTGCTGCGCGCGCGTGCGATCGAGAACTTGAGCTTCGTGGTCGCGGCAGCGCAGTGGGGTCGGCATGAGAGCGGCAGACAGACCTACGGCGACAGTATGATCATCGACTATTGGGGCAGCGTGCTGGCGCGATTGCGCAGCGGCCAGGGCGTGATCGTCGCCAGCCTTGACCTCGAGGCGCAGCGCACGGCCAGGCGCGATTTCCCGGCGCTCTCGCATCGGGCATTGTGACTGCTAGAGGTTTCCCCGTGACGCAATCCACCGCCCTCGCCATGCCCGATCCACTGCGCCTCGCGAGCGATGCAATCCTTGCGCCCGCGGGACTGGACGTGCGGCGGATCGAGCAGGCTCTCGGCTTGGTGCTCGGAGCCGCGGTCGATTCAGCCGATCTGTATTTCCAGCTTTCGCGTGAGGAGAGCTGGGGACTCGAGGATGGCATCGTCAAGGAGGGCACATCCAGCATCGAGCAGGGCGTCGGCGTGCGGGCGCTTGCCGGGGAGAAGACCGGGTTTGCCTACTCCGACGAAATCATGATGCCGGCGCTCGAGGAGGCGGCGCGCGCAGCGCGAGCGATCGCAGTACAGCGCGGCAGTGGGGCGGTGCAGGCCTGGCGGCAGGTGCTGCCCACTCGACAGCTGTACCTGCCGGCCGATCCACTCGTGAGCCTGCCCGATGAGGTCAAGATCGCGTGGCTCGAGCGCATTGATCGCGAGACGCGGCGCATGGATACGCGCGTGGTGCAGGTCATGGCCAGCGTGCACGCCGTGCACGAGCTCATCATGATTGCCTCGAGCGAGGGTGTATTGGCCGGCGATGTGCGGCCGTTGGTGCGCATGAACGTCAGCGTGATCGTCGAGCACGAGGGGCGGCGCGAGCAGGGATATGCCGGCTGCGGCGGCCGCTACACACTCGCTGAGCTGCTGAGCGGCGATCGCCCGCTCATCCTGGCGCGCGAGGCGGTGCGTCAGGGACTGGTCAATCTGGAGGCGGTGCCGGCGCCCGCCGGCACCATGACCGTGGTGCTCGGACCAGGCTGGCCCGGCGTGCTGTTGCATGAGGCGGTCGGACACGGTCTTGAGGGCGATTTCAATCGCAAGGGGACTTCGGCCTTCAGCGGGCGCATCGGTGAGCGCGTAGCTGCCAGCGGCTGCACTGTGGTCGATGACGGCGCAATGGCCAGGCGCCGCGGATCGCTCAACATCGATGATGAGGGTACGCCGACCCAATGCACCACGCTGATCGAGGATGGCGTGCTGCGCGGCTATATGCAGGATCGGCTCAATGCGCGCCTCATGGGCGGCTGCTCGACCGGCAACGGTCGCCGTGAGTCTTTCGCGCACGTGACGATGCCTCGCATGACCAATACTTACATGCGGGCCGGCCCGCATGACCCGGCTGAAATCCTGGCCTCGGTTCAGCGCGGCATCTATGCGGTGAATTTTGGCGGCGGGCAGGTCGACATCACATCGGGCAAATTCGTGTTCTCGGCCAGCGAGGCGTATCTGATCGAAAACGGTCGGATCGGACCGGCGATCAAGGGCGCGACGCTAGTGGGCAACGGTCCGGACGTGCTGCTGCGAGTGGCCATGGTGGGCAACGATCTCAAGCTCGACGACGGCATCGGCGTTTGCGGCAAGGAGGGCCAGAGCGTGCCCGTGGGCGTGGGCCAGCCGACACTACGCATCGACGGGATCACGGTGGGCGGTACCGCCTAGACGCCGCGCGATCTGGCGGCGCGCTAGCTGCCCGAGGTGCGATCGCTCAGCACCGAGGTTGCGGCGTGGTGGTGTTCGGCGCTCTGGCGCGGCCGCGCGCGCTCGTCGATGTAGAGCAGCTCATGCTGCCCGATCGTCACGACGTCGCCGTCGTTGAGGTTGTGATAGCGCACACGCTTGGACTGCAGGAAGATGCCGTTGGTGCTGTTGAGATCCTCGATCACGCAGCTCTGCGCCGTCGTCACGATCTGGCAGTGGTGACGGCTCACGAAGCGGCTGTCGATCTGCAGATCGTTGGCCGGCGTACGGCCGATAATCAAGCGGCCCGGGAACAGTTCGTGCTCGCTGACGGTCTGGCCGCTGGTTGCCAGCAGTATGCGCGCGAGCGGTGCGCTCGCGGCGTTTTCCGCCGGTGGGGCCTCGGTGGAGCCGCTGTCCGTCGGTGGCGCACTGGCGGGCCGCTCGTTACGCACGCGCATCAGCCGAGTGCCGGTCCTCGAGGCGTATTCGACCCATTGCAGCTCGTTGATCGCGGCGCGCACCTCCTCCAGGCTGATGATGTCGCGCTCCTTGGTCGACGCCGAAAGCATCGCCGTGTCGCACAGCGTGTTGATGAGGCGCGGTACGCCGCCGGTATAGCGGAAGATCAGTTCGAAAGTGTCCGGAGCAAAGATCTCACGACCCTGCGATCCGGCAACTTCCAGCCGATGCAGAATATAGGCATGCATCTCCGCGTCTGACAGCGCCGGCAGGTGAAAACGCAGGCGCACTCGCTGCGTGAGCTGTTCGAGCTCGGGCGCATCGAGCTTTTGATTGAGCTCCGGCTGCCCCGCCAGGATGATGCGCAATACCTTGTCCTTGGTGGTTTCGACCCCCGACAGCAGCCGCACCTCTTCGAGCACGCGCTCCGAGAGGTTCTGCGCCTCGTCGATCACGAGCATGATCTTGCGGCCGGCGTTGTATTGCTCGATCAGGAAGTCGTTGAGCGTCGCCAGCAGCTCGGCTTTCTTCATGCGAAATGGCTTGAAACCGAATGCCACCAGCACCGACTGCAGGAATTCGATTGACGACACCTGCGTCTGGTTGATCTGCGCGACCAGCACGTCCTTCTCGAGCTCGCGCACAAAGGTCTCAATCAACGTGGTCTTGCCGCAGCCGATCTCACCGGTGATCACGACGAAGGCGTCGGTGAACCACACGGTCGATTCCATGTAGGCCTTGGCGCGTGCGTGCGCCTGGCTCAAGTAGAGGAATTCTGGGTCCGGGCTGAGCCGAAACGGCAGCTCCCGCAGTTTGAACAGCTCAAGGTACATCGACGTTGGCCGGTTCCGCAGTCTTATTATGCAAAGGATACTACGCCTTGAATGATAGTTGCGGATAAAGCCGCCGCAGCAGCGCTCGTGCACGGGAATTGCGCCGGGCGGCGCTGGTTTCCACCACGGTGCAATGTCCGAGCTTGCGTCCGTGACGCGGCTCCTTGCCGTAGTCGTGCAGATGCAAACCCGGCTCCGACAGCAGCGCGTCGCGCGGCGGCATCTGCCCGATCAGATTGATCATGAGGGCGTGCCCACGCGCCGCGGTGGATCCAAGCGGCAGGCCGGCGATGGCGCGTACGTGGTTCTCGAATTGGCTGGTGAGCGCTCCCTCGATGCTCCAATGGCCCGAGTTGTGTACTCGCGGAGCCATTTCATTCGCGATCAGGCGTCCCTGGTGCACGAAGAATTCGATGGCCAGGACGCCGACATAATCGAACGCCTCGAGCACGCGTTTGAGGTGCGCGGCGGCTGCTCGCAACAGCTGCGGGGCCTGCCACGGCGAGAGCGTCAGACGCAGGATGCCGTCGGCGTGATAGTTGCGATTGAGCGGGTAGATCGCAGTCTCACCGCGGCGGCCGCGTACGCCCAGGATCGAAACTTCGTAGTCGAAAGGTACGAACTGCTCGTAGAGCAGCGGCGCACTGCCGAGTCGCTGCCAGGCCTGATCGCAATCCTGCGGCCGGCGCAACAGCAGCTGTCCCTTGCCGTCGTAGCCGAATCGCCGCGTCTTGAGTACGCCCGGCAGGCCGATGCGCGCGATTGCACGCTCGAGCATGCGGCGCGAATCCACCGGCGCGAAACGCGTGGTGGCGATACTTAAGCGCTCGAAGGTGCGTTTCTCAACCAGGCGATCCTGAGCTGCGGCCAGCGCTCTGAGTGGCGGCGCGATCCGGGTCCGGGTCGAGCGCGTCGCGGAGCGCAACGCCTCGACCGAAATATTCTCCCAATCGAAAGTGATGACCTCGCTGCGTTCGGCCAACTGGCGCAGCAGCGACTGATCGGCGAAATCCCCGGTCAGTACCGGTGCAAACCGGCCCGCAGGCGTATCGGCGCTGCGGTCGAGAAACAGGAAATCGAGCCCCAGCGGAATACCCGCCAGCCCCAGCATCGCTCCGAGCTGACCGGCGCCCACCACGCCGATGCTCACCGCTAGCCCGTCACGCGCGGATCGGGGTTCGCCAGCACCGCCGCCGTCTGTGCCTTGCGCGAGCGCTCGAGCGCCTCGGCGATTGCCGGATAGCGCCCCCCTAAGATCGCAGCCGCGAACAGCGCGGCGTTGGCGGCGCCGGCGCTGCCGACCGCGAAGGTCGCGACCGGCACGCCAGCCGGCATCTGCACGATGGACAGCAGGGAGTCCAGACCATTGAAGGCGCGCGTCTGCACCGGAACCCCGAGCACCGGCAAGCTGGTCTTGGCGGCGGTCATGCCCGGCAGATGCGCGGCGCCGCCCGCGCCGGCAATGAGCACTTCGAGACCGCGCGCCGCTGCGCCCGCGGCGTACTCGAACAGCAAATCCGGCGTGCGGTGGGCCGAAACCACTCGGATCTCGTAGCCGATGCCAAGCTTGTCGAGGCCGTCCGCGGCCGCGCTCATCGTCTCCCAATCCGAAGACGATCCCATGATGATGCCGACCAGGGCTTTCATCGCGGCATTTTACCATCACGTGCTTTGAGGGCGGCGGCGTGCAGGGCCAGTGCCTGCTCGATCGGAGCGGGGTCGACCTCCCGCATGAGCCGGCCGATGTATTGGCGTGCACGCGCATGCGCCGAACGGCTACGCAGGCGCTGCGTTTCGAGCAGCGCCTCGAGCAGCAGCGTCGGCAAGTCCAGCCGCTGCAGCTGTTGCGGTTTGAGCCCCAGCAGCCGCTCGCCGAGCCGCTGCAACGCCTCGGCAGTGCGCTTGCGCGCCGAGCGGCTCGGCCGTTCCTCGTCGGGGACGCGAGGCTCGTTCATGAGTCCATATCTAAAGGGGCGCCGGTGGCGCGCTGCTACAATCGAAGCCGGATCATGGCATAGCGCACGCGAACTTGCCGCAGGGGAAGCCGGATGTCGCAGCAGGTCGATGCCTCACGTATCAGCGAGCTCGAGCAAATCGTGGCCGGCGCGCTTGCCGAAGCGCGCGCGAGCGGTGCGAGTCACGCCGAGGCGGATGCCAGTCTGCAGCGTGGCCTGACCGTGACGGTGCGGCTGGGCGAAGTCGATACCATCGAATATCACCGTGACCGCGGCCTGTCGCTCACGGTGTATGTTGGCCAGTCGAAGGGCTCGGCCAGCTCGGCTGATCTGCGGCCGGCGGCAGTGCGTGAGATCGCGCAAAAGGCCACAGCGATAGCACGGCACACCGCCGCCGACGAGTGTGCCGGCCTGGCCGATCCCGAGGCGCTGGCGCGCGAAGTGCCGGATCTCGATCTGTATCACCCCTGGGATCTCGCTCCGGAGCAGGCGGTGCTGCTGGCGCGTGAGTGCGAATCGGCCGGCCTCGCGTGCGACGCTCGGCTCAAGAATTCCGAGGGCGCGACCGTCACGACGCACAGCGGCGTGCGCGTCTACGGCAACAGTCACGGCTTTCTGCAGGGCTATCCGAGCACCAGCCATAGCGTGAGCTGCGCGCTCGTCGCGCAGCAGAACGAGGACATGCAGCGCGATTACTGGTATTCGGTCGCGCGCCAAGCCGAGGCACTCGAGGATGTGGCTACGATCGGACGGCACGCGGCGCATCGCGCTGTGCGCCGCCTCGGCGCGCGGCAATTGTCCACGCGGCGCGCACCGGTGCTGTTCGTGCCGGAGCTGGCACGTGGATTGTTTGGGCACTTCGTGGGCGCTATCCGCGGTCCGAGCCAGTATCGGCGCTCCTCGTTCCTGCTTGAAGCCGCCGGCACGCAGATATTTCCCACATTCCTCAACATTGCCGAACGGCCGCATTTGCTGCAGGGCCTGGCCAGCAGCCCGTTCGATGCCGAGGGCGTGGCCACCCGCGACCGCGAGCTGGTCAGCGCCGGCGTCCTGCAGGGCTATGTGCTCGGCAGCTATTCGGCACGCAAGCTCGGGCTAACGACCACCGGAAATGCCGGCGGCGTTCACAATCTTCTGGTGGCGGTTGCCGCCGACACTGCCGCGACCTGCAGCGGCACTTTCGAGCAGCTGCTGCACCGCATGGGCGAAGGATTGATGGTAACCGAGCTCATGGGGCCAGGCGTGAATGGGGTGACCGGCGATTACTCGCGTGGCGCCAGCGGCTTCTGGGTCGAGCAGGGCGCTATCGCCTACCCGGTGCACGAAGTCACCATCGCGGGCAATCTGCGCCACATGCTGCGCGGCATTGTCGCGGTAGGCAGCGACCTCGACGCGCAGGGAGCGATCCGCACCGGTTCCGTATTGATCGAGGCCATGACCATTGCCGGGGAGTGAAATCGCCCCATACCGACGCTCAGAGGGTTTCGGGGCCGGTCAAGCGCCGCAGTGCCTCGCGGTATTTTTCGCTGGTGCGGCTGATGATGCTGGCGGGCAGGTGCGGGCCCGGGGCGCGCTTGTTCCAGTCGAGCGTTTCCAGATAGTCGCGCACGAACTGCTTGTCAAACGACGGCGGGCTGCGGCCCACCCGCCAGCTGTCGGCTGGCCAGAAGCGCGAGGAGTCGGGCGTCAGCACTTCGTCGATCAAAGTGAGTTTGCCGGCTGCGTCCAGTCCGAATTCGAATTTGGTGTCGGCGATGATGATGCCGCGCCTGTGCGCATGCGCTGCGGCGTATTGATAGAGCGCCAGCGACGCCTCGCGCACCGCCGAGGCAAGCGGCGCCCCGATCAGGCGGACCACCTCCTCAAAGGAAATGTTCTGATCGTGATCACCGGCGGCGGCTTTGGTTGCCGGTGTAAACAGCGGCGCCGGCAGCGCCTGTGCCTGTTTCAGACCCGCTGGCAGTGCCATGCCGCACAGCCTGCCGCCGGCCTGGTAGTCCTTCCAACCCGAGCCGATGAGGTAGCCGCGCACCACCGCTTCGAGCGGCAGTGCTTGCAGGCGCCGGACGATCACGGCGCGGCCTTCGAGCATCGCCAGCTCGTCCGCCGCGCTCACCACGCTTGAGAGCGGCTGGCCGGTCAGGTGGTTCGGGATGATTGAGCTTGTACGAGCGAACCAGAAGCGCGAAATCTCATCGAGCACGCGGCCCTTGCCTGGAATCGGATCGGGCAATACGACGTCGAACGCGGACAGCCGATCGGTGGCCACAAGTAGCAGCCGCTGATCGTCGAGCGCGTAGATGTCGCGTACCTTGCCGCGATGCAGCCGCTGCAGGCCCTTGAGATCCGTAGCGTAGACGGTGCTTTGCTCGAGCGTGGCAGGTGTTGTGGCCAAGGCTTGCTACCATACCCGGCGACTTGAAGGGGCGCGCATCTTGCCGCTCCGACTGCAACAGGGTCAAGCGGGTTGACATACCGATTCATGAACTGGGCTGGGAAAATCATCGGCGGGGTGCTGGGGCTTGCGGCCATGGGCCCGTGGGGCGCAGTGCTCGGCGCATTCATCGGGCACCAATTCGATTCCGGTGGCGGATTCGGCTCGCTGCTGGGCGACGGCGCCTTTGCCGGCCGCGCCGATCCGGCGCGGGTCAACGCTTTGTTCTTTCCGACTACCTTCCGCGTCATGGGGCATATCGCCAAGGCCGACGGCCGCGTTTCCGAGCAGGAGATCGCCTCGGCGCGCGCGGTCATGCACGCGTTGCACCTGGACCAGGCGCAGATGCTCTCGGCGATGGGCTATTTCAATGAGGGCAAACAACCCGGCTTTCAGTTGGACCCGGCTTTGCTGCAGCTGCGCACTGCCATTGCGCCCCATCCTGAGTTAGCCAACTTTTTTGTCGAGATCCAACTGCAGGCGGCGCTTGCCGGTGATGGCTTGTCGGAGCTGCCGCGGGCGCGATTACGACGGGTGGCGCAGCTGCTCGGGCTGCAGCCGGCGCAGTTCGCACGTCTCGAGAGCATATTGCGCTGGAGCCAGAGCAGTGCGGGCACGCGCGGCGGGGCGGCAGGCGGCGCAGAGAGCGCCGCGGGAACCGGACCCGGCTTCACCGGCGAGGAGCGGATTGCGCACGCCTATAGCGTGCTGGAAGCCGAGCCACGCATGAGCGATGAGCAGATTGTCAAGGCTTACCGCCGCCAGATGAGCCGCCACCATCCCGACAAACTCAAGGCCAACGGCCTGCCGGACTCCATGCTCGAGCGCGCCAAGGAGCGCACGCAGCAGATCCAGGCGGCGTACGAGGCCATTCGCGCCAGACGCGGTATGCGCTAGACTAGCGCCCATGCAGTGGATTGCTCCCTCGATTTTGTCGGCAGACTTCGCGCGGCTCGGAGCGCAGGTCGAAGCGGCGATCGACGCCGGTGCGGATGTGGTGCATTTCGATGTCATGGACAACCACTACGTGCCCAATCTCACGATCGGCCCGGTCGTGTGCGAGGCGCTGCGCCGCTATGGCATCAAGGCGCCGATCGATGTACATCTCATGGTGCGGCCGGTCGACCGCATCGTGCCGGATTTTGCCGCGGCCGGAGCGAACTACATCAGCTTCCACCCCGAAGCGAGTGAGCACATCGATCGCACCATCGCCCTGATTCGCGAGCATGGCTGCAAACCGGGCCTGGTATTCAACCCGGCGACGCCGCTTAACTGGCTCGACTACACCCTCGAGCAGCTCGATCTCGTACTACTGATGTCCGTCAATCCAGGCTTTGGCGGGCAGACGTTCATTCCCGGCGTGCTGCCCAAGATTACCGAAGTGCGGCGACGCGTCGCGGCCAGCGGTCGCGACGTGCGTGTGGAAGTCGACGGCGGCATCAAGATCGACAACATCGCCGCCGTGGCCAAGGCGGGCGCAGACATGTTCGTCGCCGGTTCCGCGATTTTTGGCAGCAAGGACTACGCCGCCACGATCCGTGCCATGCGCGCGGCGCTGGGCTGAGCGGGGCTCTGGCGGCGGCCCGGCCTATACGCGGCTCGGCTAATCTTCCTCGTCGTCGAGATCATCATCCTCATCGACGGGCGCCGCGGCTTTCGGCCGCTCCTGCGGGCGATCGCGCATCGGCTTGGCCGGCACGATCACGGGACGGGTCTTCATCTTCGGGCGCGCATTGAACACCACGATGGTCTTGCCCGTGGCGCGCAATAGCCCCTGATCTTCGAGCACCTTGAGCACGCGCCCTGCCATTTCACGCGAGCAGCCCACCAGGCGCGAGAGCTCCTGCCGGGAGACCTTGATCTGCATGCCCTCGGGGTGCGTCATCGCGTCCGGCTCTTCGCACAGGCCCGTGATGGCATGCGCGACACGGCCGGTGACGTCGACGAAGGCGAGATCGCCGAGCTTGCGATTGGTGCGGTCCAGACGAGTCGCGAGCTGTGTTGCCAGCTCGAAGATCAAGCCGGGGCTTTCGGTCGCTACCTGACGGAAACGCGGGTAGGTCATTTCGGCCAGCTCGCAGGCATTGCGCGTACGCACCCAGGCGCTGCGGGTCGGCTGTTCGTAGAACAACCCCATCTCGCCGAAGAACTGTCCCTTGTTGAGGTAGGCCAGGACCATCTCGTTGCCTTCCTCGTCCTCGATCATGACCTCGACTGAGCCGCTGATGATGTAGTACAGGACGTCGGGCAAATCGCCGGCGTGAATCAGCACGGTCTTGGATGGCACTGTACGTATGCGGCAGTAGCTCAGAAAGCGGTTGATTGCCGGAATGTCGCTTAAGGGTCTGACATTCTCTTCCATGATTGGCTGGCCTTCACTCGTTATAAAAGCGACGTTGCTGGCGGCCTTTTATTACACAATTTGTGTCGGCCGCAAGTGAGAAGTGTCCGATGGTGCTGTTCAAAGCCAGTAGGAGCTTCCCGTCATGACGCGCGCGGCCATGCGCATCAGTGACGGAATCGGCGCGGGCAGCTCGGTCGCGCCGCGTGCACGTGCCGCCTGGCCGTGCCCCGCCTCTTCGGATTTCATGATCTCGACGATCTTGCGGCTGCGCAGATCCGCTGCCGGCAAGCGATCCAAATGACTGCCCAGATGACCCTCGACCTGCGTTTCGGTCTCGGTCACCAGCCCCAAGCTGACGGCGTCGCCAAGCACCGCCGCCGCAGCGCCCAGGCCGAAGGAGCTCAGATACCACAGGGGATTGAGCCAGCTCGGCCTTGAACCGAGTTCGCGGAGCCTCGATTCGCACCAGGCCAGGTGATCGGCCTCCTCTGCTGCAGCGCGCTCCAAGAATGCGCGCGTCTCGGGCGAGCGCGACAGTGCGGCCTGACCGCGGTACAGCCCTTGAGCGGCGATCTCGCCGGCGTGATTGACGCGCATGAGGGCGGCGGCATGGCGCTTCTCGCTTAGGCTCAGCGCACCCTCGTCAGCCGGCAGATCGGGCTGACGGGCACTGCGAGCCGGTGCAAACAGCGTGCGCAAGGTCTGATCCGCAACGTTGAGCACCGATTCGAACAATTCACTGGCCACCATGGCAGCATTATATGTCATACGACGGGGCGACCGGGGCCGGCGACTCGCATGGGCCTGCTGCCCGACAGTGCGCAGGCCGGTCGCCACCGTGCCGAATGGGGCCTTTTTGCAAAGCAGCGGCGCCTTGAGTAAACTCTCGCGCCCTTTTTTCCGATAGCCGGCGAGTGTCTCGAGGATCGATGAGATGAAGACCGAATTCGCCCAACCCGCGACCGTTCGCGGTGACTGGTATGTCATTGACGCCAGTGGTAAAACATTGGGCCGACTGGCCTCGCGGATCGCGCTTCGGCTCAAGGGCAAACACAAGCCGGATTACAGCCCCCATGTGGACATGGGCGATCACATCGTCGTGCTGCACGCAGACAAGATTGCGGTGACGGGCAACAAGCTCGACGACAAGATGTATCACCATCACACGGGCCATCTGGGCAATCTGAAGTCGATTGCGCTCGGCACGCTGCTCAAGGAGCACCCCGAACGGGCGATCCAGTTTGCGGTCAAGGGCATGCTGCCGAAGACCACGCTGGGCAGAAAGATGTACCGCAAGCTCCATGTATTCGCGGGCGGCAAGCACCCGCACGTGGCCCAACAGCCCAAACCTTTGGACCTTTGAGGACGAGCACAGGCGCTATGGCAGCATCCACGAACTACGGCACCGGTCGACGCAAAAGCGCCACAGCACGGGTCCATTTGCAGCCCGGCAAGGGCCGCATCACGATCAATGAGCGTCCGATCGACGAATTCTTCGGTCGTGAGACGGGAAGAATGATTGTGCGGCAGCCTCTGGAGCTGGTGCAGCTGGCCTCGACGTTCGACATCACGGTGCAGGTCGACGGCGGTGGCATCACCGGCCAGGCGGGCGCGATCCGGCACGGCATCGCCCGGGCGCTGATCAGTTACGACGAAACACTGCGCAAGCCGCTGCGGCAGGCGGGCTTCGTCACACGCGATGCGCGCGAGGTCGAACGCAAGAAGGTCGGCCGCCGCAAGGCTCGCCGCGGTACGCAATACTCCAAGCGTTGACGTAACCTTCAGTGCGCCGCTCGATACTGCTGGGGGATCGTCTAGTGGTAGGACCGCGGACTCTGACTCCGCTAACCTAGGTTCGAATCCTAGTCCCCCAGCC